>Ga0335072_10016472_pt1 | contig 10476 bp, 10 predicted proteins | sample Lox_Sample_21_FD_206725 | JGI IMG/M metagenome (GOLD analysis project Ga0335072, IMG submission 206725) | Soil microbial communities from Loxahatchee National Wildlife Refuge, Florida, United States - Lox_Sample_2.1 | ecosystem: Environmental > Terrestrial > Soil > Wetlands | place: USA... | reverse complement strand
GCCATAGTTTGTATACCGTCAATGGCAGCGGAGCCAAGAAGGCATACGCGGGCGGCAGCCCAACCGCGATGGCGAGGTACCAAACCGTCTGCAGGTCGCGGCTCAGCGCCCCGTGGATCTCCCTGACATGGCGGGTCGCCTCGATGGCCACCACGGCGCAAGCCAGGAGCGCGGCGAAACGGGCAAGATCTGAGGGCTTCCACGTGGTAACGACCGCTGCGGTGGCGCAGCTGCCGACCCCCAGGGCGGTGATCGTCAGAAGGTAACAGCGAAGCGGATTAGGAACGCTCCAGATCTGCCAGCCACGCAGCCGTCGCAGCGCCCTGGGCACCACACCTGCAGACTCGGGCACCGGCCGCACGGTCGTCACCGTCTCCCCCCTGAGCCAGCAACGCTGGCGACGAAGGTCGACTCATCAGGGATATCGGGACAAGAGGGATGAAAGCCGCACTTCACCACAAGGTTCTGTTGCATGTTAAAGACGGCATGCATCGTCTGCTCTGTTCTCGCACACACTGTACTCGTACCGGTGGTAAACGACCAGTTCGACGAAGGGAGTACCCGTGCGCAGCGAATGGCTCTGACCGCCCCGCCCCGAGGGCCTGCCGACCAGCCCAACCCCCACATAAGGAGCACCCGTGCGCAGCGAATGGCTCTGACCGCCCCGCCCAGACACCGGCTGACCACCCACGACCAGGACAAGGAGTGACCGTGCGTAGCGAATGGCTCTGACCGCCCCGTCCGAGGGCCTGCCGACCAACCCACCCACACCCGAGGGAGCGACCGTGCGCAGCGAATGGCTCTGACCACCCGGCCCTGAAGGCCTCCTGACCTGCCCACCCCCGACCACCCGAGGAGCAACCGTGCGCAGCGAATGGCTCTGACCCACCCAACCCCCTATCGACCAGCCCGCGCCCAACCACCCCGAGGAGCACCCGTGCGCAGCGAATGGCTCTAGTTTCATCGTTCAGCCGGTGAAGACGGCGAGTATTCATTTATCGCTGTCGCCACATCGTCGCGAGAGCGGCGGCCGCGGCCGCACCGAGGCCGCCGCTGATAGCGATGGCGGCAGCAGGAGTGATCAGATTTGACGACGCGGTCGCTCCGGCCAGCACGATCCACACGCCTTGTAGTACCTGCATGCCTCCGTTGGCCAGGCCGAAGGCCTGACCGCGGCGCTCGGCGGGCACCGCGGCGACAAAGGCAGCGTTGGCCGCCAGCTGGTACGAGGCGCACGCGCCGGAAACGGCAATGATCACCACGGCCGCGGGCAGGCTTGTGCGCAGCGCGCAGAGCATGAGCACGCCGCAGGCCCCGACCGCCAGCGGGCCCATCCAGCGCTGCCTGACGGCCTGCGGAACCAGCCGGCCGAACACCACCGAGCCCACCGCGGTGCCGAACGGCCCGGCGGCGAAGATCAGCCCGGTGCCGATCGCGATCGCGGCCTTGGCGTGCAGGCTGGCCGCGTAGGGCGCCGCCAGACCCATGGGCACCACGTAGAACGCGACCAGCCAGCCGAGCAGCACCAGCGTGCGCAACCTGCGGTCACCGAAGACGAGGCGTACCCCGGCGGCCATCTGGCCGAAGCCGGCCGGGCCAGCCTTGGCGAGCCGCGAGGCCGCCGGCCTGTGCTGCACGAAAGCCCAGACCAGCAGTGCCGAGAGCGCGAAGGTGGCCGCGTCAGCCAGCAGAGCGGTCCGCACCCCGAGCAGCGCGACCAGCAGACCGCCCAGCGCGAATCCGGAGACCATGCCTACCTGGAGGGTGGTCTGGTTGATGGCGGTGCCGAGCACGTACCGCTCCCCCGGCAGGATGTCCGGCATCATCGCCGACCGCGCCGACTTGAACGGCGAGTCCAGCAGGGTCACGACGAACAGCAAGGCCACCATGATCCACAGCCCGGTGCTGACCGCCGCCAGCAAGCTCACCACCGCCATGAGGCAGACCAGCACCATCCGGGCGACGTCACAGATCACCATCACCCGGCGGCGCGGGAATCGGTCGGCGATCCCGGAGAGCGCGAGGCCGCCGACCACCCACGGAAGCAATGTGACCGCATAGGTGAGCGCGGTCCAGAGCGCCGAGTGGGTCCGGTCGTAGACCAGCACGGTCATGGCCACCCGGGCCAGCTGGTCGCCGGCCACCGACAGCAGCTGCGCGAGCCAGAGCGCGCGGAACTCCCGGTTAGCGAAGACCCGGGCGTACGTTGCCCCGGCCGGTTCGGTCGAGGTGCGGGTCACGGCCGTTGATCCCGCACGCTCCACCGGGTCTCCAGATTCTGTTTGGCATGCCAGCCGTTGCCACATGATTGCTCAATCCAGGAGCAGTCTGCAACAACAGGTGGTCAACACCTTACTCAACGCAAGCCCGATGGACGTGCCTTCGGCATCCGCCCAGGCTAATGTGAGTGCCGCCCGCCGGACGGGGGCAGGCGACATCAATGGCAGGGCTTCTTAAACCCGGCGAACATTCACGTCTGCGCAACCTCCCAGGCAAGACCTCTGGCCCTTTGGGCGCGGGATCGGCACAATCGGCTAAAGCGTTTGCAAACGATGGCAAAGGATGCCTCGCGCGCGGCGGCGCGGGTGACCGACCTGGGAGACGGAGGAATGGATGCGCCGAGGCATCGGGTACCCGCGGACGGGCGTGCGCTCGATGGCCGGGCGGTCGTTCCGCCGGGTGGCCTTGCTGTCGGGCCTCATGGCGACCGTGCTCGGCGCCTACGTGCTCACTCCGCTGGCCCAGGCGGCCGGGAGTCCGGCCGCCAGGATCAAGCTCGGCGTCCCGGTCGTGTTCAACGGCACGGCCGCGGTCGGGGCGCTGTTCACCGAGTCCGGCGGCAAGCTGATCCGGCATTTCTGCACGGCGAGCGTGGTCAGCAGCCCGGGTGAGAACCTGCTCATCACCGCCGCCCACTGCATGCAGGGCAGGTCCCTCACGCCGCTCGGTCACATCGTGTTCGCGCCCGGCTACCACAACGGCAAGTTCCCGCACGGGATCTGGACCGTCAGGGCCGTCTACGTCAACAGCGCCTGGGCGGAGGACGGAAATCAGAACGATGACGTCGCGTTCCTGGTCGCGGGCCGGCCGGGCACCCACATCCAGCGGCACACCGGAGCCGAGACATTAGCGTTCGACCAGCCGCCGCAGGTCGTCGAGGTAATCGGGTACCCGGACGCCACCAGCCGGCCGATCACCTGCACGGCGCGCGCGCGCAATTTCGACGACCGCCACCAGATGGTCTTCGATTGCGACGACTACACCAACGGCACCAGCGGCGGCCCGTTCCTGGCGCACGTCAACGCCCGGACCGGTGACGGCAAGGTGATCGGGGTGATCGGCGGCTACCAGGAGGGCGGCGACACCCCGGACGTCTCGTACTCGCCGAGGTTCTACTCCAACATCAGGTCCCTCTACGACACCGCGGTCGCGGACAGCACAGCGTCCGGCGCGACGCTCTCGGCGCCCACCAGCTCAGGCTGACCGGCCCGGGCCGGGAACGATCCGGTCCAGGTCCGCGAGCTCGTCCGCGGCCGGCGTCCACTCTGAGGCCTCGGCGTTGGCCTTGACCTGCTCCGGCGACGTGGCCCCGGCGATCACCGACGAGCAGCCCGGCTGGGCGGCCAGGCCGCCGATCGCCACGTCCAGGATCGTGACGCCGCGCTCCTTGGCCCAGCCGGCCAGCGCCTCGACCCGGTCCAGCTTGTCGTCGGTGATGTAGTCCCGGCGCCCGGCCAGGCGGCTGCCATCGGGCGGCGGGAAGCCGCGCCGGACCTTCCCGGTCAGCAGGCCGTTGGCGAGCGGGAAGTACGGCAGTACGCCGATGCCGAAGTGCCGCGCCGCCGGGACAACCTCCGCCTCGGCCCCGCGCTCCAGCAGCGACCAGTGGTTCTGGGCCGAGACGAAACCGGTGCTGCCGTGCGCCCGCGCCACGCCCGCCGCCTCGGCCAGCTGCCAGCCGGAGAAGTTCGAGTGGCCGAGGTAGCGCACCTTGCCCTGGGCGACCAGCTCGCCGAGCGCCTCGAGGGTCTCCTCGATCGGCGTGGCAGGGTCGGGCGTATGCAACTGGTACAGGTCGATGTAGTCGGTGCGCAGCCGGCGCAGCGATCGCTCCACGGCCCGCGTGATGTAGCCGCGGCCGCCCTTGGACCCGGCGGCGGGCCCGTAGCCCATGTCGGCGTTGCGGTGGCCGAACTTGGTGGCCAGCACCACCTGATCGCGACGCCCGGCCAGGACCTCCCCGAGGATCTCCTCTGACCGCCCGGCGCCGCCGTAGCTGTCGGCCGTGTCCAGCAGGGTTATCCCGGCCTCGAGAGCGGCATCCACGACCGCGCGAGTGGCGGCCGTGTCTAGCCTGCGGCCAAAGTTATTGCAGCCGAGACCAGCGACCGATACGACGAGCCCGGAATTGCCCAGTGACCTGTAGCGCATGAGCTGCGTGCCCTCCCAGTGGCGTGCGAAGTGGATGCTTGCCGATCGTAGCGATAGGCCAGCGCGCCGGCGAAACCGCGCGTAGGCTCACCGAGGCAACAGCGGTCGCAGCCGTCACTCCGGCGGATCCGATGTGGTCCGCGAACGGCGAGGTCAGGGACCTGCCAGAGCCAGACCGGCGAGATTCCCTCGCACGCCAGACATTTTGGGGTAGCGTGAAATCGCATATGCGATATCATGTGGTCAGAACGGCAAAGTGAGGCACATCCCTGACGCAATTGTTCCGGAAAACTTATCGGTAAAGCGCAGCTAGCCTGAACTCCCCCGCACTGGCTGCTGCCCCGGACGGCAGAAGGACCGGCTCGAAGGGACCCCCGGAGGTGCCGGGGGCTGGCAGGAGGGAACGGGACTCATGGTGGATGGGGCTGGCGGGCCCACGGTACTGCGCATCCTCCTTGGCACTCAGCTACGCCGTCTGCGTGAGGCGCGCGGGATCACCGCGCAGGAAGCGGCCCGGGCGATCAGAGGATCCGAATCCAAGATCAGCCGCATCGAGCTGGGCCGGACCTCCGTCAGGGAAGTGGACATCATCGATCTGCTGAGCCTTTACGGGATCACCGACCCCGCGGAGCGGGAGGAGCTGCTCACCCTGGCCGGACAGGCGAACCAGCCGGGCTGGTGGCACCAGTACCAGGACGTCCTGCCCAGCTGGTTCCAGGCCTACATCGGCCTCGAAGAGTCCGCCGAGTCCATCCGCAGTTACGACTCCCAGTTCATTCCCGGCCTGCTGCAGACCGAGGAATACGCGGCCGCCGTGCTCGCGTTCGGCGAGTTCACGATCGAGGAGGCCGAGCGCCTGGTTTACCTGCGCAAGGAGCGACAGCGCCGGTTCGCCTCGGGCGGCCTTCGGCTGTGGGCGATCGTCGACGAGATCGCGCTGCGCAGGCGCGTGGGCAGCGCGGACATCATGCGCGCCCAGCTCGATCATCTGTACGAGGTGTGCGACCAGCCGGGCTTCGTGCTGCAGGTTGTCCCGGACTCCGAGGGCGCCTATGTCGCGCCCGGCAGCTTCAGCATTCTCAAGTTCGTCGACCCTGACCTGCCCGACGTTGTCTACCTCGAGCAGCTGACCAGCGCGATGTACCTCGACAAGCCGGTCGACGTCGAGCGTTATGCCACGGTCATGGACAAGCTGAGTGCTTCCGGTGCCCCGCCGGAGCAAACGAAGGAGATAATCCGCGCCCTTCGCGAAGAGATGGAGTGATCCCCGATGAGCTGCATCCGCAACGGCATGGACGCGAGCGCGCTGGCCGGCGTGACGTGGATCAAGAGCAGCCGCAGCGGCCCCACCGGGGGCAACTGCGTTGAGGTTGCCTTCCTCGGTGACGGCCAGATCGCGGTACGCAATTCCCGGCACCCCGCCGGGCCCGCGCTGATCTTCACCGGAGCCGAGTGGGACGCCTTCCTCGGCGGCGCCCACAACGGCGAGTTCACCGGCCCGGTCCCGTCCTGACGCCGGGCGGGCGATTCCCGTCCGCGCGCCGGGTCACCGGTCGGCCTTTACCAACGATTTATCTTTTAACGCACTGCCTCCCGCATCCCTAGCCGTGTAACGGGGATGCGGGAGGCGGTGCAAAGAGGACTAGTCGTCTAGTCAGCCGGGTCGAATTCGCCGTTCTTGACGCCGGTAATGAAGGCCGTCCACTCCTCGCGGTCGAAGACGTGGGCGGCCTTGCCCGCGTCCTTCGAGTCACGAAGCGCCACGCCCCCGTCGGCAAGCCGGGCGACCTCCACGCAGCCGTCTGAGCTGCACGCGCGGCTCCTGACCCAGCGGGCCGCACTAAGATCATATGTCATCGGGGTTTCCTTTCGGTTAGTTACACAATCTCCCTGGCTAGGGTGCCAATAAGGTCGGTGGAATCGACTGGTGACAACGCTGCGGCGCGCAGCAGGTCGAATGCCTCGGCGCGGGCGCGCACATCTCTTTCTCGTTCCAGGTAGTCCTGGCCGCCCACACCCTCGGTATACACGACATCAGGGTCAAATCGCTCGGGAAACTCGATGATCGCAAACGGGCCATTAAGGGCCGGGTGCAGTCCGCTGCTGAACGGCAGCACCTGCAGCGTGACATTCGGCCACTGGCTGGCATCGGCCAGGTGGTTGAGTTGCGCGCGCATGAGTTCGGGCGTGCCCATGGTCCTGCGGATCACGGCCTCGTCGAGGATGAGCCACAGTTCTATCGGGTCGGCCCGGTAGATGACCTCCTGACGCTGCATCCGCAGCTGAACCAGGCGCCCGATCTCGTCGGCGGTCTGCCGCCTGCGGACCGTGGTCATCACCTCGCGGGCGTAGCCCTCGGTCTGCAGCAGCCCGTGGACCACCTGTGGCTCATAGGCCCGCAGCGAGGCGGCCTCCGCCTCCAGCCCGACGTAGACGTCGAAGCCGGTGGGCAGCACGTCGTCCCATGCCGCCCACCAGCCCTTGCGGTGGCCCTCGCGGGCCATATCGACCAGGACCTGGCGCTGCCCGGGGTCATCAACGCCATACAGATCCAGCATGGCGTGAAGATAGGCGGTCCTGGTGGGTGCCTTGCCGGTCTCGATCCGGGAGAGCGTGGAGGCGGCAAGGCCGAGCTTGTCAGCGACCTCCTCGAGCTTGAGCGAACGCCCCTCGCGCAGGCGCCTTAACTCGGTGCCAAGTCGACGTCGGCGTACCGTCGGGCCGATTGACGCGGTCATTCGGCCTCCCCTCCTAGAGGGCACGCGGAGCAGTTCCCGGCCTCGGTCAGACCCGGGCCCTGCCATTCCGGCTGCTGGGCTCGAGACGATGATAAGCGAAAACGAACTGGTATGGGATCCCAATTGAGATTTCGTCTGCGATATTTGTTCCACGCACTTGCGTGGCATGCACTCCCAGACCATGATGAGTCGTAGCGCTCCGCGTCCGCGCCGTTCCGTTCCGGCGCGGGTTACGACAGCCACGATGACTCCGCCGGGACCGGCAACGCGCCGGGGAGGGAGCCGACCTAGATGACAGCAGTGGCCGCTCGCGCCAGCGACTCCGCCGAGGACCTGGCCATGATGGCGCGGGCCGCGGTCATCGGAAGCCTCACGATTCCCGGACGCCCGGACCAGGTCTGCGCGGCGCGGGCCTTCATTACCAAGGTCCTGGGCGAGGCGGAGCCCGCCACCGAGGTGGCCGTCTTACTCGCGTCCGAAACCGTCACCAACGCCGTGCTGCACAGCAACTCACGGCGCCCGGGCGGGACGGTGACGATCACCGCGCTGGAGACCGGCGGCGGGGTGCGGATCGAGGTGACCGACTGCGGCTCGGAGCTGAGCGCCCCGGTGGTGAAGCCCGACGGCTGCATAACCGGCGGGAACGGCCTCCTCCTGGTCCAGACACTCGCTGACGAATGGGGCTATGCGCGCGACGAGTTCGTGACCACCGTGTGGTTCTGGCTCCAGCACGGCCGCGGCTACGCTGCCCTGCATGACCGCCCCGAATGATCTCGGGACACAAGTCCGCCGAGGCTACGCCGACCCGCGCCCGCTCGAGGCCCGGCAAGCGATCTACCACTGGCAGGAGCCACCCACCGACCTGCCGGGCATCGCCGTGTCCTGGCTGGGAGACGTTGCAGGCCTCGTCGTCGACGTGGGCTGCGGCAACCGCCGGTACCTGAACCGGATCGCGGCCGAGCGCCCGGATCTGCGCGCGCTCGGCCTCGACCTGTCGCCGGGTATGCGGCCGCCCGTTGTCGCCGACGCCCAGTTGCTGCCGCTGCCGGACGCGAGCGCCGGCGCGGTACTGGCCATGCACATGCTGTATCACGTGCCGGTCATCGACCGCGCGGTGGGCGAAATGGCGCGGGTGCTGCGCCAGGACGGGCGCGTGATCGTCGCCACCAACCGCGACGGGCACATGCGCGAATTCGGTGTGCTGTTCGCCGACGCCGTGCGGGCCGTCCGGCCGGGCGTGACCGTCGACGCCGGGCCGGTTTTCGGTGTCCGGTTCCGGATGGAGAACGGCGCGGCCATGCTGGAGCGCCATTTCGAGTCGGTGCAGCCGGTCTGCTGGGAGAGCGTGATGCGGATCCCCGAGGCCGGGCCGGTCATCGCCTACCTGGACAGCACCAGGGCCAGCAGGGAAGGCCTGCTGCCAGCCGGGGTCAGCTGGGCCGCCATGCTCGCCGCCGCCAGGGACCTTGTCACCAGAGTCGTCGACCGGGACGGAGAGTTCGCCGTGACGGGGCGTTCAGGAATGTTTACCTGCCGAAGTCCCCGCCGGTAGCACGCCGCCCCGCGCGGAGCTCAGCCGCGGCTGGCGCCGCGGGCCTGACGGCCGGACGGCCCGGCGCGCTTGTCCCGCAGCCGCATGGACAGGTGCACCGGGCTGCCGTCGAAGCCGAACTCCTCGCGCAGCCGGCGCTCGATGAACCGGCGGTAGCCGGCCTGCAGGAAGCCGGTCGTGAACAGGATGAAGTGCGGCGGCCGGATCCCGGCCTGGGTTGCGAACAAGATCTTCGGCTGCTTGCCGCCGCGCACCGGCGGCGGGGTCGCGGCGATCAGCGCCGTCAGCCAGGCGTTGAGACGGCCGGTCGGCACCCGCGTCTCCCAGCCCGCGATGGCCGTGTCGAGCGCCCGGACGAGACGGTCGACGTGCCAGCCGGTCTTGGCCGAGATGTTGATCCGCGGCGCCCAGCGGGCGGTATGCAGCTGCCGGTCGATCTCCCGCTCCAGGAAGTGCCGGCGGTCCTCGTCCACCAGGTCCCACTTGTTGTAGGCGATGACCAGCGCCCGGCCGGCCTCGATCACGGTGGAGACGATCCGCAGGTCCTGCTCGGCCAGCGGCTGGCTGGCGTCGACCAGCACCACCGCGACCTCGGCTCGCTCCAGCGCGCGCTCGGTTCGCATCGCCGCGAAGAAGTCGGCGCCCTGCGTCTCGCGCACCCGGCGCCTGATCCCGGCGGTGTCCACGAACCGCCACTCGCGGCCGCCCAGCTCGATGAGCTCGTCAACCGGGTCGCGGGTGGTCCCGGCCTCGGCGTCAACCAGCACCCGCTCCTGACCGGCGAGCTGGTTCAGCAGGCTGGACTTGCCGACGTTGGGTCGCCCCAGCAGGGCCACCCGCCTGGGGCCGGCTTCGACGTCGAATTGCTCGCGGGGCGCCTCAGGCAGTTTCTCGAGGACCGCGTCCAGCAGGTCGCCGCTGCCCCTGCCGTGCAGCGCGCTGACCGGGATCGGCTCGCCGAGGCCGAGGGACCACAGCGAGGCGGCTGCGGGCTCGGCCGGCGCGTCATCCACCTTGTTGGCGGCCAGCACGACCGGCTTGCGCGACCGGCGCAGTACAGCGGCCACCGCCTCGTCCGCGTCGGTGATGCCGACCACGGCGTCGGCGACGAACAGAACCGCGTCGGCCGCCTCCACCGCCACCCTGGCCTGCGCGGCGACCTGGGCGGCCAGGCCCTCGGCGGAGGGTTCCCAGCCGCCGGTGTCGAGCAGGGTGAACGCACGGCCCCGCCAGGTCGCGTCGTAGGCGACCCGGTCCCTGGTGACGCCAGGCGTGTCGGCGACGACCGCCTGCCTGCTGCCGAGAATCCGGTTGACAAGCGTCGATTTGCCCACGTTCGGCCTGCCGACCACGGCCAGAACCGGCGTGGGCCCGGCCGCGACCGGGGTGCTCACCTGGTCCACGCGCCCGCCGTCCGGCTCTCCGCCAGCGAGACGATCTCGCCGATGACGTCGTCGAGGCCCAGGCCGCTGGTGTCGATCTCCACCGCGTCGTCGGCCATGGCCATCTGCGGGGCGTCGGTCCGGTCCCGCCTGGCCTGCTCGGCCTGGGTGAGCGCGACCGTGGCGCTGGAGTCGGCCGAGAGCTCGGCGGTGCGCCGGCGGGCACGGACCGCCTCGCTGGCGGTGAGGTACACCTTCACCGGCGCGTCGGGCGCCACCACGGTCCCGATGTCCCGGCCCTCGGCCACGATCCCGGCTCCGGCGGCCAGCGTGTCGGCGATGATCCGCCGCTGCATCGCGATCAGGTGGCTGC
>Ga0335072_10016471_pt1 | contig 10476 bp, 10 predicted proteins | sample Lox_Sample_21_FD_206725 | JGI IMG/M metagenome (GOLD analysis project Ga0335072, IMG submission 206725) | Soil microbial communities from Loxahatchee National Wildlife Refuge, Florida, United States - Lox_Sample_2.1 | ecosystem: Environmental > Terrestrial > Soil > Wetlands | place: USA... | reverse complement strand
CCTGGTCGGGCCGAACTGCTTCGGGGTGGCCTCGCCGCAGGCGCATCTCAACGCCACGTTCGCGGCGAGCGCGCCGGCCGCCGGATCAACAGGCCTGGTCATGCAGTCCGGCGGCGTGGGCATCGCGTTGCTTGAGCATCTGCGCAGGCTGGGCACCGGGGTGTCCTCGTTCGCCTCTGTGGGCGACAAGTACGACGTGTCCAGCAACGACATGCTCACCTGGTGGGAGCAGGACGGGCAGACCAGGCTCGCCGTGCTGTACGTCGAGTCGTTCGGCAATCCGCGGGGGTTCGCGCGGACCGCGCGCCGGGTGGGCCGGAAGCTGCCGGTGCTGACCGTCATCGGCGGCCGGTCGGCGGCCGGCCAGCGGGCTGCGGCATCCCATACCGCCGCCTCGGCAACCCCGCTGGTCACCCAGGAAGCGCTGTTCGGCCAGGCAGGCATCATCGCCACGCACAGCCTGGGCGAGCTTGTCGACGCCGCGGCACTGCTTGCCAGCCAGCCGCTCCCGGCCGGGCGCCGGGTCGCCATCGTCTCCAACGCCGGCGGTGCCGGAGTGCTCGCCGCCGATGCCTGCTTCGACAGCGGGCTGACCATAGCCGTCCTTGAGACCTCGACCCAGCGCCGGCTGTCGCGGTTCCTGCCGCCCGGCGCCACCGTCTCGGGCCCTGTCGACACCGGTGCCGCCGTCAGCGTCAGCGCTTTCCGCGACTGCCTTCAGGCCGTTGCCACCGACGATGGGGTCGACGCGATCCTGGCCATCGGGGTACCCACCGCGATTGCCGATCTCGGTGAGGCCATCCTGACCGCGCCGGTGTCCAAGCCGATGGCAGCGGTGCTGCTTGACCGCGCGGAGACGGTCGCCCTGGCTGACCGCGCGCTCAGTGGCGAGCCGGCTGCCGGGCTAGAGCCGCGGCTGCCGATCTACAGCTATCCGGAGAGCGCCGCGCGGGCCCTTGGCCACGCCGCCAGCTATCGGGAGTGGCGCGACTCCCAGCACGGCCAGGTACCCGAGCTCGCCGACATCGACGCGGCCGGTGCGCATGCGCTGGTGGCCGCCTGCCTGGCTGACCGCCGGGATGGCGGATGGCTGGCGGCAGCCGACGCGGCCGGGCTGCTTGCTTGTTATGGCATCGGCATGGTCGAGACCCGGTCGGTGATCGGTGCCGAGGCCGCTGTCGCCGCGGCGGGCGACCTGGGCGGCCACGTGGTGCTGAAGGGAGACGTGGCCGGCCTCGTGCACAAGACCGATGCGGGCGCGGTGAAGCTGGACCTGCGCACGAACGAGGAGGTCGCTGGCGCCTACGCCGAGCTTGCCGCGGTGTTTGGCGCTGACCTGCGCCGGGTGCTGGTGCAGCCGATGCTGTCCGGCGGGGTCGAGACCATCATCGGCGTCGTCCAGGAGCCAGTGTTCGGGCCCCTCGTGGTGTTCGGCCTCGGTGGCGTCGCGACCGACGTACTCGGCGACCGGGCGGCGCGGCTGGCTCCGCTGACCGACTCCGACACCGAGCAGATGATCGCCGGGGTACGTGCGGCACCACTGCTGTTCGGCCATCGCGGCTCGCCGGCTGTGGACACAGCGGCGCTTGGCAGCCTGCTGCTGCGGGTCTCCCGGCTAGCCGATGACCTGCCGGAAGTCGCCGAACTTGACCTCAACCCGGTGATCGCACGGCCGGATGGCGCACATGTCGTTGATGTCCGGATTCGCATCGCGCCCACCGCCTCTCGGGACCCGTTTCTGCGCCAGCTCAGGTGACCGCTGGCTGCGCCAGCGATGAGGCCCAAGGTCCCCGTTCCCCGGGAATGACGCCCCTGCCGGTGACCTGCTGGTATGCGCAAGCCTCAGATTGTGATGCCAAGGGAGGTCATGCTGATGAGCCACCTGGAAGAGGGGGCCGGGCGCATCGTCGTTGGCGTGGACGGCTCACCGTCGTCGAAGCAGGCTTTGCTCTGGGCGCTGCGCCAGGCGGAGCTAACCGGTGCCTCCGTGGAAGCGGTCATCGCCTGGCACTACCCGATCGCCGGCGCCGGGATTCCGTTCGAGCCCGCGGGCACCATGGTGGGCGCGGATTTCGAGGAGATCGCCCGAGTAGTCCTGACGAACGCCGTTACCGAGGTGGTAGATCCGGCGAGCGCCGTCAAGATCAGCTCGACGGCGATCGAGGGCAACGCGGCGCAGGTGCTACTCGACGCTGCGGTCGGCGCAGAACTGCTGGTCGTCGGCAGCCGCGGTCACGGCGGCTTCGTCGGCGCGCTGCTGGGCTCGGTCAGCCAGCATTGCGCCCACCATGCGCCCTGTCCGCTGGTCATCATCCGGGGAGCTCAGGACGCAGCTGGACGGTAAGCCAACGAGGGACTGGCCGATGCGGGGGAGGAGAGCCCGATGAGCGCAACCATCAGGGACGTGATGAACCCCAGGGTCATCGCGCTGAAGCGAACTGCTGACTTCAAGGAGATCGTCTCGGTGCTCCGTCAGCACCAGGTGAGTGCCTGCCCGGTCGTCAACGACGCTGGCCAGGTCATCGGCGTGGTATCCGAGGCGGACCTGCTCTTCAAGGAAGCCGATCCGGGCACGCCATGCGGGGCGATCAGGCTGCGGTGGAAGCTCAGCGAGGAGTCCAAGGTCAACGCGGTGACCGCTGGTCACCTCATGACCTCGCCTGCCGTCACGATCCAGCCGGACGCTCCGGTGGCCGTTGCTGCCCGGGTCATGCAGGACCGGCGGCTTAAGCGGCTTCCGGTGGTCACCGACGACGGGACGCTGATCGGGATCGTCAGCCGGGCCGATGTCCTGAGCGTTTATGAGCGTCCAGATGCCAACATTCTCGACGAAGTCCGGATGGTCATCATGGCCGGCGAGTTCGGACTGGATCCGGCGGACTTCGAGGTGACGGTCACCTCCGGCATCGTGACGATCACGGGCGCGATCGAGGATCAGGGCACCGCACTCGATCTCGTGGCACGGATACGGCACGCCGAGGGTGTCGTGGCCGTCCGCGACCGGCTGGCCGTCGGACCGGGCGCTGGCACCAGCCGCCCGGCTGGCGATGGGCAGCAGGCAGCAGCCGCTAGCCGCTAGCCGCTAGCCGGTGACCCGGATCCGCCGCCCGGTTACCTGCGTGACCACTATGCGCACGTAGGTATGCCGGTCTCCGCCTGCCCACGGCTCGATGCCGAGTGCCCTGGCGTGATCGAGCGCCGCCGGCTCGGTAATGATGCTGGCCGTGCCGCTCAGCAGCACGCTCCAGCCTTCGCTGAGCGCGTCATCGAGATGGTCCACATCGAATGAGACGGGCTGTCCATGCACGCCTTCGGCGAAGCTGCCGTCGCTGGTCGTGCGGAAGACGATGTCGTCGCCGTCCATCCGGAAGTTGACGGGAACGGCCACCGGCCCGCGGCCAGGCTCGACGAACAGGAACCGGCCGATGCCGCCGGGAGCGACAAGCCGCATGCACTCCTGTTGGCTCAGAGTCTCCAGGACCGGGTTCTTCGCGGCCGACCGCTGGCCGGGCGGCAGGTTGAGGCCGGCGCCAGTGAGCGACTCAGGAGCGGTGTCCAGCGCTGCGGCCAGCCGCGTCAGCGTTGCCTGGGACGGGTTGGGAGACGAGCTTGATTCGAGGTAGGCCAGGTAGCCCGGCGACATCCCCGCCCGCTCAGCCACGTCGGCGATGCTCAGTCCGGCGCTGCCGCGCCGCTCGGCGAGGCGCCTGCCAAGGTCAGTGCCGGCGGCGTCAGCGTCAGTGCTCACATTTCCTCCATGGCCTGCACGAAGGCGGCCCTCCTGCCACTGGCCAGGGCCCGGTGCAGGCGGCGTCCGCTGCCAACTCTACGGACATCGGTCCGGGGCGGAAGGGCCCTTGGGCCCTGTCAGCCGGCCGCAGCTCGCGCCGATGCTGCTGGCAGGTGATGACGATGCCTCCTACTGTGCACCAGGGCCTGCCGCCGGGCCGCCCGGTCCAGGACGTGCTGACGCCCGCTGATGCCGCCGCGGCGATCGCGATAGCGGCACGAGCGCCGTCGCTGCACAACACGCAGCCCTGGCAGTTCCGGGTGCGAGGTGATGTCATCGAGCTGCTGGCTGACTCCGGCCGCCAGCTTCGCCGCCTCGATCCAGCCGGCCGGGAGCTGACCATCAGCTGCGGTGCCGCCTTGTTCGGGCTGCGGCTCGGCCTGCGCAGCCGCGGTTACCTCCCCGCTGTGGAGCTGCTCCCCGACCCGCGGCAACCGGAGCTGCTGGCCGGCGTGCGACCCGACGGCCGCGCGCCCGTGACTGCCGAGGAGGCTGAGGTTGTCGCGGCCGTGCCGCACCGCCATACCCACCGCGGGCCGTTCGCGCCCGGTGAGGTGCCCGCGAGCTTGCTGACGGCGCTTCAGCTCGACGCTACGGCCGAGGGATGCGAGCTCGTCGGGGTGCGCGAGCCCGCGCTGGTCGCCGGCCTGGGCCGGCTGGTAGAGCTGGCGGCAGCGGACCAGCGGGCCGATGCCGGGATAGCCGCAGAGCTCAGCCGCTGGGTACGCCCGGCGGGCAGTACGGCCAGGGATGGCGTTCCCGCCACGGCCAGGACGATCTGCGGCACGTTCGGTGCGGAGCGATCTGGTGCGCGCATGCCGCTGCGCGATTTCGGGCAGCCGGGCACTGACGAGGCAAATGGGGCGCCGCCCGCTGTCACTGCCGTCCTGATCACGCCAGGCGATACCGCGGCCGACTGGCTGAGGGCAGGTCAGGCGCTGCAGCGGCTGCTGCTGCGGGCCGCTACCCGGTGGGTCTTTGCCAGCCTGCAATCGCAGCCACTTGAGTCGCCCGCGCGTCGCGTCCAGGTCAGTAGCCTGCTGCGACTGGCCGGGCAGCCGCAGATGCTGCTCGAGTTCGGCCCGGCCAGCACCGCCCTCGCAACGCCACGCCGGCTGCATTCTGAACTTAGGACTAACACTGGGCAGGCATAGGCCTTTAGTCTGCCTCTTACAGGCTTATGGGCCCTGCCGGTGGTAGCCAGCCGCCGCGCATGGTGAGTCCGGAGCCTGGACCGGAGGTACCTGCGATGAACCAGCAGCGGCCACTGCGGCGACTCGGCTGGATACTGGCCGGCAACGACAGCCCGCTGCGACGCCCGGTGGACAAGCTCGAGTCCGCGATCATTACCAGCCTCATCATCGCGTTCTTCATCGCTGCCCCGCTGCTTGCCATCTTCGCGGCGGGCGCGGTCCGCGCCGCCGGGACCCAGGAGATGAACGCGGAAAGCCAGTGGCAGCCGCGACGTGCCGTCCTCCTGCAAAGCGCTGCCGAAGGGGCGATCGACCTCGATGGCGACTGGGATACGGCGTGGGTGAACGCGCAGTGGACGGCGCCAACTGGAGCCACGGAGCATGGCCTGGTGGCGGTGCCGCTCAACGCCCGGGTCGGCCAGCAGGTATCTGTCTGGGTAACGGGAGCCGGACAGCTCACCCATCAGCCGCTGACGAAGGCGGAAGTGGCCGAGCGGACGGTCCTGACGGCTGCGGCATGCCCGGCCGGGCTCGCGCTGCTGCTGACGGTTGCCATCGGCGTGACGCGGGTAGTGGCTAACCGGCGCCGCATAGCCTGCTGGGCCCGGGAATGGGAGGCCACCGGCCCGCGGTGGTCATCGCTTCGATAGGAGCGGCACCGGCGGGAGGCGGCATGCAGGCGTGGGTGGTGGAACGGACCGCGCCGATCGACGAGGGCCCGCTTCGCCGCGTTGAGCGTGCCGAGCCACAGCCCGGCGCCGGTCAGGTCGGCGTCCGGATCAGCTGCTGCGGCGTATGCCGGACTGACCTGCACCTGTCCGAGGGCGACCTGCCGCCCAAGCGGCCTGAGGTAACCGTCGGCCACGAGATCGTCGGAACTGTTGACGCGCTGGGGGAGGGCGCGAGCCGGTTCGCGGTCGGAGACCGGATTGGCGTGCCCTGGCTGGCCGACACCGACCGAAGCTGCGCCTTCTGCCGACGCGGCGCAGAGAACTTGTGCCTGCACCCCCAGTTCACGGGCTGGGACATCGATGGCGGCTACGCCGGCGCTTGCCTCGCCAACGAGGGCTACGCGTACCGACTGCCGGTCGGCCTCGACGACGAGCATGCGGCGCCGCTGCTGTGCGCGGGCATCATCGGCTACCGGGCGCTGCTGCGGGCTGAGATCCCGGTCGGCGGCCGGCTTGGCATCTACGGTTTCGGCGGCAGCGCCCACATCACTGCTCAGATCGCGCTGCACCAGGGAATGCGCGTGCACGTGCTCACCCGCGGCGAGGGCAATCGCAAGCTCGCGGCCGAGCTGGGCGCCGACTCGGTCGGCGGGGCGAGCGACGCGCCACCTGAGCCACTGGACGGCGCGATCCTGTTCGCGCCCGCCGGCGATCTCGTGCCGGTCGCGCTCCGCGCGCTTGATCGCGGCGGGACGCTAGCCATTGCCGGGATCTGGCTGTCTGACATCCCGTCGCTCAACTACGCGGCCGAGCTCTTCGAGGAGCGGCAGGTGCGCAGCGTTACTGCCAACACGCGCCAGGACGGCGAGGAATTCCTGGCGCTGGCCGCACGGTTCGGCATTAAGCCCAATACCGTGGCCTACCCGATGGACCGTGCGCCTGATGCGCTGGCCGACCTTAAGCACGGGCGGTTCAGCGGCGCGGCGGTGCTGCACAACCAGGGCTAGGCCTCGAGGGACGCCAGCCCGGGCAGCGTCTTGCCCTCCAGGAACTCCAGGCTTGCACCGCCTCCGGTGGAAATGTGGCCGAAGTCCCGCTCGGCGAAGCCCAGAGAACGTACTGCCGCCGCGGTATCGCCGCCGCCGACCATAGTGAATCCGGGGCAGTCGGCTACGGCCCTGGCGACAGCCAGCGTGCCGGCCGCGAAAGCCGGGACTTCCGACACCCCCATGGGGCCGTTCCAGAAGATGGTCCCTGCCCTGGCGATTGCGTCACGGAACGCCGCGGCTGTCTCGGGTCCGATATCCAGAGCCATCTGATCGGGCGGGATGTGGTCGGAGGCCACGATGCTGACCGGACCGTCGGCAGACCGGCTAGGTGCAACGACGAGATCGGCCGGGAGCAGCAGATCGACGCCAGATGACTCCGCCTTCGCCAGATAGCGCAGCGCTGCTGCCTGGTCGCCTTCTAGCAGCGAGGTCCCCACCGGATGACCGGCAGCAGCAATGAAAGTCGTAGCCATCGCACCGCCGATGAGGATCTGGTCAGCGGCCGTCAGCAGGGCCTCGACCACCGGCAGCTTGTCGGCGACCTTCGCGCCACCCAGAACGACTGTGTACGGCCGCCTGATGCTTGTGGTCAGCTGACGCAGCGCCGATACCTCAGCCTGGATCAGGTAACCCGCCGCGTGCGGCAGGCGTGCGGCGACGTCGCAGACGCTCGCGTGGCGTCGATGCACCGCTCCGAATGCGTCCCCCACGTAAGCGTCAGCGAGGGCGGCCAGGTGGTCGGCGAACGCGCCCCGCTCGGAATCGTCCTTGCTGGTCTCGCCCGGATTGAAGCGCACGTTCTCCAGCAGGACGACGTCACCCGGCTGCAGGGCGTCGACTGCTGCCCGCGCGGCCGGGCCCACAGTATCGGTCGCGAAGGCCACCGGTTGCCCAAGGAGCCCAGAGAGTCGCTGCGCGACCGGGGCCAGGCTGTAACGAGGCTCGGGCGCCCCGGCCGGCCGGCCGAGATGGGAGCATACGACCAGGGCGGCGTCGCGCTCGAGCAACGCGGTCAGCGTGGGAAGGCAAGCCCGGATCTTGCCATCATCGGCAATCGAACCGTCATCTATCGGAACGTTGAGGTCAAGCCGGACCAGTATCCGTCTGCCTGATACATCCAGCTCATCGATCGTCTTCATAGCCAGTCCGCTCTTCGGGCCGGCCACAGTCAGGCCGGCTGGGGGGTAGTGATGTGATCGAGGACGTCGACGACGCCATCGAGCGTCCAGATGAGATCGATCGCATTGGCGACCTGAGCGTGCGGGACGACGGCGTCAGGGCGGCCGGTCAGCGTCACGATGCCGCCGTGCACCGCCACATTGATGCCATCGGGCTCGGCTGCCACGGCCTCGGTCAGAACGTCGCGCACCTGCCGGGCGATCTCATCGTCAGGGACCAGGAACGCGGTCAGCAGGTCGCGCCGGCTCACCAGGCCGACTAGCGTGCCATCGGAGTCGACCACGGGCAGTCGCTTCACGTGGTTCGTGGTCATCAGGCGTGCCGCGCTCGCAAGGGTCGCGTCAGGGTGGGTAGTGACTGCCGGTGATCTCATCAGCTGGGCGGCAGTGAGCCTGAGGTACCGATCGTGGTCGGTGCCGTAGCGCAGCATCCCGGTCCAGCGCTTGCGGTCGCCCGCGTGCTTGTCCCTGGCCGCGATCAGGTCTGCCTCGCTCACGACTCCAGACACGTGCCGCCCCAGCCGCAGGACAGGCACTGCGCTGATGTGGTGCTCGACCAGCAGGCGCGCAATCTCCTTGAATGGCGTGATCTGGTCAACGGTGACGACGTCTGCTGTCATCACGTGTCGCACGCGGCTACGGGCCCGGCCATGATGGACGGGTACCCGGGGATGCGATTCCGTGCCCCGCGGATGCGGAGGCGTGATGTGAACGGCCGGCTTGTCGCCCAGCTCATAGGCCACCTGGTCGACGGCCCTGCTGACATCAGCGGTTGCTGCCCGGCCGTGCAGCGAGTCGTAATAGGCGGCGCCAAGGTGTCGCAGCATGGCGTCCAGTTGCATATCCCTGCGGCTCACCGCGACCTCCAGTTTGAATCCTGACTCGGGCGTGGACCTGGCACTGCACCGGCCGGAAGCAGCTCGCGGTAGTCGCGGAGCCCAGCCGTCATGCGGTCGAGGTAGTCCGGCTCGCTGCTGGGCGGGCCTTCCGGGCCGACGACGACAACCGGGCAGTGTGCCCGGCTGAGGCAGCCCCGGATCACCGGGCCGATGGAGCGTCCCGCGGTCAGCCCGGATGCCGAGCCAAGCACGAGCAGGTCTGCACCGACTGACAGGTCGACCAGGATCCGCTCGGCCATGCCCTCGATGACCTCGGCGGTGACTTCGCCAGGGGCATCTGCACCCAGAACTGTCCGGATCGTTGCGATAAGGCGGTCGCGGGCTAGCTGGTTCTGCCGCGCGGCATCTTGCGGGCCGCTGGCCGGATGCGCATAGAACGCGCGCGGCTCGGGCTGCCAGCTGCAGACAACGCGCAGGATGCCATGCTCGCGGGCGGCCTCGTCGGCGGCCCAGCGCAAAGCGCCAGCGGACGCAGTCGATCCGCTGACTCCGACCACGATGACCGGTGTGCGTCCTGTCCTCGTCATGCCGTCCTCCCTCCGGTGCGCCGCGTCGACTGCCGGGGCTACGGCTGGATCTCTACGTCGATGACGCGCGGGGCCTGCTGATGCTCAGGCTCGAATCCGACCCTGACGGTCAGGATCCCGTTGTGGTAGGAAGCAGACACGGTTCGCGCGTCCGCACCGAGCGGAAGCGGGATGCGCCGGGCAAGTCGGCCATACCGGAACTCGCTCTGGCGGCCGGCGGGCGCCGTGTCGTGGCGCTCGGCCCGGACGATGATGGCGCCTGCCTCGACCGACACAGTCAGGTCAGTGGCCGGGTCAATTCCGGGCACCTCAAGCCGGAGCACATAGCCCGTGGCGTCGGCGTACTGCTCGACGGGAATGGGGGCTGGCTGGTCGGGCGCATGGTGCAGGGTGGATATCGGCGAACCCGCCCAATCCGAAATGCCAGTCATGGCGGCACCTGCAGGCTGCGTAGTCGTCATCTCTCAACCCTCCTCCTTGCCATCCCCTCTACTGAACCGCGGGGTGGCGCGAGGTTGTAGGGCCGAAGGTCAGGACTGCAGATGACGTGGGTCCAAGTCCTGACCTGGCGTTACCCGCCGGCGGATGCACCCTGGCAATCGCGGCCGGCCAGGACCTCCCGGGCCTGGCGGGCCATCTCGATGTCCTCCCGAGCGGTGATCACGAGGACGCGGACGGTTGCAGCCGGCTGGCTGATATCAGCGTCGCCATTTGCCGCATTGCGCGCAGGGTCGATCCTGACGCCGAGGAACCCCAGGCCCTCTGAGGCCGTGGCGCGGATAGCCGGGTTGTGCTCGCCGATCCCGCCCGTGAAGGCGAGTACGTCCAGTCCGTTCATGGCCGCTGCCATGGCGGCTACCTCTCGCCGCAGGCGGTGCAGGTAGACGTCGAGAGCCAGCCGCGCGACTGGATCGCCCCCGGCAGCGGCACGCTGCACATCACGCACGTCGCCCCCCGGCACGCCGGACAGCCCGGCCAGGCCAGCCGACTGCTCGAGGCCTACTGCCACCTCATCGAGGCCAAGCCGGCCACCCTGAAGCAGCCAGACGATCAGGCCCGGATCGACCGTGCCGCTTCTGGTCGCCATGACGAGGCCGGCCAGCGGCGTGAAGCCCATGGTCGTGTCGACACTTCGGCCGCCCTGGATCGCAGCCAGCGATGCCCCGGCG
>Ga0335072_10016470_pt1 | contig 10477 bp, 8 predicted proteins | sample Lox_Sample_21_FD_206725 | JGI IMG/M metagenome (GOLD analysis project Ga0335072, IMG submission 206725) | Soil microbial communities from Loxahatchee National Wildlife Refuge, Florida, United States - Lox_Sample_2.1 | ecosystem: Environmental > Terrestrial > Soil > Wetlands | place: USA: Florida... | reverse complement strand
CTCGCTGACCAGCCCGCACGCCGGCCAGCTCAGCGAACTGGGCCGCCAGCGGCTCGGAGAATCGACCCATGAACCTGGCGTACGAATCTGGCCCGACGTCAAATATCACCGCGCCAGGGTACGCCCGCGACACGTGACCGCCCGGCAAGCGCTGACTGGGGTGGCCTCAGCGAGCCGGGGCAAGGTAGAGATGACGGTTCGGGCCACCCAGGGGTTCGCTGCGGTTCGGGAGGGGCCATGGACGCTGGCGTGAACTATCCCTGGTTTAGCTACGGCTGGGATTTCGGGCCTGCCCCGCCTGGCTGGCGCAGCGGCGATGCCCCGGCCTGGGCCACGCATATCGACCAGCACGTGCAGCACCTGTCCGAGATCGGGATCAGCGTGGTGCGCTGGTTCGTGCTCGGGGACGGCCTGAGCTACGGAACCGGCCGCGACGCGCCGAAGCTGGACCGGCGGGCGGCAGGCCAGAGTGCCGGCTGGAGGTTTGATCCGCCAGCTCTGGTGAACGAGTTCCAGGACCACTTCGAGGCAGTGCTCCGGAGCTTCGCAGCGCAGAGCACCCGGTCGCGTCCTGTCCGACTGCTACCCGTGCTTGCTGACTACAAGTTTTGCGAGCCGGGGGACTGGCCGGCGAGCAGGCACGACACCGGCCTCCCGCAGGGCGTTCCCGACGAGAGGTGGGTGAAGGGCGGACGGCTGGAGGCCATCACCACCAGCCGCCGGTCATTCATCGAACACGTGCTGCGGCCGCTTCTCCGGCTGTCCGCTGGTTACCGGGACGCTATCTACGCCTGGGATGTCTTCAACGAGCCAGAGTGGGTCACCAACGGCTGGCATCCCGACCGCAAGAACGACCACCCGGTGAGTGACACCGAAATGCGGGCGTTTCTTGAGGACAGCATCGCCGCCGTCCGCGAGGCCGGGTTCAAGTCGACGGTCGGTTTCGGCATGATCGAGTCGATCCGCCAGGCGCGCCTATACGCCGATATCAATCAGTTTCATCACTACACCGACGGCAGTCGTTATCTCGAGCCGAATCCCTTCGATCCGCGCTATCCCGGTGTGATCGGCGAGTTCGCCACGTCGGCCGCCGAGGACACCTGGCCCGAGTTGCGCGAGCGGAGCCAGCGCGTACTTGAGCGCCTGAGGCTCGCCGAGAGCCAGGGCTATGCCCTCGCCCTGGCCTGGTCGTTCCGTGCTGACGACCGGCACAGTTCCTGGACGGCTCAGGCCGAGGATGACATCGAGTGCTTCACCCAGCGTCGGAAGTGCCACTGACCGGTCCGGCCCAGTCCAGCACCGTCAGTCAGGCAACCGGAACGACTCGTCCGGGGTCAGCTCGGCGATGTCCATCTGCGCTTTCTGGAGTGTGCCGGAGTAGTCCCAGTTCATCGACTGCCAGCGGGTGAACTGGTCGAGCACCCACATCCCGGACTGGCGGGATCCGTTGCCGGATCTGCCGTTGCCGCCGAATGGCAGGTGCGCTTCGGCACCTGAGGTGGAGTTGTTAACGCTGATCATGCCAGCCGAGATGCCGCGGCGGAACCGGAAGGCATCGGCCGCCTCCCTGGTGTAGATCGACGACGACAGCCCGTAGCCGGGGGCGTTGGCGAGCCTGATTGCCTCGTCCAGGTCGGAGTAGGTGGTCAGGCCGACGAGCGGGCCGAACGTCTCCTCCCTGAAGAGCGCGTCGTCCTCGCGCACGCCGGCCACCACGACCGGGTGGTAATAAAGCCCGGCTGCCGGATCGCCGACGAAGCCCGGCCGCGGGTTCTGCACGGTGATCCGGCCGGTGCCGTCTGAGCCGAGCACCCCGTGATGCGGCTCGATCCAGGTGAGGTACTCCTCGAACCGGTCGGCGAACCGCTTGTTCAGCATCGGCCCGTAGACGACGTCGGCGAACGGGTCGCCGACCGGCGCGTTCCGCACCGCCTTGTCCAGCCGCAGCGTGAACTCCTCGGCGACGTCCTCGTGCACGATCATGGTGCCGAGCGAGGTGCAGCGCTGTCCCGCCGTGCCGAAACCAGAGAACAGCGCCGCGGAGACAGCAAGATCGATGTCGGCGCTGGGCGTGATCACCATCGGGTTCTTGCCGCCGAGCTCCAGGCAGGGCGACTGCAAGTGCCGCCCGGCCAGCTCGCCGATGCGGGCACCGGCACCGCTGGACCCGGTGAACCCGATCTTGTCCACGCAGCCCTCGGCCAGCGCGCGGGTCAGGCCGGCGAAGGTCTGCTCGCCGTCGGCCAGCACCAGGTTCAGCACGCCGTCTGGCAGGCCGCCGCCACGGCTGAGCAGGTCAAAAAGAGCGCGAGCGCTGGCTGAGGCATATTCGGCCGGCTTCCAGACCACCGTGTTGCCGCAGAGCAAGGCGGGAACGAGGTACCACGAGGGAACTGCTACCGGGAAGTTCCCGGCCGTGATCACCGAGGCGACGCCTACCGGGCTGCGGAAGGTAAACAGCTGCTTGTCCGGCATCTCGCTGGGCACGGTCTGGCCGTACAGCCGACGGCCCTCGCCGAGGAAGAAGTCGCAGGTGTCGACGATCTCCCGCACCTCGCCGAGCGCCTCGGCGTAGGGCTTTCCGGTTTCTGCGGTCACCAGCCGGGCCAGGCGCTCAGCATTGGCCTCCACCAGCCGGCCGATGTGGGCGATCGCCCGGCCGCGGATCGGCGCAGGCACGTCCGCCCAGGACGGCTGGGCGGCACGGGCAGCACGCGCTGCGGCTGCGAACGTGCCGGCATCACCGAGCGCTATCTCAGCGACCACCTCGGTGGTGCGGGCCGGGTTTACCGAACTCAGCCGGCCGCCGGGCGCAGCGGGTACCTCCCGGCCGCTAATGACCGACGTGATGCTCGTGCTCATCAAAGCCTCTCCCGATCCGCTCCGGCCCCGCACTCCCGTGCCTGCCCGGATAAGCCTGGCCGGCTGCGCGATCCGGCGCTTGGGCCGCAGGTACACCATCGTGACCGATGCTATTTGCGGGCTCGCTTAGACCTGAGCGTTCCCGCCATCGACGAAGACTTCAGTGCCAGTGATGAAGCTGGCGTCGTCGGATGCGAGGAAAGTGACGGCCTTGGCTATCTCTTCGGGACGGCCCAGGCGTCCCATGCTGACACGCGAGGCCACCACCTCCATCCCCTCGGGTTGGCCGGGGAGCATCGCCGCCCCCTCGGGGTGGCCGGCGAGCATCGCCGTGTCGACCGGGCCCGGGCTGACCACGTTCACCCGGATGCCGCGGTCCTTCAGGTCCGTCGTCCAGGTGCGGGCGAACGACCGCACTGCCGCCTTGGTGGCCGGATAGACACCCTGGCTTGGATAGCCCTTAATAGCGACATCGGACCCGGCCAAGATGATCGTGCCGCCGTCGGGCATCAGCGGCACGGCCTTCTGCGCAGTGAACAGCAGGCCCTTGACGTTGGTTGCGAAGACGCGGTCGACGTGCTCCTCGGTGATCGAGCCGAACGGGAGCCGCTCCATGGTGGCGGCATTGGCGAAGACGACGTCGACGCGTCCCTGTTCCCAGCCGATCTGCCCGTAGATCCGGTCGAGGTCCGCGGCCTCGGTGACGTCCCCCTGGATCGCGGTGACGCCGGGTCCGATGGACGCCGCCGCAGCATCCAGTTCAGGCTTGCGGCGGCCGGTGATATAGACCTGTGCAGCACCCTCGCGGGCGAACTCCCTGGCGGTGGCCAGGCCGATGCCGGTGCCGCCGCCGGTGATGAGAGCGACCTTGCCGTCCAGTTTTCCGGGCATGACCTCCATCCCCCATCGCTGAATAGGTCAGAAACTAGCCCCGTACCCTGCTGATGCCTGGCCACGCGCTCATCGGGTCGTGTGAGCCTGCGGCGATGGCTGCTGGTGTGGTCACCGTCGGGGCGCTAGACGATGTTGAGCTCTGGCCGGGCTTCGCTTCGTCCGAAGCGGCTGGCGTCGAGCGGGCGGACGTCCACTCGCGGTGCCCGGCCCAGGTAGAGATCCCGAATGACCTCGCCGACCGCTGGGGCCATGAGGAATCCGTGCCCGGAGAAACCGGTCGCGTACAGGAAGCGCCCAGCCGTTGCCGTCTCGCCAATCAGCGCATTGTGGTCAGGGGTGACCTCGTAGAGACCGGCCCAGCCTGAGGCTATGCCGTACCCGGTGAGCTGCGGGGCCCGCCGGTTCATCGCCTCGCTCAGTCGCGGCAGCCAGTCGTCGGACCTGCTCAGCCGGAAGCCTGGTGCCTCATCCGGGTCCGACATTCCGATCAGCAGGCCCTGACCCTCCCGGTGGAAGTACAGCGAGCTCGAGAAATCTATCGTCATCGGGAGAACCGCGGGCAGGCCGCTGACCGGCTCGGTGACGACAATCTGCCGCCTGAGCGGCGTGACCGGCAGGTGGGTGCCTGCCCAGCTGCCGATCTCGGCCGACCACGCGCCAGCGGCACAGATGATCGTTTCGGCTCGCACTGACTGAGCACCGGCCCGGACCTCGAACGCGTCGCCGGCCACGCTGGTGCCGCTCACTGCCGTACTGGTAACCAGGCGGGCCCCGAGCTTCCGGGCGGCGGTCGCATAGCCAAGCACAACCGATTCGGGCGTGCAGTGCCCGTCACTCGGCGAGTACGCAGCCGCTACCAGACCTGTCGTGCTGATCGGCGGGGCGAGAAGTGCCGCCTCGGCTGGAGTGATGAGGCGGCTCGGCACTCCGAGCTGGTTCTGCAGCGCGATGTTCCGCTCGAACGCCGCAGCAGTGACCGCATCGTCCAGCAGGAAGAGGTAGCCGACCTGCCGCAGGTCGATCTCGCCGCCGGGCCGGGCAGCAAACGAGCGGAACAGCTCCAGGCTGCGCAAACCTAGCTCGATGTTGACCCGGTCGGAGAACTGCGCCCGCACTCCGCCGGCTGCCTTGCAGGTAGATCCTGAGCCGAGCGCGCCGGCCTCCAGCAGCAGGACGTCCTTGACTCCTGCCTCGGCAAGATGAAATGCGATGCTGACGCCGATCACTCCGCCGCCGATGATCACGACCCGCGCGCTGGCTGGCAGCGGTTCTGGCATCGTCATGGTGCTCCTGCCTCAGGGTGACCGGCGTTCAGCGCGGCGGACGGGCTACCACGGTACAGAGCGCTGGCGGTGCCCCGGCCGTGAAACGATGAGGTCATGCGCGTACAGCGGTTCAGCGTGCGGGTCGCTACGGACCCTCGCGGTCACGCCGTTATCGCGGTGCCGTTTGACCCGGACGAAGCGTGGGGCGCCAAAGCCGTGCATCACGTGAACGGCGCGGTCAACGGCTGCCGGGTACGGGTGACGCTCGCGCCTGGCGAGAGCGGGTGGGCGTTCACCATGAACCCGTCGAGGATGCTTGGCCTGGGAATTGCGGCCGGCTCCGATGTCGTCGTTGAACTGGCACCTGAAGGCCCGCAGCGGGCCGATCTTGCCGATGACATCTCCGCGGCCCTGGCCGCCAATCCAGCTGCCGGGGCCTTCTTCGACACGCTGGCGCAGTTCTACCGCAAGGGCTATCTCCGGTACATCGATGCGACGACCCGCCGGCCGGATCTCCGCGCGGCGCGCATTGCTGAGGTAACAGGCCTGCTCGCGGACGGGATCAAGGAACGGCCAGCACCTGAAACTAGGCCCAGCCGTGGATGAGCGCGCCGGCGCGCTCCGCGATCCGGTACACCGTCGCGACGGGATTCGCGGACACGAGCGGAGGCATTGCCTGGAGTCATGACGGGCGGGCGGCGTCCGCGGGCGGTGAGCGCTTGAGCCAGCCGCGTGGCGTCGTGCCCGATCCGGCGGCCTCACGTTCGTAGACGCGCACGGCGTCCTCCACCGACAGGCCCTTGGTCTCAGGCAGGAAGCGGTAGACGAAGCCGACCGCCGCCACGCACAGCCCGGCAAAGCACACCATGACCCAGTCCAGCCCGATCGCCCGGTGCCAGGCAGGGAACGCTTCGATGAGGGCATAGTTGGCCAGCCAGTCGACACACGCGCCGAGTGCGGCAGCCCGCCCGCGGACGGCGGTCGGGAAGACCTCGCCCTGGATGAGCCAGCCGGTCCCGCCGACACCGATCGCGAACGAAGTGATGAAGAACGAGAAGCCGACCATGACCACGACGATCTTCGGGATGTCGGTCAGGAATGCCACCCCGGCGGCCGCGAGCAGGATGAACACGGTCATGCCCAGGTAGCCCCAGATGGCCAGCGGCCGCCGGCCGACCTTATCGATCCAGCGGAAGGCGAAGTAGGTCGCGACCACGTTGACCGCGCCCAGGATGGCGGTGACCTCGACGCCCGCGACCGCGGCCTCGACGGCGTTGTGTTTGGTCATGAAGAAGCCAGAGAGGATGGTCGGGCCGTAGTAGAACGGGACGTTGATCCCGGTGATCTGCTGGAACACGAAGAACACGCAGACCACGATCAGCGCCCGCCGGACGCCTGCGGTCCACTGGGTAGTCCGCCGGCGCTGGCGCTCCTGTCCGGCGAGCTCTGCGGACGCGCGCTTGACCTCGTCGTCGCTGACTTCCAGGCCCAGACGGCCGAACGCTTTCCTGGTGTCGTCGTACCGGCCATGCAGCATCAGCCATCGTGGCGACTCTGGCATGTGGGATCGCAGCGCGACGGCGATGAGCGCGGGGATGCCGCCGAGTCCGAGGATAAGCCGCCAGTCAGTGCCGCCCGCGCTGCCCGGCGCGGCCTTCAGAATGATCACGGCCACCAGGTAGGACACCAGGATCCCGACGGTGATCATCCACTGCTGGATAATGCTCAGCTGGCCTCGTTTGCTGCGCGGCGCGAACTCCGCGATGTAGGCAGTCGCGATCGCGGAATCCGCGCCGATTGCCAGCCCGATCAGGGTCCGGGACGCGAGCAGCATGCCGGCATCCACCGTGACCGCCGACAAGATCGCGCCAATGGCATAGATAGCAGCGTCGGCGATCAGCAGGGCCTTGCGCCCGAACTTGTCGGTCAGCGGGCCGGCCACCAGCGCGCCCACGGCGGCGCCCAGGGATGCTCCCGCCACGAGATAGCCAGTCGCAAAGCTCGACAAATGGTAAGGAATGAAGCCCAGCGCCGATCCGATGTTCGACGTGTCGTAGCCGAAAAGGAACCCGCCGATGCAGGCCAGCACGGCCAGATACCAGTAGAAATTTGTCGGGATTCGGGAGTCCAGCTCGTCGAGGACGTTGCGGCCGGGGGGCTGCGCCGCTCTCGTCTCCGTCACCATGCGACCCACCTCCAGGGTTGCGTGGCTACCCAGGGCGTAGCCATGCAAAACGTTGGGGTGAGGGCGGCTGCCCGCCGGCACGCCGGCTCCGGGTCAGCTACCCGGTGACACCATGGCGTTATGAGCGCGTCTTCCGCACCCGTCTCCGGAACCGGGCCAGCCGCGATCACCGTCCAGCTCGTGGGCGGGCGGGCCGCGGTAATCGAGATTGGCGGGGTGCGGCTCCTCACCGATCCCACTTTCGACCCGCCTGGCGACCACCCGGTCGGCAAGCGAAACCTGGTCAAGACCAGCAGTCCTGCCATCACCGCTGATGCCGTCGGCGACATCGACGCGGTGCTGCTTTCGCACGATCAGCACCCGGACAACCTCGACAACGAAGGGCGCAGGCTGAGCGAGCGGGTACCTCTGGTCCTCAGCACCGCGGCCGCTGCGGAACGTCTCGGCGGCTCGGCGCGTGAGCTGCCGGTCTGGCGCAGCGCAATGCTGCCCAGGCCCGGTGGCGGCGACCTGAAGGTCACCGGCATCCCGGCGCAGCATGGCCCGGCGGGCACCGAGCACCTGACCGGCGAGGTCCGCGGGTTCGTGCTCTCCGGCGATGGCCTGCCAACGGTCTGCATCGGCGGTGACAATGCCTCGCTCGCGATCGTGCGCGATGTCGCCGACCACGCCGGCCCGATCGACATCGCAGTGCTATTCGCTGGACGCGCCCGCAGCCCGCTGATGGACGCCTACCTGACATTGAGCGGTGACCAGGTCGCCGAGGCCGCCGAGATCCTCGGCTCGGCCGTGGTGATTCCCATGCATGTCGAGGGATGGAAGCACCTCACCCAGGACGTCGGCGCTGTGCAGGAGGCATTTGCGCGTCACGGTCTCACCGGCCGGCTGCTGGTACTTACCCCCGGAGTCGCCACGACTGTCCTGGCGTCCTGAGCGGCGGCACCGCCCACGCGATTGGCCGTAAAAATGGGCGTTGCCGAACCCCGCTGCGGCTGGCATGATCGGCGCAAATGTCCCTCCTCTGCCCCTGGAGTGATAATGGCCGACGCCGGACTCAGGCGCGACGCGATCGGATTGCGCGAGGTCCTGTTCCAGAGCATCACTGACATGGCACCGGGCGCAGCGATCGCGGCGTCCATTCCGGCGGGGGTCGCGTTCGCTGGCGGTGCTCTCCCTCTCGCTGTCGTGTTCGCCCTGATCGCCTGTCTTTTCTCAGCGTGGAGCATCGGCCAGCTTGCGCGCGAGCTGCCGTCATCTGGTTCGATGGCGACGTACGCGGCCAGGGGACTCCATCCGGCGCTGGGCTTCCTCGCCGCCTGGGCGTATGCAATGGTGGGCTGGTTGATTCCGCCTCTGGTTCTGTTGCAACTCGGCTTCACAACGGCCGGCACGTTGCACTCAGAAATCTCTGGCTATCCATTGAACCTGTGGTGGCCCTGGGCGATTCTGGGACTGGCGATCATCTTCGCGGCCGGATACTTCGGCGTGCGGACGTCGGCCAGATTCGGCACGATCCTCGGCGTCTTCGAGATCGGCATCTTCCTGATAATGGGTGTGCTTCTGGTGATTCACGCTGGCGGCCACAACACGCTGTCAGTGTTCACCACCAAGTACACGCCGCCCGGCTTCCACGGGCTGTCCGGCGTTGTCGCTGGCTCGGTCTTCAGCGTCCTGGCCTTCGGCGGATTCGAAGGCGCCGCACCGCTGGCCGAGGAGGCTCGCAACCCGGGCCGGACGGTCCAGCTTGCGGTGCTGCTCGCCACACTGCTGATCGGCGCGCTGTACGTGTTCACTACGTACGCGGCTGACGTCGCCTTCGGGCCCTCGGGGTTCGCCGGCTTCACCACCGGCACTGGAAGCGCCTCATGGGTGGGCCTGGCCCGGTCGTTCTACGGCCTGTTCTGGATCCTCGTCTTCCTCGCGATCGTCAACTCCACGCTGGCGAACTCGAACGCAGGGGTGAACGTGTCCAGCCGGACCGCGTTCGCCATGGGCCGGATCAAGGCCTTTCCGTCGCTGTTCGGCGTGGTTAGCGCTAAGCACCGGTCTCCTGTCAACGCGATCCTGCTCGGCACCGCAATCTCGCTGGCGGCGATGCTCGGTCTTGGCCTCCATTACGGTCCGACTGTGGCGTTCTCCATGGTGGGTACCGCGCTGGTGATCCTTATCGTCGGCGTTTACATCGTGATGAATGCTGCTTGCATCGGATTCTTTGCCCGCAGCCGGCAACATCGCTTCAACGTCGTATCGCACCTGGTGGTGCCGCTGCTGGGCATCGCGGCATTTGTCCCCGCATGGTGCGCTGGCGCAGGCATCAAGATCGCCGGGGTCAGCTGGATCAGCCCGTTGCCTGCGCCGCTTTCCTACATGGGCCCGGCGGCGGCGATATGGATCGGCATCGGCGTGATCTACCTGGTCTACCTGTACTTCCGGGACCCGCAGCGGGTACTTGACGTGGGCTTGATCCACATCGACGAGGCGCCGGCCGAGAAGGTGGCAGCCTGAGCGACTTGGTCCGCTGCAGACAGCCCCCGAAGTTTCCGGTATTTCGACTTAATCATGATTATTCTTGGCAACACCCTGAAGCACCGTGGGGCGCAAGATACGGAGGGGAATCAGAGGGTCCTCTGAGCTGTTGTCCAGGATTAGACACGTTGCCTCGTGCCCGTGCGGTCTTGGGCGCGGTCTGGCTGTGGCTTTCGAGGCGCAGAGTGGGGGCCGATGGAGAAGGCGATCTTGCTAGCTCTGGCGGCAAGCATCTGCACCGCCACGGCTTCGATTGCCCAGCGTCACGGGGCCAGGAACGTCAGGACAACCGGCGGATTCGGCGTTGGGCTGATCATCCGCCTGGCCCGCAGCCCGGTCTGGCTGCTGGGGATCGCGAGCATGGTACTCGGATTCGGGTTCCAGCTGACGGCCCTGCGCTTCGGCGCACTGGCGCTGGTCCAGCCCATCATGGCGCTGGAACTGCTCCTGGTCTTCGGTTACATGGCATTCGCCGGCCGCCGGCGGCTGCGGATCAGGCGCCGCGACTGGCTGGCTGCGGCCGCGATGTCGGCTGGAGTGGCGGGATTCCTTGCGCTGGCCGCACCGTCTGGCGGCCGGCCGCGGGCGCCGGGCTCCGCGTGGCTGCTGGCGGGCCTAGTCACGCTCGGGATCGTCATAGTCGCGGTTTCCGCATCCTTCCGGCCAGGCAGTCGTACATCCCGTCCGTCATCTCGCCGGGCTGCCGTTCTGGGTGCCGCCGCCGGGATCGCCTGGGGATTCGTCG
>Ga0335072_10016469_pt1 | contig 10477 bp, 8 predicted proteins | sample Lox_Sample_21_FD_206725 | JGI IMG/M metagenome (GOLD analysis project Ga0335072, IMG submission 206725) | Soil microbial communities from Loxahatchee National Wildlife Refuge, Florida, United States - Lox_Sample_2.1 | ecosystem: Environmental > Terrestrial > Soil > Wetlands | place: USA: Florida... | reverse complement strand
CCCGCCCGCGGCGCAGGTTGCGTCGCGGCGGTTCCTCCGTTAATCCTTGATTTATGACCGCCGCCGACGCCTCGACGCCCCTGCCCGACCCGACACGCGCCCTGTCCGGCGCACTGTCCACCAGCGCCCGATCCAGCGCCCTGGGCCGCGCCGAAATCCGGGCGTTGTTCGCGCTGCCCTTCGCCGACCTTATCTATCGCGCCCAAGGCGTCCATCGGGAGCATTGGGACCCGAACCGGGTCCAGCTCTCGACCCTGCTTTCGGTCAAGACCGGCGGCTGCCCGGAGGATTGCGCCTATTGCCCGCAAAGCGCGCGTTACGCGACCGGGGTCGAGGCGTCGAAGCTCATGGCGGTCGAGACCGTGGTGGCCGAGGCCAAGCGCGCCAAGGAGGCCGGGGCGTCGCGCTATTGCCTCGGTGCCGCCTGGCGCGAGCCCAAGGACAAGGACCTCGAGCCCGTGTGCGAGATGGTGCGCGGGGTCAAGGCGCTCGGCCTCGAGACTTGCGCGACGCTCGGCATGCTGAGCGCTTCGCAGGCCCAACGCCTCAGGGACGCGGGCCTCGACTACTACAACCACAATCTCGATACGGCGCCCGAGCATTACGGTGCCATCATCACGACGCGGACCTACGACGACCGGCTCGAGACGCTCGGCCATGCGCGCGCGGCGGGCATGAAGCTTTGCTGCGGCGGCATCGTCGGCATGGGCGAAGGGCGCGAGGCGCGCGTGGGATTGCTCGCGACCCTCGCGGGCCTGCCCGAGCCGCCCGAGAGCGTGCCGATCAATCTCCTGGTCCAGGTCGAGGGCACGCCGCTTTACGGCACCGAAGCGCTCGATCCCTTGGAGCTCGTGCGCACGATCGCGGTCGCGCGCATCCTCATGCCGCGCTCGGCGGTGCGCCTCTCGGCGGGGCGCGAGGAGATGAGCGACGAGCTGCAGGCGCTCTGTTTTCTCGCCGGCGCCAATTCGATCTTCGTCGGGCCGAAGCTTTTGACGACGCCCAACCCGTCCGCCGACCGCGACCGCATGCTTTTCGAGCGCCTGGGTGTCGCGCCCCTCGAGCCGCCGGCGGCGTGACGCCCTAAAACATCGTCCGTCCGTTTTAGCTCGAACCCCCCACCCCACCCTCCTCCTCAAGGGGGGGAGGGGATTCACCTCGCTTACGACTAAACTTCCCTCCCTCCTTGAAAGGGAGGGTTGCGAAGGGTCGGCGGCGCGCAGCCGAACCCTACCCGAAGCTGGGTGGGGGGTAAGCTCCGACGCGATTGGACTCTCCGCTACACCGTAAGCCCGCCGTCGATCGGGATGATGGCGCCGGTCGTGTAGGCGCTTTCGTCCGACCCGAGATACACGACGAGGGCTGCGATCTCGTCCGCCGTGCCGAGCCGGCCCATGGGCTGGCGCGCGATGAAGTCCTTGAGCGCCTGGTCCGGGTTCGCGAAGGCCGCGACGCGGCCCTGGAAGGACGGCGTCTCGACGGTGCCCGGGCAGATCGCGTTGCAGCGCACGCCGTGGCGCACGAAATCGATCGCGACCGACTTGGTGAGCCCGACCACGGCCGCCTTGGTGGTGCCGTAGACGAAGCGGTTCGGCAGCGCCTTCAGGCTCGAGACCGCGGACGACATGTTGACGATCGAGCCCTTGCGTGCGGCGACCATCGCGGGAAGGAACGCCTTGATCGTGCGGAACATGGATTTGACGTTGAGCTCGAAGGAGAAGTCCCAGTCCTTGTCCTGGGCGTCGAGCACGGTGCCGTGGGCGACGTAGCCCGCGCAATTGAACAGCACGTCGACGGCGCCCAGCTCCTTGGCGAGCGCTGCGATCGCGGCGCCGTCGGTCACGTCGAGGCGGCGCGTCTCGATCCCCGCCGTCGATGCGAGCGCCGCGAGCGCCGTCTCGTTCACGTCGGTCGCGATCACGCGCGCCCCCTCGCGCGCGAAGGCGAGTGCGGTCGCGCGGCCGATGCCCTGCGCCGCCGCGGTGATGAGGGCCTTCTTGCCCTGGAGCCGTCCTGCCATGTCTCGATCCTCCCGAAACCGTCTTATGCCAATTCTGCCTCGACCCAGCGCGCAAGCGCGAGAAGCTCGTGGTCGCGCCCGGCGCGGCCGACGAGCTGCGCGCCGAGCGGCAAGCCGTGCGGCCCCAGGGTCACGGGAAGGGTCACGCACGGCACGTGAAGAAGCGTCCAGATACGATTGAAGATCGGATCGCCCGTCGTCGCGAGGCCCTGCGGCGCCTCGCCCTTCGCACTCGGCGTCAGCACCAGATCGACCGCGCCGAACACCTCTTCGAACGCGGCGCGCGCGAGGGCCGCATGGTGCAACGCGGCCTCGTAGCGCGCGACCGGGATGGCGGCACCGCGCTCGATCTCGGTTCGGATGACGGCACTCATTTCGGCGCGACGATCGCGCCACTCGGGTGCGAGCGAAAGGTGCGTCTCGAACGCCTGTACCGTCAATTGCGCCTCGATGAGGCCGTGGCACGCCGCGGGCAATTGGAGGTCGATCACCTCGACCCCGGCCGAGCGCATGGCGAGGGCGGCGCGGTCGAGGGCGAGCTCGACGCCGTCCCCGGCCTGGTTCCACAATTCGGTGCGGCAATACCCCACGCGGCGCGGCCGCTCGGAGACGAGCTCGGGCCGCATGGTGCCTTCGTCCGCGAGCACGCGCGCGAAGAGGTCCGCGTCCTCGACCGAGCGCGCGAGCACGCCGACCGTGTCGAGGCTGGGGGCGAGCGCCTTCACACCCGCGACCGGGATGCGGCCGTGGCTCGGCTTGAAGCCGACGATGCCGCAGAAGGACGCGGGCCGGATCACCGAGCCCGCCGTCTGGGTCCCGGTCGCGAGCGGGATCATGCGGTCCGCGACCGCGGCGGCCGAGCCGCTCGACGAGCCGCCCGGCGTGTGCGCCGGATTCATCGGGTGGCGCGTCTTGCCCGGATAAGCGTTGGCGAATTCGGTGGTCACCGTCTTTCCCATGACGACGGCACCCGCCGCGCGCAGGCGCGCCACCAGGAGCGCGTCCGCGCGCGGACGATGGCCGGCATAGATCGGCGAGCCGTACTCGGTCGGCATGTCGCTCGTGTCGACGATGTCCTTGATGCCGACGGGCACGCCTTGGAGCGGCCCGCGCCGCGGCGCGGCATCGGACGCGCGCGCGGCTTGCCGCGCGGCGTCGGGATCGAGATAGGCCCACGCCTCCACCGCCGGCTCGCGCGCCGCGACACGCGCGAGGCACGCCTCGACCAGCGCCTCCGACGTGAGGGCGCCGCGCGCGATGCGTCGCGCCGCTTCGGCGGCGCCGAGCTCGTTGGCAGCGCCGTCGTTGGCTCCCGACGTCAATTGCATGGCTTTCTCCCGGCTTCGCTCGCGGCCCCTACTTTCCAACATCCGCACGGCGCCGTCGAGGGTCGCGGCGGCCATGCTATAATGACGCGTCATGCGCCGCGACGGCCCCAAATCCCTGATCTCGAAAATCGGCCTCGGACTGGCGCTCGCGGCCGCCCTCGGCGCGGTCGCGGCAGGCTACGGCAACGGCGCCCATTGGTGGAGCTACCGCGTGGCGCTTACGGCGCTGCCTTGGGCGGCAGCGCTCGGGCTCGCGGGCGCCGCGGTCTCGCTCGCGGGCCTCTTGTGGCGTCGCCGGCGCGGCAGCAAGCGGCGCGCGATCGTCTACGCGCTCCTCGGTCTCTTGCTCGGGCTCACCATGGCGGGCTATCCCTACTCGATGCGCGTCATCGCGGGACACGTGCCGCCGATCCACGACATCACCACCGACACGGCGAACCCGCCGCAGTTCGTCGCCCTCGTGCCGCTGCGCGAGGCGGCGGGTGCCACCAGCCCGGCGGCCTATGACGGGCCCGCGACCGCGCGCCTCCAGCTCGAGGCCTATCCCGACATCAAGCCCGCCCTCTACGCCGCATCGGAATCCCAGGTGTTCGAGGCGGCGCTCGCGACCGCCAAGAGCATGGGCTGGCAGATCGTGGCCTCGGTGCCGGCCGAGGGGCGCATCGAGGCGATCGCGACCACGTTCTGGTTCCACTTCAAGGACGACGTCGTGATCCGGATCGAGACCGAGCGGAACGCGCCCAGCGTCGGCCCGGGCCTCGTCACGCGCGTCGACATCCGCTCGAAGTCGCGCGTCGGGCGGAGCGATCTCGGCACCAACGCGGCGCGCATCAAGCGCTTCCTCCTCGCCCTCGACCGGCGCATGACCGGACGTTGAGACGGCCGCGCGGGCGCGCGGCTAGAGTCCGGTATCGGGCGGCTCGGCGCCGCGCGCGGGGCCGGTCGTCGTGCGCAGCGGCAGGTCGCGGAGGCAGAAGGCCGCGACGATCGCGAGCAACGCGATCCCGAGGCAGGTCAGGAACATCACCTGGAACGAGCGCTCGACGGTCGCGACCAGGAGCGCCTGGGTCGCGGCCGGCAGATGGCCGATGCCCTCGGCATGGCCATGCAGCAGATCGAGCGACGGATGGGGTCCGAGCATCTCGTGACCCGGCACGGCCGAAATGCGCCAGTCGAGCTGGGCGAGCAGCACCGAGCTCAGGAGCGCCACGCCGAACGAGCCGCCCATGGAGCGGAAGAAGTTCACCATCGACGAGCCGACGCCGAGGTCGCGCAGCTCGACCGCGTTCTGCACCGCGACCAGCATCACCGGCATGGTCGAACCGATGCCGATGCCGAGGAGCGCCATGTAGAAGCCGGAGACGAGGTGGGACGTATGCGCATTCATGGTCGAGAAGAGCCCGAAGGCGAGGGCCGCGAGCGGCAGGCCGACCAGGGGCAGCATGCGATAGCGGCCGACGCGCGTGATGAGCCGGCCCGAGGTGAAGGCGCCGGCGGTGACCGCGGCGGTGAGCGGGATCAGGTCGAGGCCCGAGCGGGACGCCGAGTCGCCGCCCACCAGCTGGAGGAAGAGCGGGAGATAGACGATCGCGCCGAACATCATCATGAGGATGAGGAACGACGAGATGCACGACACCGTGACCACGCTATTCTTGAACAGGCGCAGCGGCAGGAGCGGCTCGCGCGCGAGGCGCTCGCGGAAGTAGAACACGACCAGGAGGGCGAGGCTCGAGAGCACGAGGAGGAGGATCGAGGGCGAGGTCCAGGGCAGCTCGACCCCGCCCCAGGTGGTGACCAAGAGGAGCTCGCTCACCGCCGCCGTGAGCAGCACGGCACCCCAATAGTCGATCTCGCGCACGGCACGCCGGCGCACCAGCTTGACCAACGCGCGACGCGAGATCGCAAGGGCGGCGAGCCCGATCGGCAGGTTGATCCAGAACACCCAGCGCCAGGTGAGATCGTCCGCGAACACGCCGCCGAGCACCGGTCCCGCGACGCTGGTGAGGGCGAACACCGCGGTGAAATAGCCGTTGTAGCGCCCGCGCTCGCGCGGCGCGATCACGTCGCCGATGATCGCGTGCGCGATCGAGATCAGGCCGCCGCCGCCCAGGCCCTGGAGCGCCCGGAACAGAATCAGCTGGGGCATGCTTTCTGCGAGCGCGCACAGGACCGAGGCCACGAGGAACACCGCGACCGCGGTCTGGAACATGATCCGGCGGCCGTAGAGGTCGGAAAGCTTGCCGTAGATCGGGGTCGCCGCGGTCGAGGTCAGGAGGTAGGCCGAGACCACCCACGACATGTGCTCGATGCCGTGGAGTTCGACCGAGATGGTCGGCAACGCGGTCGCGACGATGGTCTGGTCGAGCCCGGCGAGCGCCATGCCCAGCATGACGCCGCCGATGATGACCAGGATTTCGCGGTGGCTGAAGCCGACCGGAATGGCCTCCCGAGGCTCGCCCTCCATGAAACCGCGCTTCCTTCCCCGCTCCGCGCGGACGCCGTCGCAAGCACCCCGGCGCGGACACGTGGAAGCGGATATTAGTGAGGCCAGCCTGCGCCCGCAACGGCGCGCGCAGCTCGCGACTCAGACCGGTAAAATGCCGGACGCGCGAATCACTTGCGCGCAAAACGCGTCGGTGGCGCCGATTTCGACGCCCGCGCGCCGCTTGCGCGCGGAATTTTTTTGCAATGCAAGAGAAGCGGCGCGCGCCGCCGCGTGCGCGTCTGCGCGTGCCGAAGACGTGCGCGCGACGCCATCAACGGATATCAGTGGGAATGCGGCATGCGTGAAATCGATTTCGCGCGCGAGAACGAGCGGAGTCGGCGCGCGCGCGCGGCACCGCGCGCGGAAGAATCTGCGCGTCGAGTCGCACCCACTAGATAAAGTGTTGACAGAATCAAAAATCGCAACATAAGCTCGCGACGCTCGCACGTTGTGTGCGCCCGCGGATTGGAATTTTGAAGATCGTTTTCGGTTGATCTTGAACGTCCCACTCCGCGTCGGGTGTTTCTCTCAAAGGGGAAATGACATGGCCGCTAAGAAGAAAGGCAAGAAGAAAAAGAAGGCGAAGCGCAAGTCGAAGCGCTAGTCTTCGCGTCGTCACGGGCCTGCAACTCCCTGCTTCGTGCGGGGGCTTGCAGGCCCGTCGTCATTCCGGCATCCGCCCTCTTGCCGACGCCGGCATCCGCTCCACCGAACATTGTCTCGCTGGCATCGTCGAGGGCGACATCGCTTGCGCCGTCGGGCGCACGCGCGCGTCTCAGGGCCCGGCACCCGAGAAGCGGATCACGGTGAGATAGCCGGTGCCCGATTCGGCGGCCCAGACCTCGCCCTTGCGCCCCGCCATCTCGCGGATCTCCGCATGGGCGCGCGGCAGCGCGAACTTCGCGAACAGATGGGCCCGGGGCTCGAAGCGCCAGATCGCGTTTCCGCCCCAATCGCTCGTCCAGACCGCGCCGGTCTCGTCGATGTAGAGCGCATAGGGCCGCGGCGCCGCACCGGGGATGCGCCAGGTCTGCCAGGTGCCGGCCTTGGGATCGTAGCGCGCGATCGCGGCACCGTTCCATTCGCTGATCCAAACACCGCCCGCGCCGTCGCACGCGACGCGGCGCGCCCCCTGGTCGCGCGTCGGCGGCTCGATCACCGAGACGGTGCCGGTATTGGGATCGATGCGGCCGAGATAATTGCCCGCGAGCGACGCGAAGAACGGCACGCCCTCCGGCGCGACCGCGATGCCGTAAGGCCCGTGCCCGCGCGGTGCCGGGAACACGCGCATCCCTCCGGTATGGGGATCGAGCACGCCATAGATGCCGTTCTGGCCGGTGAACCAGAGGATGCCGTCGCGGTCGAAGGCGAGGCTGTTGAGCGCCGCGTCGGGATCGGCGCCGGGCAGATTGTAGGCCTTGATCGCGCGCGTCGCGGGATCGACGCGCAGGATCGCGTTGAGGCCGCCATCGGTGACCCAGGCTGCGCCTTCCGGTCCGACGATCACGCCGTGCGGCGCCGAGCCGGCGCCGAGCGGGATGAGATCGACCTTGCCCGTCTTGGGATCGAGCCGGCCGAGAGCACCCTTCGATTGCGCGGTGAACCAGACCGTGCCGTCCCTGTCCGGCATGACGTCATGGGCGAAGACGCCCTCGGGCAGGCGGAAGGATTGGATCGTGTATTCGCTCGCGGCGCGGCTCGGCATGGGGACGAGCGCCAACGCGAGGACGAGCGCGAAGACTTCTGGGCCGAACGCCCGGACCGATGTTGCGATACGCGACCGCACGCCCCGCTCCCTCGCTCGAGGACGAAATGGACCGTCCCGAGTGATATCGCGCGCGCGCCGCCGCGCCAAGGGCGTGCCGCATCGTATTGCGCCCCTCGCGCGCGCCCGGTAACATGCGCTTCCTGCATTTAGGCTGCACGAGAATTCCCGCGATGAATTTAGCCAAGCTCGACCTCAACCTGCTTCTCGTGTTCGACGCGCTCATCCGCGACGGCAACGCGACGCGCGCGGGCCAGCGCCTCGGCCTGAGCCAACCCGCGGTGAGCCACGCGCTCCGGCGCCTGCGTTACGTGCTCGAGGATCAGCTGTTCGAGCGCGGGCCCGAAGGCATGCGCCCCACGCCGCGCGCGCGCGCGCTCGCGACCCCGGTGCGCCAGGCGCTGCTCCAGATTCAGACCGCGATCGACACCGAGCCCTTCGTGCCCGCCGAGTCGAACCACCGCTTCACCATCGCCTCCTACAATCACACCCCGGTCGTGCTCATGCCGCTCCTCGCCGAGCGCCTGCGCCGGGTCGCCCCGGGCGTCGATCTGCAGATGCTGACGACCGACATCGCCGGTTTCGAGAATTCGCTCGACGATGGCGAGTTCGACTTCGTGCTCGGCACCTTCCGCAACCCGCCCAAGCGCTGCGAGGCCGAGACCTTGTTCGAGGACCGCTATATGTGCGTGGTCGGGCGCGACAATCCGCTCACCGAGCGCCAGTTCACCATCGAGCGCTACGGCAAGGCCGCGCATCTCACCGTGGCGCCGACCGACGTCGATCGCGGCTGGCTCGATCTCGCCTGCAAGGCGCGCGGCATCGAGCGGCGTCTTTCGATGATCGCCCCCGGATTCCTTTCGGCCGCCCTCACGCTCAATGCGACCGACATGGTCGGCACCTTCACCGGCCGGGTCGCAGAGCGCTTCGCGGCCGAATTCGGCTTGAAGCTCCTCAGCCTTCCGGTCCCCTGCTCGCCGATCCCATGCATGATCATGTGGCACCGGCTGCAGGCGAGCCATCCGGCCCATCGCTGGTTGCGCGGCCAGTTGAGCGAGGTCGCGCGCACTGTGCCCGCGATCTTTAGGGCCCGCGACGCTTTAGGGCCCGCGACGCTTTAGGGCGCGCGACGCTTTAGGCGCCGGCTGCGAGCGATTCGATGTGCCGAAAATGGCGAGGACGCGAGGAGGCCTCGGCTCCTCGCGTCCTCTTCAGCTGAGAGCTGGACTCAGTCCGCGGGGGTGAGCCCTCAGCCGATCGCGCAAATCTCGGGCGCGGCCCGCGCCCATGCTCGTGCGCCGAACGGGGGATTGACGTTTCGGGCGGGCTCGCCTCGGGCGACGCAGTCCGGCCTCGGCCGGCACGAAGCGCGCTCCTCGGTTGCAAATCCGCCGGGAGCCGCAGCTCCCAAGTCCCCCTCTTCGACATGGAGCCCGTCGGGTTGTTCTCCCGCTGGCCCCAATCCTGCCGCCGCCGTCTTGCTGGCGCCGTCTGCCTGGCCCGCCTCGCTGCCCCTAAGCCGCGGAACGCCACCTCCGGGAAGCGTCCCGACCGCGTCAGCGGGTCCTAATATAAAGAAGGACGGTCATTGCGGAAATGAATTGTCTTCACGGTCAAATGCACCATGTGCATTCCGGCCGCGGCGCAAAAAACCGCGCCCGCAAGCCCGTTTAGGGGCCGCGTTTCGCTCTTAACGCAAGCAGGAGAAATTGCCCTCGAAGCGCTCGACCCGATCCTCGATGGTGCGCGCGCGGCCGTCGATGTAGCCATCGGGGCGCGCGGCCGACCAGAAGCGCGGATTGGGCAGCACGGCGGTGAGCAGGGCCGCTTCGCGTAGGCTGAGGGCGCGCGCATCGGTGTGGAAATAATAGCGCGCCGCCGCGTCCGCGCCGTAGATGCCGGGGCCCCACTCGATCGCGTTGAGATAGACCTCGAGCACGCGCTTCTTGGGCCACAGCGCGTCGATCGCGAGCGCCAGCGCCGCCTCCGCCCCCTTGCGCAGGAAGCCGCCACCCGGCCAGAGGAACAGGTTGCGCGCGGTCTGCATGGTGATGGTGCTGGCGCCGCGCAAATGTCCGGTCGCGCGGTATTCGGCGATCGCGTCGCCCACCTCGCGCCAGTCGATGCCGGGATTGGTGCAGAACGTGTCGTCCTCGGAGACGATCACCGCGCGTTGCAGGCTGCGCGCGATCGCGGCGAGCGGCACCTCGTGGCGCAGGATGCGCCCCTCGCTCGGCCAACGCAGCAGCATGAGCGGCGTGATCGGCGGATCGACCCAGCGATAGAGAAGAATGAGTGCCAGCCACAGGAGGACCAGGCCCCCGAGTATCCGCTTCGCCCAGCGCCACAGACGGCGTCCCCGGCTCTCGGACGCAGCAGCGCCGCGGCGCGCCTCTGGCGTCACCGCGCCCCCAGGAACGCGCCGGTCATGGATTTCGGGTCGCGCGGCTCCCAGCCTCCGGCATCGACCGCGCGGAGGAAATCCGCGAGCGTGCGGTTGAAGAGCTCGGGCTCCTCGAGGTTGATCGTGTGGCCGGACTGCGCGAACACGACCATGCCCGCGCGCATCATGGCGCGCTTCATGAGAATCCCCGCCTCGAGGCAGGGATCGTCCTCGTCGCCGGTGAGGATCAGCGTCGGCAAGCTCACGCGCCCGATCTCGTCGACCAGATCCCAAAGCGACGGCCGCGCCATCTGCACGCCGCGTAGCGTGTTCGCCGTGCCTGCGGCCGAATGGCCGGCAAGGCGTGCCGCGAATTCCGCCCAGGCACCGGGATTCTTGGTGCGGAAGCGGAGGCGCGTCGGGCTCACCCCGTAGCGCTCGGCGAAGGCCGCCATGCCCTGGCGCTCGATGAGCTCGGCGCTCGACGCGCAATCCG
>Ga0335072_10016468_pt1 | contig 10478 bp, 7 predicted proteins | sample Lox_Sample_21_FD_206725 | JGI IMG/M metagenome (GOLD analysis project Ga0335072, IMG submission 206725) | Soil microbial communities from Loxahatchee National Wildlife Refuge, Florida, United States - Lox_Sample_2.1 | ecosystem: Environmental > Terrestrial > Soil > Wetlands | place: USA: Florida... | reverse complement strand
AATGTTCCTCCAAATTCCTCCTAGTTCTAACCAGGGATACGACCGAGCGCCTCGTGGCGCAGCAGCCCCACCGGTGGATCGCGATCAGGTGATGGAACCTGCAGAGCAAGATCAGGTTGGTCAGGGCGTGCCGGCCGCCGTCCTTGCGGTGCTTGATGTGGTGCACTTCGCAGCCGGCCGCGGGCAGGTCACAGCCGGGGAACCGGCAGTGCTGATCCCGCTTACGCACCGCGCGGCGCAGGTGCACCGGGATGGTGTCGAAAGTCGAGGCGATGTCCAGCGGCAGGCTGATCGTCGACGCCGGAATGGCGGTGACGCGGCGGCGTAGCCAGGCCGCCCGCCCGGCCGGCCCAGACAGTAGCGCGATAGCCTGGGCGAGCACGTCCCCGAACGGCGCTTCGCCGGCCGTCCTGGCCGCCGCCTGCTGGAGCTGGTCGCGCCCGTCAGGGTTATCGGGGTTGGCGAATCTGGCCGGCAGCCCGTGGTCAGCCAGCGCGGCCGTCGTATCCGGTTCCGGGTAGTCGACGTCGGCGTCGGTGAGGGTGGCGAGCAGGTCGTAGTCGAGCAGGCCGGTGATGACGGGCTGGATGACCGCGTCGCAGGCGGAGCCGGGCCCGGCGGGGCTGCCCGCGCCGAGGTTGGCGAGCTGGTCCAGGGTGATGCCCAGTTCCAGGCGGACGGGCTGGCCGGCCCGCTGGGGCAGCAGGCCGTCGGCGGCCAGCAGCCGGGTCATCGCTTCCTCGTGCGCGTCGTGCAGCCGCTGCGCGGCGGTGCGGGTGTCTTCGGGCCCGGTCGGCTGGGACAGCGCGCCCAGCACCGCCTCGGTCACTGCGGCGCACCGCTCGGTCAGGTCACCCTCGATGCGCCCGGCCCCGCCGAAGGTTTTCGCCAGCCGCAGCCCCCGGTCGCTGAATCCGTCATCCTTATCCTCATCAGGCTTAGCGTGCTCACGGGCCAGTTCCTCAGCGATCTCGGCCAGGTCAGCAAAGCTCGCACCCGCAGCCACCGCGGCGAGGAGTTCGCCGTCGGCGGCGTCGCGGACGGTGTCGGGCAGTTTGCGGGTCCAGTCCATGATCTCCTGCGCCCACGACGCTGAGATCGTCGCGCCGGCCAGGGCGGCAGCCACGCGAGGGTGAGCCCTGAGCCTGTGCATCCAGGACACCTTCCAGCCGGCGGCGCGGCGGGTGGCGGCTGTCTGCCAGGTCAGCCACACCCGCGGGGACCGGTGCCCGTCGCCTGCTAGCCCGCCGCCCGGCACGCTGAACGCCTGCAAGACACGGGCATGCACGGCGACCTGCTGTGACTCAGCCACCGCCAGCGCCCGCAGGCAATCTGCTTGTGCACCTTCTGGCCAGTCGGCCGGGTCGGCATGCGCCAGGAACTCCAGAGCCCCGGAGAGGAAGGCGAGTGCTTGCGCCGAGTCCGTCACCCGCACGCCCGGCGAGCCAGTCGCGGCGCCAGTGTCTGCCGGGAAGGTTGAGTCACTCCCGAATGCGGTCGTCCCGGTCGCAGCGGTGACGCCGCTAGCGGAGACGCCCGGCGAGTCAGCAGAAACGCCAGGCGAGTCAGCAGACCACGGAGCCGTCGGCGCGCTGCCGTCACGTAACGGAGCGAACGCGCCCGCCGACAATCCCGAACACGCCGACACGCTCCCCGCCCGCGCCTTACGCCGACGCGGCGACGACGCAATTGCGGGCGCGTCAGCATCAGAAGGAGCCGCACGCGGAACACCGGGAATGTCCCAGCCGGGATCCGTCATCGCTCGCCTCCCTCCGCCCGGAGACCGCCTCAACGTCAACCGATCACGTGTTCGATTCTAGTCCAAATCACTGCCATTCTCGACCGATTATCCAGCGACTGCAGTAGGTGCGCGGGGACGAGACACGCGGTCACGCGACCCCACTGGCGAAATCGGCTTAAGCGCGTAGCCGTGCGCCAGTGCCACGCGGTCAGCGGGCGGCGGCTAGCGGCAGCCGCAAGCAACACCGATACGATCCGGAACGGATATCAAATTCGTCTCGCGTTAGGGCAGGGTGCATGCGTTACAGGCCACTGGGTAACTCTGGGCTCCAAGTCTCGGTCGTCGGCCTCGGGTGCAATAACTTCGGCCGTCGGCTGGACGTTGAGCAGACCAGGAACGTCGTCGATGCGGCTATTGACTCCGGCGTGACGCTGCTGGATACCGCGGAAACGTACGGTGGCCGCGGGCGCTCAGAGGAGATACTCGGCGAGGTGCTGGCCGGCCGGCGGGATCAGGTTGTGCTCGCTACCAAGTTCGGCTCGCAGGGCTCAGACATGGGATACGGCCCGGCCGCTGGTGCCAAGGGCGGCCGCGCCTACATGAGGCGCGCCGTTGAGAATTCGCTTCGCCGACTGCAGACCGACTACATCGACCTGTACCAGATTCACACGCCGGATCCGGTGACGCCCATCGAGGAGACGCTCAGCGCGCTCAGCGAGCTCGTGCAGGCGGGACTCGTCCGGTACGTCGGGCACTCGAATTTCACCGGTGTTCAGATAGCCAGCGCCGCCGCGGCAGCCCGTGAACTGACTGCGGCGCCGTTCATCTCAGCGCAGAATCACTGGTCGCTGCTCGAGCGTCAGGCGGAGCTGGAGGTCGTGCCAGCGGCCGTGCAGTTCGGTCTCGGTGTTCTGCCGTACTTCCCGCTCGCCAACGGCCTGTTGACTGGCAAGATCCGGCGCGGCGTCGGGCCTGCACAGGGCACCCGGCTGGCGGACCGGTCCGACTACATCACCGACGAGAAACTGGACAAGGTCGAGGCCCTGGCGAGCTGGGCGGAGCAGCACGGCAGGACCATTCTGGACGTGGCGATCGGCGGACTTGCAGCACTGCCTGGCTGCACTTCCGTCATCGCAGGCGCTACCTCCGCCGAGCAGGTGCGGGCCAACGTGGCGGCAGGAGAGTGGGAGCCGACCGAGGCTCAGCTGGCCGAGCTCGACAAGATCGTGCCCGTCATTGGCTAAAGCGCAGGGGAGACGCGGATGAGTGCAATACCGATGTTGGCCGCGCTGTATGACAGGCACGGCCCAGCGGCCGAAGTGCTCAGGATCGCAGAGGTCGAACGGCCTGAGCCAGGGCCGGGACAAGTGCGGGTCAGAATGCAGCTGTCCGGAATCAACCCGACGGACTGGAAGTCCCGGGCTGGCATGACGCCGCGGCCGATGGACGCCTTCCAGGTCCCGCACCATGACGGCGCCGGCGTGATCGACGCCGTCGGTGCGGGCGTGGATCAAAGCCGTGTCGGCGAGCGAGTGTGGACCTGGCTAGCAGCTTCCGGCAACCAGTGGGGCACCGCTGCGCAATGGTGCGTACTGCCCTCCAGGCAGGCCGTGCTGCTGCCGGATGGCGCATCTGCCGAGCTTGGGGCTTGCCTCGGTGTGCCGGCGATGACGGCGCACCGCTGCCTGTACGCAGATGGACCAGTTGATGGTAAGAACGTCCTCGTCGCCGGCGGGGCGGGAGCCGTCGGGCACTTCGCGATCGAACTGGCCAAGTTCGGGAACGCCCGCGTGGTGGCCACTGTTAGCGGTCCGCAGAAGGCCGAACTGGCGAGACAAGCCGGCGCGGACCTGGTGGTCAATTACCGCGACGCCGATGCAGCCGACCAGCTCCGGGCGTTCGCGCCGCAGATGGACCGCATAGTCGAGCTGGCACTCGGTGCGAATCTTGAGCTTGACCTCGCGGTATCGGGACCGCAGACATACATCGTCGACTATGCGGCCGAACCAGCTGATCCTGTTCTGCCAGTGCGCAAGTGCATGAACGCCAACGTGACCCTCCGGTTCATCCTGCTCTATAACTTCCCTGCCGAAGCTCTCGATCAGGCGACCGCAGACATCGACGCCGCGCTCTTTGCAGACGCGCTGACTGCGCTGCCGGTAACCACGTTCCCGCTGGATCAGGTTGCCAAGGCACACGAAGCCGTCGAGGCCGGCGCTGTCGGCAAGGTAGTGCTCGAGATCCCGTGATCGCCCCCCGGTTGATCAGTCACGGCCGGAGCCGCCAGCCTCCGGCTGGCTATTCGATCGCGTCCGCTGAGCGCGCCCAGTCGCGAAGGATGTTTTTCTGGATCTTGCCAGTCGATGTCTTCGGCAACGAACCGAAAACAACGCTCCGCGGAGCCTTGAAGCGCGGCAGGTTCGCCCGGCAGAACTCGATGAGCTCTGCCTCGCTGGCCTGCCCGCCGGGCTTCAGCTCGACATAGGCGCGAGGGCTCTCGCCCCAGGTCGGATCAGGCACGGCGACCACGCCAGCCATGGCGACGGCGGGGTGGCGGTAGAGCACGTCCTCGACTTCGAGTGAGGAAATGTTCTCCCCGCCAGAGATGATGACGTCCTTGGCCCGGTCCTTGATCTTCACATAGCCGTCTGGCTCTAGAGTGGCCAGATCGCCGGAGTGGAACCAGCCGCCTTCGAATGCGTTCTCAGTGGCGGCCGGGTTCTTTAGGTAGCCGCGCATGGTGATGTTGCCGCGGAACACGATCTCGCCGATCGTCTGGCCGTCCGCCGGAACCGGCTGGCCGGTCTTCTGGTCGAGCACGGTCATCCCGTCCTCGAGCAGGTAGCGCACGCCCTGACGGCCGCCCAGCTGCGACCTCGCCGGGATGTCTAGCTCGTCCCACGCCTCGTGCTTGGCGCAGACTGCCGCCGGCCCGTAGGTTTCGGTTAGTCCGTAGACGTGCGTCAGGTCAAAGCCGATCCGTTCCATGCCTTCGATCATGGCGGCGGGCGGCGCGGCGGCAGCAACCATGGCTGAGACCCGCCCTACGCCGGCCCGGAGCTCTGCCGGTGCCTGGATCAGCGTGTTGTGCACTACCGGAGCCCCGCAATAGTGCGTGACGCGCTCTTCGCGCATAAGGCGGAACACCGCGGCCGCGTCCACTCGGCGCAGGCAGACGTTCGTGCCGACGTTGGCTGCCATCGTCCACGGGAAGCACCAGCCATTGCAGTGGAACATCGGCAGTGTCCAGAGGTAGACGCTATGCCGCGGCATGTTCCAGGTCAGGATGTTCCCGATGGCGTTCAGGTGGGCACCGCGATGGTGGTAGACGACGCCCTTGGGGTTGCCGGTCGTACCCGAGGTGTAGTTCAGCGAGATCGCCTGCCATTCGTCCGTCGGCTCGATCCGCTGGTAGTCGGGGTCGGCGTCGGCGAGCAGCGATTCATAGCGCAGATCTCCGATCAGGTCGCCCGGCCCGTCGTACTCGGGGTCGTCGATGTTGATCACCAACGGACTCGCCTCGCACTGCCGCAGGGCTCCGGAAACCGCCGGGAAGTACTCCCTGTCGGTGATCAGCGCCTTGGTCTCCGCGTGATCCAGGATGAATGCGATCGTCGCCGCGTCGAGGCGTGTGTTGATGGTGTTCAGCACCGCGCCGGTCATCGGCACGCCGAAGTGCGCCTCGATCATCTCGGGGGTGTTCGCTGCCACCACTGACACCGTGTCGTCCCGCCCGACGCCGCGCGCGGTGAGCGCGGAAGCGAGACGACGACTGCGCTCGCGCGTCTGCGCCCAGCTGAACCGCCGCTCGCCGTGGACGATCGCCAGCCGGTCGGGGTAGACATCGGCGCACCAGTCCAGGAACACCAGCGGGGTGAGCGGCGCGTAGTTGGCCGCGCTCCGCTCCAGCCCGATCCGATAAAGGTCGTTCATGGCGTCCTCCCCGCGCGGTCTCAGCGCGACGGTAGGTGCCGGCGCTGGGCCTTACTCGTTGCATAGCCCACGGACCCAGCTGGTGCAACCGAAGCCGCGGGCAGCGCATTACTTGCCGCCGCGCCAGATAACGGTTATCTTACCGCTAACCGTTATCCCGATATCCGTTAGGTGGTGAGAGCCGTGCAGCAGGAAGTCGTCCTTGCGCTCCTCGCTAAGGAGCCGTCGCATGGCTACCAGCTGCGGGCGCGGCTGCGTGACGCGCTCGGGCCGCTCGGCGATGCGATGAACGACGGCCAGATCTACGTCACGCTGGCGCGCCTGGAGAAGGCGGGCCAGGTGGCCATCGAGCGCGCGGCAGGTATGCCGGACAGGCCCGATCGCAAGATGTATGCGCTGACGGCGGTCGGTCAACATCGGGTAGCCGAGTGGCTGGCCGAGGTGAGCTGGCCGAAGCCGGACCTTGCTGAGTTTCACCTCAAGCTGCTGGCCGCAGCCGCGGCGCATCTCGCGGATCCGATTGCGATCGTGGACGCTCAGCGGCGGGAGCTGCTGCGCCGGCTACGGGAAGCACAGCGTGCCGCAATGGCCGAGCCGCGCGAATCGGAGGCCGCGCTGCTCCTGGAAGGAATCGTGCTCCGGCTGCAGGCCGACCTGCGATGGCTTGAGGCATGCGAGCGGACTTGGACGAAGCGGAAAGCTAACTCGCGGGGAGAGCGATGAGCGAGACCGGGAACCAATCGATGCTGCGCACCCGCGGGCTGCGCAAGGAGTACGGCCAGGAAGCCAGCCTGGTACGCGCGGTCGATGGAGTCGACCTTGACGTGCCGGCTGGCGAGACGCTGGCGGTGATGGGGCCGAGCGGCTGCGGCAAGTCGACGCTGCTACATCTGCTTGGTGGCCTGGACCGGGCGACGGCCGGCGAGATCTGGCTCGCCGGCCAGCGCATTGATCAGATGAGCGAGCGCGGGATGGCAGCGCTGCGGCGCGATGCCGTCGGCTTCGTGTTCCAGGCATTCCACCTGATGGATGAGCTCACGGCGGTGGAGAACGTCGAGTTGCCGTCGCTGCTGGCCGGTCGCTCACCGCGGGCAGCTCGGCGCCGGGCGAGGGATTTGCTCGAGCAGGTGGGGCTGGCAGACCGGGCCAGGCATCTGCCGTCGCAGCTTTCCGGCGGGCAGCGGCAGCGGGTCGCAATCGCCCGCGCCCTGGCTAACTCGCCGCTGATCGTCCTCGCTGACGAACCGACGGGCAACCTGGACAGCGAGGCGACTCTCGATGTGCTCCAGCTATTCGAGAGCCTGCACGCGGCTGGCCAGACGCTCGTCATCGTCACTCACGACGCGCGGATCGCGGCCACCGCTGACCGGCTGATCTCCATGCGGGACGGTGCGTTCGTTGACGACACCCGGCTGACCGGCGGCACTGCCGGCAATCTCGGCGCCCTTGTCGGCCTGGACGGCTGAAGCCATGCACAGCAAGCTGCTGATCATCAGCCGCCTGGTTGTACGGGATCTTAGGCGACGCCCGGCGCAGGCCGTTCTCATGCTGCTGGCTATCACTGCCGCCACCACCGTGCTCAGCCTGGCATTTGCCCTGCATGGCGTCACGAACCGGCCGTATCAGCAGACCAGGGCCGCGACCCGCGGCCCGGACGCGGTCGCCCTTCTGGGCGGGCCGCAGGGTATGGGGCACATCCCCGGCCATGCGCCGACGAACTTCGGGGTGCCGCCCCTGCGGCAGATCCAGGCCGAGGCGAGGTCACTGATCAGCGAGCCGGCTGTCGCGGCTCACAGCGGACCCTATCCAGTGGCCTCCGTGATCCTGCGGATGGGTCGCATCGCCGCTCCGGTCGACGCGGAAGGCCGTGACCAGGCGCCCGCAGCGCTCGACCAGCCGTACCTGACCGCCGGAAGCTGGGTGCGACCGGGCGGCGTCGTGCTAGAGCGCACGTTCGCTGAGGCACTCGGCGCCAGCGTCGGCGACCGGGTCACCCTGAACGGCAGGCCTTACACCGTGGCCGGCATCGCAGTCACGGCGGCAAGCGCGCCGTACCCCAACATGTGCTTCCCGCCCGGCGGCAACTGTGTCTTCGACATTCCGACCCTCATGGCGGTGGCAACCTCCGACATCGGGCTGGCCTGGACCACCGAGCCGGACGCTCGCTCACTGGCCTCCGCCGCGGCGCCGCTGGCGTATCTTCTCGATCTGAAGCTGACGGACCCGGCGACGGCGCAGCACTTCGTGAGTGCCTATAACACCGCGCATCACCTTGCCGGCTCTGGCCAGCTCGTCTCCTGGCAGAGCATCGCTTACGATGACGGCCTCCTCGTGCAGGACGAGCAGCAGGTCCTGACGCCCGGCGCCTGGCTGCTGGCTCTGCTCGCAATCGCCAGCGTGGCAGTGCTGGCCGGCGGCCGGATGTCAGAGCAGTCCAGCCGGGTGGGGCTGCTCAAGGCCGTCGGCGCCACGCCGGAGCTAGTCTCGCTGGCCCTGTTCGCCGAGAACGTGGTGCTGGCGCTCGTCGCGGCCGCCGTCGGCCTGTGCGCAGGCGTGCTGGCCGCGCCGCTGATCACCAGTCCTGGCGCCGCGCTCGTCGGCGCAGCGGCCGCGCCTTCTATCACGGCCGCGGATGGCGAGCTTGTCGTCGTGGTTGCGCTCGCCGTCGCGCTGGCATCGACCCTGGTGCCCGGCATCCGGGCCGCCAGAGTCAGCACCGTGACGGCGCTAGCGGAGCAGGTACGTCCGCCGCGGCGGAGAGGCGCGATGATCCGGGTTTCCCGGCGGCTGCCCGCGCCGCTGCTGCTCGGACTGCGGGTGATCGCGCGCCGGCCTCGCCGTGCGGTGCTGACCGCCGCGAGCATCGCGGTCACGGAGGCCGGTCTTGTCGCCGTGCTGACATTCCACGCTAAGGCCGGCGCGTGGCTTACCAGTGCGTCGTCCGCGCTGAGCAATCCGGTAATCGATCGGGATGAGCAGATGCTCGTGGTGCTCACCGTCGCGCTCGTCAGCCTGGCGGTGCTGAACGCGATCGTCACCGCCTGGGCGACTGTGCTGGAGACGAGGCGGTCGTCGGCGCTGACGCGCGCGCTCGGCGCGTCGCCGCGCCAGCTCACCTCGGGCTTGGTGGCAGCCCAGCTGCTGCCGTCGCTGCCCGGCGCGCTGCTCGGTATCCCGCTAGGCATCGGCCTGTTCGCGCTGGCCAACGGCGGGGGAACGCGGACGACTGTCATCCCGCCGGCCTGGTGGCTGATCGCCGCGCTGCTCCTGACCTTGCTCGCGATCGCAGCGCTGACCGCGATCCCGGCTCGCATCGGCGCGCGGCGCCCGATCGCTCCGGTGCTCACAGAGGCCTAATCCGTGAGCACGTAAGATCCTCCGCGCTAGATAGCCACGGAGGATCTTACGTCCCGACGAGTCCGGCCGGAGATCAGGGACTGAGGCGGTGCAGGTCGCGCGGGAAGAGCCGCACCTGCCGCAGGTTCGCGGCGCCGGTGAGCCGCGCGGTCCAGCGCTCAAGCCCGATCGCGAAACCACCGTGTGGCGGCATGCCGTGCTCGAACACCTGCAGGAACCCGGCAAACGGCGCCGGGTCCATGCCGCGCGCGGCGAGTGCCTTGAGGTAGTCCTCATGCCGGTGCAGCCGCTGCCCCCCGGTCACGATCTCGCTGCCGCGAAAGAGCAAATCGAAACCATACGAGGAACGCGGCCGTTCCGGGTCGGGGTAGGTATAGAAGGGTTTGCTGTCCAGCGGGTAACCGGTGACGAATACTAGCTCGCTGCCATGCTCCCGCTCGGCCCACTCACAGAGCCAGCGCTCGTGCGCGGGCGCCAGGTCCGGCTCCTGCCTGACATCCTCGCCAGTGGCCGCGGAGATGAGTTCCATGGCTTCGCTGAAATGCAGGTACGGGATCTGCGCCGGCACGTCAGGCAGGGTCGCGGACAGCAACTGCATGGCGGAACTAGCCCGTTCCCGCACGGAATCGACCATGCCCGCGACAGCATCGCGGCAGGCGGCCATGACGTCGAAGTGGTCGGTGATGAAGCCGAACTCGGCGTCCAGGCTCGTGTACTCGGCCAGGTGCCGCGCCGTGTCGTGCGGCTCCGCGCGGAAGACGGGCCCGACCTCGTACACCCGCTCGAAGACGCCGACCATGGCCTGCTTGTAGAACTGGGGCGACTGGGCGAGGTAGGCGGGTCGGCCGAAGTAGTCGAGGCTGAACACGTTGGCGCCGCCCTCGGTGGCCGAACCGACGATCTTCGGAGTGAAGATCTCGGTGAAACCAGCCCGGTCGAGCGCGGAGCGGAACCCGGCCGCGCTGGCTGCAGAGACCTCGAACCCGGCCCGGAGCTGCGGGTGACGCAGCGTCGTCGGCGCATGGTCGAGGATGGTCGGCAGTGTCGCGGTCAGGGCCGGCCGGTACAGGTCGAACGGCGGCGGCCCAGCCGGGCCGGACAGCGGCGTTACCACCGGCTCGGTCAGCTCGGCACCGCCCGGTGCCTGCGGGTTCGCGACGACCAGGCCCTCGACCTGCAGGACCGTCTCCTCGGGCACATCACAGGCAGTGCCCGGAGGCAGGACCACCTGGGCGAGGCCAGCCCGGTCGCGGATGACGAGGAAGGTAACTGATTTGAGTTCCCGGCGACGGTGCAGCCAGCCGGCGATTGTGACGCGCTCGCCAATCTGCGCAGGCAGGTCGGCGGCCAGTGTTCGTGAGATCATCACAGCTCCCTCAGGGGATGTGTGCGACCCCTTGGGAGTGCGGGCGATAAGGGAACTCGCGGTGCCACCGCACTTTCGCCG
>Ga0335072_10016467_pt1 | contig 10479 bp, 8 predicted proteins | sample Lox_Sample_21_FD_206725 | JGI IMG/M metagenome (GOLD analysis project Ga0335072, IMG submission 206725) | Soil microbial communities from Loxahatchee National Wildlife Refuge, Florida, United States - Lox_Sample_2.1 | ecosystem: Environmental > Terrestrial > Soil > Wetlands | place: USA: Florida... | reverse complement strand
TGGTCCAGAACGTTTCGATCGATTTCATCAGCTTCGCATGCGGGATCAGCGCATTGTAGGTGTAGCAGAACAGCCAGTCGACGTTCTGGCGGCGCATGTTGGCTTCCAGGCCGCGGATCACCGTGTCGACCGTGCCGGCCAGGCTGTAGCCGCCGCGCACCGCTTCCTCCGAGGTCATGAACGCGCCGGTGGTGGGGTCCTGCAGGCCGCGGCGGAAGCCGAACGGTTCGAACCAGGCGCGGCCGGAGAATTGCCCGGAGTCACGCCACAGCGCCTGCGCTTCTTCATCGGTGTCGGCGATGATCACGTCGCGCAGCAGGCCGCAACCTTCGCCGCGCGGGCGGCCGGAGACTTCGGCATACACGTCGTACAGCCGGTTTTCGTAGACCGGCAGCATTGGCGGCAGGATCGCGGTGACGTTCTCCCGGGCTGCCCATCGGATGGAATTTTCCGACGACGCGAACGGCAGGAACAAGGGCGGGTGCGGCTTCTGCACCGGCTTCGGCACCACGCCGACGGCTTTCAGAATGCCGTTCTCGACGCCCTTGCCGTATTTCGCCGTCGTATCGAGCGTCCAGGGCGTGGCGCCGGCCGGGACCTTCCAGTATTTGCCGTCGAAGGTCAGCATTTCCTCGGTCCAGCATTTCTTGATGATCTGGAAGTTCTCTTCGAACGCGGCGCGGTTGGCGGCGTCGATTTCGTCGTGCTGGTGGGGCAGGGCGCCGTGGATGTCGTGAGTCTGCTGCGCCATCACGTCCACCCAGCGCCGCTGATAGCCGCGGGCGAAGCCGGCGCAGGCGCGGCCATTGGTCATGTGGTCCAGCATGGCGATGTCCTCGGCCACGCGGATCGGGTTCGCCGCGGGCAGCACGATGCCGAGCTGGCCGACGCGGATGCGCTTGGTCTGCATGGCGAAGTAGAGGTCGAGCAGTACCGGGTTGTTGGACAGCTCGAAGCCTTCGATGTGGAAATGGTGCTCGGTAAAACTGACGGAATCGTAGCCGAGGTCGTCGGCCAGGCGGATCTGTTCCGACAGTTCGCGCAGCATGCGCTGATAGAAATCGCCGCGCATGCCGGCCATGCCGGATTCGATCTCGGCGCGGGAGGCAATGGTGGGGAGGTAGAAGAGGGAGGCTTTCATGGACGGGGCTCCGGGGGAAACGTCTTTAGAGTATGATCCCGGCTTAGCCGCTGGGTTGCAATCCTGCCACACGCAATCGTTGCGGTAGGGCTTTTTGTGCGTGCACAATGGGGGTGCGAAGCTGCGGAACCGGAAGCATCACCTTGGTAGTAAAGGAAACAAGGCGCCGCATCGCTGCAGTGTGCCTGCTATCCTTGGCCGTCATGGCATCACAGGCGCTCGCCCTGGCGCAGTCTGTTGCAACCCTGGCCGGCATGCGTGCCTATAACGCGGGTGATTTTGCGACCGCATACCGTCTGCTAAGCGACGAGGCAGGCCACGGCGATTCACAGGCACAAGTCAATCTCGGCTATCTCTATGCGCGCGGCCAGGGTGTTGTGATAGACCAACACGAAGCTTTCCATCTGTACTCGCTGTCGGCGGCGCAGGGCGACAGCGAAGGCATGAACGCGCTCGGCTACAAATACCAATTCGGCATCGGCATTCCAAAGGACATTGGGCGGGCGATCAATTGGTATTGCCGCGCAATCGAATACGGCAATCCCCGCGCAATGAACAATCTTGCTCTCATGTTGGACCAGGGCCGCGATCTGCCGCGCGACGAAGCGGAGGCGCGCAGTCTGTGGCAGCAGTCCGCGACACTTGGCCACACCAATGCCATGTACAATCTTGCCTATTCGTATCTCTGGGGGCCGGCGGCCAAGCGCGATCCGCAGAAAGGGACCGTCTGGCTGGAGCGGGCGGCACAGGCCGGGCAACCGTCAGCACAAGACGTGCTGCGACGCGCTGGCTATGCCGGAACTCTGCCGCCGCCGTTCAACCAGGCCGCCATGATGGTACCTTCACCAAGACAAGCTGCCGGCCATACCAAAGTATGTGGTGCGCCAATCTCCTAGTCCATCGAATAAACCAGGTCACCAAAATCAGTTAGCGGTCCGGCCGTTGAGCAGTTGATCCGCCGATAATTTCATCACCGGTGCAGCTCTCCGGAGTGCCCGGTTCGGATTGGCAAAACCTGCGCCCGCCAGCATCGCAGCGGCCCGCTCTATAAAGGAGCAAGAATCCAGTTGAGCATCGGCGGCACCTATGCATTCGGTTGCTGGCTATACCGTTCCAACATGGCCCGGCTGATATCCGGCGATGACGGCCAGTGGCCGCGCTCCACGCCGCCATGCTCGACGTAGCTGCCCAGGCGCGCGGGATCGGGCTGCACCGGATGTCCGTCGTTGTCGAGGAACAACCGCCCTTCCTTACCGGCCGGCATAGACCGCACGAACGCGTCCGCCTCACCCAGTGCGGCATGAAGAGCCCGCGACGTCGCCGCGCCATCGATCGGCGTCTCGTTCTCCAACCGGTCGTAGTCGGCCTGCTGGTAGCGCGCGTTGCGCCGGATCTCGGCGATCAGCCCTTCCGGCGAGAAGCCGGGATCCTTGGCGCAGGCGGCCCACACGACGGCGCCGAGCGGCATACAGCGCTGATGAATGGCCAGAAGATCGACGATGTCGCGCGGCTCCCGCCGGCCCGCGGCCGCCAATGCCTTGTTGGTCGCGATATCGGCCGGATGCAGCACATAGCCGAACAGATCGTCCGGCACGGCCGGAAAGAACCGGTAGGCGCTGTCCACCACCCATTCGATCAAGGTGCCGTCATCGCCCTCGCGCGCGATCGCCGCGAACATGGTGGGCAGCCGCCTTATCCACTCGATCGTAAATCCGGCCTGCTCGAGGACCGCAGTGTCCATTGTCACAGCATCCTGCAACGCACTTTCGCGATCGTGAAACACGTCGATGTCCTTGGAAAAACGCGAACCCTCGCGCACAAGCGGTGACGCTCCGGCGACGAAGCTTTCCGGATTGCGGTGCGCCGCCAAAAGGCGCAAAATCCGCGATTGAAAATTAGAGAGCGGCACGGCACGCCGTCACGATCTGCTCCGCCAGCCTTCGCCCCGCGATCCCACCCTCCACGCGCAAACTCTCGGTAATCGCCAGTATGTCGGCGATTGTCGGTTCCGCGACCGGCCGGCTGCTCCACAAAGCGCGAAGTCCGTAATCGCGGAACGCCTGCCGGTAGAGGGTGCGCAAATCCTCCGGCGCGGGCCGTCCTGTGCCGGTTCGCTTCAAATCGTCGATCGTCATGCTGTGAACCATGGCAACAGCATAGCACAATGACCATGGTCGCGACACACATGGCAGCGAACCATCCTGAATTCAGTGGGCAGTTCGATCACCCCGCCGCCCGCAGCCCCATCCCCGCCAACCGCCCCAACACCTCCTGCGCAAAGAACGGCACCTCCTGGAGATAGTTCACAAACGACAGCGCGATCCCCCGCGCGCCCGCCCGCGCGATCGCCGCGAGTTCCGCCGCCACATGGTCCGGATCGCCCACCACAGGCACCCCGCCCATGCCGTTCGCCTGATGCATCCGGCGTTCGTCGAAATCATCGGGGAACCGTTCCCGCGTCACCCCGCGCATCGCCATGATGCGATCCACCGCCGCCCAGTCGGCATTGTCGATCACGCAATGCCGATAGTACTCCTCCGCCTCCCGACCACTCTTCCGGCACGTCACCACCGCAACGGTATAAACGTCCAGTTCGCGTCCCACCGCGCGTGCCTGCGCCTTCACCCCCTGCACATGCGCCGCGAATTCTTCCAGTTTCCCCTTCGGCGTCATGGAGAACAGCGCATCGCAATTGCGAATCGCAAACGCCTGCCCCGCCGGCGACGCCCCGGCGTTCATCACCACCGGCCGGCCGCCGCCGAACGGCTTCGGCTTCGCCCGCACCTGCCGCAACGTCACATACTCGCCCGGAAAATCGAATTCTTCCCGCGAAGACCAGCACAGCTTCACCGCGTTCAGCCATTCCCTCGCGTACTCGTACCGCGCCTGATGCGCGCGCATCGTCGCGCCGAACATCTCGAACTCGTCCTCGTTCCAGCCGCACACCACGTTCAGCCCGAACCGCCCCGCGCCGATATGGTCCGCGGTGACGAACTGCTTGGCGGCAATCACCGGATGAATCAGCGGCGCGTGCACCGTGCCGAACACCGTCATCCGCTGCGTCGCCGCCAGCAGGCCGGCGGCCCAGGTCACCGTCTCCAGCGTCTCGCCCTGGTAATCGGTGTCGCCGCCATAGCCCTTCCAGCGGCCCACCGGCAGCATGAATTCGAACCCCAGCTCGTCGGCCAGCCGCGCCAGGCGCAGGCAATCGGGCCAGCTCCCGCTCCATCGCTCCGCCACCGTCGTCACCGCCCGCCCAGACGAGCAATTGGCACCGAACAAGCCGAGCTTCAGCGCGTTGCGGCTATAGAGGGCAAGCCGGTCGGCCTGGATCGCCATCGCAACGGCTCCTCTCCGGCATTGGCGCTGCCGCAGCCGCCGCCGCGGAGACGACCGCTGCCATGCCCGTTCCGGGGGATCGCGCCATGCGACTAACAGGCGAACGCCCGCCGCGCGCCATGCACCGATCGATCCCGCCTCATCCGCGACTGTGCCACACCGCGCGCCGTTGAGAACAGACCGGCAGGAAGGGAAGGCCAAACCACGCGACGGACTCGTGCGCCTGGGCTACACGGGAACCATGCTTCGCAACGTGCTGACCGTCGGCGGCTGGACCATGGCGAGCCGCATCCTGGGCTTCATCCGGGACATGCTGATCGCCGCCATGCTCGGCACCGGCCCGATCGCCGACGCCTTCTTCGTCGCCCTCCGCCTTCCCAACCTCTTCCGCCGCCTGTTCGGCGAGGGTGCGTTCAACGCCGCCTTCATCCCCGCCTTTTCCGGCATGCTCGCCGCCGAGGGCCGGCCCAATGCGCGCCAATTCGCCAACGAGGCGTTGGCGGTGATGGCGTTCTGGCTCGGCGCGCTGACCATCGCGGGCGAGCTCTTCATGCCGCGAGTGATGGACGTGCTGGCGCCGGGCTTCCGCGCCGATCCGGGCAAGTTTGCCCTCGCCGTCACGTTTTCCCGCATCACCTTCCCGTACCTGCTGCTGATCTGCCTCGCCGCACTGGTCTCCGGCGTGCTGAACGGACTGCAACGTTTCACCGCCGCATCGGCGTCCTATGTACTGTTCAACGTGATCTCGATCGCGTTTCTGCTGTGGCTGACGCCGCATGTGCCGACGGCGGGCCATGCGCTGGCCTGGGGCATCACCGCGTCCGGCGTGGCTCAGCTCGGAGTGCTGGTGTGGGCGGTGCACCGGGCGGGAATGCCGCTGCGCCTGCCGCGCCCGCGCCTGACGCCGCAGGTGCGCGCGTTGCTGCGGCGGATGGTGCCGGGGCTGATCGGTGCCGGCGTGACGCAGCTCAACCTGGCCATGGACGTGATCATCGCCAGCCTGCTGCCGCCGGGGACGGTGTCGGTGCTGTACTACGCCGACCGGGTGCAGCAACTGCCGCTGGGGGTGATCGGCACGGCGGTCGGCACGGCACTGCTGCCGCTGCTGTCGCGGCAGGTGAGGGCAGGGGAGGCGGCGGCCGCCACCGCCACGCTGAACCGCGCCATCGAATACGGCCTGTTCCTGACGCTGCCGGCGGCGGTGGCGCTTTGTGTGTCGGCCTGGCCGGTGATGTCGGTCCTGTTCGGCCGCGGCGCGTTTGGCGCGCACAGCGTGGCGCTGTCAGCGCAGGCGTTGACGGCCTATGCGGCCGGGCTGCCGGCGTTCGTGCTGGTGAAAGTGGTGGCGCCCGGGTTCTTCGCCCGCGGCGACATGGCGACGCCGGTGAAGATCGGCCTCGTCGCGGTGGCGTTGAACCTGGCGATGAACGTCGCCTTCAACCTGAGCTTCGTCCTTGCCGGGTTCGGGACCGTGCCGCCGCCCGCGGCACTGCGGTGGCTGCCGGCGTTGGCGCAGATCGGTCCGGCGCTGGCCACCAGCCTGGCGGCGATGTTCAATCTCGCCGGCCTGGCCGCGATCCTGGTGCGCCGCGGCCATCTGCGCCCGGACGCGTTGCTGCGGCGGCGCTGCCTGGGGATGCTGCCGGCGGTGGCGGTGATGGCACTCGCGTTGCTGGGGACGCAGCACGTACTGTTCCTGGTACCGCGGCCGGGCGTGGCGCGATTCGTCGCGCTGGCGATCCTGGTGGCGGTGGGCCTGGCGACATACGGCGCGGCGGCCGTGGGGTTCGGCGCCGCCGAGTGGAGCGCCATTCGGCGGCTGGCCGGCGGGTTCACAAGGCGTCGCGTTCCGGGCCGGGCGGCGGATCAGGCGCCGCGCCCCTGATCTGGCCGCAACGCCGCGCCCCTGGCCTGGCCGCAACGCCCCTGGCATGGCCGCAACGCCGCGCCCCTGGCCTGGCCGCAACGCCCCTGGCCTGGCCGCAACGCCCCTGGCATGGCCGCAACGCCCTGCCGATCCGGCCGGTGCCCCAGCCGGGCAACGGCCTTGCCGTGTCAGGCCGCGGCCTTGCGGTTCATCTCCAGCCGCGCATCCACCAGCGCCGCCGTTTGCTCCAGTTCCGGCACTTCCACGCCCTTCTGCGCGGCGATGCGCTGCACCAGGCGGTCGACGCGTTCGATATTCGGTGCGCCGGCGAACAGAGCGCGCGCCGCGGATGAAGGCCGCACCAGGGTCATTGCGGCAGCGGCATACTTTTCAAACGGCACCAGGTCGTCCGGCGCGGCGCCGAGCATGATGCACAGTTCGCGTACCGCGTTGTACACCCGGCGCGAGGTCTCGGGATCGGCGTGCACGGCCTCCTTGATCGACCGCGCCGCGTCCTTCTGTACGCAGCGGTAATTGCCGGTGATCAGCATCGCCCACTTCGCCAGCGGCACGAAAATCGAATCGTGCACCTTCAGCTTCACGGGCAGGTCGATCGCGGCATCGCCGGCGTCGAAGCGGATCGCCTCGATCTCGCTCTGGAACTGCCGCAGCATCGCGGTGTAGCGATCGGATTCGAACCGGGCCGCCTTGAAATTGGTCGGCAGCGTGACCTGCAGCACGTTGATCTTTTCTTCCGGCGGACGGAACGCCTGCGGGTCCGGACTGCACAGCGACACCAGCCCCGGTTCGAAATTGTCCCACACGGTGGCATCGGTATAGCAGTCGCGCAGCGCGTCGGTGTTCAGCCCGGGAATCCGCTTCAGATAGGGCAGCGGCGGCATGTTCATAATGGACAGGCACGGCTTGCGCGCCTTGGCAACGGCGTCCAGCAACTCCCGCACGCCGGGGGAGCGATATTGCGGCTCCTGCATCGCCAGTGCGACCAGGTCGTAGTCGGCCGGGTTCACCGCCGCGGGGCCGTCGGCGCTCAACTGGCCGGGCAGCTTGCGGGAGTCGACTTCCACCAGGCCGCTGCGCCCCTTCACCGGCAGGCGCACGCGGATGCCGTCGCTGTTGATCGCCTCCACTTCGGCGGGCAGGCACACCAGCTTGATGCGATGGCCGCCGAACAGCAGCTTGCTGGCGAGCAGGGAGCCGTAGGACGCGCCCATGATGAGTATGTTGTGGGTAGCCATTTGACAGTTTCCTCCAGCTTCCGCGGGCCGGCGGCATCGGTGTTCCGTCCGGTGCGGGGTACTCTGGCACATCTCGCGGCGCGCGTTAATCGCACGTTGCCGTCGGTATTTTTGTGCAGCGCAGCGAAGTTTGGCGTGCGGTGCAGCAGCCGCCGAGCCGTCCCGCGGCGCGTGTCAGGCTCATGCCGCAATCGTCTCCAGCAGAATCACGCCCGAGCCCGTCCGCGGCAGGCTGATCACGCAGCGTCGCGGGCCATCGCCCTATCGCGGCGACAGCACCATCACCATTTGCCGGTTTTCCATCCGCGGCATTTGCTCCACCTTGGACGTCGGGTCCATCTCGGCGCGGATCCGTTCCAGCACCTTCACCCCGAGATCCTGGTGGGCCATTTCGCGGCCGCGGAAACGCAGCGTCACCTTGACCTTGTCCCCCTCCTCGATGAACGACTTCATGGCGCGCATCTTCACCTGATAGTCGTTTTCGTCGATGTTCGGGCGGACCTTGATCTCCTTGATCTCGATGACCTTCTGCTTCTTCCTGGCTTCGTTTCGCTTCTTCTGCTGTTCGTATTTGAACTTGCCGTAGTCCAGAATCTTGACCACGGGGGGCTCGGCGTTCGGGCTGATCTCCAACAGATCAAGGCCCGCGGCATAGGCGCGCTGCTGCGCTTCACGCGCGGTCATCACGCCGGACATTTCACCGTTTTCGTCGATCAGACGCACCTGGGGGGAACGGATCTCCTCATTGACGCGGGGCCCGCCGCGGGTTGGCGGTGCGGGCAAGGGGGGACGGGCTATGGGTCTCTCCTGTAGCTGTTACGGTTGTGGTCGGACGGGCGGCCCAACCGGCCGCCAGTGTGGCCGATCATTCCACCCGGGATCAAGCTGTCTCAACAGAGGTTGCGACTTCCTTAAGATCGGGAGGGGTCGCCTCCGCCGCAAGCCGAGAAATCGCCTCCGCCAGCGGCAAAACCTCCTGCGCCGCCCCGCCCAGCCAGCGCAGGGCAACCGTGCGGTTCTCCGCCTCCTTGCGCCCCACCACCGCCAGCACCGGGACATGCGTCAGGCTGTGGTCACGCACCTTGGCGTTGATCTTCTGGTTGCTGAGATCGAGTTGTGCAGCCACGCCCGCCCGGGTCAACGCCGCGGCCACCTCTCGGGCGTAGTCATCCGCATCGGAGACGATCGTTGCTACCACCACCGGCACCGGTGCCAGCCACAGCGGGAAGCGGCCCGCATAGTGCTCTATCGTGACGCCGAGGAAGCGTTCGAAGCTGCCCAGGATGGCCCGATGCAACATCACGGGAACGCGACGGCTGCCGTCCTCGGCCACGTATTCCGCGCCGAGCCGCTCGGGCAGGAAATAGTCCACCTGCAACGTGCCGCACTGCCAGTCACGGCCGATCGCGTCGCGCAGCACGAACTCCAGCTTGGGGCCATAAAATGCCCCTTCGCCTGGGTTCAGCGTGTATTCCACGCCGGCGATGGCGCAGGCTTCCTTCAGCGCGGCTTCCGCCTTGTCCCACATGGCGTCGGAGCCGATGCGCGGCGTCGGCCGGTCGGAGAATTTCACCCGGAACTCGGGATAGCCGAAGTCACGGTAGATCGAACCAAGCAATTCGACGAACCGCACTGTTTCCGAAGCGATCTGGTCGTCCGTGCAAAAGATGTGCGCGTCGTCCTGGGTAAAGGCGCGCACCCGCATGATGCCGTGCAGCGCACCGGACGGTTCATAGCGGTGGCACGAGCCGAACTCCGCGATCCGCATCGGCAGTTCGCGGTAGCTGCGGATGCCCTGGCGGAAGATCTGCACATGGCAGGGGCAGTTCATCGGCTTGACGGCCAACACTTTGTCCTCGTCCACCACCTCAGCGATGAACATGTGCTGGCGGTAGGCTTCCCAGTGGCCGGACTTCTCCCAGAACACGCGGTCGAGAAGCTGCGGGGTCTTCACCTCCAGGTAGCCCGCGTTGTCCAGCCGGCGGCGCATATAGGCTTCCGCGGTGCGGAACAATTTCCAGCCGTTGGGGTGCCAGAAGATGCTGCCGACGGCCTCTTCCTGGAGATGGAACAGGTCCATTTCCTTGCCGATACGGCGGTGATCGCGGCGTTCGGCTTCCTCCAGCTGGTGCAGGTGGGCGTCCAGCTCCTTCTGGTCGCGCCAGGCGGTGCCGTAGATGCGCGACAGCATGGCGTTGCGGTGATCGCCGCGCCAATACGCGCCGGCGGTTTTCATCAGCTTGAACGCGGTGCCGACATCGGCCGTGGAACGCATGTGCGGGCCGCGGCACAGATCCACCCAACCGCCCTGGGTGTAGAGGCTGATGGTCTCGTCGCGCGGCAGGTCCTGGATCAGTTCGGCCTTGTATTTTTCTCCCTTGTCCTGGAAGAATCGGATGGCGTCTTCCCGGTCCATGACCGAACGCACGAAGGGGGCGCCGCGCGCAACAATCTCCTTCATCTTCGCTTCGATCGCGGGGAAGTCTTCCGGGGTGAACGGCTCGTTGCGGGCGAAATCGTAATAGAAACCGTTCTCGATCGCCGGGCCGATGGTGACCTGGGTGCCGGGGTAGAGCGCCTGCACCGCCTCGGCCAGCACATGGGCGGCATCGTGGCGGATCAATTCCAGCGCTTCGGGATCGCGGCGGGTGATGAACACCACGTTCGCGTCATGGGCGATCGGGGTGGCGAGATCGACGACCTTGCCGTCAATCTTCATGGCCAGCGCGGCGCGAGCGAGGCCGGGACCGATCCCCTCGGCCACCGTCGTGCCCGTCACCGGCGCATCGAAGCGGCGCTCGGAACCGTCGGGCAGGGTGATGGCGGGCATGGGTCGGGGCTCCTCCTTCGCGGGGTGAGTGGGGTGGTGTCTATGA
>Ga0335072_10016466_pt1 | contig 10479 bp, 7 predicted proteins | sample Lox_Sample_21_FD_206725 | JGI IMG/M metagenome (GOLD analysis project Ga0335072, IMG submission 206725) | Soil microbial communities from Loxahatchee National Wildlife Refuge, Florida, United States - Lox_Sample_2.1 | ecosystem: Environmental > Terrestrial > Soil > Wetlands | place: USA: Florida... | reverse complement strand
GCGATATTTGAGCGAGGACCACGCTCGCGTGTGCCTGCTCTCCGGGGGAGAGGTGGGGGTCGAGGTTCGTGGGAGGTCGGGAGTTGGCGGAAGGAATCAGCAGTTTGCGCTGTACTGTGCAACAAGGTTGGGTTTCATTCGGGCACAAATCGCGGTAATGAGCGTAGGGACTGATGGAGTGGACGGGAATAGCCCCGCGGCCGGTGGAGTAGTGGACGCGACGACCGTCGAGCGTGCACAGGGAGTTCAAGAGGCGCTGGAGAGATTCGATGCGTATTCGCTGCTCGACGGGATTGGGGATGCGATCGTCACGGGGCCGACGGGGAACAATGTGCGCGATCTGCGGATATTAGTGGCAGAGCGGCCCTAACCCTTCGGTGGCGCAGGAGCTCTGTAGATCGAGAGCGGTGGTGCTGCTTCGCCTTGATGTGAGGCGATGGCGGCCTGAAAAGTCTCGGCGATGCGGAGAGATTTACTGATGATGAGGTCGGCGTCTTCGGGGGACATGACCTCGCGGGCGGTCTCGGCGAAGAGTGCCAGCCAGCGCGCGAAGTGGGTCGGATCTAGGGAGAGCTGGAGGTGTTTGGAGAGCGGGTCGCCTTTGTAGCTGCGCTCCGTGAGCAGAACGGTAGACCAAAAGTCCTTGAGGAGACCGAGGTGCGCGGACCAGTCGTCGATCGCGGCGTTGAAGATGGGACCTATCTCGGCGTCGAGGCGCACCTTGGCGTAGAAGCGGTCTACGAGATTGTTGATTTCTTCGCGGGTAATCTGGTGCGAGGTCTGCATGGGGTATTGGCGTTCAGGCCTACCAACAGGATATCGCTATGCCGGTTACCTCCCTCTTACTCCTGGGCCAAAGTCTTGAAGCGAGGAGAACACCCCAACCTGTTGTTGTGGGCTCCGAAGGTCTCATTTCACCTCACCCAGCAGGGTGTCTACGGCTTTCTTCAACTGAATGTCTTCACCGGACTCGGTTTCTCCGAGCGGACGCAGAACCTCGACGTCGACCGGTCGTGGGTGCATCTCCATGTCTTCGTCTTTCATGGTGCGGATGCGGTCACCAGGCACGCGGACGCTGGAGCCGTCGATGAGTCGCTGGGCTCCCGTGAAGATAATCCAGCCGGCAGTCGGAGTTCCTACTACCTTGCCCAGGCCTAGCGAGCGATAGCCTTCGGTAAAGTCCTCGCCGTCGGAGAGCGTGGACTCGTTCACGACGAGGACGGTAGGCAGGCCGAGAGCGCGCTGGCCCAGTGCCTGGCGGCTGGGCACGGTGGCGCCGTCGCGCGGAGTCATCAGCAGGTAGTTGCGGCGTGCGAAGACGTCGATGACGCGCCCGTTCACATATCCGCCGTTGTTGTTGCGTACATCGACGACAACGCCTTGTTTAGTTTCGTTCTGGACGTCGAGGTCGACATAGAGCTGAGCGAGATCATGGTCACCCATGGCGGCAATGTGCACGTAGCCGAGCTTGCCGCCGGAGATGCGATCAACGTAGGCGCGGCGCTCCTCAACCCAAGCCTTGTAGAGCAGCCCGGCCTCGACTTGCAGGGTTACAGGACGAACGATGGCGTCGCGCTTCTTGCCGGCGGTCTCGACGCTGAGGACGACGCGCTTACCGACCTTGTCTTCGAGAAGGGAATCGAGGTTAGTCGATCCGGTGATGGGTGTTCCATCGACGGCGAGCAACTTGTCGCCAGGATGGATGGTGCCTTCGAGCGATGCCGGACCGAGCGGCACAACTTCACGCACGATGAGTTCGCCCTTGTCTTCAAAGGGCTCGCGTTCGAAGCGGAGGCCGAGCCTGCCCGTACGCACAGTCGGCGGAGAGATCTTGTTGATACCCGAGTGGGAGCTATTGAGCTCACCGATAAGCAGGTTGATGTCGCGGCGGAGTTCGGGACCGGTGCGCGTTCCGGAGATGTAGGGCTCCCACTCGTCGCGGAGCGCCGTCCAGTCGTGATGATTGAAGTCCGCCCGAAAGAAGCGGTGGTCGAGAGTGCTCCAGGCCTCCTCGAAGACGACCTGTTTCTGGTGGTCGAAATCAACTTCGATGGATGCGGTAACGGGGATGGGCCGCGGTATGCGGGTCTCCAGCGGAACGGCGCGAATACCCGACGCCATGTCGCCGGCGCCCGGTGCAGCGTTGCCGTTGGGGTTAGGGCCTTCGAGGTAGTAGATAGTGCGCGAGTCTGGCGACCAGGCGATGCCGGACTTGAAGCCGGGGGTTGAGGTGAGCTGGCGAGGCGATGCAGGCTCGCGCGTGAGCTCGTCGAGCGAATAGGTGTAGATGTTGACCTGGTCAGCAACTGTGGCGACGAAGGCCAGAGTCTTGCCGTCGGGGCTCATGACGGGAAACCGCAGCTCCAGGTTGATAGGAAGCAGGGTGAGGCGATCGCGAATGCCTTCAAAGACGATCTTCGTGGGTTCAATCTTCTTTGGCGAGCGGCGTGCGCCGTGCTCACCGGTTTGAGGGGTTGCCGGCCTCTCCTGTTCCGTTTCTGGCGCCTGTGGAGGTTGTTCCTGAATGGGATGTGTCGAGGGCGTGGACTCGGGTGTCGTGCCGGGCTCGCTGGGAATGTCAGGCGCGCCGGGGATGGACTGCTTGCGGAAGAGTTCGGTGAACTGATCCTCGCGGAATGCGGGGACGTGCGGGACGAGATCGACGCGCGCGATCTGCGGAGTTTCACTGCGCTGCGCGGTGTCGAAAAGGATGTACTTGCCGTCTGGCGACCACGCAATGCGTGTCCCTGCCTCACCGTTTGCGAGAAAGGTGAGTGGACGCGCGTCGACGCCGCCGGTGGCGGGAACGGCGAAGAGATTGGTGAAGCCGTCCGGGCCGGTGGGAACATAGACGACCCAGTGCGAATCGGGTGACCAGGCGATGGTGTTGTTGTCGATCTCACCGTGTGCAAGGATGCGGTCGTTCGAGCCGTCGAGCGAGATAACATGCAGCTCTTTGCGATTGCGGATAAAGGCGATGTTCTTACCGTCCGGTGACCAGGCAGGGCCCGTGTCGATATCCAGGCCGTGCGTGAGCGCGCGCTCAGACTGCGTGGTGAAGTCGTAGAGGTAGAGGCTGGAGCCGCCGTCGCGTTCCGAGCGATAGACGAGCTTGGTGGAATCGGGCGACCACTCGGGACCATATTCGGCAGCGTCGGTGTGGGTGAGGCGCTGGGCCTCCCCTCCGGAACGTGTACCTGCGGCGAAGACGTCACCCTCGTCGACGACAGCCAACTTATTGCCGTCAGGAGAGACGGCGAGATCGCGCCAGTGTGTGAGCTGCACATGTGTCACACCTTCAGCACTGGGAGCGCCGCGAAGGGTGATGGCGACCTCAGCGGCTTTGCCTGCGTGTGTGTCGAGCTTCCAGATGGCAAAGTGACGTTCGAAGACGATGGTCTTGCCATCGTATGAGATGGCAGGCCAGAGGCAGCGGCCGCTGCTAAAGTGTGTGACCTGATGCTCGGCGCCAGTGGCGGTGTCGGCGCTCCATATGTTTTCAGCGCCGCTCTTGTCGGACATGTAGAAGAGCGTTTTGCCGTCGCCTGACCACATCGGCCACGCGTGCTTTGCGTCGGCGGTCAGCAGGCGGCGATAACCTGCATCTGTGGGAGATGGAGACGCGATCGGCTTGAGCCAAAGTTCGGTTTCGTCAATGTGCGCGTGGCCGTTGCGCCACCACTGCGAGGAAGAAATGCCCTTGGCAATGAGTGCAATCTGCTTGCCGTCCGGTGAGGGTGAAGACTCGAACTCGTTCAGGTAGCGCTCGCGTGAGACCTCGAGTGGCGTCCCACCGGTGGAGCGGACGCGGAGGATGTCACCCTGGCCGGCGACGTCGGTGACGTTGGAGGTGAAGTAGAGCCACTGGCCATCGTGAGACCATGCGTCGAGATTGCTGGCGGAATCGGAGTACGTGATGCGCTGAAGAGCTCCAGTTGCGAACGTCAGGACGTAGATGTCGCCGCCGCCGGTACGTGTCAACATGAAGGCAAGTCTTGCGCCGTCGGGTGAGTAGAGAGGGCGTGACTCGTCGGCGGGATTCGAGATAAGCAGGCGAGCTTCGCCTCCGCTGGACGGCACTGTCCAGATATCTCCGCCAGAGGCGAAGGCGATTTCTTTGCCATCAGGAGAGATAGCCGGCGTGGCGAGCGAAGGCCTGGAAGACTGCGCGAAACCCGTCGTGGTGACGGCAAGAGTCAATAGGAGAGACGGAAGCAAATTGCGACGCAAAGCTCACCTCGTGCCGGAAGGTCCAGATTGTGTGGTGATGACAAGACGTTTGTACCACGTATTCGGACGCGGAAAGGCGATTAGGCCACTGGTTCGCGGTCGAGGTAGAGCCGTTCTTCATCGGCGTTGTAGTCGAAGAGCTGGGCGTAGCGGCCCCAATCGACGAGGGTGTCGAACTGCCGTTCGGCTTCGGAGGCGGAAAAGTGTTCGTCAAGAATGTCGAGAACGAAATCCTTGCTGATGCGGCCGTCCCGCTTGTTTTCGAGCATGGCGAGGACGGCTTTCATAAGGGGGATGCGCTCGAGAAGTTGGTCGCGGAAGATTTCGTGGCTGCGGTGAACTTCGGCGTTGGCGAATTCACGGCCGGTGGCAGTAAGCATGACGTCGCCCTCGGCGACCATAGCGAAGCCGAGCATCACCGCGGCGTCGACGGCGGGCAACAGGTCGTCGACTTCGAGGCGGAGGTCCTCGGCGAGCGCGGGAAGGTCTTCGGCGCCGCCGCGACTGTCGAGGATTTCAAGCAGACCGCTGATGCCGCCGGAGCGGGCATGTGGCAGCATGGTGAACCGGGGCTCGCGTTGCTCGGTTATGAGCTGGCCTACGGCCGCCTGGGGGTTGGTCATGACGGTGTAGACGTGATCGACGAGAGCTTTGAATCGGGGAGTCTCCTTGTCACGGGGCCGCGGCATGTCGACCTGGAGTTCACCGCGGATGATGCCGGGATTCGCGCCCAGGATGACGATGCGGTCGGCAAGGAGCACGGCTTCCTCGATGTTGTGCGTAACGAGGAGGATACTTTTTGCCGGAAAGGAACCCTTCTCCCATAAGTACGAGATTTCGCCGCGGAGGTTTTCGGCAGTAAGAACATCGAGTGCGCTGAAGGGCTCGTCCATCATGAGGACGTCAGGCTTGATCACGAAGGCGCGGGCGAAACCAACACGCTGGCGCATGCCACCGGAGAGCTCTTTGGGATAAGCGCCTTCGAAGCCTTCCAGGCCGACCATGTCGAGAGCGCGGAGGGCCTCACCTTCAGCCTCATTGCGATCGACCCCACGGGCGATAAGACCGAGCTCGGCGTTCTCCTTCACGGTGAGCCAGGGAAGCAAAGCGAAGCTCTGAAAAACCATGGCGACGTCAGGGTTGGGGCCGGTGAGTGCTTGGCCCTGGCGCAGGACGGCACCTTGAGACGGAGCGATGAGGCCGGCCAGGATGCGGAGCAGTGTGCTCTTGCCGGAGCCGCTGCGGCCGAGCAGAGCGACGACCTCACCAGGCTTGACTGCAAGGGAGACACCTTCGAGAACTGTCTGCTGGCCCCCGGCGGGCAGAGAGAATGTCTTGGTGACCTGCCGAGCTTCGAGGAGGGCAACGGGTTCCATGCAACTGTCTCCTTAGGCGATCTGATAGCGACGCTGGGCCAGGTCGTAGAGCGGGCGCCAGACCAGGCGGTTGAGGCCGACGACAAAGATGCTCATGAGGCCGACCCCAAGCACAATTCGAGGCCAGTCGCCCTTGCTGGTGGCGTCTGCGATGTACGCCCCGAGGCCGTCGGCCCTAAGCGTGGTGTTGCCCCACGAGACGATTTCGGCGACGATACTGGCGTTCCAGGCGCCTCCACTGGCGGTGATGGCCCCGGTGACCCATGTTCCGAAGATGCTTGGGCCAAGCAGAAATCTCCAGCGCTTCCAGCCGCGCAGGTTGAAGCTTCTGGCCATTTCGCGCAGATCGTTGGGAATAGCCTGTGCGCCACCGATGACGTTGAACAGCAGATACCACTGCGCGCCAAGGGCCATCAGGAGCATACTGCCCCAGTTGAGCGAGATGCCAAGCTTGATGAAGGTGAGCGTGGCAAACGGAAAGAGGAAGTTTGCAGGGAAGGATGCAGCAATCTGGACGAGTGGTTGAGTGAGGCGCGCGAGCCTCGGACTGAGGCCGATCGCTACACCGATCGGCGTCCAGATGACGGTGCTGAAGACGATGAGCACGAGGACTCGGGCTGCCGTGGCAACACCGAGAATCGCTGCGTGCGCCACCTCTCTGCCGCCGACGCCACGCAAAACGAAGTGAATTCCGGCGATCAGCAGCAGGAACGTAGCGACCACCGCGGTCGCGTTGAACACCAGGTTCCCTCTGCTCGGTTCGTTGCCCGATACAGGATCTTCTATGAGCGTGGTTCGTTTGGAGAGCCAGCGATCGATTGCATGCCAGAGCGGGGCAGTCAGTGACTCAATACGACGCGGCAGGGACGCCGCGCGCCAGAGATCGACGACCCAGAATCGTTGCTCCTCACCCGCGCTGAGTTCGAGCTTGTAGCGATTCGCCATGTTGACCAGCGGCTTCCAGAAGAACTGGTCGATAAGAAGGATGAGGACGATCATCGTGGCGATCGCATAGCCGAGGGCCTTCATATCCTTGGCGGCAATCGCTACCGCGACGTAGGAACCCAGACCCGGCAAGGTGTACTGGTGATTGAGCACGCTGATGGATTCGCTCGCGGCGAGGAAAAACCATCCGCCCCCGAAGCTCATCATGCCGTTCCACACGAGGCCGATGGCTGACACGGGGAGTTCCAGTCGGGTGAATCTTTCCCACCTGGAAAGCCGGTACAGCGTGGTCATCTCTTCAAGCTCACTCGGTACGGTCCGCAGGGATTGGTAGAACGAGAACGTCATGTTCCACGCCTGACCTGTGAAGATGGCGAAGATCGATGCCGCTTCAAGACCGAGCAGGCTGCCATGAAAGAGTGCGATGAATCCGGTGACGGTGACGGACAGGAAACCGAGCACCGGAACGGACTGCAGGATATCCAGCAGCGGTACGAGGACACGCTCGGCTCTGGAACTTCGTGCGGCTGAGTAGCCATACACGAATGTGAAGAGCGTGGAGAAGATCAGCGCGATGAACATGCGCAGGGTGGAACGCGCGGCATAGTTTGGGAGATTGCGAGGATCGAGGCTGATCTGCGGAATGGTGTCGGGCGGATGAAAGCGCACGAAGGATTCGGCGCCAACGCGTGCGGCCACATAGAGGAGAGCGAGCGTACCGAGACCAACGGCAAGATCGGCCGGCCTGAAGGATGCCAGAAATTTGGACCGGAAGCGCTCCGGTGCTCCCCATAGGGGTGTTCTTGTGATTTCCATCCAAAGCCCAGCTAGCGAGAAGTCGAGGAGGCCGTTGTGCTGAGGCTACTGGAGACCCCCGATGCCAGTCTCTCTACTCTGCCGCACTAGCGTGCATTTTATGCAAATTGTGAGTGCTGAAGTGTCCCAGCCCGTTGAGTTAGACGTGTTCGACAAAGCGACGCTGGATACGATCCAGAAGCAGATGGTCGGCATTCTTCCAAATTTCTTCGTTGAAGATCTCAACTTCGATAGGGCCGTCGTAGCCAGTCCTGTCCACGGCCTGCCTAAGCTCTCGCAACGCGATGACACCGTCACCCATCATGGCGCGGCCCATGAGTACGCCAGGCAGCGGGACAGGCCAGTCAGAAACATGGAAACCTACAATCTTTCCGCGCGCACGCTCTATTTCGTTCATGACTTCAGGGTCCCACCACACATGGTAGGCATCCACGACCACTCCCGCTGAGGCGCTCTGCAGGCGGTCTGCAATGTCGTTGGCCTGTTTCAAGGTCACCACGACAGAGCGTTCAGCGGCGTACATCGGGTGCAGTGGTTCGATTCCCAGAATCACTCCTGCCTTTTCGGCAACGGGAAGGACTTCAAGCAAGCCATCGAGCACGGTGGCGCGCGCATCAGCGAGAGTCTGACCATTGGCCGGACCCGAGACGATGACGAGCACTGGCGCGCCAAGCAGCGCGGCCTCCTCTATGGCGACGCGGTTGTCCTCAACACGCTTGCGGCGTTCTTCGGCCGTGGGTGCAGAGAACCACCCCCCACGGCAGAGGCTGGAGACGCGTAGTCCGGCGTCGCGGATCAGCGACGACGCCTTCGCCGCGTTGCCTTCGAGCTTATGGCGCCACACAGCGATGGAAGGAGTGCCACTGCGACAACAGCGCTCCACGGCCGTTTCGAGAGACCAGGGATCAGCGGTGATCTGATTGAAGCTGAGGCGTTCAAGAATACTCATTCCACACCCGCCAGCAGCAGGTAAGCTCTCATGCGCCGAACTGCAAGTTCGGGGTCGCGCAACAGCCGAGCCCGGTCAGCGAGCACGAAGAGTTCGCAGAGATGCATCATAGATCGCGCGCTCTCACTCCCGCCAACCATGCGGAAGTGCGACTGGAAACCGTTGAGATAGGCCAGGAAGACGACGCCTGTCTTGTAGTGTTGCGTGGGTGCCGCGAAGATGTGCCGGGAGAGCGGCACGGTGGGCGCGAGCAGTTCCCGGTAGCGGGGAACATCGTCGGCATCGAGCACACCCAGAGCCATCGATGCGGCTGGCGCGATCGCATCAAAGATCCCGAGCAACGCGTCGCTGTAGCCCTGTTCGTCTCCCAGAATCAGACGGTCGTAGTTGAAATCGTCGCCGGTGTACATGCGTACACTCGGGGGCAGTTGACGCCGCATGGAGACCTCTAGGTCCGCGTCCAGCAGAGAGACTTTGATTCCGTCGATCTTCTCCTTGTGCGTGCGAATGATACTGAGGCAATTTTCGGCGGCTTCGGAGATCGCCGTTCCGCCCCAGTAGCCATTGAGAGCAGGATCAAACATGGGGCCGAGCCAATGAAGGATGACAGGATGGCGCACCTGGGAGAGCACGGTCGCATAGACCGATGCGTAATCTTCGGCGTGACGAGCGGCAGCGGCCAGGGCGCGACTTGCCAATAATGCGGCAGTCAACAGCTTCAATGGCTTCACACTGCTTCAGGTAGGCATCCGTTACGTCCTGCAAAGTGACCGAATGGCCTTTCGACAAATGATCGGTGCCCGCGCCACTGGCTACGAAGCCACCGCAGGCATGCGCCGCCGCTGTGCTGCGCTTGATCAGTTCGAGGGCCAAGGGCCAGTCCAGACCCATGCCGCGCTGAGCTGTATCCATGGCTTCTGCAACACCAAAGCCGAGTGACCACAGATATTCGCGGTAGGCGATTGTCGCGTCCCAGTCGATGAACGGTTGAGTCAGGGGATCCGTCGTACGGAAGGGATCCACGACGACGTGGGCAGCCGCAAATGCCACTCGAGTTTCAAACCTTCCTCGGGGCGACGGAGTGAGCGGCTCGTGTGCTGGCGTGTAGTTGTATACACCGCCATCCAGCCCCACGAGCTTCAAAGGTCTCGCCAAAGTTAAGCTCCCAGTTCCGGCACGTCGATCCAGCGGCGTTCTCGCCAGGACTTGAGCCCCAACTCGGCGAGTTGGACGCCGCGAGCGCCCTCGAGAAAATCATGTGGGAACGGCAGACCGTCAACAACGTGCCGAAGAAAGAGTTCCCACTGAACCTTAAATCCGTTGTCGAACGCCTGGTTGTCCGGAACATCCATCCAATGCTCGCGAAATTGGAAGGGATTGGCTATGTCCGGGTTCCAGACCGGCCGCGGCGTATTCACCCTGTGCTGAGCTCGGCATTCGCGCAGGCCGGCAACCGCGCTACCGAAAGTTCCATCCACTTGAATGCTGAAGAGTTCATCACGGTAGACGCGGAACGACCACGAGGAATTGATTTGTGCAACGATGCCACCATCTAGTTCGAATGTCCCGTATGCGGTGTCGTCTGCCGTGCACTGGTAGCGATCTCCGTTCTCATCCACACGCTCCGGGATGGCAGTACCTCCTAGACACTGCACCGCGCGAACCTTGCCAAATATATGGTCAAGAACATAACGCCAGTGGCAGAACATGTCTACGATGATGCCGCCGCCATCTTGCTTGCGGTAATTCCACGACGGCCGCTGCGCCGGCTGCCAATCACCCTCAAATACCCAATACCCGAACTCCCCGCGCACAGAAAGAATCTTTCCAAAGAAGCCGCTATCTATGAGCCGCTTCAGCTTGCGCATTCCCGGCAGAAAAAGCTTGTCCTGCACTACGCCGTGCTTGACGCCGGCAGCTTTGGCCTGGGCTGCGAGGCGCAACGCCGTCTCTGAATCCGTGGCAAGCGGCTTCTCGCAATAGATATGCTTGCTGGCCGCTATCGCCATCTCCACGCTGGGCGCGCGCAATTGGGTCAACTGCGCGTCGAAGTAGATCGAGTCGTTCGGATCGGCCAGAGCGCGAGACAAATCCGTGGTCCAGCGCTCTACCCCATGCTCCCTGGCGATCTGCTCCAGCTTGGCAGCATTGCGTCCCACCAGG
>Ga0335072_10016465_pt1 | contig 10480 bp, 9 predicted proteins | sample Lox_Sample_21_FD_206725 | JGI IMG/M metagenome (GOLD analysis project Ga0335072, IMG submission 206725) | Soil microbial communities from Loxahatchee National Wildlife Refuge, Florida, United States - Lox_Sample_2.1 | ecosystem: Environmental > Terrestrial > Soil > Wetlands | place: USA: Florida... | reverse complement strand
CGGCGCTTGGCGGCGGATGGGCACGAAGCTGTTAGCCGGTACCGTGCGGTCTGCGTAAGCCCCGGGATCTGGGTATAGCCGGTGTTGCTGGTAGTGAGTGAAAGGCTGGCAGTCCCGTAGACCGTCTGCGTCTGCTGACGGGTCGGATTGCCGGTGATCGGCACCGGAAATCCGGTCGGCGTCTGTCGTGGTGCGTGCATGTGTGCTGGAGTGGTCTGGTGGATGCCGCCGACCTTGCCCGACGGTTCGGTCTTGGGCGGGCCGCGAGGCTGTCGGACGGGCCGGTCGCGCGGGGCAGGCAGGGGCTTGTGTGGCGGCTTGACACCGCAGACGGCAGCTGGGCGGTGAAGGTGGCCTTCCACCGGTCCAGTGAAGACCAGGTGCGTGTGGCGGCTGCATTCCAGGAGGCGGCCTGCGCCGCCGGTGTCCCGGCGCCGCGGGTGCGGCGCACCACGGAGGGATGCGTGTTCGCGGCCATAGAAGGCGGGCAGGCCCGGGTGTATGAGTGGGTCGATCTGCAAGCCCCCGACGCCAGGCTTGATCCGGCGCGGGTCGGCGCGGTCGTGGCCGCCATTCACCGTGTACCAGTCCCTGACCTCAGCCCGCTGGACCCGTGGTATCACGAACCGGTTGGCGCCGATCGCTGGGACCATTTGGCCGGGCAGCTTGCCGAGGCGGGAGCACCGTTCGCTGGCCGGCTGGCCGGTCTGCGCGATGAGCTGGTCGCGCTCGAGTCCTGGATCGAGCCTCCAGAAGTGCTCCGGACCTGTCACCGAGACCTGTGGGCCGACAACGTCCTGCCGACCGCCGACGGCGGGGTGTGCGTCATCGACTGGGAGAACAGCGGCCCGGCTGATCCGAGCCAGGAACTCGGGTGTGTCCTGTTCGAGTTCGGCCGCGCCGACCCGGGCCGGGTCCGCGCGCTGACCAGCGGCTACCGGCAAGCCGGCGGACCGGCGATAGTGAATCGGCGCGCGCACTTCTCGATGCTCATCGCCCAGCTCGGGCACATCACCGAGCTCGCAGCCACCGACTGGCTCAAGCCCAATCCCCGCTCGCCCGAGCGAGCCGACTCCGCCGCATGGATCGGCGAGGTTCTCGACGAACCACACACCCGCGAACTGCTCGAAACCATTCTGGCGGCGGATGTGCCCGGCGCCGCGCCGCCCTAGCAGAGCCGCGATGCTGCCGTACAGTAGCGGCTGAAATCGATCACAGAGCGTGGCCAGGAAGCTGCTGACGGCCGCGCGCCCAGCGCCGATCTGCACGGCCGGTCCTGCCTAGGCGATCGCTGGCCGAGGCGTGCAGAGGGATGGTTCTGGTTCCCAATTGCCTGGTCGTGCCGATGAACGCAAAGTACGGGGCATGCGCCGGCGGCGGCGATGGATGTCAAGGCGTTGGAGACTGATGTTCCGGCTGGGTTGCATGGTGGCCCGGGCAGCGGTGAGGCTGTCGGACGGGATGATCGCCTGTGATGTCCTGCAGTTGGAGCAGGTCCGGCCTGGTTCGGCTGACCGACGCCGACGCGTACTTCGGCATGATTCTGCGCGACACCGTCAATCGACGATGTCCTTGGGGGATGGGCTGGATGGCCGGTCCGTGTGCGGGCTCGGGTGTTTCCCGGTCAGTCCCGGACGAGACAGAACGGGTGCCCCGCAGGATCGGAGTAGATGCGCCAACTCCGCTTTCCGTCACCCTCGTCGAGCAGTGTGGCGCCCCGGTTGAGGACGTCTTCCTGGGCTTGATCCAGGTCCTTGACCCCCAGGTCTAGGTGGAACTGCTGGGGGTGAGCGGGGTCCGGCCACCGCGGCGGCTGATGGTTGTCCACGCGCTGGAAAGCCAGCACGAACCCGCCGTCGGTGTGGAGCGTCGCCCAGTCGTCACCAGGCGACCATCGCGAATCCGGCCGGTTCACTACCCCACCGAGAAGCCGCTGGTAGAACCGGGACAGCTTTACGACGTCAGCACAGTCCAGCACCACACACTGCAGATTGGCGATCACGAAGGGCAGCGTCTCACGACGCCTGATCACGATCTACAGCGCCGGCGACGCCAGAATCAGGCCCGGCTAAGTCACTACAAGCAGCGCGGCTACGCCTTCGCCTAAGGTGCTGCCCGTCATTCGCTGGCAGCACCGGACGTCACTGCCGGTGGATTACGGCCGGCCAGACCGGCCTGCAGGTTCTCAGGCTCTAATGGTCCGCCGACCCGGATAAGGGCCGGGTGCACCCGGACTACGAGCCCTGCTGGAAGACCTTGCGATTAAGGCCCAGGATAGGCACCTTCCGGTTGGTCAGCGCGACAAAGGCGTGGTCGTCGCCGAGCCCGACGATCAAAGAAGCGCTCCCGCCGGGACCGTTGCCGGCCTCCCAGGCAATGCCATCGGCCAGGTTGAGGCGCCAGCCCAGGCCGAAGTGCATGGCGGCGCCGTGCGGCCGGAGTGCCTCGCTGGCCAGGCTGGCGGGCAGGAGGGATGACCACCCGGTGCCGAACCTGACCAGGTCGGCGGCGGTCGTCCACAGGCCGGCCGCGAGCAGGATCGCAGTGAGGTCGTCGAGGTCGGGCACGAAGGTGCCGTCGGGTTCCAGCTCGTAGCCGGTGACCGCGTCCGGCTCCTCGTGCGGCCAGCCGCCCGGGAACGACGAGCCGGTCATGCCGAGCGGGCCGAGCACCAGCCGGGTGACGGCCGTGGCGTAGTCCGCGCCGGTGACATCAGCGATCAGCTGCCAGAGGGCTGCGAAGTCGCCGGGGGCTTGCCCCCTGACCCTGCCGCGGCTGCACGGCAGCACCGGCCCATAGAGTGATGTCAGGCTGGGGACGGTGCTGGCGAACCGGTTGGCGGGAGCGGGGGCGGCCACTCCGCCGGCGTGGCTGAGCAGTTCCCGGACGGTGACGGAGTCGTCGGCGAGCCGCACGGTGCGCAGGTGATCGTTGGCCGGATCGTCGATCCCCACCCGCTCGTCGGCGATGAGCCGCAGCACGGCGGTGGCGGTGATAAGCCTGTTGACCCCATAGGCCGGAAACCGGTGACCGGGCCGGAGCGGCTCGGCCAGCTCCAGGTCGGCCCAGCCCCGCGCGATCGCCCAGCCGGCCCCGCCCGGCGCGCCGCCGGCCAGCACGAGCCCGGCCAGGCCCAGCTCCCCGAACCCCGCCGCCGCGATCTCGGCCGCCGCAGCCGGAACCGCGCCGGAGCCGGACACAGGCGGTGCCGCCACGCGCTCGTCGGTCACCTGGCCCCCGACCAGAGTCATCCGCAGGCCGGTCAGCCGGTGCGGCGGCTCGGGCTCCGCATCGGCCTGCAGCAACCAGTCGCTGGCGCGGGCGCGGAGGTGCAGCGGGTCATCCTCGATGATCACGAGCCCTTCACGCCAGCGCGCGGCCCTGCGGATGAGCGTCGTCACGGCCTTGCCGGTCGCATCCTGACCGAGGTACGCGTCGAGGAGGTTGCCGGTGAGGTGCTCGCGCAGCTCAACGTCGGCGGGAGCCGTCCAGCCCGGCGTGTCAGCACCGCCGAACCGGAAGATCAGCCACCGCAGCTGCGCGAGCGCGGGCTGCCCAAGCTCAGCGAGCCGGCTCTCGATGAGCTGCTTGAGCGCAGTCCAGCTCGGCTGGCCGTGCTCGCGGGCGATGGCCAGCTGGGCGTCATGAAGGGTGCTGAACTCGCCCGCGGCCAGGCGGCGCCTGGCCTCCAGCTTCAGGTAACGAAGGTTCGGCTGGGCGGGAAGCGGACGCGGCTGATCAGGCATGGCAGTCCTTCCTCATGCCCGAGGATCCGCGGCACCGGGCGGGAAGACCACAAAGACCAGTCGTATGGGTCATCGCCATATGCGGCCGGTGAGCTTGAAGCTCTACCCGCGGATCCAGGGGCGGCCGGAACCACCACTGCACACGATACCCCCCAGTTATGCCTTCTCCCATCAGGCCGGGCAGTGTGCCGCCCGCAGGCATCTGCGGTCGTAACGCGCCATTCAGCAGACGCGGGCCGGGAGGCGGCCGGGCCGTTATGGCCGCCGGGCGCTTCTCCTCGGTGCGGCTGCGACCGGCGCCGGGGCGGCCGCGTTGACATTGCCCGGGTGTTCGAGCGTGTAAGCGAGGGCCAGCATGCCGCCCCACGACTGCCCATATAGCGTCACGACGCCAAGGTCGAGGGCCTTTCGGACGGTTCGACTTCCCAGATGAACCGGGGAATCTGCCAAAGCGACAGGTCTTCGGGCCGGTCGGAGTCACCACCGCCGAGCTGGTCATAGAGGACGAGCTTGAAATCGCCGCCCACGACCTCGCTGAGCCGATCGAGGTAGTGGCTGCTCGCGCCGGGACCGCAGTGCAGGCCGGGAAGGGTGCGGCTGCCGGTACCGAAAGTTCGGTAGGCGACCCGGTAGCCGCCTTCGATCTCGAGGCGGCCTTCACCCGAAAGCGGCGTGGCGCGGCTCTGCGGCTCTCCGGCCGCGCCCATCGGCGTTGTCATGCGCCTCATCCTGCCCGAGCACCTCGTCACCGCATAGGCCTCAGCATCGATGGGATCAGGACTATGCACGAGATACGGTGCCGTAGAAGGGCAGCTTGGGCACCTGATGTCGTACTGGTGCGCGCACCAACGCTAGGAGGTTATGACGATGTCCCTGTCGCTGACCGGCGCCACGATGATCGACGGAACCGGGCACGAGCCGGTGAACGACGCCACCGTCACCATCGAGGGCAACACGATCACGTCCGCGGGTGCAGCGCCGCCGCGGGCCGGGGACGATGTTCTCGACCTTTCCGGGCTGACCCTGATGCCCGGCCTGATCGACCTGCACACCCACATGGGCCTCGTCTCGCACGACGCGGCGGCCCTGTCACCCGCCATGACCGCGGCCCTGCTATTCCAGAACGCTGAGTTGTGCATCCGGTCTGGTCACACAACCGCGCGGGAGGTGGCCGGCGCCGACGGCGCGCTCCGCGAAGTGATCGACGCCGGTGTCATTCCGGGCCCCCGCCTGTTCCCGTCGGGTCCGCTGCTGTGCCAGACCGGCGGGCATGGTGACCGTGGCGCGCTCTACTACCCGTCCATCCATAACCATCAGCACAGCGGTATCCCCGGTCTCGCCCAGTTCTCCATCACGTGCGACGGTCCCGATTCGGTCCGGATCGCGGCGCGCCAGGCGTTCCGCAGGGGCGCCACCCAGATCAAGCTGTGCATCTCCGGCGGGGTCGTGTCCTTGACCGACCGGCTCGAAGACACACAGTTCAGCGTGGCCGAGATGCGTGCCGCGGTTGAGGAGGCCCAAGCCCGTGACACCTATGTCACCACGCACGCCCACAACTCCCGGGCGATCAACGCCGCCCTGGACGCGGGCCTGGAGTGCTTCGAGCATGGGACTTTCCTCGACGAGGCAACCGTTGCGCGAATGGCCGAAGCCGGCGCGGCCCTCGTCCCTACCCTGACCGTCACCCATCTGATGGCCGCCGAGTGGCGCTCGTGGGATATCCCCGAGTCGGTGCTGCCCAGGCTGGCCGGCGTCGAAGAGGCCATGACGGCCTCGCTCAAGCTCGCCCATGATGCCGGGGTGAGGGTCGGCTCCGGGACAGACCTGATCGGCCCCAGGCAGAACAGGCGCGGACTTGAGGTCGCCCTCAAGGCGAAAGCCCTGGGCCCGATGGGCGCGATCATCTCGGCGACTGCGACGAACGCCGCCATCCTCCGGCAACCAGACCTCGGCACCATCGCCGAGGGAAAACTGGCTGATCTTATCGGCGTCGACGGCGACCCGCTCAGCGAACCCGAGCTATTCGATAACCCGGACCGGGTGGTCCTCGTGATCAAAGACGGAAAGATCATGAAAGACCTCCGGGCGTGACCCTGTTCAGTTCAGCCCGCGGTACAGCCCGGGCCCGAGGCCATGTGACGCTGCCCGGATAGGAGACCCGGTAAATGCCAAATCTCGAGGACAAGGTAGCGCTGATCACCGGTGGTGCCCGAGGGTTCGGGAGGGCGATCGCGCGGGCGCTGGCCGGCGACGGCGCCGACATCGCTATCGCTGACATCGCCGGGGAGCTGCCTTCCGAACGGGTATCTGGCCTGTCGACTCGTGACGACCTGGAGCGCACGAGAGCCGAAGTGGAGGCGCTGGGCAGGCGCTGCATCGCGATCCGCGCCAACGTGGCGGAGGCCGGCGACTGCGAGCGCATGGCAACAGCGGTGATCGACGAGTTCGGCCGGGTGGACATCCTCGCAGCGAACGCCGGGGTCTTCTCGTTCGGCCTCAGCTGGGAGCTGACCGAAGACGACTGGGACACGGTCCTCGGCGTCAACCTGAAGGGCGTGTGGCTCACCACCAAGTACGTGGTGCCGCATATGATCCGCCAGCGCTACGGCAAGATCGTCGTCACGTCGTCCCGGGATGGGCTGCGCGCCGAGCCGAACTACGCGCATTACTGCGCCTCCAAGTTCGGCGCTATCGGGTTCGTGAAGTCTCTCGCCATCGAGCTCGGGCCATATGACATCAACGTCAACGCGATCTGCCCGACTCAGATGGCTGACAAGAGCCTCCAGCCGAGGCACACGTCGTCGCCATACTGGTCGATGGTGACCGGCACCACATCTCCTACGTATGAGGAGTTCGACCAGGCATCGGGACGTGAGAACCTGTTCGAAGGTGGCGGCCAGCCGGACTTCTCAGAGGTCGCCGAGGGTGTCCGATGGCTCGTCTCCGATGAGGCCCGGCTCCTCACCGGGCATGCGCTCCCCATGGACCGTGGCTGGATAGCGAAGCGCGGTGGCTAAGGATCTGGCGCTCACGGGCGCGCTCGTCGTTGACGGAACCGGGGGAGGCACTCACCACAGCCCAACTCACCACAGGCCACCGAGGGATACCGCCAGCGCCTGGCCGTTGACGCCGCTCGCCTCCTCCGAGGCGAGGAACGCGATCGAGGCCGCGACCTCGGCGGGCGTGATGGTCCGGCCGGCCGGATAAGACCGTGCGCGCTCGGCCCAGATCTGTTCCACCGGGATGCCGGTCTGGGCCGACTCGCGCTGAGCCGAGCGTTCCGACATCTCCGTCCGTACCCACCCCGGCAGCACCGCGTTGCAGGTGACCTGATGGCGGGCGAGGTCGACCGCCGTGGCCCGCATCAGGCCCAGAAGGCCGTGCTTCGCGGCACAGTAGGCCGCCATCTGGGCGCCGCCCACCTGCCCGGCCGTGGAGCTCACCATGACGATCCGTCCCCAGCCCGAGCTGATCATGTCGGCGGCGGCCAGCTTGGTCAGCAGGAACGGGACGTCCAGGTCGAGGTTCAGGGTGCGTCGCCAGGTGTCCCATTCCAGGTCGAGCACGGAGCCGTCCTGTCCCTCTCCCAGGGCAGCGTTGTTGACCAGGATCCCGACCGGTCCGAGCTGAGACCGCGTCGCCTCGACCGCCTGCTCACAGCCGTCACGGGTCTCGAGCGAGCAGGCGAAGTATGAGGCGCCGGTCTCTGCGGCCAGCTCGGCCAGCAGGTGCTCGCGGCGGGCCACCGCCATCACCCGGGCGCCGCGCCGGCAAAGCTCGGCCACGGCCGCGCGGCCGATTCCGCTGCTGGCTCCGGTGACCAGCGCTACCCGCCCTCTCATGTTGTCCTCCTCGCGGTTCGTGGATGGCCGCGGCGTGCCGTTCCGCAGTGTGGTGGCATCGCCCGCCTGCATTGACATGGTCCTGACCGTGGTGATAGCCCGGAAAAACAGTGACCAGTGGCGGGACCCTGGCACGCGGGAAAGGACCCATTGACCGTGCCGATCGAGCCGAGCCTCCGTTCGACCCTGCCCGGGACCTATTACACGTCACCGGTGATGTTCGGGATCGAGAACGAGCAGATCTTCGCCCGCTCCTGGTTGTGCGTCGGCCGGGCTGATTCGGTCGCCCGGCCCGGTCAGCTGGTCACGGTACAGGTTGCCGACGAGAGCATTCTGGTGACGCGCGATCGCGCGGGCGAGCTGCACGGGTTGCTCAACGTATGCCGTCACCGCGGCACCCGGCTGTGCGTGGAGCCGGCCGAGGCCGCGTCGAGCGTCCGCTGCCCGTACCACGGGTGGACGTACGGGCTCGACGGCCGGCTCCTGGCGGCACCGAACATGCCGGAGATGCCCGACCTGCAGAAGGAGCGGCACGGCCTGGTCCCGGTGGATGTGACCACCTGGGCCGGTTACCTGTGGTGCTGCCTGGACGCCGGCGCTGCCCCGCTGCACGCCCAGGTCGAGCCGCAGATCGCCGAGCGCCTTGGTTCGGTGGACGCGCTCGCCGCGTACCAGCCCGAGAGCCTGGTCGTGGGCCACAGCGTCACGTACGAGGTGGCGGCGAACTGGAAGGCACTGGTCGAGAACTTCACCGAGTGCTACCACTGCCCGATCATTCATCCTCAGCTGAGCGCCGCGGTGCCCGAGTTCCGCTCCGGATATGGGTCGATCTCCGGGGGCAGGTTCCACGGAGCGGCGCTGGCCGAGCGGATGGAGGCCTTCTCCTCCTCCGGCAAGGCGGTCAGGCGCGCGCTGCCCGGATTGCCGGACGGGACCGAGCGCCTCTTTTACGGGGTCATCCTGTTGCCGAACGTCTTCCTCATCCTCGTTCCCGACCACGTCGCGTTCTTCCGGCTGGAGCCGCTCGCCTGCGACCGGACCCTGGTCACCTGTGACTGGCTGTTCGAGCCCGATGTCGTGGCCGACGAGGGCTTCGACCCGGCCGACTCGGTTGAACTGCTCGATATCACCAACCGGCAGGACTTCGCCGCGTGTGAGCGCTGCCAGCTCGGCATGTCGTCGCGCAGCTTCCGCGACGGCGGCGTGCTCGTCCCGAGCGAGCATCTGATCACGGGCTTCTACCGGTATCTGGCCGGCGCTCTCGGGCTTCCGGACGACGATGGATGGCCCGCTCGTCCCGAGTTGCTGAAGGGCCGCCAGTAGCCGGCCTCGCGTCGGCGGCAGGCCGGTCATGGCCCCGACTCGGCCAGGATGGCGTCTGCGGCGCGCCACCCGGTGGTGATCGCGGTCTCGGTGTAGAAGGTCCCCAGATAGTCGCCCGCCAGCCAGATCTGCTTCAGCGGCCTGGTCAGGGCGGGCTGCAGCCGGCCGCGGCCCGGGAAGCAGTAGGCCAGGCCCAGTGGCCACCGGCGGACGTGCCCTTCGCGGACCTGGGCCCGGAACCCAGGGAAGATCTCGTCAGCGTCACCGATCAGCCGCTCGAGGATCGCCGCGTCGTCCAGGTCGAGCAGCCGGGCAGCCAGTTCGGCCGGAGCGAAGACCATGATGCTCGAACCCGGTCGGCGCTCGGGCTCCACTGACCGGGCGATGCTGGTCACGTTGAAAAAGATGTTGAAGGAACGGCTGGGCGTGGCGATGGCATAACAGCGGTCCCAGGGAGCCGGCCCCGCCTCGCCGGTGAGGAAGGCTGCGCTGACGAAGGGACCGTAACGGACCTGCCTGAGTGCCGTCGCCGTCTCCGCTTCCAGGTCCGGCGCGATACGCGCCGTGATTGGCGCCGGCGTGGTGATGACGCAGTGCCTGGCTCGCAGCTCGCCGCTTCCCGAGCTGCTCTGGTAGCGCACGACGGTGCCGCCGCGGTCGCGGATCACCTCCTGCACCTCGGAGCCCGTGCGCACGCGGGAGCCGAGTTCGGCCCGGATCGCTTCGGTCAGTGTCGCTGAGCCGCCCAGGATGTTGCGCGACAGGCCGCCCTTGCGGTCCCAGACCAGGCGGAAGTACCCAACGCCTGCTCCGGCTGACACCTGCTCGGGAGAGCCGGCCGAGCGCATCACGGTCGGGCGGAACATCGCGTCGGCGTCCCGGGGGAGCGGGCCGACGAAGTCGGCGAACGAGCGATCGCCCATGAAGCCGTACACGCGCTGCTGAAGCGCGGCGTGTGATTCGCCGGGCACGGGCCGGCAGGCCGCACCATAGCGGCGGACGGCGAGGCGTACCTTGGCGCCGGCCCGCACCAGCGCCAGCCGGGATGCCCACGGCATCGGCACCCGGAACGGGTAGCTCAGCACCCACCCGTCGGTGATCAGGCGGCCGTTCATGGCCAGTGCCGCGAGCTCACCGGGAACCGGCACCGCCTCCACCCCAACCTCGTCGATCAGCCGGCCGGTGGCCGAGCCCGGGCCCGAGAACACGTGAGCGCCCCAGTTCAGCCAGTAGGAACCGCGCTGCTCCGAGCACAGCCTGCCTCCGGTCCGGTCGGCCGCCTCGAGCAGCACCACGTCGCGCCCACGCAGCCGCCAGGCGGTGGCCAGGCCGGCGATGCCGCCGCCGACCACGACAATCTCCGCGTCGAGGTCAGGCATCGGTGTTCAGCGCTCCGCATTTCGGAGCGTGAACGGTTAGCTCGCGGTCAGTCACCGAGCTCACGCCGCCGTCGTGCGACATAATCCGCCAGTTCCTCTCGCACGGCGTCGGGCATGGGCGGCGCCTCGTACTCGGCCAGCTTCTCTGGCCAGATCGTCGCAGCTCGGGCCGTCGCATCCCGGGCACCCT
>Ga0335072_10016464_pt1 | contig 10480 bp, 8 predicted proteins | sample Lox_Sample_21_FD_206725 | JGI IMG/M metagenome (GOLD analysis project Ga0335072, IMG submission 206725) | Soil microbial communities from Loxahatchee National Wildlife Refuge, Florida, United States - Lox_Sample_2.1 | ecosystem: Environmental > Terrestrial > Soil > Wetlands | place: USA: Florida... | reverse complement strand
CACCGCGGAGCTGCTGGCCTGGTGGCAAGCGCGGGGGAGCAGCCAGGACCGCTAGTGCGGAACCTTCGCGGCGATGGCGTTGAGGATGTCGGCAGCCTGATTGTCGGCCTGGATGCGGCAGGCCAAGACGTCGATGACCACGTTGCTTCGCGCGCCCAGGGCGCGCTGGCATACGGCGAAGCGGTGCTCTTCGGCGAAGTGCGTCATCGACAGCGTGCCGCCGGTATTAGTCAACTTGCCGAAAGTCCAGTGCGCCACCTGCGACCCGCCCAAGCCGGCCTGGGGGATCGTTTGTCCGGCGCAGCCGGACCACTGTGCCGCCTGATCGGTGACCAGCCGGTGGGCGGCGTCGGCGGTCGACAGCGCGATGACTGCTTGGGTGACGCTGACGCTGCCGCTGGTGAAGTTGGTCAGGATTTGGTACCGGACCGCGGCCGGCCCGGCGCTGTGGTACGTCGACGTCAGCGCCGGCTGGAACGCGCTCAGGCACTGCTTGTCGGCCAAGCCGCTGGAATCCTCGATCAGCGAGTCGCCCGATTGGGGGGTCGAGATGTCCGGGACGGCCATGATGGCGGCGATCTGGTCGGGGGGCAGCAACAGGCCCGGCAGTGTGCTGGCGGGTACCGGCCCGCCGGCGGCGCTGGCCGGGCTGGACGCCGGCGGATGTGACCGCGTGGTGAGGAGGACGGCGGTGCCGGCGGCCGCGGCGGCCACGACGAGGGCCGCCACGATGGCGGCGATGGGCCAGCGACGGCGACGCCGAGGCGAGGGCGCCGGCAACCCGGGTGGTGGAAAGTGGGCCGTTGGGGCCATTACGGTCGGCGGCGAGTAGGCACTGACCTGGGCGCTGGGGATCGGTAGCCAGGGGGCCGTCGTGCCGGCCGCGGCGTCGTCGAGGGCTGCGGCGGCGGCCGCGGCCAGCTGGCCCGCTGAGGAGAACCGGTGTGCGGGATCCTTGGCCATCGCGGTGGCGATCACCGCGTCCATGCGCGCCGAGAACCCCGGGGCACGCTCGGTGACTTTGGGTGGCGGCGCCTGCAGATGTGCAGCCACCACTGCGGCCGGGCCGTTGGCGCCGGAGAACGGTGTCTGCCCGGTCAGCAACCGAAACAGGGTGCAGCCCAACGAATACAGGTCCGCGCGATGGTCGAAGGACGCGCCGGCGAGCACTTCGGGGGCGGCGTAGGACATGGTGGCCATCACCGACCCGGTGACCGTCAATCCCACGTCACCGAGCGCGCGCGCAATCCCGAAGTCGCCCAACATCACTCGTTCGTCGGGCCCGACCGGGCCGGATAGCAGGAAGTTCGCCGGCTTGATGTCGCGGTGCACCACACCGTGCCGGTGGGCGAAATCGACCGCCTCGCTCACCCGCCCGATGATGTGCACCGCACGCGCAGGGGTCATCGCCCCCTCCCGCAAGGCGTCGTCGGCGTCGGTGCCGTCAACGAACTGCATCGCGATCCACAACTGGCCGTCGAACTCCCCGCGCCGGTAGACGGCGACGATGTGGGGGTGATCCAGGGCCGCGGCCACGTCGGCTTCCCGGACGAACCGGGCGCGAAAATCACGGTCGCGCGACAGTTCCGGGCTGAGCACCTTCAGCGCGTCATGGCGCGGCAGGTCGGGATCTCGCACCAGATACACGGCGCCCATCCCACCGGCCCCCAGCACCCGCTCGATCCGGTACCCGGCGAACACCGAACCCGCACTCAACATCGCTGCCCCGTCACGAAGGCGGGATCTTCGCGGCGATGGCGTTGAGGATGCTCAGGCCCTGGTTGCCGGCATCCAGCCGGCAGGCCATCACGTCGATGACGACGTTGTTGCGCGCGCTGAGGGCACGTTGGCAACGCACCATGTTCAGCGCCTCCGCGACGTGGGTCATCGACAGGGTGCCGTCGGTGTTGGACAGCGGGCCGAAGGTCCAGCGACTCTCGGTCCCAGCGGATGACTGGTCGGTGTAGGTGCGATTCGCGCAGGCCGACCACTGTGGCACCTGATCGGAAACCAGTTTCTGGGCGGCATCGGTGCTCGGAAAAGCGATCACCGCCTGGATGATGCTGGCCACGTCCTTGCTGGCATTGGACATTACTTGCGATCGCACCCCGGTCGATCCGGCGCCGCCGTAAACCTGCGCGGTCCCCGGCAGCCAGGCACCGACGCAGTCTTGCTCCGAGATCTTGTAGGGGCCGGCCAGCAGATAGTTCGCCGACGCGGTGGGCCTGACATCAGGTACGGCCACGATGGCGCTGACCTGGTCGGCGGACAACAACAGATGCGTCAGCCCGGTGAGGGGCACCGGTCCTGCCGGGGCGGTGGTTGTCGGTGGAGCGGATACCGCTGAGCTGGTCGTCGGCGCCGCCGAGGGTGGCGGATGCGAGCGTGCGGTCAGGGTCACGGCCGTGATGGTGGCCACCGCGGTGAGGACGAGGACCGCCAGTGCCGCGACGATGCGGCCACGACGACGCCGCCGGAAGCCCGGCGGCGGTGGGAAGCCCGGTGGCGGCGGGAAGCCCGGCGGCGGGTGCCAGCCGGGGGGCGGGGTCGGGATTTGGGGGACCGGTTGCCCGGTGGCCGTCGTGCTTACCGCCGCGTCGTTGAGGGCCGCCGCGGCGGCCGCAGCCAGCTCGCCGGCCGAGGAGAACCGTTGTGCCGGGTCTTTGGCCATCGCGGTGGCGATCACCGCATCCATGCGCTCCGAGAATCCCGGGACTCGCTCGGTGACCCTGGGTGGTGGCGTCTGCAGATGTGCTGCCACCAGCGCGGGCAGGCCGTCGGCAGGGAACGGCGGCTGGCCGGTCAGCAGCCGAAACAGCGTGCCGCCCAACGAATACAGGTCGGCCCGATGATCGACGGGGCCGCCGGCGAGCACCTCAGGTGCGGCGTAGCAGATGGTGGCCAGCACCGAATCGGTGACCGTCAACCCCACATCACCGAGTCCGCGGGCAATCCCGAAGTCGCCCAACATCACTCGTTCGTCGGGGCCGACCGGGCCGGACAACAGGAAGTTGGACGGCTTGATGTCACCGTGCACCACACCGCGCTGGTGGGCGAAATCGAGCGCCTTACCGACCTGCCCGATGATGTGCACCGCACGGGCCGGGGCCATCGCCCCCGCCCGCAACACCGCCTCGGCGTCGGCGCCGTCGACGAACCGCATCGCGATCCAGAACTGGCCGTCACACTCGCCGCGCCGGTAAATCAAGACGATGTTGGGGTGATCCAGCGCGGCCGCCGCGTCGGCCTCCCGGACGAACCGGGCGCGAAAACCGTCGTCGCGGGACAGTTCCGGGCCGACCACCTTCAACGCGTCATTGCGCGGAAAATCCGGATCCCGCACCAGATACACCGTGCCGGTGCCGCCGGCACCCAGTACCCGCTCGACCCGATAGCCGGCGAACACCGAGCCCACGCTCAGCGTCGCGGGCCCCAACCCCGGACCTGCTCCAAAGCCGGACATCGGATCAGTAGAGGCCATTGGCACCTAGTAGACCATGGGTGGGAACCGCCAGCGGGGGCACCGCGTCGGACCAGGCGTGGAGTACTGCATCGGCGGTGACGACGGCACGGCGTCCATCTGGAATCGCCCCTTTGACCTGGACCTCGACGGCGACGGCCACCTGGACGCGATCGGACTGGATATCGATGGTGACGGGATGCACGACGACGCACTGGCCGATTTCGACGGCGACGGGGTGGCCGATCACGCTGTGCTCGATCTCGACAATGACGGCACCCCGGAAAGCTATTTCACCGATGATGGTTCGGGGACGTGGTCGGTGGCGCTGGACCGGGGCGGGCACTTGCGCTGGTTCGGGCTCGACGGCACCGAACACACCGGCGGTCCGCTGGTCGACTTCGACGGCATCGGCATGCACGGCCGCCCCGACGACCTGCTGCTCGACGCCGACGGCGACGGCGTGGCCGACCGGGTGTTATGCGCCGGTCAAGACGGTGTGACCGGATACGTGGACACCGACGGCGACGGCCACTGGAACGTCCGGCTGACCGACACCAACGGCGACGGACTCGCCGACGGCGCCAGCAACCTGTAGCCGCGGACGGTAACCAGGCCACCGGTCCCGGTAGCGTAGTCGCAAATACCGGCATACTGGTTTGACTGCGATAGGTTTCGTCAACGCAGCGTCCTGGCTGGTTTATCGTTCCAGCTAAGTGTTTGGCGACCGGTTACCTGGAGGGGCCATGGAAGGCGGGACGCCGTTCGGGCGCTACAGGTTGATGGATCTGCTGGGCCGCGGCGGCATGGGAGAAGTGTGGCGGGCTTTCGACACCGTCACCGAACGGACCGTGGCGCTGAAGGTATTGCCCACCCAATACGCCGGCGACGCCGTGTTCCAGGAACGTTTCCGGCGGGAAGCCAGATCCGCCGCGGGCCTCGACGAGCCGCACGTGGTGCCGATCCACGACTTCGGTGAGGTGGACGGACGGCTGTTCGTCACAATGCGGCTGATCAAGGGCCGTGACCTGGGCAGCATTCTCGGCGAGGGACGGATGGATGCGTCGCGCGCGGTGGGAATCATCGACCAGGTCGCCTCGGCCCTGCATGCTGCGCACCAGGTCAATCTGGTGCACCGCGACGTCAAGCCGTCCAACATCCTGGTCTGCGAGGACGACTTCGCCTACCTGATCGATTTCGGGATCGCCCGCATCGTCGGTCAGACGGCCCTGACGAATACCTCCAGCGTCATCGGCACGTGGGCGTACATGGCTCCGGAACGCCTCACCGCCGGCCAGATCGACGCGCGTGCCGATATCTACGCCCTGGCCTGCGTGCTGTACGAGTGCTTGACCGGCAGCCAGCCGTTCCGCGGGGACAGCATGGAACAACAGATCGGCGGCCACCTGACCATGCCGCCGCCGCGCCCGTCCGATCGGCGCACTGACGTCCCCGCCGAACTGGACGCCGTCATCGCCAAGGGGATGGCCAAGAAGCCGGACGACCGGTACAGCACCACCCGCGAGCTGGCGCACGCCGCCAGAACTGCGCTTACCGGTCCCATACCCCGGCAAGATCCGCTGCCTCCGGTCATCACCGGACCTCCCCACAACCCGTATCCGCAGCCCGTCGACGTCACCAACCGCACCCCGCCGCCGGGCACTCCGCTACCCACCGACCCCACCCAGTACCGGGCGGCACCGTATGGCTCGACTCCGCCGCCGGGACCGATCCCCACACCGGTGCCGCCGCCGGGCGGTCCGTCACCCACGGACGCCACCCAGTACCGGGCGGTGCCCTATGGCTCGGGCCCGCCGTCGGGGCCCATTCCGCCGCCCGTGCCGCTACACGGCGGTCCGCCGCCCGCCGATCCGGGCCTGTACCGGCCGATGCAGTACAGCTCGACCCCGCCGCCGGCACCCAGATCGAACAAGGGCAAGGTCATTGCGCTGTCGTCTGTCGGGGCCTTGGCGGTCGTGGTGGCGCTGGTCGTCGGGCTCGTCTGGTGGAACTCCGGCAACGGTGGCGAGGACACTTCGTCACACGCGCGCCCCACCCCGACGGAAGTTCCCAACAGCGGTCCGTTCACCGGAGCCTTCACCGCGGCGATGGGGCCCGCGACCCTGACTGACGGAACACCCGCCAAGGGTGACTCCGCGCCCTACACGGCGCCGTGGCGGCTGCGGTCGGTCTGCGGCTCCAAGGGCTGCGTGGCCACGGCGGCGAGCGGCGGCAAGTTTCCGGTAAGGGACCTGGTGTTCGACAAAGTGGGCGACGGCTGGATCGCCGTCTCTAATTACCGAATAAAGTGCGGGTTCCGCGATGACGACGAGGCGTGGAACGTGGTCTCGCTGCAACCGCAGGCCGACGGGAGCCTGTCGGGTGAGTCGAGCGAAACCACAGTCAACGGGTGCTTCACCAAACGGACCATCGCCTTTAGCAGGACCGGAGACACCGACATCTCCGCGCTGCCCGACCCGGCAACCCTGCCCGCCCGGGTGGTGTCTGCGGCAGAAGCACTGCACGGCGCCTACGACTCCCAAACGGTCTATGCGAACGGCGCGAAATCCGTCGTCGACCACTTCCGGGTGCGGACCGACTGCCTGCGCGCCGGCGACCGGTGCATGAGCAGATTCTTCGACCCGACGCGCGGCGGAGGCCAAACCTTCGTCTTCGCGGTCGGGGCATGGAGCCGGAACGAGGAGTTCGACAGCTCGTGCTCGTCGGGAGGCACCAACCACGTCACCTACACCGCATCGCTGCCGCTTCCACAGCCGACTCCGAACCCGATTCCGGTGCTCAGCGGGCACGGCTATGACGAAGTCAAGGGGGCGCCCGGGTCGACGTGCCACAGCCAGGCCTTCGACGAGACGTTCACCCGCACCGCCGACTAGGCGTGCGGGTCGCCGAGCGTGCACAGAATGCCAGCCGGACCGGCGTGTCGCTGTACATTTGCGCACCCTCGCGACGCAAGCCGGCCTGCTCCACCGTTTGACAGGTGGCTAATTCTGGTGTCCACTAAACAGCCTGTTGGGCCTGGTTACAGCCCCTGCAAGGTGAAGTGACAGCTTGCGCCGGCCGGTTTAGTTTCATCACACAACCCGGCCCGGGAGCTTCGAAAATCGAGGAGAAACACATGGCAGACGGCGGTACCACGAAGGCGTTTACGGAATTGCTGCGGACCACTCAGCAGCACGTCGAATCCGCGCTGCAGACCGCGACAGCAATCGCAAACGAGTACCTGCACGGCCACGAGGACGTCGTCAACGTCTCGTCGTGGAGCGGCCAGGCTGCCACCGCCTCACTCACGACAGCGGCTCAAATCCACCACGACCTCACGCAGACCATCACCGGTGGTCAACGACTGGCGGACGGCCTCGGTAAGTCCGCGGTGCTCTTCGAGCACCACGAAGACGACGCCGCGCACGGCATGCAGAGCCTGTTCGGCGCGGGAACCGCGGCGACCTAAGCCATCTCCGGAATCCGACTTCGAGAACTTCACCTTAAGGAGCAGGGAATTGAGCGCGAATGAGATCACCTATCACTACGCCACCATCGGAGGGATGTCCTCCGACACTGCGCAGCGCGCAGCTCACCTGATGGAGATCCATCAAGACATCCTGCAGCGCACCCAGGCGCTGGCCGACTATTTCCTGGGCAAGGGCGCGACGGCCTTCTTCGACGCGCAAAAGCAGATGCTCGACGGGCTGGAAAACCTCGCCCACCACATCACCCAGCACCACCAGGTGATGGACGCCACGATGGAAAGCGCCCAAGTAGCCGACGCCAGCGTGCAGAGCTTCTTCCTCTAAACGCAAGCGAGCTAGCGGGGGCGTACGCGCTGCGTGCGCCCCCGCGGTTGGGTCTGGACAACGTGTTGACCACCACAGTCGACGGCCTATGGGCTCTTCAGGTGCTCACGGGCATCGAAGTCGTGGCCCCCGAACTGGGGCTGCGGCCGCACCTGCCCAGCGTCGAGCCCAAACAGCTGGCGCTGGCCCACCCCGTGACGGCCGAACTGCGCGCCGCCGGCGTCATCGACGGATCCGACGTCGGCGGCACGGTGGTCGACAGCACCGTGGTGGAGTGGCTGACCGTGCTGTCCCGTCGCGATATCGCGCTGCTCATCCAGTTCGGCTCGCCGGGCGACACGTCCGGGGAACCGGCGCGGGTGCTGCTCGCCAGATTCGCCCAATGGTGGGTGGCGATGGAACGGTCCGCGGATCTGCTGCGCATCAGCGGGGCGGGAACGGCCGTCACCGAAGGCGCGGCCAGCGCGGCGCTCAACGCACAGATCGAGCGCTTGTGCGGCACGAATGTGCCCGCGCCCTTGCGCCCCGTCACGCTGGACGCCGATGCCCTGCAGACCGCCGCGACCAGCCGGGAAGCCCTGCACAGATTCCTGAACAGTCAGGCACTGGAAGCCGACCAGGTGCAGATGCTGGCACTGGCCGCCGATCCCGAGCGGTCGGCCCAGGCTTCGATCGTCGCGATCCAGTCCGGAGTGGACACCGGCCGGCCCACCCGGGCCTATGTCGAGCCGAGCGCGGTGACGATCATCGATACACCGGAAGGACGGCTGGTCGCCGAGCACACCTATACCTCCGGCAAAAAATGGATGATCATTGCCCCGGGCACCAAGAGCAACGTCGCGGCTGCGCTCAACCATTTGGTGCGGCGGCTGCCCGCCGATCAAGAATGGTATTCGTACCGCAAAGTTGTGTAGTCGAGAGGTATCGCGCAAATGTTAGTAGCGGCATCGTGACAAGCCCGTGGACGACGTCGTCCAATTCTCCGGAGCAGGGCGGACCCGCCGCACGCTACCAACGCCAAGATTCCGTATCGGGAACGCTGCGCATCTCCGATATGGTCGCGCCGCGCAAAATCCCACCGGGCTCCGGATGGCGCAAATTCATATACCGCCTGTCGTTCCAGAACCTCAACTTCGGCGAATCGCCCGCCGAAAGGCACTACCGCGAATTGCAGGAGCGGATACGGCGCCACATCCGCAAGCAGTATGTGATCGGGGTGGTGTCCGGCAAGGGCGGCGTCGGAAAGACCACGATGACCGCGTGCATCGGCGCGGTGTTCCGGGAATGCCGGCCCGAGAACGTGGTGGCCGTGGACGCGGCCCCCGGATTCGGAACGCTGGCCGGTCGCATCGACGAGGCGCCGCCCGGCGATTATGCCGCCGTGCTGAACGACACCGATGTCCAGGGCTACGCGGACATCCGAGAACACTTGGGGCAGAACAGCATCGGACTCGATGTGCTGGCCGGCAACCGGGCTTCGGACCAGCCCAGGCCGTTGGTGCCGTCGATGTTCAGCGGTGTGCTGTCACGACTGCGCCGCACGCACACGGTCATCGTGGTCGACACCTCCGACGATCTCGAGCACCCGGTGATGAAGGCGGTGCTCGACGCGTGCGACACGCTGGTCTTCGTGTCCGGCCTGACTGCCGACACTTCGCTGCCGGTCACCCGCTCGATCGATCTGCTGCGGTCGTTGGGCTATCACGAATTGGTGTCGCGCAGCATGGTCATCCTCAACGACAGCCGCAATAAATACGATCCGGAAGCGCGCGCGTATCTCACCGAACGGTTCGGACAGTCGGGGGCGACCGTCGAGTTCATGCCGTACGACCCGTATCTCGCCAAGGGCGGCATCATTGACACCCAGCACGAATTGAAGAAAAAGACACGACTTCGGCTATTCGAGATCACCGCGGCACTGGCTGACAAATACATTCCAGATGCCGACAGGCCGCGCTAATGCCCCCAGCGATGGGTAAGGTGTCGTTTCCGGCTCGGTGCGCGGTTGCGGTCGTCTGTGGGGAACACCTCGTTTCGCAGGTCTACCCGGCCTCGGTGCCGATCGAGGTGTTCATCGACGACATCGTCGAGCTGCTCAACGACGAGCTCAAACGCCGCGGCTTTGCCGGGCTGGAGCCCGGCGTCGGATACGAGCTGCACAAGGCCAACGGCGTGCGGCTCGACGTCACCAAGACGCTCGACGAGCTCGGCGTCGAAGACGGCGCCACGCTCGCGCTGGTGCCCGCGGTGGAAGGCGAATCGTTCGAGCCGCAGTACGAGTCGCTGTCCACCGGACTGGCCCGGATCGGCAAGCAGCTGTTCGACCCCGTTACCGTCCAAACCGCCTTGCACACAGCGCTTTTCATCTTGGCAATGGTCGCGGCGACGGTGCTGGGTCTGGCCCTGTGGCAGCGCACCGCGAGCGATTCGCTGCTGCCCAGCATCGTGACCGCCGCTGCCGGTCTGTTGGCCGCCGGCGGCGCGGCGGCGGTGTGGCGTTGGTGGCCGCATCGCGCCGACATGGTCGACGGACTCGGTTGGCTTGCGGTGCCGCTGCTGGTGGTCAGCCTCGGGTGCGGCGCGCCCGGCAAACTCGGGTCCGCGCACCTGTTCATCGCCGCCTTGGCCGCCGCTGTGCTGACCTGCGGTCTCGCCGCGGTGACACGACGCCATATCAACGTGGCGGCAACGGTGGTGACCCTGTGCGGGCTCGGCGGCGCGGTCGCGGCGGCCCGGATGTGGCGACCGGTTCCCGCCCAGTGGCTCGGCATGTGCACCCTGGTCGCGTTGTTGCTCTTGCTGACCCTGGCCCCGACGATCGCGCTGTGGGTGGCGCGGATCCGGCCACCCTACTTCGGGTCCATCACCGGGCGTGATCTGTTCCGCCGCAGCGCCGGTCTGCCGCCGGATGTGGTCACGCCCGTCAACGAAGCGGACGAGAATGCCGACGAGGAAGCGAACCCGGATACCACCCCGCGCGGCGCACAGATCGCGGCCGCGGCGAAACGCGCCAATGCGGTCCTGACCGGAATATGCGTGGGCGCCGGACTGGCGCTGCCCGCCGCGGTGTGGGCGACCCTGATGCCGGGAGGCGAGCGCAGCGTGCCGGCCGCGGTGCTGGCCGGGCTGTTCGTGGTGATCTTCATCAGCCGGGGAAGGGCATTCGCCGACAAAGGCCAGGCCGTGGCGCTGGTGTGCGGCGCCGCGG
>Ga0335072_10016463_pt1 | contig 10480 bp, 9 predicted proteins | sample Lox_Sample_21_FD_206725 | JGI IMG/M metagenome (GOLD analysis project Ga0335072, IMG submission 206725) | Soil microbial communities from Loxahatchee National Wildlife Refuge, Florida, United States - Lox_Sample_2.1 | ecosystem: Environmental > Terrestrial > Soil > Wetlands | place: USA: Florida... | reverse complement strand
CGAAAGCCTTTGCCTGCACGTTGACCGCCGTGCGCACGTCTTGCATGACCTCGGCGCGGCGCTCGGCCACGACGGACGCCAGCGGCACATTGCCGATCACCTGCCGGAGCGTGCTGTTGATGATCGAGGAGAGCCGCGCGTTCGCCGCCGCCTCGGATCCGACCGACTGATAGAACTGGAGCGGACTATCGATGGTGTAGCGCGCATAACTGTCGACCACGAGACGCTTCTGATCGGCGGCGTTCACCTCCTCCGCGGAGGGCTCGAGATAGAGGATCCGCTTGTCGTAGAAGACGACGTTCTGCACCAGGGGGATCTTGAACTTGAGACCGGGATCGCGGATCGGCGCGCCCACCGGCTTGCCGAATTGCAATACCAGCGCCTGCTCGGTCTGATGGACGACGAAGAGCGAGCTGAAGCCGAGGATCAGCAGGACGACGATGAGCGCGCCGGCAGGAATGAGATAGCGGTTGTTCATGGCTGCGTCCCCCGCGACGAGACCCCAGGCGAGGTTGGAACCCGCGGCGCCGGCGCGACCGTCGTGCTGCCGGCAGTAGTCTTGCCGGGCTTGAGCTCGGGCAGCGGCAGATAGGGTACTACGCCGGAGGCCGTGGCCGCGCGATCGAGGATGATCTTGTTGGAGTTCTTGAGCACGTCCTGCATGGTCTCGATGTAGAGTCGCCGCGCGGTGATGTCGGGCGCCTGCTTGTAGGCGTTGTAGACCGAGATGAAGCGCTGGGCGTCGCCCTCCGCCTGCTTCACCACCTGCTGCTTGTAGGCTTCCGCCTCCTGGACGAGGCGCGCCGCGTCGCCTTGCGCGCGCGGCACCACGTCGTTCTGATAGGCGTCAGCCTCGTTCTGGAGACGGGTGTAGTCGATCTTGGCGCTCTGCACGTCGCGGAAGGAATCGATCACCTGCGGCGGCGGATCGACCTTCTCGAGGCGAAGCTCCGTCACCTCGATGCCGCTGTGATAGCTGTCCAGCATGTCCTGCAGCAGCTTCTGTGCCTCCTGCTCGATGGCGGCGCGGCCGGGCGCCAGCGCCTTCGCGATGTCGGTATGGCCGATCACCTCGCGCATGGCGCTTTCCGCCGCCGCCTTCACGGTCTGCTCGGGATCGGCGATATTGAAGAGGTAGTCTTTCGCCTCCTTGATGCGCCAGAGGACGAAGAAGTTGATGTCGACGATGTTCTCGTCGCCGGTCAGCATCAGGGCCTCTTCCGGCACCTGCGGAACGCGGTTCTGCGCGCGCTCGCTCGGACGGTAACCGACATCGAGGCGATTCACGCGCGTCACCTTCGGCGTATAGACAGTCTCGATCGGCGACGGCAGGTGATAGTTGAGGCCGGGAAAGGCGCGGCGCTCGAACGCGCCGAAGCGGAGCACGATGCCCTCCTCATCAGGCAGCACCCGATAGAAGCCGCTCGCCAGCCACAGCAGAAGGACGATGGCCAGCACGATGATCACGCCCGGCGCGCTGCCGAACCCGCCGGGCAGCAGGCCACGCAGGCGGTCCTGGCTGCGCTTGATGATGTCCTCGACCTTCGGACCCTGCGGTCCGCGACCCCACGGGCTTTGACCGCCGCCCCACGGCCCACCGCCTCCGCCGCCTCCCTGATTCGTCCACGGCATCGTCCGGCTGCCTCTCTGTTGCTGGTGCAAAGGCCGTTGCCTTTGCAATTGCACCGCGATTTCCTATATCAAACCCATCCCTACCGGATTGGTCCGTGCGGCGCCCCCGGATGATCGGGACCGGCGGCCGATTGTCAAGGACGAGAGGTGAGCGCGCATGAGCGCGGTAACACGAGACCAGATCCTGGCCGCTCTCCGCCAGGTGATCGATCCCGACCGTCAGCGTGACGTCGTGAGCCTGGGCATGATATCCGGACTCGTCGTCAAGGACGGCAACGTCGGCTTCTCCATCGAGGTCGATGCCGAGCGCGGCCCGAAGCTCGAGCCGCTGCGCAAGGCGGCGGAGCGCGCCGTGGAGCGGCTCGAGGGCGTGCTGTCGGTGACCGCGGTGCTGACCGCCGAGCACAAGCCCGCGCCGGCGGCAGCGCGGCCGCAGGCTACCCAACACGCGCATGGTCCGGCCGCTCACGGGCATGGCGGCAAGGCGCTGGTACCGGGGGTCAAGACGATCGTCGCGGTGGCGTCCGGTAAGGGTGGCGTCGGCAAGTCGACGGTCGCGGTCAATCTCGCCCTCGCCTTCCACGCCAATGGCCTCAAGGTCGGCCTTCTGGACGCTGACATCTACGGCCCCTCCATGCCGCGCATGATGGGGATCGCGGGCAAGCCCACGTCGCAAGACGGCCGCGTGCTGCAGCCGATGCAGAACTACGGCATCAAGTGCATGTCGATGGGCTTCCTAGTGCCCGAGGACACGCCGATGATCTGGCGCGGTCCCATGGTGATGAGCGCGATCCAGCAGATGCTGCGCGACGTCAACTGGGGCGAGCTCGACATCCTCGTCGTCGACCTGCCGCCCGGCACCGGCGATGCGCAGCTCACCATGGCGCAGCAGGTGCCGCTCTCCGGCGCCGTGATCGTCTCGACGCCGCAGGACATCGCCCTCCTCGACGCGCGCAAGGGGCTCAACATGTTCCGCAAGGTCGACGTGCCGGTGCTCGGCATCGTCGAGAACATGAGCTACTTCCGCTGCCCTCATTGCGGCGAACGGAGCGAGATCTTCAGCCATGGCGGCGCGCGTCGCGAGGCGGAGAAGCTCGGCACCGACTTCCTCGGCGAGGTCCCGCTCGACATCGCGATCCGCGAGACCTCCGACGATGGCCACCCGATCGTGGTCTCGCAGCCCGACAGCGAGCACGCCAAGCTCTTTCGCGCTATGGCCGAGCGGCTCTGGGCGACGCTCTCGGGCGCCGCGCAGCGTGCGGCACCCCGGATCGTCATTCAGTAGCGGCAGAGGAGCCGGGCGCTAGCCAGTGCGGCCCAGCGTCTCCATCAGCTCCGTCCATTCACGCTTGGACATGCCGCTTTCGGGCTGGCGCACGTCCTCGCCAGCGAGCAGGCGCTTCACCACCGCGAGCCCGTTGGCGGAGAGATGCGCGCCGCCAAGTCGATACTGCCGAAACGCCTCGGCGGTGACTGGCACCCAGCGCTCCAGCGTCTCCAGCATGGCGTCGGCATAGACGCGGATCTCGTACTGGGCGTGCGGGTCGGCGCGGAGGCTGAGGAAATTGAGAAGATTGTGCAGGTCGGTCTTCCAGTACCACTGGGTATAAAAGCCGAGCGTCAGGTTCATGCGGGCGAGCTCGCGGGCGAGGCCCTGGCGGCCGGGATCGACCACGTTTCCGGTCTCGTCCTCGTTCAGCAGCTCGGCGTATCCCCGATAGGACCGGAGCGCGTCCTCGCGCAGGATATCGAGCACGCGGGCGGTTTCCGCTGCCGGCAGGGTGGTGCCGCGGCCCTGACGGTTGCTCTTCGACTGCGCGGCGATCTGCTCCGGCGCCGGCAGATAGAACTCGTTGTCGAGAATCGAATAGCGGGCCGAGTACTCGTTCACGTTGGCGGTGCGGTGGCGGATCCATTGCCGTGCCACAAAGATCGGCAGCTTCACGTGGTACTTGATCTCGCACATCTCGAAGGGCGTCGTGTGCCGATGCCGCATCAGATAGTGAATGAGGCCGCGGTCCTCGCTGATCTTCTTCGTCCCTCTGCCATAGGAGACGCGCGCCGCCTGCACCACCGCGGCATCGTCACCCATGTAGTCGATGACCCGCACGAAACCGTGGTCGAGCAGCGGCGTCGCCCGATAGAGGATCTCCTCGAGCGCCGGCACCGTGGCGCGGCGCGTCGGCGTCGTCTCGGCGCGGAGCCGCTCGATCTCCGCTTCCTGCTCTGACGTCAGCGGCATGCTTAGCGAAACCTTTCTGGCGATGGGCTCGCACTCTACCGGGACCGCGGGCTCCTCTCCAAGCGCGACTCGGCGGGCGGTTGCGTGTCGGCCGGGAACCCCTATATTGGAGGCGTCGGGCAACCGACTATGGCGATAAACGGAGCACGGCATAAGCGTTGCGGACCCGGGGGCAGTACCCGGCGCCTCCACCATTTCTCGGTCATCCCCGCCGGTGGCGGGGTGTCATGGGGGCGAACCAGGATCGACGCGCGTGGTAAAGGTGTAGCCTTTCGCTCGGCATGGTACCGCCGTTATCGGGCCACTTAGACGTGCGAACGATAACTCAATCGCACTCGCTGCTTAATCACTAAGCAAGCGCGGTTCGGGGGGCACCGGGCAACAGAAGCCCCCCACTTCCATTACCTCCCGCCGGATCCCATAATCCGGCTTGGAACAGGGACGAGCGAGGAAATGTGAAGGACGTGCTGCGCTACGATAGGATGGTCGAGCAGGCGTTGCGCGGGGTGGTGCGCGAGGCGCTCGCCGTCGCCGCTTCCAAGGGCCTGCCGGGGGCGCATCATTTCTACATCACCTTCCGGACCCGCGCGGCCGGCGTCGCCGTTCCCGACTACCTCGCGGAACGCTATCCCGACGAGATGACGATCGTGCTCGAGCACCAGTTCTACGACCTCGAGGTCACCGAGGAAGGCTTCTCGGTGACGCTGAGCTTCCAGAACAAGCCTGAGCATCTGAGCGTGCCCTTCGCGGCGATCAGCGCCTTCGCCGATCCCTCGGTCAAGTTCGGCCTGCAGTTCCAGACCGCCAGCGACGAGACTCAGGCCCCTGCGCCCGGCGCCATCATTCCCACCGTCCCGGAGTCGGCCTCCGGCAAGAGCAAGCCTGCCGAGGCCAAGAGCGGCGAGGTGGTTGCCCTCGACAGTTTCCGCAAGAAGTAACCGGCGGCCAAGGTCATTCGGCCGCGTCCCATCGCCTTGACGGCGCGCGGGAAAAGGTGTTTGACCGCGCCATATGGCCCCGCCGCTCCCCGGCCCTGTCTTCCCGCAAAGGTCCTCATGAGCGAATTCGTCTTCCGCGAGATGTTCCCCCTGGGCGAGGACGAGACGCCCTATCGTAAGCTGTCGGGCGATTTTGTCTCCACTGTCCCCTTCGAAGGCGGACGCATGGTGAAGGTGGCGCCGGAAGCGCTGACCCTCCTTGCCGCTCAGGCCTTCGTCGACTGCCAGCACCTGCTGCGGCCCGGCCATCTGGCCCAGCTTCGCAAGATCCTCGACGATCCCGAGGCTTCCGACAACGACCGCTTCGTCGCCTTCGATCTGCTGAAGAATGCCAACATCGCCGCCGGCAAAGTGCTGCCGATGTGCCAGGACACCGGCACCTCGATCGTGATGGGCAAGAAGGGCGAGCGAGTCTGGACCGGGGGCGGCGACGCGGCGGCGCTCTCAGCGGGCATTCGCAAGACTTTCACGGAGACCAATCTCCGCTACAGCCAGGTGGCCCCCCTCACCATGTATGAGGAGGTCAATACCGGCGACAATCTGCCGGCGCAGATCGACCTCTACGCCGACGAGGGCGACGAGTACCACTTCCTCTTCGTCTCCAAGGGCGGCGGCTCCGCCAACAAGACTTTCCTCTATCAGCAAACCAAGGCGGTGTTGAATCCAAAGTCGCTGATCAAGTTCGTCGACGAGAAGATCCGCACGCTCGGCACCGCCGCCTGCCCGCCTTATCACCTGGCGATCGTCATCGGCGGCACTTCGGCCGAGCTCACCCTCAAGACGGTGAAGCTCGCCAGCTGCCGCTATCTCGATACGCTGCCGACCGAAGGCAACAAGTACGGCCAGGCTTTCCGCGATCGCGGCTTCGAGCAGGAGGTGCTGGACCTCACCCGCAAGACCGGCATCGGCGCGCAGTTCGGCGGCAAGTACTTCTGCCACGACGTGCGCGTGATCCGGCTGCCCCGCCACGGCGCCAGCGCGCCGATCGGCATCGGCGTCTCCTGCTCTGCCGACCGGCAGATCCTCGGCAAGGTCACCGCCGAGGGCATCTTCCTGGAGGAGCTCGAGGCCAATCCCGCCAAGTATCTGCCGGAGGTCGACGAAGCGAAGCTCGGCGGCTCGGTGGTGAAGATCGATCTCGGCCGGCCGATGGCCGAGATCCGGCGCGCCCTCTCGCAATATCCGATCAAGACCCGGCTCTCGCTCACGGGCACGCTGATCGTTGCCCGCGACATCGCCCATGCGAAGCTGCAGGAGCGCCTGGAGCGCGGCGACGGCCTGCCCCAGTATGTGAAGGATCACCCGATCTACTACGCCGGCCCCGCCAAGACGCCGAAAGGCCTCGCCTCCGGCTCCTTCGGCCCCACCACCGCCGGCCGTATGGACTCCTATGTCGACCGCTTCATGGCCGCCGGCGGCAGCTTCGTGACCCTCGCCAAGGGCAACCGCAGTGCCGAGGTGCGCGACGCCTGTCGCAAGCACGGCGGCTTCTATCTCGGCTCGATCGGGGGCCCGGCGGCGCGGCTGGCGCAGGACTGCATCCGCAAGGTGGAGGTGCTCGAGTATCCCGAGCTCGGCATGGAAGCGATCTGGCGCATCGAAGTGGAGGACTTTCCCGCCTTCATCGTCGTTGACGACAAGGGCAACGACTTCTTCGCCAATCTGAGTTGAAAAGGCCGGGAAGCCGCTTGCCTGAGACGTCGCCGGAAACGGGACCGCAATCGCGGATAGTTCCCACCCTCGACGCATAGAATATCGCGGGAGAATTTTGGCGTGGCGGACGGCAGCGAGCTCAGGGCGCTGATCTCGGGACAGAAGGGAGCCTGGGACGCCTTCGTTAGGCGCTATGCCGGACTGCTGATGTCAGCGGTACGCGGCCTGGTGCGCGAGGGCGCCGAGGCAGAGGATCTGGTCCAGGAAGTCTTCGTCCGGCTCTGCAAGGACAACTTCCGCCTCCTCAAAACCTATGACGCAAACCGGGCCGGCCTCTCCACCTGGCTCACCATCGTCGCCCGCAGCACCGCCCGCGACGCGCAGCGCCGGCACCGCCCTCCGTCCACCGCCATCGACGACGTGCCGGAGATGCTGCTCGCGGTGAGCGATGTTCACCATGAGCCGCTCAAGCTCCCGAAGGACTTGCTGTCGCCACGCCAGCAGCTGGTTCTAACCCTGTTGTACGAGAAGGATATGGACGTGGCGGACATCGCCAAGACGCTCGGGGTCGACCCCCAGACCGTCAGGAGCACGCATCACAAGGCCATGCTCAAGCTGCGGGCGCATTTTGCCGGGGAGGAGCGATGAACCGGCGGTTTAGCGGGGATATTGCGCGCCCGCGGCGCGTAGATCATTAATGGAGACCGGCCATGAGCGAACCCTTGGATATTGAGCGGGATCCCGCCCTTTGGCGGCGCTGGCGTGGCTTGGCCTCCCAGGCCGCCGATGAAGCCGCGCCTGACCCGTTGCTGGTCGCCGCCTATGCGGAGGGCCGCCTCAGCGAAATCGCCGCCGAGCGGGTCGAAGCGTGGCTGGCGGCCGACCCTGTACGCCTCGAGGATATCGAGGTCGCTCGCGTGCTGCGGCGCAACAGCAATCTGGCCGCGCCCGAGACCGTGCTCGCCCGGGCGAGCACCCTGGTGGACGCGCGCAGCGGAAATGTGGTGCCCTTCCGCCGGCCGACGCCCTCGCGCAGCTCGTGGCGGACCGTGGCGGTCTGGGCCAGCATGGCGGCGAGCCTCCTCGTCACCGGGCTTGTCGGCTTTGCTCTCGGCAGCGATGCCTATACCAGCCTGATCGGCGACCATCAGGAGATGGCGCTGACGCAACAGCTGTTCGATCCCCCCTCTGGCTTCTTCTCGGATCTGAGCGAGGAGTCGAATACATGACCGTGCCCATCGAGGGCGCGGCGGGCCAGCCCCGGAAAACGGGCCGGCTCGTAAAGGTGGCGCTCACCCTTTCCCTGGCGCTCAACATCTTCTTCATCGCCGGCTTGGTCTATACCAAGATCGTCATGGAGCATTGGCGGGGTCCTCCGCCGCTAATGACCCTCGCCAACGAGCTCAATCTCACACCCGACCAGCACAAGACGTTCCGGCAATTCATCCAGACGGTCCGCGAGCATGGCAAGGCGCTGCGCGATGCCAACACCAAGCTTGGCGAGCAGATCTGGGACGAACTCTCGAAGCCGCAACCCGATCCCGCCAAGATCGCGCAAGTCTTCACTCAGGTGGCAGACAATCGGCGCGACTTCCAGACGGCCGTATCGAATGCCTTGCTGCCCTTTCTCGAGAGCCTGACGGCCGATCAGCGGGCAAAGTTCATCGAGATCGCCAAACGGCACCAGGACAACGTCGCCAATCGCATGCGGCATCTGGGGTTGCCCTGAGGCATCCACCAGCCCTGCGGCAGCCTGGCGCACCAGGACCGCTGCCTCTACCCCGAGGACACGCTGGAGCGGCGCTGATGGCGGCAAAGGCCGGCACGATCAAGAAACGCTCGGTGCTGATCGCGGGCCATCCGACCAGCCTCTCGCTCGAACGGGAATTCTGGTCCGCGCTGCAGGAGATCGCGCGACGGCGCGGCCTGTCGCTGAATCGCCTGATCGCGACGGTGGATGCCGATCGGCGCGGCAACCTCTCGAGCGCGCTGCGCGTCTTCGTCCTCGAATGCTGCCGCAATGGCGAGCTCGCGGAGACGCGCGAGAATTGATCGCAGCCGCCGCAGGCACGGCCTCAATGCTTAAGGAGATTCTTCAGTATGTCCTGCGGCGTGACGGAGTGCGCCGACCCGGAAGAACCACCGCCGCTCTCCTGAGGCGGCGCCGGCTGGGGCGCGATCAGGCGATCGATCGCGCGGCTCCCGAGCGCGCGGGTGATCGCATTGAAATCGACGTCCCAGTTCGGCTGATCGAGCGGCCCCTTGAGCGTGATGCCGATCGGCGGCGCGCCCTGGACGCCGGTGAGGCTGAGGTCCGTGCGGCTGACCATGCTCCAATTCGGCAGATCGAAGATCGCTGTGCCGCTCCCCTCGCCACCGTCCGCGACCAGGTGCAGATCGCGGCTGACCGCGACCCCGTTGGTGACCTTGAAGGTGCCGTCGAGGCTGGAATAGCTCGTCGAGCCGCCGGTGGCGGCGCGCAGCAGCGTCGCCAGATCGCCCAGCCCTTTCACCTGATCGATGCGCTGATTGATCGCGGGGACGTTGATCCCGTTGATGGTGCCGTCGCGGCTCTTCAGCGAGGCGGTGCCGTTCAATGCCGAGACGAGATCGAAGGGGCTGCTGCCCGCTGTCGCGAGGTTGGCCTCGCTGTCGAACTTGCCGTCGAGACGGTTCGAGCCGAGCGCCTCTTTGAAATCGGCGCCGCCGAGGTTCGCGTTGATCTCGAGGCTCGTTTGCGGGTCTAGCTTGAGCGTCGCGCTCGCCGCGAGCGTGCCGCCATAGAGCTGCCCGGAAAGTTGCGGAACGGTCAGCACCGCATCCTTGAGGGAGAGCTTCGCCTGGGGATCGGTGAGGTGCCAGCTGGCCCACGTCACGCTCTTGCCGCCGAGCGTCACGTCTGCGTCGAAGAGGCGGAGAAAATCGAGATCGACGGGCGTCTTCGACCAGCGCTGGATCGGCGGGACGGCCGGCGGTCGCGTGCCGGCCTGCGCCAGCATCACCCCCGGGCGCAACGGACCCGACGGCGAATCCTCGAGGAAAGCCGTCTGGCGCACCGGCAGGAACTTGTCGATGACGAGATCGCCGACGGTGAGCGCAGCCGTAAGGAAGGGCCGTGGCGCAAATCGCAGCCGGAGGTCGCCGGCAGCGGCCATGCCGCCGACGTCGAGCGCGAGATGCTTCACGGTGGCGCCATCAGGCGCCCATTCCAGGTCGCCCTGAAGATTGACCGCGCCGAGTTCGCCGCCCTGCGGACGGTAGGTCGCGCTCACCAGCCGCATCAGCCGGTTGAAGCTCGGATGCTCGAGAGTGATGCCGAGATCCCAGGTGTCCGGCTGCGGCAGGGATCCCTTCAGCTGCAGCTTGCCTCCGGCGGCCTCGAGATCGCTCTCCAGGGAAAGCTGCTCGCCCTCCTGCTGGAGCTCGCCGGCCAGGGAGTAGGCGCCGAAATTATCGACGCTGGCGACACCGGGCGCCGCCAGGCGCAGCACCCGGCCGAGCTCGGGTCCGTGCAGATCGAACACCACATCCGCCTTCGGCTGATCGCCGCCGATCCCCTGCAGATACCCGCTGAGCTTCCCGGCGCCGGCGCCAAGATCGCCGACGCTGAGCTCGGTGATGGTGAGATCGCGATTTTCCAGGCTGCCTACCAGATGCACCCGGCGGATCGGCTGATTGCGCCAGATCAGCGTGTCGATTCTACCGTCGAGATTGGCATCGAAGCTGGCGAGCGCATCGGCGACCGCTTGCGGGACGGTAATGCGGGTGACCTTGCCCTTGGCATCGGGCGCGGAGCCAGGCGCTGGAGCACCGGCAGCGCCCTGCGCCGGGGCACCGGCCTCACTCCCGAGATAGGCGTCGAGGTTGAGCTGGTCGACGGCGATCCGGGCGCCGAAAGCCGGACGCTCGCGCAACGCGGCGGTGATGGCGCCCGTCAGACGTGAGGAATCGAAAC
>Ga0335072_10016462_pt1 | contig 10481 bp, 8 predicted proteins | sample Lox_Sample_21_FD_206725 | JGI IMG/M metagenome (GOLD analysis project Ga0335072, IMG submission 206725) | Soil microbial communities from Loxahatchee National Wildlife Refuge, Florida, United States - Lox_Sample_2.1 | ecosystem: Environmental > Terrestrial > Soil > Wetlands | place: USA: Florida... | reverse complement strand
GCCTTTGCCGTTGCAGTCGCCCATCGCCCAAATGTGATCGGCGGTGGTCTTGAGCGCGTCGTCGACGACGATGTAGCCACGAGCGTCGGTCTGCACCCCCGCCGCCTCAAGACCCAGATCGTCGGTGTTGGGCCGGCGCCCCACCGCCAGCAACAGATGGCTGCCCTGAATCGGTGCGGCGCCGGCGTTCGGCGTCAGCTCAAAGCCGTGAAAGTCACTGTCTTTCTTAGTGATCCGAATGTCCTTGGCGCCTAGAACAATGTCGATCCCTTCGGCCTCCAGGATCTCTTTGATGGCGACGGAGACATCCTCGTCCTCGCGCGACGCCAGCCGCGGGCCCCGCTCGACGACGGTCACCGGCGCCCCGAAACGGCGGTACATCTGCGCGAACTCCAGCGCGATGTAACTGCCTCCGACGATGACGAGATGGGCTGGGACCGTGTCGAGCTCGAGAATCGACACGTTGGTGAGGAAGTCGACGTCGGAGAGTCCGGGCAGGTCCGGCACCACCGCGCGCCCACCGACGTTGAGGAAAAATCGGTCGGCACGTAGCAGCTCGGCCCCATCTTCCCCGTCGACCATGAGCGTGTTGGCGTCCTCGAAGCGGGCGTGCCCGCGGATGACGGTGCAACCGTCCATGTCGTCCAGCCAGCTTTCGACACCGTTGCGGTCGGCCAGCATGATTTCGTCTTTGCGCGCCTTGACTTTCGCCATGTCCACGGTGATCGACCCGGTCCCCACGCCGTATTGCGCCCCACGCCGGGCTAGTTCGGCCGCGTACGCGCTGGCCACCAGCGTCTTCGTCGGGATGCATCCGTTGTTGACGCACGTGCCGCCGAACAGCTTGCGCTCGATGATCGCGACGCGCTGGCCGGCGGCCGTCAGCCGGCCCGCGAGCGGCGGCCCGGCCTGGCCGGCGCCGACGATGATTGCGTCGAAATCCGCTGTCACAGAGCGGCCGTCGCCGCAACGACGGCAAACCCACCCAAGACCGCTACCGCATCCTCGAGCAGCGCGATCGGCAGGTCCTTACCGCCGATTGCAGCTACCAGCCGCTTACGCGCCTGGTAGCCCCCCAGCGTGCCGAGCACCGCACCGATGATGCCGGCACCCAGCCCACCCCACTTATAGCCCCACACGGTGCCGATGATCGCGCCGGCGAAGGCCCCCAAGATGATCCGGACCGCGAATACCGGCGGCGCGGTGCGCGGCGGCGTCTTGGGAAGTTTGTCGTTGACGAGTTCGCCCACCGCCAGCAGGCTCAGCACGGCAACCGTGATCTTGCTCCCCATCCAGGACGCCCACGTGTGGTCCAGGTTGAACCAGGTGAGCACGGCGGCCCAGGCGACAACGGCCGGAGCGGTCAGCGAACGTAATCCGGCGACGACGCCGATCAGTAAAGCCATCAGTAGGACGAGCAAATGATGTGTCACGGTGACCCTCCTGGGTTCTACGCGCAATCGGCCCCTGCGGACGTTAACACAGCTAATGGGTCCGTGACACCTGCCGAACTTTCAGAATCGGCAGAACCGGATATCGGACGCCAGAATCGCTTTGGCCCCGATGGCGGCGAGCTCATCCATGACTTCGTTGACGCCGCGACGGGGCACCAGGGCGCGGACCGCGACCCAACCCTCGTGGGCGAGCGGCGCGATGGTCGGCGACTCCAGTCCGGGCGTGATCGACGTGGCTTTGTCCAACACCGACCGCGGGCAGTCGTAATCCAGCATCAGATACTGCTGACCGAACACCACACCCTGCACCCGGGCCACCAGTTGATCGCTCGCCGGGTCGGGTTCGGAGTCGGCGCGTTCGATCAACACCGCCTCCGAATCACACAGCGGCTCACCGAATGCCACGAGGTGGTGCATGCCCAGGGTGCGACCGGATCCCACCACGTCGGCGATCGCGTCGGCCACTCCGAGTTGTACGGAGATCTCCACGGCCCCGTCCAGCCGGATGACGGTCGCGTCAATACCCTTGGTGTTCAAGTCTTTTCGGACCAGATTCGGGTACGCGGTGGCGATCCGCTTTCCGACCAGATCGGCCGGGGTCCACTCCTTGCCGGCCGGCCCGGCGTAGCGAAAACTGGACGAACCGAAGCCGAGCGCCAGCCGTTCGGTCACGGGTGCGTCCGAATCGAGCACCAGATCCCGTCCGGTGATGCCGAAGTCGAGTTCTCCCGAACCGACGTAGATGGCAATGTCCTTGGGCCGCAGGAAGAAGAATTCGACCTGGTTGGCCGGATCGATGACCGTGAGGTCTTTCGGATCGGTGCGCCGCCGGTAACCGGCCTCCGCGAGAATCTCGCTGGCCGGCTCGCTCAGCGTGCCCTTGTTGGGAACTGCAACGCGCAGCATATTCACAACTTCCGGTAGATGTCGTCGAGCGACAATCCGCGCGAAATCATCAGCACCTGCGTCCAGTACAGCAACTGGCTGATCTCCTCCGCCAACGCCTCGTCGGTTTCGTGTTCGGCGGCCAGCCACACCTCGCCGGCCTCCTCCAGGATCTTCTTGCCCAGAGCGTGTACCCCGCCGTCCAGCGCGGCGACGGTTGCGCTGCCCCCGGGGCGGGTGCGCGCACGATCGCCCAGTTCGGCGAACAGCTCTTCGAAGGTCTTCACGGCCAGCGATTGTTTCACGTGCGGGCGAGCAAAGTCACCTCGGTTTAGCCGGGTACTGTGGTCAGTAATTAAGTCACCTAACTAACCGAGCCGTAGGCGGAGGAGGTCGGCATGGCCCGCACCGAGAATGACACCTGGGATTTGGCGTCCAGTGTGGGTGCGACCGCAACAGCGGTCGCCGCACAGCGCGCGATGGCCTCGCAGGGCCCGGATCCGCTCCTGAACGACCCGTGGGCCGATCCCCTCGTGCGCGCCGTGGGCATCGACGCCTTGGTCAAGCTTCTCGACGCAAAGTCTGACCATCCGGGGTTCAACCGGCAAATCATGATCCACCAGATCACCGTGCGCACCCGGTTCTTCGATAACTTCTTCACGCAGGCCATGGATGCGGGCATCCGGCAGGCGGTGATTCTGGCGTCCGGCCTGGACACCAGGGCCTACCGGCTGCCGTGGCCCGCGGACACCGTGGTGTACGAAATCGACCAGCCCGGGGTGATCGACTTCAAGACCCGCACGCTCGCCGAGCTGGGCGCCGCACCGACCGCGCAGCGCCGGACCGTAGCGATCGACTTGCGTGATGACTGGCCCTCCGCGCTGACCGACACAGGACTCGATCCCACCAAGCCGACCGCGTGGAGCGCCGAGGGTCTCCTCGTCTACTTGCCACCGGACGCGCAGGACCGCTTGTTCGACAACGTCGCCGCGCTGTCGGCGCCGGGAAGCCGGATCGCATGCGAGCACCTGGATTTCCGCAACATTCCCCCGGATTGGGCGCAGCGGCTTACCGAGAGGGCCCAGCACGGCGGCTCGGGGATCAACCTTGCCGAGCTGTTCTACACCGGTGATCGCAGCAGCGCCGGCGAATACCTCACCGGACACGGTTGGCAGGTCGACATCAAGACAACAGGAGAATCGTTCGCGGCCAACGGTTTTCAGGTACCGCAAGACGAGATGGGCTCGCTTGGCGACGCCGCAGGTTACTTGACAGCCTTGCGGCTTTGAGGCCACGACGTACGGTGAGACATGCAGTTCTCTGAGATCGCAGTCAACGTCGACGGGCCCCGGGGCGACATCACGCTGAACCGGCCGGCGAAGCTGAATCCGCTCAGCACCACCACCCTGAACGAATTGGTCGCGGCTGCCAGATATCTCGACACGCTGGCCGAGGTGAAGGTGGTCGTGGTAGCCGGCAACGGTCGGGCCTTCAGCGCCGGCGCGGACCTCGCGTCCTTCACGGCAGCCGAGTCATCCGCAGCCGCGGCGCGTGATGCGGCCGACGCCGGGCGCCGGATGGCCGACGCCATCGAAGCGATGACTGCGGTGACCATCGCGAGGATCCACGGCCATTGCGTCGGCGGCGGCGTGGTGCTGGCCTCAGCCTGTGACCTTCGCATCGCTGCGGACGACACGCGCTTCTCGATCCCGGAAGTCGACCTCGGCATTCCGCTGGCCTGGGGAGGGATTCCCCGGCTGGTACGCGAGATCGGGCCGGCCAGAACCAAGGAACTGGTGATGACTTGTCGCCCCTTCGGCGCGGCCGAAGCCGTCGCGGCGGGCTTTCTGAACCGTGCGGTTTCCGCTTCCGACCTCGCCGCGGCGGTCGACGAGCTCGCCGGCCAGCTGGCCGGCAAGTCGGCGCTCACGCTGACCGCCACCAAGCGGCACACCAATGCCGTCACCGAATCCATGGTCGGCACCGTGCGGGCGTGGAACGACGCAGACTCTCTCGTCACCGCGCTGCGAGATGCCGAATCGCGCGCCGCGGGCGCGGCCTATCTGGAGAGGCTCCAACCATGAAGAGCGCTCAGTCCTCCGGGTTGTAGCCGAGGTTGGGGCCGAGCCAGCGCTCGGCTTCCTGCAGCGTCCAGCCCTTGCGCTTGGCGTAGTCGGCGACCTGGTCCTGGGCCATCCGCCCGACCACGAAGTACTGCGACTGCGGGTGCGAGAAATACCAGCCGCTGACGGCGGCACCGGGCCACATCGCCATTGATTCGGTCAACTCGATGCCGGTGTGCTTTTCGACGTCCATCAACGTGAAGAGGGTCGCCTTTTCGGTGTGTTCCGGGCAGGCCGGGTAGCCGGGGGCCGGGCGGATCCCGACGTACTTCTCGCCGATGAGTGCGTCGTTGTCCAACTGCTCGTCCGGCTGAAATCCCCAGAACTCCTTGCGGACTCGTTGATGCATCCGTTCGGCGAACGCCTCTGCCAGCCGATCCGCGATCGACTCCAGCAGGATCGCGCTGTAGTCGTCATTGGCTGCCTTGAACTCGGTGATCTTGTTCCCGCTGCCGAGCCCCGCGGTGACCGCGAACGCGCCGACGTAGTCGGCCAGACCGGTGTCCTTGGGCGCGATGTAGTCGCCCAGAGACCGGTTCGGGATGCCGTCGCGATGCTCGCCCTGCTGGCGCAGGTTGTGCAACGTGGTCAATACCTCGGTACGGGTGTCGTCGGTGTAGACCTCGATGTCGTCACCTACCGCGTTCGCCGGGAAGAACCCGATCACCCCGTTGGCGGTCAGCCACTCCTCCTTGATCAGGGTGTCGAGCATGTCCTGGGCGTCGTCGTACAGCTTGCGCGCAGCCTCCCCCGAGGTCGGGTTGTTGAGGATGTCGGGGAATCGGCCCTTCATCTCCCAGGCGTTGAAGAACGGCTGCCAGTCGATGTATTCGCGTAACTCGGCGATGTCGTAGTCGAGAAATTCCCGAACGCCTAGCCCCACCGCGGGCACCGGCGGCGTATAGCCGTCCCACTCGATCGGCGTCCGGTTGGCACGAGCCTTCTCCAGCGTCAGCATCGGGCGCTCGTTCTTCTGGGAGTGCCGTTCGCGCAGGGATGCGTAGTCCTTCTCGGTGGCCTCCAGCAGTACTGGACGCTGCTTGTCGTCGAGCAGTGCGGCGGCGACCGGCACCGAGCGGGACGCGTCCTTCACCCACACCACCGGACCGCTGCGGCGCGGAGATATCTTCACGGCCGTGTGGGCGCGCGATGTGGTGGCGCCACCGATCAGCAGTGGGATCTCCAGGCCCTCGCGTTCCATCTCGACGGCGAAGTTGGCCATCTCGTCCAGCGATGGGGTGATCAGCCCGGACAGCCCGATGATGTCGGCGTCGTACTCCTTCGCCGCCGCCAGGATCTTCTCGGCGGGCACCATCACACCGAGGTCGATAACTTCGAAGTTGTTGCACTGCAAGACAACCCCGACGATGTTCTTGCCGATGTCGTGGACGTCGCCCTTCACGGTCGCCATCACGATGGTGCCGTTGGTGTCCTTAGTGGCTTTTCCATCTTGGGAGGCCCCGGACTCTTCCTTCTCCTTCTCGATGAACGGCAGCAGGTACGCGACGGCCTTCTTCATCACCCGGGCCGACTTCACCACCTGGGGCAGGAACATCTTGCCCGCGCCGAAAAGGTCACCGACGACGTTCATGCCGTCCATCAACGGGCCCTCGATCACCTCGATCGGGCGACCACCCGCGGCGGCGATCTCGGCCCGCAGCTCCTCGGTGTCGGTGTCGACGTGGGCGTCGATCCCCTTGACCAAAGCGTGCGTGATCCGTTCGCGGACCGGCAGGTTGCGCCACTCGGCCGCCTTCGGATCCTCGGTCTTCTCCGACTTGTTGAACCGTTCAGCGATCTCCAGCAGCCGCTCGGCCGCGTCCTCGCGACGGTTCAGGACGACGTCCTCGATGCGGTCCCGCAACTCGGGGTCGATCGAGTCGTAGGGCACCAGCGCACCGGCGTTGACGATGCCCATGTCCAGGCCGGCCCTGATGGCGTGGTACAGGAACACCGCGTGGATCGCCTCGCGGACGGGGTTGTTGCCCCGGAACGAGAACGACACGTTCGAGATGCCGCCGGAGATGTGTACCCCCGGCAGGTTCTCCTTGATCCAGGCGCAGGCCTCGATGAAGTCGATCCCGTAGGTCGCGTGCTCCTCGATGCCGGTCGCCAGCGCGAAGCAGTTCGGGTCGAAGATGATGTCCTCGGCCGGGAAGCCGACCTCCTCGGTCAGGATCCGGTAGGCACGCCCGCAAATCTCCTTGCGGCGCTCCAGGTTGTCGGCCTGTCCTTGCTCGTCGAAGGCCATCACGACCACGGCAGCGCCGTACTTGCGGCACAGCCGTGCCTCGCGGATGAACTTCTCCTCGCCCTCCTTCATGGAGATCGAGTTGACGATCGGCTTGCCCTGCACGTTCTTCAGGCCCGCCTCGATGACGTCCCACTTGGACGAGTCGATCATCACCGGGACGCGGCTGATGTCCGGCTCGGCTGCGATCAGTTTGGTGAACCGGTCCATCGCGGCGATGCCGTCGATCATGCCCTCGTCCATGTTGATGTCGATGACCTGCGCACCCACCTCGACCTGCTGCAAGGCGACCGACAACGCGGTGTCGTAGTCCTCCGCCTTGATCAGGTTGCGGAACCGGGCCGAACCGGTGATGTTGGTGCGCTCACCAATGTTCACGAACAGCGAGTCGTCGGTGATGTTCAGCGGCTCCAGGCCCGAGAGCCGGGTGGCCACCTCGATCTGCGGCAGCTCGCGCGGCGGCTTGCCGTCGACGACCTTGGCGATCTCGGCGATGTGCGGCGGCGCCGTCCCGCAGCATCCACCGACCAGGTTGACCAGACCCGCGTCGGCGAACTCGGCAATGTAACCGGCCTGACGCTCCGGGTCCTCGTCGTACTCGCCGAAGGCGTTGGGCAGCCCGGCGTTCGGGTAGCAGGAGACGAAGGTGTCCGCGATCCGCGACATCTCGGCGATGTAGGGCCGCATCTCCGGCGCACCCAGGGCGCAGTTGAGGCCCACCGCGATCGGCCTCGCGTGCCGGATCGCGTTCCAGAACGCTTCGGTCACCTGGCCGGAGAGCGTCCGCCCGGAAGCGTCGGTGATGGTGCCCGAGATGATCACTGGCCAGCGGCGTTCGCGCTGCTCGAACAGCGTCTCGACGGCGAACACCGCCGCTTTGGCGTTCAGCGAGTCGAAGATCGTCTCGACGATGATGATGTCGGCACCGCCGTCGACCAGGCCGTTGGCGGCTTCGAGGTAGGCAGCGACCAGTTGGTCGTAGGAGACGTTGCGGGCCCCGGGGTCGTTGACGTCCGGCGAGATCGACGCCGTCCGCGTCGTCGGACCGATGGCGCCGGCCACGTAGCGGGGCTTCTCCGGGGTGCTGAAATCGTCGGCGGCCTTGCGGGCCAGCGCGGCGCCCGCGTAGTTCAGCTCGTAGGCCAGCTCCTGCATTTCGTAGTCGGCGAGCGAGACCGCGTTCGCGTTGAACGTGTTGGTCTCCAGGATGTCGGCGCCCGCCTCGAGGTATTCGCGGTGGATCCCCTCGATGATTTGCGGCTGCGTCAGCGTGAGGAGGTCGTTGTTGCCCTGAAGAGCGGTCGGCCACTCAGTGAACCGGTCACCGCGGTAGCCGGCCTCGTCGGGCCGGTCCCGCTGGATCGCCGTGCCCATAGCGCCGTCGATCACCATGATTCGCCGCCGCAGCGCAGCCGTCAGTTCGTCGGTGCAGTCAGGGCGGATGTGAGGCTCCAAAGAGTTCACGTACGTTCCTTCCGTAGCGGAAGGCGTCCTTGACTCTGCCGAGCGTGGCGGTTACCGGCAAGAACCCGGAACCGTTGCAACGCCTCTCGACCAGAAAAGTCTACGTTGTCCCCCACCGTCTGGACGCCGTCTCGGGAATGTCGTCGTTACCGAGGTTAACGAGATCGCAGCCAACCGTATTTCATCAACAAGTATAGCCAGTCTATGCAAAGTGGCCGCGTTGCTCTTCGCACCGCGACCTTAGGCACGCCGTACGCTAAGTGCGTGACCTTCCCGGATGATGGGCCGGATGCTTGCTCCTCGCTCCCCGAACTGCAGAACACGATCGTCGTGGCGGCGTTCGAGGGTTGGAACGACGCCGGCGACGCCGCCAGCGACGCGCTGGAGCATCTGGATGCCATCTGGGAAGCCGATCCGATCATCGAGATTGACGACGAGGCCTACTACGACTACCAGGTGAATCGCCCGGTCATCCGCCAGGTCGACGGGGTCACCCGGGAGCTGGTATGGCCGGCGATGCGGATCTCGCACTGCCGGCCCCCGGGCAGCGACCGCGACGTCGTTCTGATGCACGGCGTGGAGCCGAACATGCGCTGGCGCACGTTCTGCGCCGAGTTGCTGGCCATCGCCGACAAGCTCAACGTCGACACCGTGGTGATCCTCGGGGCGCTGCTCGCCGACACGCCGCACACCCGGCCGGTGCCGGTCTCGGGCGCGGCCTACTCCCCCGAATCGGCGCGGCGCTTCGGGCTGGAGGAAACCCGCTACGAGGGCCCGACGGGGATCGCCGGGGTCTTCCAGGACGCCTGCGTGGCGGCCGGGATCCCGGCGGTGACGTTCTGGGCGGCGGTGCCGCACTACGTGTCGCAACCACCGAACCCGAAAGCGACAGTGGCGCTGCTGCGACGCGTCGAAGACGTGCTCGACATCGAGGTCCCGCTGGCCGACCTGCCCGCGCAGGCCGAGGAGTGGGAGCAGGCGATCACCGAGATGACCTCCGAGGACGACGATCTGGCCGATTACGTCCAGTCGCTGGAGCAGCGCGGCGACGCCGAGGTCGACATGAACGAGGCCCTGGGCAAGATCGACGGTGACGCACTGGCCGCCGAGTTCGAACGTTATCTGCGCCGGCGCCGCCCGGGTTTCGGGCGTTAAGCCTCGTCCAGATGCTCGGTGTGCGCAGTGGTGGAACGACCGAGCGCGGCCACTTCGGCGTCCATTTGCGGCATCAGCTCGGGGACGATTTTGCGGACCGGTGCTTCGCCGAGCCGGGTGGACAGCACGGGCTTGAGCCAGCGCAGCAGCCGAACCCAGCCCGGGCAGTACACGCGCTCCGCCCGGTCCTCGATGCCTTTGACGAAGGCATCCACGCACTTGTCCACCGACGTGGTCTTGTTCAGCGGCCACGGCAGCGCCGCGAGCAGTTGGCCGAATGACGGCAGGTCGGCCTTCGGGTCGCGCACCATCGCGGTGTCGATCCAGGCCATGTGGGCCGAGCCGACGCTGACGCCCCGGTAGCCGACCTCCATTCTCAGTGCGTTGGCCAGATGCTCGTTGCCGGCCTTCGACATGTCGTAGGGCGCCATCCCGGGGGCCGCCGCGAACGCGGCCAGCGACGAGACGATCAGTAGATAGCCGCGGCGTTCGATCAGCGCGGGCAACGTGGCGCGAGCGGTGTGAAACACGCCGAGCAGATTGACGTCCAGCACCCGCCTGACTGCTTCCGGGTCGACCTGAAGCACCGAACCGTAGCTGGCGACTCCGGCGTTGGCCACCACGGCGTCGATGCCGCCGAAGCGTTCGACGGCCGCCTCGGCCGCGGCATCCATGGCGGCCAGATCGCGCACATCGGCAACGACGGTCTGCACGCGGTCCTCGCCGAGTTCGGCAGCCAGCGCTGCCAATTCGGCTTGGTCGAGATCGGTCAGCACGAGTTTGGCGCCCTTGCTGGACAGCCGGCGTGCGACCTCGGCCCCGATCCCGCGGGCCCCGCCGGTGATGAAGACCACTTTGTCGGTGAGCGCTGCCATGGTCGGAAACGTACTCCGCTTACATCAACGGGGGAAACGGCAGCAGCCAGTTCAACGAGGTGTCGGTCTTGTCCTTGTCCTGCGGACAGTAGGCAGCTACCGAAAGGCCGATGAAGAAACCGGATTGATTCGGCGTGAAGTTGGTGTCCTTCATCAGCTTCATCGCCACCAGGGAGACGGGTTGGTTTGCGTCCAGTCCGGCGCATACCGTGTGGGCCATCGCAATCGCGTTGTTGGGGTCGGGCATCGTTATGCCCCGGTTCACGAGGCCCGC
>Ga0335072_10016458_pt1 | contig 10482 bp, 8 predicted proteins | sample Lox_Sample_21_FD_206725 | JGI IMG/M metagenome (GOLD analysis project Ga0335072, IMG submission 206725) | Soil microbial communities from Loxahatchee National Wildlife Refuge, Florida, United States - Lox_Sample_2.1 | ecosystem: Environmental > Terrestrial > Soil > Wetlands | place: USA: Florida... | reverse complement strand
CGAAGTTTTTACCAGCGAAGCCAACCAGGAGATCGAAGATGATCGCCTCCGTCTGATTTTCACCTGCTGCCATCCCGCTCTCCCGCCGGAAGCGCAGGTTGCGCTCACCCTGCGCGAAGTCTGCGGCTTGACCACTGAGGAGATTGCCCGCGCATTTCTCGTTACGCCGGCAACGCTCGCCCAACGCATCGTACGCGCCAAAGCAAAAATTCGAGAGGCATCGATTCCCTACGAAGTGCCAGCGCCCGAGGAGCTGCCGGAGCGGCTCGACGCCGTGCTTCAGGTCGTCTATCTCGTCTTTAACGAGGGCTATTCAGCCGCGTCGGGGGCGGAGGTGACGCGCGCCGAGCTCACCGGCGAGGCGATTCGATTGGGCCGCCTGCTAACCGAACTCCAGCCCGAGCCGCAAGTGATGAGTTCCGAAATAATGGGCTTGCTTGCCCTGATGTTGCTGCAGGAATCGCGCCGCGCCGCCAGAACCTCTCCCACCGGAGAGCTGATTTTGCTGGAGAATCAAGACCGCGCGCTTTGGAACCGCGAGCAGATCGCCGAGGGAGTGGCATTGGTGGAAAAAGCCCTGAGGTCATCAACAAAGACCCGTCGCTTCGGCTCTTACACCGTGCAGGCGGCCATCGCGGCCGTTCACGCCGAGGCAGAATCGGCCGCCGCAACCGATTGGCGGCAGATTGTTGCGCTCTACAACCAGTTGGTGCGAATCCAGCCGTCACCGGTTGTCCAGCTCAATCGTGCCGTCGCCATTGCCATGCGCGATGGTCCAGAAGCCGGTCTGGCGCATATCGAGGCTGTTCTGGAGCATGGCGAATTGGCAAATTACCACCTGGCGCATTCCGCCCGTGCCGATATGTACCGCCGCCTCGGCAGAACTGCTGAAGCCCGTGCTTCTTATGAAAAAGCTCTAGCCCTGACCCAACAAGAACCAGAACGGCAATTCCTCGCGAAGCGGCTCGAGGAATTGAAATAAGAAACGCCGGGGGCTGGCACTCTTTCGCAGATTCCCAAGACGAGGTTGCCCCACCCTTGTCGCGATCTTTGCGACAGGGTGGGGTAGTCCACTTGAACGCACTCGAAAAATTGGCTGGTGGCCCACTCAAGCCCGATCTTGGCTCGAGTGGGGGAAGCCAATCCCAAGCCGGAGACGCCAAGCATCTTCCTGCCTTTGGGTGGCGCAGCGGTGAAAACCGCTGCCACCCAAAAGCGCTAAAATATTCACCCTTTCCCAGTTCGAAACCCGAGGCCTGACGATTCCGTGCCGTCGAAATAAAAAACTTGAAATAAAAATAAAACAGCTGTCGATTTTCGGTCTCCCCATCGACTATAGGACAGAAGAACGATGAGCTACGGCTCCTGATTTCCGGAAAAAAACAAACAAGAACCAAGGAGAAAAGTCATGCCGCAGTTTCTAGTTGCTAGTTACCTCCCCGACGACTTCGACCCCTCCTCCGTAACCGAAGCGATGATCGAAGAGATCCACGCGCTCAACCGCGAAATGATAGCTGCCGGCGTGAGGAAGTTCGCCTGCGGCGTTTCTCCGGCCGCCAACGCCAAGACGGTGCGGAAGCAGAACGACGGCAAGGTGCGGGTCACCGACGGGCCATACACCGAGACCAAGGAGCACATCGGCGGTTTCTGGATTCTGGAATGCGCCAATATGGACGAGGCACTCGCGTGGGCGCGCAAGGGTGCCATCGCCTGCGATACGGTGGGCGAGGTGCGCGAGCTTCTTTTCTTCCCCGCTCCCGAACAAGGTGGAAGCAAGTAAACAACCCGGCCAGTGCGGCCTCGGAACCTATGAGGAGAAGAACCATGAAATACGTCTGCTTCGGCTACTATGACAAAGCCAAATTCGACGGCATGTCTGAGGCCGATCGAAACGCCATGTTCGACACATGCTTCGACTACGATGACCATCTTCGCGCCAATGGGCACTGGGGCGGTGGCGAAGCGCTTCAGGGTCCGGAAACCGCCTTGACCCTGTCTTGGAAGAACGGCAAAGTCGCAACCACCGACGGTCCCTATACGGAAACCAAGGAACAACTCGGCGGCATTCTCGTCCTTGAGGCGCGGGACATGAATCACGCGGTCCAGCTCATGGCACAGCATCCGGCTCTGAAGTACGGCAATATTTTCGAGATTCGGCCAGCCGGGGACATGAGCGAAATCATGAAGGCAAGTGAGCAGCGCCGGCGACAGCACACGGCACGCTGAAGTTCGTCTGACAGCATAAAAATCAATTTCGTGATCTTATCAGCGCGAACACAATCGCGTTCGCAAGATGAGTCTCGCTCGAAGTGTGAATGAACAAGTACAAAATTCAAAAAGTACGGAGCAAAGCGATGAACCGAAATCAAGTCCACAGCATTCTACTCAGCGCATTCGTCCTGGCCGCTGCTCTCGGCGCGACGAACCCAGCTCAGGCGCAAGACGCCAAACAACCGTACGCCGCGATGGCCCCGATCGAACAATATCTAATGGATCGCGATGCGGAAATCGCCTTGGCTCGCAGCGCCGCACCCGACTCTATTTCCCACGACGCGGGTGTCTTGGTTCTTACCCGTCATGGTTTCGAAGCCGCCATTAAAGGCACCAACGGTTTCGTGTGCATCGTCGGCCGTGGATGGTCATCCGCCGCGGATCCCGACTTCTGGAATCCGAAAGTGCGTGTTCCCATGTGTGCGAACGCAGCGGCTGCGCGTTCCTACCTTCTACGCATCACGAAAATAACCGACCTGACTCTGGCGGGACACACGCTGGCTCAGGTGAACGACGCCATGGCCGTCGCGGTCACCTCCAAAGAACTGCCGCCGATGGAACCGGGGGCCATGTGCTACATGATGTCGAAGCAAGGATACGGTGGCGACAGCGCTCCGCACTGGCCTTCCCACCTGATGTTCTTCTATTCCGACACCGACCCCGCGGTCTGGGGAGCCAATCTTCCGGGTTCTCCTGTCATTGCGGTTGCTGATCCCCAGGAGCGCCTGACGCAGTTCGTCATTACAACGCAACGCTGGTCCGACGGAACGGAAGCTCGCTGAATGTTCGAAGCATGTAGGTTCGGTCGAAGTGTAAATGGACAAGTACAAAATCAGAAAGTACGGAGCAAAGCGATGAACCGAAATCAAATCCACAGCATTCTGCTCAGCGCATTGGCAATCGCCGCTGCTCTCGGCGCGACGAACCCAGCTCACGCGCAAAACGCCAAACAACCGTACGCCACGATGGCCCCGATCGAACAATATCTAATGGACCGCGATGGGGAAATCGCCTTGGCTCGCAGTGCCGCTCCAGACGCCATTTCGCACGATGCCACAGTTGTCGTCCTCACTCGCCACGGCTACGAAACCGCAGTCGAAGGCACAAACGGCTGGGTCTGCTGGGTCGGACGGTCGTGGATGGCGATGTTCGATCATCCCGAATTTTGGAACCCAAAAGTTCGCGCCGCCGATTGCGTCAATCCGCCGGCTGCGCGCTCTGTTCTTCCGTACGCCTACAAACGCACCGAACTAATTCTGGCCGGCCATTCCAAACTCGAAGTGATCGCTGCAATCAAAGCGGCCATCGATAAGAAAGAGTTGCCGGTCTTGGAGCAGGGAACTGTCAGCTACATGATGTCCAAAGCCTCCTACCTCACCGACTACGGCAACCACAACATGCCGCATTTGATGTTCTTCCAATCCGAGAAGAACGACGCGGCTTGGGGCGCAAACCTTACCAACTCGCCCGTCCTCGCCGTCAACTATTGGTACCTCTCCGCCGACCAATATCCACAACTCAAAACCTTTCCACCAATGTCCGTCTTCTTAATAGGAGTGGACAAATGGTCGGACGGAACTCCGGCTTCGCCAATGTAAAGACCGAAATGGCGGTCTTCGGCTGTCGACTTCCTTCGTCGTGAACGACTACAAGATGAACGATTCAGCGCGCAAGGGTTTCAACTCTCATCAGGCACCGGTAATAAGAAAGGAGCGGGACAATCCAACGAGAAACCTAACCTACTCAATCAACCTCACGTTAGATGGTTGCTGCGACCACACCAAAACGATTGCCGACGAAGAATTGCTTGAATATTACACGCAGCTCCTGAGAGATGTTGATGTGGCTGTCTATGGACGCAAAACCTATCAATTAATGGTTCCTTATTGGCCGGATGTCGCCAAATTACGGGGTTCAGCCCCGTGTCCCTTGCAACAACGGTTGGGTCGCATCCCACCTAAGCGTGGAGAGAGCGGAGCATGAGTTCAAAAATGGTGCTCGGTCACCACATCAATAACCCATGTGGTGTATGCTCGCTACTACCGCCGCGGCAATCAGGCAGTAGATGCCGAAGACATACCAGCGTCCGCCTTCCAGCCATCGACTGAGCCATTTCAAGGCGAGAAGGCCAGAACAGAAGGACAAGGCCGCTCCGATCAGGCTGGGGAGCACTGCTGAAGCCAAGTGCACTGTGCCACTGATGTGTTCTGCATCGATAAGCCGCACGCCTTCGCGAGCCACGACCGCGGGAGTCAAGACCACCGCCAGAGCGAAGCTGAAGGTCTCCGCTCTCCGTTTTGCCACTCCTGCCAGTATTCCAGTAGAGATGGTTGCGCCGGAACGCGAAAATCCGCGGAATGGCAAACACAATCCCTGTACCGCCCCAATCAGAGCGGCCTGCCGTGCGTTTAGGTCTTTGGTTTCGTCCAGACCTGCTGTCCGCTTCTCGACAATCCCGGCGATCAAGATCAGGACTCCAGCGGCCGCCAATGCCGGAGCAATGAGTTCGAGATGGCTGAACAGATCCTCGATCTGAGCATGCCCTACGTGTCGAAAGATAGTCTTTTCGATGATCTTGATGCAGCCTTCGCCAATGGCTCCCGTGAGCACAGTCGCAAGGACTATATGACCAGCAAACCTCCTGAAAGAAGATGAGGACTGGAAATATGTGGTGCGCCATTGCCGCCAAAAATACGCGATCACGGCAAACATTGTGCCTGTGTGAAGCATGACCAGAAGCAATGTCATCGGTGGCGACGACGGATCGAGGCCCATCAATTTCTCGGCAACGATTACATGGGCTGAACTAGATATTGGTAATAATTCCGCCAAACCCTGCACGATGGCCAGGACAATGATAGGTATGAGTGACATTCGCCGATTCTAAGCAGCCTTTAGCCCGGAAGTTCATTATCGTCGAGCTAGCCGGCCCTTCCCAATGCATTGCACACAAGGATAGGGCGATACGCTCGAACACAATGGTGCAGTCTCAGTGCGTACAGCCGAGGCTTTTGCAGTGTTGACCTGCCGCCTGTTTCGGGTGCGCAGATGGCGGAGTGAAATCGGCTCGCTGCTGAGGTTCAATAGTTCGGATCATTTCGCAGCCAAACTGAGTATCACCGCACTAGAAATGAAAGAAGCACTACTGACTAACGCGTGCTGAGCGTATCGAGGGTTCTCCGCATGCTGGCCGAGTATACCTCTGATGGCGCTGACGATCATGTAAAAAAAACCGCCTCCGACATGTGCGAACAATATTCCTAACAAGAATGTCGAGGTGGAATTCGCCAGGTAGAATCCGACTACGCCGCCAACAATGGTCATGCTTTCCACTCCAAGCGCCCACCTCATCGCTTTCTTGCGCTCAATTCCAGCGCCGAGCAGCAGCAATATCAGAGCCAGACCTTCGGGTATTTTATGCACCGATATTCCTGTCACGAGACCGATATCCGGGTGGCCGAGCAGACTATCTCCGAACGCCATGCCAAGCCCATCCATGGTGCAGTGCAGACCGAGAGCGACCATCAACATCATCGCCGCCTGTGCCAGGCGCGGATTCGCGTGTTCAAGGTCGTTTACCGCGCAGGCCGGGCAGACATGGTAGACATATTTGCCGATGGCCCACAGGAGAAGATATCCGCTGGCACAGGCAAGAAGGAGGGCTGGCCACGTCAGGAACTGTTTGGCGTCGGGTAACACATCAAACAGCGTAACTGCGAGCAACGTGCCCATCGCGGCAGCCACCAGCAGGCTGAGTCGATGCAACGCGATCTTGCGAATGACGATGCCGAGCGCTATGCCGCCAAATGCAAACAGGGTTGCCACGGCTGGGTGCAAAAGCACGACTTCTAGAAAATGGGCCACAGTGGTCATAGTAACGCATATGTATTAAATCACACTACCGTACCCCGTATGGTATATTGAAAGGCATTTCAACTATGAGCCACACAATCAAAGAGAAACAGGACCTCCTTCTCAGGGCCAAGCGCATCCGCGGGCAGGTGGAAGCCTTGGTGCGGGCCTTGGACGAAGAGCGCGATTGCTCGGAAGTTCTGCAAGTGATGAGCGCAGCGAGAGGCGCGATGAACAGCTTGATGGCCGAGCTTCTGGAAGGCCATATCCGAAGCCATGTTCTCAATGGAAAACAGAAACCGACTTCAAAGCAGGTCGCCGCCGCTGATGAAGTGATCGATATGGTCAAGTCGTATTTGAAATAACCAACGTTCAAGGTGCAGAGGGTAGCTGTTATGAATTCCTCGTTCAGGGTTGAAGAGTCTCCGACTAAAACGTCCGAGCTCGTGCAGAAGCGGAATTCCTCAGAACTGACCGAACCTGTCCTCGACGCTGACCACGACGAACACGGGCACGGCGCGGACTGGGCTGAGCTCGCTCGCATTGCTTTTGTAGTATTGGCTGCAACCGCGGTCTGGTTTCGACTTTGGGAGCCGTTTCCGCACGTCAGTGTAGTCGGCATCGCGGCTACCCTGATCGGCGGCTATCCCATTTTCAAGGAAGCTTTCGAGAACATTATTGAACGGAAGATGACGATGGAGCTCTCGATGACCATCGCACTTCTGTCGGCTTTGGCGATTGGAGAGTTCTTCACCGCGCTGGTCATCACTGGCTTCGTCCTTGCCGCCGAGGTGTTGGAGGGTCTCACGGTCGGCAGAGGCCGACGGGCGATCCAGAGTCTTCTCGATTTTCTCCCCCGAACTATCTTAATCCGCCGCAATGATCAGGTCGTGGAAATACCGTCCGACCGGGTTCAGGTCGGTGACACGGTAATCGTGAAACCGGGTGGACACATCCCGGTGGATGGCCTTGTGCTTGGCGGACGGTCGTTTGTGCAGCAAGCGGCAATCACCGGCGAAGCCATGCCGGTTGAGAAAGCACCTGGAGATACGGTCTACGCCGGAACCATCAACCAATCGGGGGCGCTGGAAGTCGGCGCCCAGCAACTCGGGCGCGACACGACGTTCGGAAGAATCATTGAAGCCGTCGAACGGGCGGAGAAGTCGCGGGCCCCCATCCAGAAGACTGCTGATCGTCTGGCGGGTTACCTTGTCTACTTTGCCCTCGGTGCAGCCGCTCTGACCTTCGTCATTACTCACGATGTCCGGTCAACCATTTCGGTGGTAATCGTTGCCGGAGCGTGCGGCATTGCAGCTGGAACTCCTCTGGCAATCCTCGGAGCAATCGGCCGCGCGGCGCATCAAGGCGCCATTATCAAAGGGGGCCTCTACCTGGAAGCGCTGGCCGCCGTGGACACCGTGCTTCTGGACAAGACCGGCACGCTGACTTTCGGTACTCCGCAGATCCGGGAAGTCGTTCCAGCCAACGGCTTCGGGGAGCGACAGATCATAGCTGCTGCCAGTATTGCGGAGCACAAGTCGGAGCATCCTCTCGCCAAGGCAATCGTGGCACGGGCAACGGAACTCGCCATACCACTCGTCGAACCCGATGAATTCTCGTATACGCCCGGAAGAGGAGTTAGGGTGACCTATCGAGGCGAGGAGATCGTGGTGGGTAGTATGGCGCTCCTCGTGGAGGAAGGGATGACCAGGGGTTTGCCCGCAGATAGTCCCATGCCGGATGGAGCGTCGGAGGTCTATGTAGCTCGCGCGGGACAAGTTCTGGGGACCATCCGCATTGCGGATGTTTTACGGTCGGAGGCCAAGAATGCGGTTGCGGTGATGCAGCAGATGGGCTTGAAAGTTGTTCTGTTGAGCGGAGACACACAAGGTTCAACTTCGTCGATAGCCCACGATCTCGGAGTGGACGAAGCGGTGGGAGGACTCCTGCCGGAGCAGAAAGCGAAGTGGGTGACTGAACTGCGCAGCAAGGGGCGCAATGTCGCGATGGTTGGTGACGGCATCAACGACGCTCCAGCCCTGGTAGAGGCCAATGTCGGTATTGCGATGGGATCAGGGACTGACGTCGCTCGGGAGAGCGCGGATGTGATCTTGATCGGAAGCGATCTCTCTAAATTAGTCGCAACTTTGCGGGTTGCTCGACGCTGCCGCGGGATCATCATGCAGAACTTTGTGGGCACGTTGGCCGTAGACAGCGTGGGAGTGGGAATGGCAGCCTTCGGTTTTCTCAATCCACTCCTGGCCGCATTTATTCATGTCACTTCGGAGTTGGCATTCATCCTCAATTCCACGAGATTGTTGCCGCGAAGTTCCGAGAGGGCGCGGTGAGTCGTTTCTACGCGGGCCTTTCGCTATCGCACCACCACTGATATCGACGATCGCTCAAAACAATAACAAGCACCTGTGTATTCAGATGATCGATGTGGGGCGGCCACTCTGGAGGGCGGCAAGTGGAGGGTTACACGGCGAGATACCTCTTGTTGCGTTTGTTTCCTCTCTTGATGTAGATTCAAACGACATATTCGTGGGGTAGTCGTCGTAACTTTTTGTGGGATAACCGTCATGCGGTCGATAATGAAGCGGATGGCGTGCCTGTGCGTGTTGCTGACCGTGTGGTCAGCAATAACATTCGCCACGCATCAACATTCGAGCGCAACCGAATCGTCATCTTGTACGGTCTGTATTGCGGCCCATTCAGCTTCCCCCAAAACCACCAGCACGTTGCCAAGGGTGATGTTCGTTATTGTCTCCACCCTTCGGACGGAGCCAGTTTTGGCAAAGCAATGCCCGGCCGTCTTGGTGCTATCCGTCCGCCCACCTCCTAGCGTCTAGACAAAGATCATTTCTCTGATGTTCAAGGCCCGGTTCGTTTCCGGTGAGCCTTTCCCTTGATCTTTTTGACCAAATTCAGGAGGAATCATGCTGGCTTCATACCAGAGGTCGCTTCGTGCGGCTTTTATTCTCGTATTCTGCGCGGTGCTCGGTCTTCAGGCCTACGCGCAATCGGGCGGGAATTCCGGCTCTATCAGCGGCACCGTGTTGGACCCCACCGGTGCCGCGGTGCCAAATGCAACCGTTGAAATTCATAACCCGGTCAGCCAGTATGACCGGACCACGACCACAGATAGTAAGGGAAACTTTACTTTTTCAAACGTTCCCTTTAATCCCTACCACATGACGGCCGCAGCCCAGGGTTTTGCCACAGGGGTACAGGACGTCGAAGTTCGGTCCGCCGTTCCCACTAGTGTGAAAATCAGCCTTCAAGTAACCGGCTCTAGAGAGACCGTGAACGTTGAGGCCAATGCCGGAGACCTGATAGAGAACGATCCCACCTTTCACACGGACGTAGACAGAAACTTATTCAACAAGATTCCGTTGGAAAGCACAACTTCGGAACTCAGTTCGTTAGTCACCTTGGCAACGCCGGGCATTGCCGCCGATTCGAATGGACTGTTTCATGGCCTTGGCGATCACGCAGAGAATTCGTTTTCCGTCGACGGCCAGCCAATCACAGATCAGCAAAGTAAAGTGTTCTCGAATCAGTTGCCGGTCGACGCGGTGCAGTCGATGGAAGTTGTCTCCGGTGCGCCGCCTGCAGAGTTTGGAGGCAAGACCAGCATTGTAATCGTAGCGACCACGCGCTCAGGCCTGGGCGTGACCACGCCTCATGGAAGCCTGACCGGCTCATACGGGACGTTTGGAACGTCCAACGTGGCAGCCGAGCTTGCCTACGGGGGCAAGAACTGGGGAAATTTTATTTCCGCAAACGGCCTGAATACCGGACGATTCCTCGATCCGCCGGAATTCACCGTGTTGCACGATAAGGGCAATGAAGAAAATCTGTTCGACCGCGTGGATTATCAGTTCAACAACAAAGACTCGATGCACGTGGATTTCCAGTACACCCGTTCCTGGTTTCAGACACCCAATACATTTGACGGGGAGAACGCCACGCCCTGGACGGGGCTGTATGGAATCCTTCCGTCAGTCGAAGACTACGGCGGCCTTGGCCCCAATGGAGTGGCCGTCGGCCCAACCGACCAACGCTCGAAAATCGGAACCTTCAACATCGCCCCTTCCTGGACGCGCGTGCTGAACACGCACATGGTGTCCACCGTCGGCGGATGGGTGCGCCGCGACGGCTACAACTATTATGGGAGCGACAACCCCTTCGCCGATCTCGGCCCGCCTAGCCTGCAGCGGCAGACCGTCGGCCAGGACCGCAGTCTGCTGAATGCAGGCATGCGGGCCACGCTTTCGTACGTCAAAGGGATTAATAATGTGAAGTTCGGGGCTGACTACGAACAGACGTTCTTGAATGAGGACGACACGGTGGGAA
>Ga0335072_10016456_pt1 | contig 10483 bp, 8 predicted proteins | sample Lox_Sample_21_FD_206725 | JGI IMG/M metagenome (GOLD analysis project Ga0335072, IMG submission 206725) | Soil microbial communities from Loxahatchee National Wildlife Refuge, Florida, United States - Lox_Sample_2.1 | ecosystem: Environmental > Terrestrial > Soil > Wetlands | place: USA: Florida... | reverse complement strand
GATCACGCCCGAGGAGGCGCGCGCCGCCTCGCCGGACGCCATCGTCGCGACCGGTCGCTCAGACTATCCCAACCAGGTCAACAATGTCCTGGGCTTTCCCTATATCTTCCGCGGCGCGCTCGATGTCCGCGCCAGCACCATCAATGAGACGATGAAAGCCGCCGCCGCCGAGGCGCTTGCCGTGCTCGCGCGGGAGGACGTGCCGGACGAGGTGCATCGTGCTGCCGCCCGCCAGCTGCGCTTCGGGCCGGAATACATCATCCCCAACGCGTTCGACCCGCGCCTCATCACCCGCGTTCCGCTTGCCGTGGCCCGCGCGGCTGTGGAGAGCGGCGTCGCGCGCCGCGCGATCACCGAGACGCGCCGCTACCAGCGCGAACTTGCGGCGCGGCTCGATACGGCGGTGAACATCCTCGACCTCATCACCGAAGGGGTGCGCGATCAACCCAAGCGCATGGTCTTCGCGGAGGGCGAGAACGAGACCATGGTCCGCGCGGCAGCGCAGTATCACAAGGAGGGGTTCGGCACGCCGATCCTGATCGGCAACGAGGTCCGCGTGCGCGCGGCCTTCGCGCGACTGGAGCTGACGCTGCATGACGGCATCGAGATCCGCAATGCCCGTCTCGCCGCGATGGATGACCACAACAACAATGTCCGCTACACGGAGTTTCTCTACACGCGGCTGCAGCGCCGCGGCTACCTGCTGCGGGATGTGCAGCGCATGGTCAACCAGGACCGCAACATCTTCGCCGCCTGCGCCGTGGCGCTCGGTGACGCCGATGGCCTGGTTACCGGCCTTACCCGAGCCCCCGGCCAGGCTTTGGAGGCGATCCGGCTCGCGATCGACCCCAAGCCCCACGCCGTGCCGTTCGGCCTCTCGATGGTAGTATCGCAGCACGCCACGCTGCTTGTGGCGGACACCCTGATCAACTGCGAACCGACCGCGGAAGAGCTTGCCACCATCGCCATCGCGAGCGCCATCCGCATGCGTGCGCTCGGCCAGAGCCCGCGGGTCGCGCTCTGTTCGCATGCAACCTTCGGGCAGCCGCAGACCGAAGGATCTCAGCGGATCGCCACGGCCGTGCAACTGCTCGAGCAGCGCCGCGTGGATTTCGAGTTCGAAGGCGAGTTGAGCCCGGAGGTGGCGCTGGATGTGAGCCTGCGCCAGCGCTACCCGTTCTGCCGTCTGACCGGGAATGCCAATGTGCTCGTGATGCCGAGCCTGGATGCCGCGCAGATCGCGACGCAGATGGTGGCGCGGCTGGGCGAGGCGCGAGTCATCGGCCCGGTGCTGACCGGGCTCCAACATCCGGTGCAGGTCGTGCCCGCGGACAGCAAGGTCTCGGACCTCGTGGTGTTCGCCTGCCTCGCCGCGACCACGATGGAGTGACCATGCTGGGGCGCTTGGCGGCCCGGGTGGCCGCGAAGCGCCCTCTACGGGGCTCAGGTCAGCCGACGCTCAGCCTGCGCCTGCAGGTCGGCCAAAAACGCATCGACCGTCCGATTGTCCTTGAGCGCCGCCAGCATGAGGGCCTGTTGGCTCGGGGGTGCCAGGCCGCCCAGCGGCGGGTCGCGGTCGAGGTTCGTGGGGAAGGCGTAGCCCTCGGCACAGGCAGCGACGGCGTCGGCCGCGCGATCCGCGGAGATGCGTCCCTCCGCCAGCATCGCTCGGAGGGCCGGGTAGAGCGCGGCGCTCATCCGTGTGCGGTCCACGCTCTCCATCGCCCGCCCGAAGGCCGAGGAGACCTGCAACAGGTTCGCCATGCGCCGCACATCGGCGGAGCGGTTGGTGCCCGCCGCATGAAACAGCGCCGGGTTGAAGAAGGCCGCATCGCCCTTCGCCAGCGGCAGCTGCACGTGATGGGCGTGAAAGAACGCGCGGAACTCGGGGTTGGTGACGGCGAGATAGCCGGGCTCATAGGCCTGGGAATAGGGCAGGTAGAGGGTGGGGCCGGTCTCCACCGGCATGTCGCAATGGGCGACCGCACCCTGCAGCGTGAGCATCGGCGACAGCCGGTGCACATGCGCGGGATAGCGCGCCATCTGCTCTGATGTCATGAAGCCTAAGTGATAGTCGCGGTGCGGGGACTGCGCCTCGCCGCCGGGGTTTACAACGTTCACCTGGGAGGTGAACTGATAGGCCGGCCCGAGCCAGGCCTCGCTGACCAGGGCAAGGATTTCGTTACCGTAATAGGCGGCGAAGACCTCCGGCGCGCGCAGGCATAGTTTTTCGAGTGCGTTCCAGATCCGGTCATTGGCGCCGGGCTTGGCGAAATGGTCACCGCCGCCCGTATTCGTCCCGTGCTGCTCCGCGATGATGTCGCGGAAGGCCTCGCTTGCAGCATCGATGACCGCGAGATCGGGCAAGGCCCGGCGGAGCACGATGATGCCGGGACCGGTCATCAGCGCTTCAGCCCACTCGGCCAGAAGGGCGCGCCGGCCTTCCGGTGTCGCGACGACGCGACGCACGGCGTCGCAGTCGTAGACCAGGACGCGCGCGGCCACGTCTGCCGCCAGAGGGTAGTCGGCCAGCACCGTCTCCGTGCTGGCGAGGGAAGCGAGGTCGTCGATCCAGGCGCGGTCGGCCGCGAAATAGACCCGATCCCCCCGCAGCTGGCCGATATTGTCGGTCTTCATGACGTTTCTCTTCCCTTGTTGGTCGACGCGGAGCATAAGCGGCTTTGCGGTGATCGGAAGATCAGAAATCCATCAGAAAACCATCAAGGCGGAGCGCGCCAGGGTTGCGGGGCCCATGGATGGCGGGGCCTGGGTGCGGCATTTCAGGGCTCCGCCCGGACCCGAATGAAGCCTCGTGCCTCCTTTTTTATCGAAGACGTCCTCTCGTCCTTGTTTTCGCCAAGGTGCTTCGTGATACATCTCGCCATAATGCATTGACTATCGTAACGATCCCTCATGTCCCGAGCATTCCTCATCAAGGAAATCGCGGTCCAGGCCGGCCTCAGCGCCGCCACGGTCGATCGTGTCGTCAACGGCCGCTCGGGCGTGCGGGTGCTCACCCAGCAGCGCGTGACCGAAGCGATCCGCGAACTTGAGGCGCAAAGCCGTCAGCGTGCGCTCACCGGCCGCAAGTTCATCATCGATCTGGTGATGGAGGCGCCGGCCCGCTTCACCAAGGAGGTGCGGGGCGCGCTTGAAGCGGAGCTGCCGACGCTTGAGCCGGCCGTCTTCCGGTCGCGCTTTCACCTCTGGGAGGTACTGCCCGCAGCGGCGATGGCGCAGGCGCTCGACCGCATTCGCGAAACCGGCAGCCATGGCGTCATCCTCAAGGCGCCCGACGTGCCGGAGGTGGTCGCAGCGGTCGATCGTCTCGTTCAGGCCGGCATCCCGGTGGTGACGATCGCGACCGATCTGCCGCATTCCCGCAGGCGCGCCTATGTGGGGATCGACAACCGGGCGGCCGGGGAGACCGCCGCCTATCTCATCGGTGCCTGGCTTGGTACGTTGCGCGCCCGCATCCTCGTCACGCTCAGCAGCAATCGATTTCGCGGCGAGGAGGAGCGGGAGGCCGGCTTTCGCCAAGCGTTGCGGCGGTATCACCCGAACATCGGGATCGTCGAGGTCAGCGAAGGCCATGGCATGGACCGCGAGACGGTGGCGCTCGCGCGCCGCGCGCTGACGGAGGACCGCTCGATCCTGGGCGCCTATTCCATCGGCGGCGGCAACACGGCAGTGCTCGCGGCCTTCGCGGAGGCCAGCCGCGTATGCATGGTCTTCATCGCGCATGACCTTGACGCGGACAATGCGCGGCTGCTGCGGGAGGGGCGGATCCGGGCGGTGCTGCACCACGATCTGCGGCAGGACATGCGAACGGCTTGCCGCCACATCATGCACGCCCATGGCGCGCTGCGCGACGTGGCGGCCAGGCTCTCGCCCGTCCAGGTCATCACGCCCTTCAACCTGCCGCCGACGCTATAGCGTGTCGGTGCCGTCGCCTGTGCGCATGACCTCGGCCTCCCGCCGCAGGCGGCGGAAGCTGCGGGTGCTGAAGGGCAGCATGGCAATGTAGATGATGCCCGCCGCCGCCAGCGCGGCCCAGGGTTCGGCGAGCAGGATCGCGGCGAACACGCCCGTCCCGAGCAGCAAGGGCAGCACGACCTCGGCCGGGACCTTGAAGTTCTTGAAGCTCCAGACCGGCACGGTCGAGACAAGCAGGATGGCGGTGCCGATCAGCACCAGCGCCACGATGGCCGGCGAATGCGCGAGCGTCGAGAGCCAGGGCAAGCCGACCGCCCGTGCCTCCAGCCCGACGAAGATGGGAAACAGCGCGAGCAGGGCGCCGGCCGGGGCCGGCACGCCCGTGAAGAATCCGGCCGTGTAGGTGGCGATCGGCGTGGCGTCCAGCGCCGCGTTGAAGCGCGCGAGCCGGAGCGCCATGCAGACGGCGAACATGAGCGACGGGATGAACCCGACACCGCCATAGAAGCTGAGCGACCAGAGGTAGAGCAGGAAGGCGGGGGCGACGCCGAAGCACAGGAAGTCGGCAAGGCTGTCAAACTCCGCGCCGAAGCGCGACGTGCCCTTCAGCAGCCGCGCGATCCGTCCGTCCAGACCATCGATGACGGCGGCGACCACGATCGCAATCACAGCGGCGTCGAAGCGCCCGTCCAAGCCGAAGCGCATGCCGGTGAGCCCGGCACAGAGCCCCAGCATGGTGAGAAGATTGGGCAGAACCCGGTTGAAGGACGGCCCCTTGAAGCGCGGGCGATGGGCCGGACGCTTGAGGCGCCGCCGCCGGCGTACCGGCCAGATGCGGCCGTCGGGCGCGCCGCTGGTGCGCGGCTCGCTCATATCATCTCCGGATCGGGCGGCGACCCCATCGGCGGGTCCATCTCCGAAGGCGGTTCCGGCTCCGGCTCCGGCTGCGGCTTCGGCTCCGGTGCTATCGCCGGCTCGGGGAGAACCTCAGGCACCAGCTCTGGCTCCTCGGTCGAGAGTTCGGCGATCACGCTCTCACCGCCAATCATCGTCTGCCCTTCGGAGACCAGGGGCAGAACCCCCGCGGGCAGATAGAGGTCGGTGCGGCTGCCGAAGCGGATGATGCCGAAGCGGCCGCCCGCCTGAACGTGGTCGCCCTCCTTCACGTCGCACAGGATACGTCGCGCGATGAGCCCGGCGATCTGCACGACAGCGATTTCCCGTCCGTCGGGCAGGCGGATGGCGAGCGCGTTGCGCTCATTCTCCTCCGCGGATTTGTCGAGGTTTGCACTCAGGAACTTGCCGTGCCGGTAGGCGATGCGGGTCACTGTGCCGTCTGCCGGCATGCGGTTCACGTGCACGTCCAGCACGGAGAGGAAGATCGCGACTCGCCAGCGTGGCATGATCCCGAGGCCGAGTTCCGGCGGCGGCGCCGCAAGGGTGATGCTGACGATATGGCCGTCAGCCGGCGCCAGCAGCGCACCGGCGCGCGGCGGGGGGAAGCGCTCGGGATCCCGGAAGAAGTAGAGGCAGAACAGGATGAAGACGACGCCGATCCAGGCAAGCCAGCTCGCGAAGATGAGCCCCGCCAGCACGAGGATAGCGCCGATGACCAGAAAGGGCCGTGCCGCCGGGTGAGGCGGGGAGAAGACGTAACGGAAAGCACTAGCTTGAGCCATGATGGCGGGGTGTTATCAGGTCTACCCCCGGCTTGTCTCGCCTTCCTCCGGCCTTTTGACGCGCCTCTGCCCGTGCCGCGCCGGCGTTTCATACTCTGACCGAATCAGGGGTGTCAGAGCCGAGGGTGGCGGCGCATGCGCGGCTTCATCCGGCGTGGGCATGTGGAAGGCCTGGCCCGGATAGATGCGCTGCGGGTCCCGAATCTGATCGCGGTTCTCCTCGAAGATCGCCGTATAGACGATGCCGCGCCCGTAATTGTGCCGGGCGATGGTCCAGAGGCAGTCCCCCGGTTGCACCACGGCCTGGCCCGGCGCCAGCACCTGGGTCAGGCTGGCGCGGGCGAACGGCACCTCGCTGCGCGCGATGACCTTGCCGTCGGCCGCGAGCTCATCCGACCGTAGCTGATAGATGCCGGGCGGCAGGTCGGCGGCGGGTGCCAGCGTCCAGGCACCGTGGCTGTCTGCGACCGCGTCGCCCAGGAGGTGGTTATTCACGTACAGTCGGACCGTCTTTCCCGGCTGCCCATGGCCTGTGAAGCGGATGCGGCCCTGATCGTCATACTGGACGATATCCAGCCCCACCGGCCCCGGATGACTGCCGGGCGGCGCGAGCAGCAGACGCGGCGGCTGATTGCCCTGCGTCAGCACCACGATCGGCCCGGATTTGAGTTGTGTGCCGTGGACGCTCGCCACGACGCCCGCGCCGGGCTGGCCGGGCAGGCTGAGGAGAACGGTTGTCTGCGCCGCAGTATCGGTCGGCGGCGCTTTCGAATCGGCGACGGACAGCTGATGGACGCCTGAGGGCAGGGTTGCGTCAGGCAGGAATACCCATTGCCCATCCTCGTCGGCTGTTACGGAGCCCAGGATCGTCACGCCGCTGTGGATGGTGATGGTCTCCCCGGGCTGCGCCCGCCCGGCCATGACCAGCGAACCGTATTGATCGATTCGGACGACGTCGACGCTCGGGGCTGGCGAGTGAGGGCGAATCGGCTTGGCCGCAGCCGGTTGCGCCGTGGCCGGCAGAGGCGCCGCCGGCAGAGGCGCGGCCGGCAGAGGCGCAGCCGCCAAGGCCGTCGCCGGCTGCGGGGATTGCGCCGGCTTAGGGACCGCCTTGGGCTCGGCCGGTTGTGCTGAAGCCTGCTGAGCTGAAGCCTGCTGAGGCTGAGGCTGAGGCTGAGGCTGAGGCTGGGGCTGCTGCGCATGAGCTTGCTGGGCGGGCGGCGGGCTCTTGGCCGTCGCCGGCATCGCATGCGTTGGCTGCACGGTGGCCGCAGCTGGCGAAGCCTCGGGATGACCCACGACAGGTGCCGTGCGGTTCGCCTCGAACACATATCCACCGGCCGCTGCGGCGAGGCACACAAGGATCAATGCCAGCACAGCGAAAGATCGACCGGGCCGCTCCGCCGGAGTCGGATCGTGCTGTGTTACCTCAGTCATCCACCGTTTATCCCGGCCCCTGCACTCAGTGATTACCCTGCAACAGCTTGATACCACGAACGTGTGAAGCTTGCTTAGTGTTTACATTAGGCACCGTGTTTCTTCCGAGGCTGGAGGGTTGCATCCCGAGGGTCGCCCTGCCACCAAGGTCCGGATGATGCCTCTTCGCAGACGCGGCATCATCGCCTTGATGGAACAGTCACGGATCGGGCTTCTCTCTTGCAAAGGACCATCGCGATGCCGGCGATCAAAGCGGTCACTGTGTTCGGGGGTGCGGCGTCGGGCCATAACCCCGTCTGCCGCGAGACCGCGATCGCCCTTGGCCGCGGCTTGGCGGAAGCTGGAATCACGGTGATCTTTGGCGGCGGCAGCATCGGCATGATGGGCGCCGTCGCCAATGGTGCGCTCGACGCGGGCGGCGAAGTCATCGGCATCATTCCGGACTTCCTCGCCCGGCGGGAGGCCGCCCATACCGCCGTCACCGAGATGATCGTCACGGACAGCATGCATAGCCGCAAGCGCCGCATGTTCGAGCTGTCGGACGCCTTCGTGACCCTGCCGGGCGGCCTGGGGACCTTGGACGAGACCTTCGAGATGATCACCTGGAGGCAGCTCGACCTGCATTCCAAGCCGATCATCATCTGCGATGTCGGCGGTTGGGCCGAGCCCTTCCTGGCTTTGATCGATGCCCTGGTCGCCCAGGGTTTCGTGCCGAGCCACGCCCGACGGTTCTACGAGGTGCTGCACAGCGCCGAGGCGGTGGTCGCGCGGCTCACTGAACTGCCGGCGATCGAGGAGGCGACGGCCGTCTCCAGGCTGTAGGCCTTGAACTATCGCCATGCGTTTCACGCTGGCAACTTCGCCGACTGCATGAAGCATGCGCTGCTGGTTTGGATGTTGCGGGCCCTGGCCCGGAAAACCGCCGGATTCATGGTTTTGGACACGCATGCCGGGTCCGGGCGCTACGACCTTGGCGGCTCCGAAGCCGGGCGCACCGGCGAATGGCGCGGCGGCATCGGACGGCTGTTGGCGGCCCGCGACTCGGGCCTATCCCTGCCAAACGGGATCGCCGATTTCCTGGGCCTGATCGACGAAGTCGGGCTCTATCCCGGCTCGCCGGCGCTCGCCCGGGCGCTCCTGCGGCCACAGGACCGGCTGGTTTGCTGCGAGCTCCACCCCGAGGACCATGCCGCGTTGCGCGGCAGGATGCGCGGCGACGCGCGCGTCTCGATCCATCTTCGCGATGGCTATGAGGCGGTGCGGGCCTTCCTGCCCCCGCGCGAGCGCCGTGGCCTCGTTCTCATTGATCCGCCCTACGAAGCGCCCGACGAGTTTGCCCGGCTGACGGAGGCGCTGCGTCAAGGATACGGCAGATTCCCGTCAGGAATCTTTGCTGCCTGGTATCCGATCAAGCATCGGGCGCCGGTGCGCGGCTTTCACGCGACGGTTGGCGAGGCGGGCATCCGGGACGTGGTCGCAGCGGAGCTGCTGCTGCGGGAGCCGGTCGATCCTGAACGGCTGAACGGCTGCGGATTACTGGTGGTGAACCCACCCTGGCAATTCATGGAAGAGGCGGAGCGTATGCTCGCCAGCCTCGCGGCGATCCTGGGCGAAGGCGAGCCCGGCGCCGGCACGCGCATCACGCGGATCGCTGCCGAATAAAGGCGAACACGGTCTGGGCAAATATTGCTCAACCAACGCCGCCATCTTCGGCATATGATGACTTTATGGGCGATTCTATGTGTATAAGACAAGCAACACATATTACGTGGCTGGCATAGAAGCTGCTTTGCTTCTTTTCAGCGCAGTATTCGGGTTGGCGTGCCCTCTCACGAAGTGAGTGAAGCCATGCAGACGCTCGACACAGCTCCCCATGACGAAAATATAGGCGAAGCTCTTACCTACGATCTCGCCTACGACATCGTTCCAGACGATGCGCGGCGCGGCCCCCTCGCGATGGGGCTTCTCTGGCTTGCCACACAGACGTCCTTCTCCGGAATGTTCATCGGCTTTTCCGCCCAGCAGTCCGGCCAGCCCTTCCGTGACCTGCTTTGGGGGTGCGGCATCGGCACGGCCTGCATGTTTATCTATGGCGTCCTTGCCGGCTATCTGGGCGCCGTGACCGGACAGATGCAGCCTTTCCTCACCCGCGCGGTCTTCGGCAAATTCGGCTCGATCCTGGTGTCGATCTTCCTGATCGTCATGGGCAGCGGCTGGTATTCCTTCCAGGCGGTCTATACGGGCCAGCTGTTCCAGGGTCTCGGTCTGGCGATGCCGATCATCCTTCTGGCAATCGTGTTGACGGTGCTGATGGCGACCAACAACGTCATCGGCTTCAAGGGCATCGGCATGTTCGGCCGCTGCGTGGCGCCCTTCGTCTTCTTCATCGCGGTCTACTCGCTCTACGAAGTCTTTTCCGGCACCGCAGCCCATCTCATCTGGGCGAAGCCGCATATCGCCAACACAACCTCGATCATTGCGACAGCCAGCGTGATCGTCGGGGCCGGGGTCTACGGCAACGAACCGGATGTCTGGCGGTTCTCACGGCCGAAGCTGGCGACCGTCGCGATACCGATGTGCTTTGCCTATGCGCTGGGGCTGTTCCTGTTCCCGGCGGCCGGCTGGGTCATGGCCCTGACCTCCACCGGCTCCACGCCGGCCCAGCAGGCGCAGGTCATCGTGCACTACCTGTTCGGCTCGGTGCCGTTCGCCGCGCTGATCATCTTCTTCTCCCAATTCGCGCTGAACGACATGAACCTCTACGAGTCGATCAATGCGATGACGAACGTCTTCAACATGAAGCGTTACTACTCGATCGGGATTCTTCTCGTTCTGGGCTGCGCCCTCTCAATCTGGATGGCGACCGCCGCAAGCCAGACCGTGTTCTTCATCGTGGCCGGCATCGGCGCCTCCACCGTGCCGACGGCGACGACGCTGATGGCCATCGATGTTCTGCTGGTGCCGCGAATCTTCGGTGTCAGGCGCAACCTGTCGAGCGTGCTGAACTGGCGCGACCTGGAATCGACAAACTGGCTCGGCATCATCTCCCTGCTCGTGGGCGTGATCGTATGCGTTGCCCTCTCAATACCCGGGAACGTCATTCCGAATGTCGGACTGAGCGTCGGCATCGCCCCGCTTGAGGGGTGGGCGGCGGCGGTGATCCTCTATCTCGTCCTGATCGCCGTGGTGCGCAGCAAGGCTAGTTTCCACTGGTTCATCGGCATCCGCGCGGCAGAAGCCGCAGAATGAACGGGGCGCCGGACGATCCCGTCCGGCGCAGCCCTGAGAGCCATTCCAAGCCACTCGGTGCGGCCCGCCGTCACGCGTGACGGTGTGCGCTGCCTTCTTCCAACTGAGACCTTCGAGGATTTACCTTGATGACTAAAACCATGTTCAAGGCCAAGTGCATTGTGCGAGGGGTGACGGACCGC
>Ga0335072_10016455_pt1 | contig 10483 bp, 11 predicted proteins | sample Lox_Sample_21_FD_206725 | JGI IMG/M metagenome (GOLD analysis project Ga0335072, IMG submission 206725) | Soil microbial communities from Loxahatchee National Wildlife Refuge, Florida, United States - Lox_Sample_2.1 | ecosystem: Environmental > Terrestrial > Soil > Wetlands | place: USA... | reverse complement strand
TCAGCTGAACCGATGTCCAGCGGCGGAGGATAATATGGAAATCGACGGCCAGGAAGAAATTACGGGCGGTTATCAGCTGATAAGATCAAGCGAAAATTTGAAAGGTTGGGGGCAGGTAAGCGGAACAGCGCAGATGACGAGGTCACCAGAGACTCTGAAGCTGACGCTGAGCGGCGTTGTCGAACGCTAGCCGTGCCTAGATGCGGTTCGGGTCGGCGGCAGGTTGCACCGATTCGCGATACGGCTGCGCCGTGAACTTGGGGGAAAAGAGACGCTTGCGCGGCGGCTCTAATGAAGGGCGCGGCGCAACTGATTGATTTCGGCCTGCGTGCGGGCGACTTGCGCCGCTTGAACTGCCTCGGAGTAGCCGAGGTCGTAGAAGCTCATGCCGGCCACTTTACTCTCGGCGTTCGGGACTTCGGCGGCGGCCTTTTGGGTGTCGATTTTCTCCGGCTGGAGAGCGTCGGTGGCAAGGACGGTCATCACACCGTCTTTTACTTCGGCGAGTCCGCCAGCGAGCCATAGCTCCTCGAAGCGGCCCTCGCTGATCTTGATCGTGAGGATGCCCGGCACCAGCGAGGTGATGTAGTTGATGTGCAGGGGGAGCACGCCAAATTCGCCGAGCGCGCCGACGGCGGTGACCTGTTCAACGGGTCCGTCGAAGAGGACGCCGGTCGGCGTCACGAGCTTGAATTGAAAGGTGTCGGCCATCGGTATCTAACGGTAGTAAGGTTCTCCGGATGGACTAGCGCGCTTCGCCGCGAGCCAGACGTTCGGCCTTGGCGCGGGCGTCATCGATAGTGCCGACCAGATAGAAAGCCTGCTCGGGCATGTCGTCGCATTTGCCTTCGAGGATTTCCTTGAAGCCGCGCACGGTCTCGGCGCGGGGCACGTAAGCGCCTGGAATATTGGTGAAGGGCTCCGCGACGAACATCGCCTGTGAAAGAAAACGCTCGACGCGGCGGGCGCGCGAGACGACAAGTTTGTCTTCGGCGGAAAGCTCGTCCATGCCGAGGATGGCGATGATGTCCTGGAGATCCTTGTAACGCTGGAGTATCTGCTGAACCTGCCTTGCGACCTGATAGTGCTCGTCGCCGACAACCTGCGGATCGAGGGCGCGCGAGGTAGATGCGAGCGGATCGACGGCAGGGAAAATAGCCTTCTCAAAAATTTTGCGGTCTAGCGCAGTGATAGCGTCGAGATGCGAGAAGGTAGTGGCCGGCGCAGGATCGGTGTAGTCGTCGGCGGGGACGTAAACTGCCTGAACCGAAGTGATAGCGCCCTTTTTGGTGGTCGTAATGCGCTCTTCGAGCTCGCCGATGTCGGTGCCGAGGGTGGGCTGATAGCCGACTGCGCTGGGCATACGGCCGAGGAGCGCCGAAACCTCAGAGTTAGCCTGAACGAAACGGAAAATGTTGTCGATGAATAGAAGGACGTCTTTGCCCTGTTCGTCGCGGAAGTATTCCGCCACAGTAACGCCGGTCAGGGCGACGCGAGCGCGAGCGCCAGGCGGCTCGTTCATCTGACCATAGACGAGGGCGGTCTTGGATAGAACGCCTGACTCCTGCAGTTCGCGATACAGGTCATTGCCCTCACGCGAGCGCTCTCCGACACCGGCAAATACCGAGACACCGCCGTGTTGCTTGGCGATATTGTTGATCAGTTCAAGGATGGTGACGGTCTTGCCGACACCGGCGCCGCCAAACAGGCCGATTTTGCCGCCGCGAGCGTAAGGGCAAATGAGGTCAAGGACTTTGATGCCGGTTTCGAGGATCTCGACCTCGGTGGCTTGATCGGCAAAGTCTGGGGCGTCGCGATGAATGGGCATCCGAAGCCCGGTGTCGATGGGGCCAGCTTCGTCGACCGGATCACCGGTGACGTTCATCAGGCGGCCGAGCGTACCGTCGCCAACCGGCACCGAAATAGGCGCGCCGGTATTGTTGACATCCATCCCGCGGACGAGTCCGTCGGTGGTGTCCATCGCGATGCAGCGGACAGTGTTTTCACCGAGATGCTGCGCGACTTCGAGTACGAGATTATCGGCGCGCTCGTCGATGGTCGGGTTGGTGACCCGCAAGGCGGTCATGATCGGCGGAAGCGAACCATTGGAAAATTCAACGTCGATGACATTGCCGAGGATTTGGCTGATGCGCCCGTTTGTTACTGCTGCAGCCATAGCTATTGCGAATAGTCCCTGTGGTTGAGTTTGGAATCACCCGCGCAGCGCTTCGGCACCACCAACGATATCCATCAGTTCCTTGGTGATCTGGGCCTGGCGGGCGCGGTTCATTTCGAGCGTAAGCCGGGAAATCATATCAGAGGCGTTATTGGTTGCACTATCCATCGCGGTCATTTGCGCGGCGAAGAAACTGGTCTCGGCTTCGAGCAGCGCGTGATAGATAGCAGCTTCGACATAACTGCGCATCACGACCGGAATCAAATCGGCGGCCGACGGCTCGATAAGATAATCGGTGTGGGTTGCCGTTTCACCCGGCTCCGCATTATCGCGCTTCGGCGGATCGATAGGCAGCAGTCGTTCGTATGTAGGCCGTTGAGAGAGTGCCGAAACAAATTTGCTATAGACGACCGCTGCTTCGGAGATCACACCACCGCGGTAGTCGGAGAGCACTTTGTTCGCGAGTGCACGCGCCAGTTCGACCGTCGCGAGGCGGGGCAAATTGTTGACGCGCTCGGCCTCAATCGGCTGACGAGTGCGTCTGAAATGCTCAGAGCCTTTGCGGCCAACAGAAAAGAGCATCGGTTCGGAATTCGCAGCGCGCAGACGGCGAGCATTGTCTTCGGCATAGCGAATCAAGTTGGCGTTGTAGCCGCCGCAGAGACCGCGATCAGAAGTAACGACGATAAGCAGCGCAGCGGGAGCAGCATTCTCGGCCGGAGCGGCAGCATCGGAGGCTGAGGCGAGCAGCGAATCGGCGACTCGCGCGAGGGCCTCGAAATACGGGCGGGCGTTGATCAACCCCTCCTGAGAGCGGCGTAGGCGTGAAGCTGCAACCAACTTCATCGCACGCGTAATCTGCTGGGTGGATTTGACGGACGTAATTCGCCGCCGGATGACTTTAAGCGTCGCCATGGCCGGTGCTTAACCTTGGTGATCAGGAAGCGGTACGGTTTTGCTGGAACTGGTCCAGCGCCGCGATCAGGCGCTTGCGCAAGTCGTCGCTGATCTCGCGCTTTTCCTTGATCTCGCCAAGCAAATCCTGGTGCTTCGAACTAAGAAACGCAAAGAGGTCGCGCTCGAATGGCTTGACCTGGCTGACTTCCAGCTTGTCGAAGTAACCTTCGTTGGCAGCGAAGATGATCGCTACTTCGTTTTCAATCGGCAGTGGCTCGTACTGATTCTGCTTGAGCATCTCGGTGAGGCGTTCGCCACGATGCAACAAGCGCTGGCTGGCCGGGTCGAGGTCGGAGCCGAACTGGGCAAACGCCGCCATCTCGCGATACTGCGCCAAGTCGAGCTTGAGCGTGCCACCGACCTGTTTCATTGCCTTGATAGCCGCAGAGAAGCCGACGCGAGAGACCGAGAGGCCGACGTTAACGGCGGGACGAATGCCGGTGTAAAAAAGGTCGGCGTCGAGGACAATCTGGCCGTCGGTGATCGAAATGACGTTGGTCGGAATATAGGCCGAGACGTCGCCGGCCTGAGTTTCGATGACCGGCAAAGCGGTCAGCGAGCCGCCGCCCATCTCGCTGCTGAGTTTGGCGGCACGCTCGAGCAGACGCGAATGGAGATAGAAAACGTCGCCGGGATAGGCTTCGCGGCCTGGTGGACGCCGCAGCAGAAGCGAGAGCTGGCGATAAGCGACTGCATGCTTGCTGAGATCATCATAAATCAGCAAGGCGTGGCGGCCAGTATCGCGAAAATACTCGCCCATCGTGCAGCCAGAATAAGGCGCAATGAATTGCAGCGGGGCGGATTCAGAGGCGGTCGCAGCGACGACAGTGGTGTATTCCATCGCGCCGTTGCGGCTCAGCTTTTCGACGACTTGGGCGACGGTCGAACGCTTTTGGCCGATGGCGACATAGACGCAGAAAACGTTGCCGCCCTTTTGATTGATGATGGTGTCAACGGCAATCGCAGTCTTGCCGGTCTGGCGGTCACCGATGATCAACTCGCGCTGGCCACGGCCGATTTGCAACATCGAGTCGATGGCCTTGATGCCGGTCTGGAGCGGTTCCTTAACTGGCTGGCGCTTGATGATGCCGGGGGCTTTGATCTCGATGCGGCGGGTCTCAGCGGACTTGATCGGGCCTTTGTCGTCGATTGGCTGGCCGAGCGAGTTGACGACGCGACCGAGCAGAGCCTCACCGACGGGGACTTCGGCAATGCGGCCGGTGCGTTTGACCTCGTCACCTTCGCCGATGGCCTGAGGGTCACCGAAAAGAGCGGCACCGACGTTGTCGTCTTCGAGATTGAGGACCATTCCGAAAATGGAATGGGGGAATTCGAGCAGTTCGCCAGCGGCGGCGTTCTGCAAGCCGTAGATGCGCGCGATACCGTCTCCGCATGAGAGGACGCGGCCTGTTTCGCTAACCGCGACACTACCTTCGAAGCCCTTTATTTCGTCGCGCAGGATTTCGCTAATTTCAGATGGTCTGATGTCCGCCATAAAGATTTTCCGCGCGTCCCGCGCTAGCCAGCAAGCCGACGCTGGGCTTCCGCCAGCCGTGCTGCGAGACTGCCGTCGTAGGTTTTGCCTTCCAGTTCGGCGACGACTCCGCCAATCAGGGAGGCGTCGATGTTGATGGTGGGGATAATGGTTTTGTGAGCGATGGCTTCGAGTCCCGCGACAATCTTCCGCAGGCCGTCGTCAGTGGGCGGTTGCGCGAAGGTCAGGGTGCAGCGGGCGCGTCCGAGCAAATCGTCGAGCATGCGCGCGTAGGCTTCGGCAATCGCCGGAATCTCGGGAAGGCGGCCGTGCCCGGCGACCACCAAGGTAAAGGAGCGGACAGGGAAACTGACGTCCAGCTTTTCTTCGATAACGCGGAGCGCGTCGGTGCGGCTAGCCGTCATAAGTTCGGGCGATTCGAGACGCGACGCGATTTCGGGCGATTCGATGATACGCGCGAGACGTTCGAGTTCGGCACCCCAGATTTCGAGCTGCTTGTGGTCGGTCGAGAGGCCCATCAGGGCACGCGCGTAGCGCTTAGCGACTTTCGAACTGCGCATCAGCGGGCCTCGTCGCGCAATTTTGCCACGAAACTATCCAGCAGGCGATTTTGATCGGCGGGCTTGAATTCACGAACGACGGTTTCACGGGCGAGGCGTCCGGCGGCGGCAGCCAGCGATTCACGCATCCGGCGTTGACCCGCCTCCCGCAGGGCGGCGGCGCTCAACTCGGTATCGCGCTTGAGACGGGCGGCAGTCTCCTGTGCCATCTCGTAGATGCGGCCAACCTGGTAGACCGTTTCGTCGGAGAGGTCAGCTGCGATGCGGGCCTTTTCGCCCTCAAGTTTAGCGGTACGTTCAGCAGCGCGATTGGCCAATTCCTCGGCTTCCCGATAATTGGCCTCGGCTTTGCCTAACGAATCTCGGATGGTAGCGGCACGCTGGCTGAAGAAGTCGCGAGCCATCGGAATCGCGTATTTGACGAGTATGAAGACGAAGATGGCAAAGTTGACAACGTAGAGAAGGAGCGAACCCCATGACCCGGAGCTTTCCGCTCCACCGTCAGCAGCCAAGGCAGCAGAGGGCGCAAGCGCGAGGCCTATAGAGGCCGCGATAAGAATCCGCCGTTGCATCAAAATGCTCAGTTATTCAGTGCGTTACGACCGGTCGCCGTTAGCGACCGACCCAAAACCCGTCCTGCAAGATCGGCTGCGAGACTTTCGGCCAATTGTTCCAATTGATGTTCCGCAGCCTTGAAGTCATTTTCGATCTGCGCCCTAACCTTCTCTAATTCGGCGTGCGCTTCGGCGCGTGCCTCGGCGATCACCTTACCGGCTTCTTCCTCTGCGCGCCGACGTTGAGCCTCCCGCTGAGCCATCGCTTCGCGCCTGACTTCCGCAAGCTGCCGCTCACGCTCTTCGAGGGCGGCCCGTTCCTCTTTGAGCAGCCGTTCCGTGCGCTCACTCAAGTCCTTGAAGCGACGCTCGCGCTCGCTCAGCAACTTAAGGAATGGGTTGAAAAAAAGCCAGCCGAATATAAACCAGAAAACGAGGAACGAAACAATCAGGGTGAAGAAAATACCCCAATCAGGCGGTATATGCATAGCCGAACATTAACTCCTCCTCGAAGCCGAGCCGTTCGGGGCTAAGGACCGCGGCCTCGGAGACTAGATTTCTCGATATTTCATTCGCAGCCAGATCGCGCTGGCTAAGCGATCCAAGCCACCCGCATACGGAGCGCTACATGGCCCTCGTGGGCTTGCGCTACCTTACCGCGGTTCGATTATGTGTAATCTGGCGAACCGCCAAACTCAAGCGGCATACTGAAAGATTACGCGGATTTTTGGGCGCTTACTTCGGGAGCCGGATTCGCAGCCGCGGTACCATTCGCGATGCGTTCTTCCTTAGGGAAGACGGTGACTTTACGCTCGTTTTGAGCGGCGTCAGCCTGCATCGAGCAATGGCCTTCGAACAACGCGCCCTCATGGACGACGAACACGGGCGCGGTGAGGTTGCCGACGACACGGCCGGCTGGGCGGATCTCGATCCGTTGGGTAGCAGTGATATCGCCGTTTACCTTGCCCGCGACGACAATCGAGGCAGCCTTGATCTGGGCAGTGATGACGGCGCTTTCGCCAATGACCAGATGATCTTTTGCAGTGATTTCACCCTCGATGGTGCCATCGAGGCGGGTTGAGGCTTCGAACATCAATTTACCGGTGATTTTGGAGGTGCGGTCGAGGTACGCGGCAGAGTCCCCAGTAGGGGCCGCTGGTCGGACTGGTGCAACGCTCTGGGCGACAGGGGCGGCCGATCGCTCCGGCTGGACGGGCACGGCGCTTACAGTGGGGATAGGTGCAGGCTTCGAGGGGACTGATACAGGACCCTTGGCCGCATCGGGCTTGACGTTTTTATCGGGCTCCCTATTGAAAAGCGCCATTGCAATGGTCTCCTGCGAGTAAAACTTGAATGGGCAAGCCGAGCCCTTCTATAGCCCCCCGGCCTTCCGACTCAGACTTGCTGAGATAACTTACGGACCGACTGGAGTCAAACCACTTAGTCGCGCCAGCAAGACGTGCACGTCGCTAGCGGTTCAAAGGGGTATGAAGTGCCCAATACTCAGGATAACATAGGTCGAGCGACGGCAACAGCAATATCCCTAAATGGAGATATTTTCGCCTACCAGTAACCTCCACGAGGCGTTCCGCTGACGCGTCCACAGGAGCAAGCAAATGTCTGTCATACCGGAAAAATATCACGATCTTCTGACCGGCAAAAAGGCGTTCGCGAGTATCGCTACGGTTTTAAGCGACGGTTCGCCGCAGGTAACGCCGGTATGGTTCGATTATCACAACGAGCGGATTCGCGTGAATACGGAAAAAAAACGTGTGAAGGCTCGTACGCTTAAAATGGGCGCGCCGGTGGCGCTCGCGATTCTCGATCCGGACAACCCGTACCGCTACCTGCAGGTGCGTGGAAAGGTTGTAAGTGTTACTGAGAACGGCGCCGACGCGCACATCAATTCACTCGCCAAGAAATACCTTGGGCAGGACAAATATCCGTTCAGTCAGCCAGGCGATGTGCGTGTGATGTACGAAATCGAACCCTCGTCGGCACAAGCAATGGGGTAGGCTCAAAGCCCGCGGGGACGCAGGTGCATGGGGAACGCTTGCAATGCTATGCATCCGCGTCGCCGCGTGTGAGGCCTTAGAACCTGAGCCGACGAACTGGCCGTCTGATGAAGGTCTGGTGCTGCTGTCTAGTAAGACGCGCCCGCTAGATTAACCGCCGAGGCTGAGGCGTCTCCTTGATTACTGTGGAGCCGCAGGTTGAGCCGCAATGAGGGCAGACATATTCGTATTTGTCACCCTCTGGCAAGACCAGGAGAAGGCGCTTGCGCACCTGTACTGCACGGCGGCATTTCGGGCATGCGAGCAGGGATGCTTCCATCCGCTCGAACGACGGCCGGCGATAGTCGGGCATGGCTACTCCGTCGCGATAATCCACTACCGCAGTAGTAGTTAGTCTGGGATCGAAGATAAGCGGGCGGGCGGGTGCGTGCAACCTGGCGTATTAGCGGACGGTGATGGCTACTTGGCGTCGTGGAAGATGATGCCGAGAGTAGTGCGATGACCGCTGCGAATCGTGCTGACGCCATGGCGGACGTTGACCCGATAGAAGCGACGAACGCCCTTAACGGGTCGCCAGCGCGTCGCGAAGATAACCGCCTGACCTTGGTCCAGAGTGATCGCCTCGCATCGGGATTGTGCACGCGGCCGTTGCTCGGCCAACATAAACTCACCGCCAGTGAAATCGATTTCGCGGCGGTTCAATAGACAAGTGAGCTGGAGCGGAAAGTAGATTTCTCCATAGAGATCCTGGTGCATGCAGTTGTAACCGGCGGCATCGTAGCGTAGCAGGAGCGGAGTTGGGCGAGCTTGGCCGTGACGATGGCAGACTTCGAGAAACTCACCGAGGACGGGTGGGAAGCGTGTTTCGAATCTAAGCGCGCTGAGCCATCGGTTGGCCAGTGGCGCAAGGTACGGATAGACAGCAGCGCGTAGTTGAGCAACGACGTCGGGCAGAGGGTTGCCGAAGTATTTGTATTCGCCGAGGCCGTAGCCGAAACGCGCCATATTCACGCGGCTGCGGAAATGATCGCGGATGTCATAGAGGCCGGCGAGATGGGCGCATTCGGCGGGCGTGAGGATTGCGGGCGTGAGCGCGTAGCCGCTGGTGTCGAGGGAAGTGGTCAACGACGGCCAATCGAGAGCGGCGACGCGATCGATGATAGGCGCGGTGGTGTTGGTTTCCATCAGAGCTTTTATTCGCCGATCCTGACAGGCTCAGATTATCAAGTCTCGCGTCCTCAGAGTTTTAGATGGAGCGTTCCGGACTCGCGCCGGGGCCACGCTATCGCCGGCAGTTGGCTCGTGGACCTCCAGCCGCGTAGCCTCACAAGCTCGGCCATCTCAGAATTAGAACACGCGGCGAACGAGGATGTGAAATCGCGGTCGCGTCGATTGCTAGAAGAGAAACCGCTTGCCAGCAGGTGCAAAGGCAGAACATTGTGACAGGCGGCGTGGTCGCCTAAGATTTGAATCCTGATGGCCGAAACCTTACTAAGCAATCTCGTGCCGCAAGATGAGACGCGACGACGAGCTGAGATGGCGCCGAGTGGCGAGGCTGGAACACGGGTTTATCTGGAGACCTACGGGTGCCAGATGAATATCGCCGACTCGCAACTGGTGAATGCGGTTCTGCGGCGCGCGGGCTACGGCAGCGCGGATAAGCCCGAAGAGGCCGACGTTATTCTGATCAATACATGCGCGATTCGTGAGCATGCAGAGGAGCGCGTGATCGGGCGGCTGAGCGATTTGGCGCGGCTCAAGCATGCGCGGCCCGAAGTCAAGCTGGGCCTGCTGGGATGCATGGCGCAGCACAATCGCGCGAGCCTGATCGCGAAGGCGCCGTGGCTGGACCTCGTCGCTGGACCCGATACCTATCGGCGACTGCCCGAATTGATCGGGCGTAGCGGCTTCGACCCGGCAGTCGATGTGCGGTTGGATCGCAGCGAGACTTACGCCGGATTGTCGCCTGACTATGAGGCCGGCGTGCGCGCGTACATCACAATTATGCGCGGATGCGACAAGTTCTGTGCCTTTTGCGTCGTGCCGTATGTGCGCGGGCGCGAGCGCAGTATACCTCCCGATGATATCGTGCGCGAGGCGGAGATGGTGGCGGCACGAGGATTCAAAGAAGTCGTGCTCCTGGGACAGACGGTCAACGCATATCGGGCCGGTGAAATCGATTTTGCAGCATTGCTAAGAAAGGTTGCGGCAGTCGAAGGGATTGAACGAGTTCGGTTCACATCGCCGCATCCGAGTGACATGACCGAAGCGGCGATTGAAGTGATGGCGTCGGAAGCGAAGGTGCAGCCATACCTCCATCTGCCGGTGCAGTCGGGATCCGATCGCGTGTTGGCAGCCATGGAACGTGGCTACACAGTCGGTGAGTATCTCGATTTGGTCGAACGGCTGCGGTTAGCGATTCCAGGACTTGCGCTATCGACGGACGTAATCGTCGGCTTTCATGGCGAGACGGAAGGCGACTTTCAGGCAACGCTCGAGTTGATGCGGATGGTCCGCTACGACTCTGCGTTCAGTTTCAAATATTCGGTGCGGGAGCATACGCGGGCGCATCGATTGGGAGATAGTCTCACCGAAGAAGAAAAGGGACGGCGCCTGGCCGAACTGATCACGCTTCAGGAAGCGATCTCGTTGGAACGCAATCGTCAACTGATTGGCGCTACGTTTCCAGTGCTGGTCGAAGGGCCCGCGCGTCGTGGCGATGGGCG
>Ga0335072_10016454_pt1 | contig 10484 bp, 11 predicted proteins | sample Lox_Sample_21_FD_206725 | JGI IMG/M metagenome (GOLD analysis project Ga0335072, IMG submission 206725) | Soil microbial communities from Loxahatchee National Wildlife Refuge, Florida, United States - Lox_Sample_2.1 | ecosystem: Environmental > Terrestrial > Soil > Wetlands | place: USA... | reverse complement strand
GGCGGAGCCGGGACGCTCCCAGGTCCCGGCGGCAACGGCGGCGCGGCCAATTCGAGCGCAGCTGCATCGAGCGCAAAAGGGCCCGCTTCCGCCACGGCGAGCTCCACCGGCGGGAACGCCGGGGGTGGCCTCTTTGCCCCCATTGCAGGTCGTTCCAACGCGGGCGGCGGAGCCACCGCTGCCGCATCCGCGACGTCGGGCACGACGGGCTCCGCCTCCGCCACGGCGAGCTCCACCGGTGGGGCCGACGGGTATCATGACGGCGGCGCGAGCGCCGCGGCCAGCGCCCGGGATTCAGACGGCGCTGCCATCACCAGCGCTTCCGCGCCCACCACTCACGACGGCTCTTCCGAGACGGCTCTGACCAGGGCAATGGTGACCGGCGCCGGCTCCAGCCCCCCGACGCTTGTCAACATTACGGCGGGTCGAGCCGTCTCCAACGCCATCCTCACTGCGTCAGGTCCGGATATTGGCGTCGGCGCAATGTCCGCCGCCCTTGGCGGAGCCAGCCAGGCGGCGACATACGAGGCGACAGCGACTTTTGATTTCACTACGTCCAAGGGCGAATCGCTGGACCTGACACTGCTCTCCGGTAGCTTCGCCGATACCTCGGCCGGGATCGCCTTCGACAGCCTCGATTTGCAGGTCCTCGTCGACGGCGGAGCCCCCCACGTCTACCCTTTCTCCAGCCTCACCGGCTCCAGCGGCGCTGAAAAGTTCTTCGACGCGGATTTGGTCCGCCTAGGTTCTATCGCCGCGGGCAGCCAGTCTATCGAGATCGAGTATGTCCTCGGCTACAAGTCGAGCACGTCGGCCGCGCCCGGCGACGGCTTCGGCTTCACCTACGCCCTCGTCGACCCGCCGCGCAGCGCCGCCGTTCCCGAGCCGTCGACCTGGGCGATGATGCTGGTCGGCTTCGCGAGTCTCGCCTTCGCGGGCTATCGCGGGTCGCGCAAGGGTACGGCCTTTGCCGCATAACGCTCCGCCTTCGCACCTTCGCTCTGAGCGCGTCCACATCGTGATCGATATCGATACTCCAGAAAATGTCTGCATATGGAGTTATGTAACCTAAGATCAAGGGAGGGAGGGATGAGAAACCCAATCGGCCCTGCGCTTTGGCGGCGGCTGATGCTCGCGGCGACCCTCCCGTCAGGCTTGCTAACGGCCGGGGTGATGTCTGCGCATGCGGGCAGCGTCACGGTGACGGGCGCGAACGGCCAGAATTACCCGGTGGAAGACGCTGGCGGCGCGGCCACGGCGACGACGACCACGCCGGGCGATCCGTCGAACACCGCCACGGCGACCGGCGGCAGTGGCGGTGCCGGCGGCCCGAAGCAGGTCTTCCCGGCTGGCGTGGGCGCCGCCGGCGGCGCGGCTAATGCGACAGCGACCACGTCGATCGGCTCAGGGGCGGCGTCAGCTGAAGCCACTTCCTTCGGCGGCGGCGGCGGCCGCGGCGGCGGCGGCCTCCTGGACGGGCATTTCCCAGACCACGGCGGCGCCGGGGGCGCGGCCAGTTCGAGCGCGGCGGCGTCGAGCGTGACGGGCTCCGCCTCCGCCACCGCGAGCTCCACTGGCGGCACCGGCGGATATTCGGCGGGCCCCGGCGGGGCGGCCAATTCGAACGCGGCGGCGTCGAGCACGACGGGCTTCGTCTCCGCCACGGCGAGCTCCACCGGCGGGGGCAGCATAGGCGGCGAGTTGGGCGGCAGCGCCGCCGCTTCGGCCAACGCCAGGAATTCCAACGGTGCGGCCGTCACAAACGCCTCCGCGCCCGCCGGCGTGTCCCGGAGCGCGCTGACCACTGCGGCTGTTGGCTCCGGATCCCCAACGCTTGTCGCCATCGTAGGCGGTGAGGTCGTCTCAAACGCCATCCTGACTCCGTCAGGTCCAAACATCGGCATCGGCGCGATGTCCGCCGCCTATGGCTATTCCGACCAAGCGCTGCAGTACACGGCGACCGCGGTTCTCGACTTCACTACGTCCAAGAGCGAATCGCTGGACCTGAAACTGCTCTCCGATAGCTTCGCCGATTCCTCGACCGGGATTGCCTTCGACAGCCTCGACTTGGAGGTCGCCGTCGACGGCGGAACTCCACACACATACCCGTTCTCCAGCCTCGCGGGCTCGAGCGGCGCTGAAAAGTTCTTCGATGGAGATACGATTGATTTGGGCGTTATCGCCAAGGGAAGCCAGTCTGTCGAGATCGAATATTTTCTTGGCTACAACTCCGGCACATCGGCTGCGGTCGGGGACGGTTTCGGCTTCACCTACGACCTCGTCGACCCGCGCCCCAGCGCGTCTGTTCCCGAGCCGTCGACCTGGGCGATGATGCTGATCGGCTTCGCTGGCCTCGCGTTCGCCGGTTACCGGGTTCGCGTGAGACCCGCTGTCGCCAATGACGCGCCACCACATACGAAAACGAAAACGGCCGCCATGTGAAGCGCCTCGCTCACGCGGAGCGGCGGCGTCGACCGCTGTTTGCGCGCCAAGCCAGGTCTCCGCTTGGGATTGTCTGTTAGCCCAAAAACGAAGGTCTCTTCGGGAGGAAAACCATGAAGCGCAGCATCGGACCGGCAATGGTTCTCATCGCTTTGACTGGCTTCGCAACGCCGGCGGGGGCTCAGACGGCGAACGCGTCGCTGCCTCATTAGACGGTCATCAATCTGGGCACTCTTGGGGGTTTGGAGGGCAACGGATACGGCGGTCCCTCAAATAATGGCGAATGGGTGAGCGGGGATTCCGCGCTGCCGAACAACGTGACCGAGCATGCCGCTCTGTGGCGTCGCGATAGCGCGGGGAAGTTCGTCATCACCGACCTCGGCACGCTCGGAGGGCTGAACAGCAGCACGGGTGAGCCCCAAAAGAACGACATTGGCCTGATCGTGGGTAGCGCCCAAGTTCACCGGGTCGACCCGTTAGGAGAGTACTGGGGAGCAGGTTACAGTTGCCCCAACGCTAACCCCTGCACCGGGCACCAAAACCTGGTGCTCGGATTCGTTTGGCAGAACGGCGTGATGACCGCGCTTCCCCCGATTGGCGGCAATAACAGTTCGGCAGCTGGGGCGAACAATCTGGGCCAAGTGGTCGGATGGGCTGAGACCGCCACCCACGATCCGAGCTGCGTCCCGCCGCAAGTGCTGGACTACAAGGCCGTCGTCTGGGGGCCAAGGAGAGGCGAGGTCCACGAACTGCCCACGTTTCCAGGCGACGCCGTCGCGGGGGCGGCCGCGATTAATGACCGTGGCGACGTGGTGGGCCTGTCGGGGACTTGTGAGGTCCCCGACGGCAATGACTTCGGATTGGCAGTTCACGCCCTGCTTTGGCGAAATGGCTCCGTCTTCAATCTGCCCGGTTTGGGAGGCGTGATGAACAACATCGCCTTCGCCATCAACAACGCCGGTCAGATCGCCGGACAATCAGACCCGCCCGGCGACGCCACGACATACGCTGTTCTCTGGCAGAACGGCCGTATCATCAACCTTGGCACGCTCCCCGGGGACGTCTCGAGCGACGCCTCCGACATCAATGCGCAAGGCCAGGTGGTGGGCGTCTCGTGCGATGCGAACTTCGACTGCCGCGCTTTCCTGTGGGAAAAAGGCGTAGGGATGATCGACCTTAACACCCTCATCTCCATTGACTCTCCGCTCTATCTGATCGGCGGCTTCGGCATCAATGATCGGGGAGAGATCTCGGGCACCGCCGTTCCCAAAGACAACCCCAACAACGCGACCACGGCTTTCTTGGCGATTCCTGCGCCAGCGGCACAAATCGCTGGCGGTACGGCACAGAAGAGGATCCTGCCCAACAACATCTGCGCCTCGCTTCAGCGACGACTGCGCTTTGGTCGCCCGACGACACAGAGGGCGATCGGCCCGTAAACTCGGAACTTCCACTATAGGTCGGAGAGCGGCGGACGCCCTGGAGGGCACGGAACTTCCGCTTGGAGTCGAACCTTCGCTTTGGCTACTGGCCGCCACGAATGACCGGTTCGCCCAACAGTCATTTTTGGCAGAATTTTACTACCACGCGCCACTGCGAAGAGTTCTCATTTTCGTCTTCTCGGGCGCGCCAGCAATTTCAATAACTTACTGGGATGTCGCCGTTCTAGAAAATGAATTAGAACGGTGGTCGTTACGACTGAGGCGATCGGGCTGTGAATGCCGAAAATTACTGTCGCGGTGTCATCGCGCTGATCCCTACAGGCGTTCCGAACATTGCCAAGGTTGGGGTCGAGGGTTCGAATCCCTTCGCCCGCTCCAATTTTTCATTAAGGATATCCATGACTTCAAGCGGTCCGTCAGAGCGGTTTGTCGCTTCCCCGCCCCAGACGTCAGAGCCGGGGAAGCATGGGGGAAGCACCCGAAAGCGTAACCTAGCATGCTCTCGACGACGTTCGGCATGGTCGGAGCCGTCGTAGCCCGCAGTTCCGTACGCAGGGAGTCTGCGATCGCGCGACGGCTGAACTGCAAGAGGGCTTCGCCGCACGCCTGCTTGCTTCCATAGATCCCGATGCGGACCCGCTCTACCAAGTCTATGCCGCGCCCGGCGAGATCACCGATATCGCGCTCGCGGCCGGGGAGCAGCTTGTCGGCTCGGGGCCGGTCGCTGCCGGCGACACCGTGCGATGGGTGATCGGCGACACAGAGAGCGGAACAGGGGCGTCCGAGCAGGTCCACATCCTGATCAAGCCGACCAGGCCTGATCTCGTCACCAATCTCGTCGTCAACACCGACCGGCGCACCTATCATCTCGAGCTGCGCTCGGCCGAAAAGACCTACATGGCCTCGGTGTCCTGGGCCTACGCGAGCGATCAGCTCATTGCGCTCCGCCGGCAGAACACGATTGCCGAAGCCGCGTCGCCGGTGGCGTCTGGCGTCAACCTCGAAGCGCTGAACTTCCGCTATTCGATCGAGGGGGACAACGCGGCGTGGCGGCCGCTGCGCGCTTTCGATGACGGACGGCAGGTGTTCATCGAGTTCCCGCGCGGGATCAGCCGAGGCGAGATGCCGCCGCTCTGGGTGATCGGCGCGGAAGGCGGCGCCGAGCTCGTGAACTACCGCGTCCAGGGCAATCACATGATCGTGGACCGGCTATTCGCGGCGGCCGAGCTGCGGCTCGGCCGCGAGCATCAGAAGAAGGTGCGCATCGTCCGCACTGACGGAAGGCCGCGGTCGTGACCGACTCGCCTGAAGAAAAAGCAGTCGAACCCGCGAGCAACGTCCGCCCTCCCCAGGAAATGCGCTTGCGGCCAAAGCGCGCTCCGGTGATGCGTCTATCCCGCAGGGTGCTCATCGGTCTTAGCGTCGTCGCAGCTGTTGGGATCAGCACCGCCTTGTTCTTCGCCTTAAAACCACAGCGGCGGGCGGCTGGCCTCGAGCTATATAGCACCAACAACCACTCGACACCGGACGGGCTCGCCAATGTGCCACGCAACTATGGCGAACTGCCACGGAGCGTTCCACAGCTTGGCCCGCCCTTGCCCGGCGACCTCGGTAGGCCGATCCTCAATGCTGGCGGGCCGGTGGGACCGAGGCTGTGCTATAAAATGTGATTGCCGAAAGGCGAAAATGAGTTCATTGTGCGCTTTAAATTACAGTTAATTTTCATAGAAGATTGGGAGATTGCGGTCATGGCGAAAGACCCGAAGCACACGAGCGCCCCCAAGATCGAATTCGATGCCCTGACGGAAAAGTTGGTCCCTGACCCACTGACCCTGCCTGACAGTGTCGCGCTCGCGGGATTCGTGGGCCGAAGCGCAGAGGATGGAAAGATCCGACTTTATGTAGACTCGACCTTTCGAAGCTACTACGAAATCTCAAATTCGGATATTATCCACACTGAGCAACTCCCGACGACGCAATCTCCATTGGGAGGATCGGTCGTTTACGTCAAGGGCGGCGCTCCTCTGCGGCTTGTGCAGGTTTCGGCGGAAATCGAAGCCCGGTTTCTGCAGGGCCCGATGTCGAACGCCGGCGCGGGGGCCGCCGGTGCGACTTCTCTGCCCGGCGTGAAAAGGGCATTTTTGTTCGGAACGTTCCATACTATTTGTCATTGCAAAACTGCGGCCGTCACAAGTTGCGGTGACGTCGGTTGCTCCGGTCGCGGGGGTGGCGTCGGCAATACAGACGTGGGATGCAAGACAGACCTCTTGGCCGGATGTGGCGATTTCTGACATCGGCCGCCTGACTGAGACCGAGGGAAGTGCTCGCGTCGGGCGACGCGAGAACCGCATTTCGTGCTGACGCAAGAAACGGCGATTTCCTATCTGTTGCGCCGCGGTCACTTGACACCCGCGGAACTGGTTACGAGCGGCGTCAGAGTCTACGACGCATCTCGACGAAACGGAAATTTTCGAGTGGAGCGGCAGGCTGGGGATGCGCTGCTGCTCAAGCAAGCTCGGGAGCCGAGCGCTTTGCAAACAGTTGGGTGGGAGGCGATGATTTACAGAGCCTTCCAAGCTTTGCCTGCTTCGCATCCGCTACGCCGCTGCACAGTCCCGTTTCTCGAATATGACGATGACGAAGGCGTGCTGGTCCTTCGCTCTATCGAGGATGCGCTCCCGTTGGCGGCGCATCAGAATCGAGGCCGAATTCCCACTGAGCCGGCGACGCGGATAGGAAGTGCGCTCGGGGCCCTGCACAGCCTTGAGCCTGGTTCGTCGCCGATCAGCCCGTTGTCGGAACGGCTGCCGCGCCGCCTCCCGCATGCGCTGTTCCTTCATCGACCTGATCACGCGTTCTACTGCAACGCCAGCCACGGCAATCTGGAGGCGGTGCGAATCATGCAATCCTTCCCAGCGTTCGGGACGTTGATCGACGCGCTCACAGAAGAGTGGCGACCGAACTGTCTCGTTCATTTCGACGTGAAGGGCGACAATATTCTCCTGTCCACCCAAAGAGGGGCGCGCGCGGGCTGGCTGATCGACTGGGAACTGGCCGCGCTTGGCGATCCGGCGTGGGACGTCGGCTGCATGTTCGCCGACTATCTCGGCGTCTGGTTGTGGTCGATCCCAATCACGGGAGAACACCCGCCGGCCCATTACCTCGCGCTGGCACGCATCCCCTTGACCAAGTTACAGCCCGCGCTTCGCGCTTTTTGGCGATCGTATCGGCTGGCTCGAGGCCTAACCGGCAGGGCAGCCGCTGCGTTTTTGCTGTCCGCCACTCGTTACGGCGCGGTTCGGCTCATTCAAAGGGTCCATGAGCAGACCCGCGAAGTTACTGACTTGCTCGCCAACACGATTTGTCAGCTTCAACTAAGCTGGAATATCCTCCGAGAGCCGGAGTTGGCGTGCGTGCATCTGCTCGGTCTCGAACTCATCCCTGCGGAAGCATAGTTGAATCTTTATCTCGCCCAATTGAAAGCGGCAGTTCAGGCCGTCGGCTTTTTGAATGACACCCAATTTACCTGGTTCGGGACGGCCTCGGAAGCGCTAAACTTAACGGTCCGTCGGGCGCTTACTCCCGAAACAAGCCGGAGCTTCCTGCGACACCAACTTCGGCAAACGCTTTACAGCCAATTTTACACGAAGGGGGCGCCGCTTCCGTATTCGGATCAGGCTGAATATGCGCGGGAGGATCCTGGCTTTGTCGCGGAATTGGCGGCGGCCGACCAAGGCAAGGGTTCGGTAGATACAGGTTGGACGGCGCGCGGGGTTCGCGCCGGGCGCGTGGTGGTCGAGCGGCACGGTCTAACACTGGAGGTTGCTCCTGAGGCCTGCGTTCCGCCGATTTCCGAGCCGCTGGCGTCCGCCGTCCAAATCTCGCTGCGCATCCCAAGCGCGAGGCCAAATCTGTCGCCTGGCTATTTTTTGGTAATTGGCGATGCGCCGATACCGCAAGGCGACCGCTTGGTCCGGCTCTACTGGCATCTGAAGCCAGGAGGCGCCGCAGGATGGTTGCAATCTGCGACCGCGGCCCTCAACGCCCGCAGTCTGCCGTTCCACCTGAAGGTGCTGCATTCGCCGCAACTGTTCACGCGATGCGATGCAGGCGTGCTCTATTTGCCGCAATCCGCGGTCGGAGCCGCGCAGCCTGCGCTGAGGGATATTTACGCGCACGTCGAGGCTGAGCTGCGTTCCGAAGTACCGGCCTTTACTAAATCTTTGGCGCCGGGGCTCGGGCTTGCGGAATCGCCCGGCGGTAAGAGTTTCGGCTTGAACCGGTGTGACTTGCTTGCCGGTGGGCTCGTGCGCTGGCGAACCGAAGGACGAACGGATGCCGCGGGCCGCCTTGACTGCGTGCTCACGCGCTGGGCTGACGCAGGACTGGATATCGAGCGCCCTTACCTCAATCCCGCGTCTCAAGACGTCTACGAGTCTCTTCTTTCGCCAATCGGATCCAAAGCAGCTGTAGCGTCGTCAGTTGAACGCGAGCAGCCAATCCAACCGGCCGCGTGCCTCGAAGTCGCGGTTGAAATCGGCACGCGGCTGGCGCGGGAAGCGATTTGGGACGGCGACCGCTGTATCTGGCTCGGCGACCAGATGCTTGGACCAGGCGTCACATCCTACGGGACTTTGCCACCCGACGTCTATTCCGGGACCGCAGGTATCGGCTTGTTCCTCGCCGCTCTATGGCGGGTGGCGCGCACCGAGGAGATCCGCCTGACCGCAATCGGCGCGACCCGCCAGGCGCTAGCTGGGGTTGATCGTCTGCGAGAGACAAATCTACTCGGGCTCTACACCGGGGCTCTTGGTGTCTGCTGGGCGGCGGTGCGGGCAGCAATCTCGCTCGAAGAGCCGGGGCTGGTCGACGAAGCGGGGATCCATTTGCAGCTTTGCAAGGACCGTGAAAGAGGAAATGCAGAAGGGGAATGGGACCTGTTGGCCGGCCGAGCCGGCGCGATCCTTGGCCTGCTCTGGCTCCAGGATCGCCTTGGCGACGACTCGTTGCTGGAGTGGGCGACGCGGCTCGGGAAGGCTTTGATTGCCGAGGGCAAGCGAGACAGGACTGGGGGTCTGAGCTGGCGAGACCGTCGCGTGCGTGGCCAGCTAGCCCTGACCGGCTATTCGCATGGCGCGGCCGGCGCGGGCATCGCCCTGTTGGAACTCGGCACGGTCATTCGCGACGGAGAGTTTAAAGAAGCCGGCTTGGCGGCCTTCGCGTATGAACGCCGATGGTATAACGCCGCTCAAGCGAATTGGCCGGATTTTCGACAAAGCGGGGGCACGAGGAGCCAAATTTCCAAACGATTCTCCATCGCTTGGTGCCACGGTGCGCCGGGCATCGCTTTGTCCCGGTTAAGGGCCATGGAACTTGAACCTGCCCCCGAAATCGCCTTAGAGTTGCACGCCGCGCTCGGGACTACAAGTCAGGCAACGGATGCGATGCTTGACGCGCCAGGAACAAGCTTCTGCCTCTGCCACGGGTTGGCCGGCAACGCGGAAGTGCTGAACTTGTGCGCCAATGGGGCAACGCCCGCCCTTGTTTGGCGTGTCGCAATGCACTGCCGGCGAACCTCAGAGGCAGAACGCGCCCCTTCGCCAGACGCCACGCCAGGCCTCATGCTGGGGCGGTCGGGAATCGGGCTATTCTACCTGCGTCTGTTCGATCCGTCTGTCACCTCTGTGCTTCTGCCCTACCCCTGATCTCTCGCCAGAATTACGCATTGTGCGGCACCGGGGCGATGCGCCGAGGCGCTCTCGAGAATCTTACGAACTTGCGCACCGCCGTCGAACGCGTCGTGATCTCCCGGACGTCGATCGAGATTGAGCTTGCCGAAGGGATGGTCTCAGAGGATCAGAATCGCATCCAAATTGTTCCTTGGACGCCGCCATCGCCGTATCGACGGCGTGAGATCATCCTGGGCACGGACGATCAATCCCCCGCCGTGCGGCCGATGAAGACCAAAGCGCGTGGCCTGTTCATCGACGCCCTTCGTGACGCTCATCGCTGGCTCGACGAGTTGATCGGGAACGCTGACCAGACCATCGAGGCGCTTGCGATGCGGGAAGGTCAGACCGAACGTTGGATACGCCGAACCATGTCGCTCGCTTTCCTTAGCCCGCCTCTAATACAAGCGGGCGTCGAGGGTCGACTGCCGCGTGGCTTGGGGGTCAAGCGCCTCATGGACCTTCCTTTGATCTGGGCGGATCAATGGGCAACACTGGGCCTTCGGGAGCCAGTCAAAGCCTAATCGCGACCAAGCATCTTCGCGTTTTTTCAGCGCGATGCGGAGCCCCCAACACCAACTCGACTGCGTCGAGTACGCACCGACTACTGCTTCGCACGTCGCGCTTGGGAACCCGAATTTCGTCGCACAGAGACTCAATACGAAATTTGGCCGCCAGAGGAGAAATGGCCGGAAAATGATTGCCACAGACCGCTATAAGCCTCGCTAACCCATTAAAACTTCGAGAGACTTCTGGAAGACGGAACCCACTCTTGCGTGCGCGGACTTCCTGGTGGAGCTGAGGGGATTCGAACCCCTGACCTCTGCAATGCGATTGCAGCGCTCTCCCATCTGAGCTACCGCCTGGTCGT
>Ga0335072_10016453_pt1 | contig 10484 bp, 9 predicted proteins | sample Lox_Sample_21_FD_206725 | JGI IMG/M metagenome (GOLD analysis project Ga0335072, IMG submission 206725) | Soil microbial communities from Loxahatchee National Wildlife Refuge, Florida, United States - Lox_Sample_2.1 | ecosystem: Environmental > Terrestrial > Soil > Wetlands | place: USA: Florida... | reverse complement strand
AATCGTCGAGATGCTTTGCCAGCTCGTTGCCGTCAGTGGTCGGCGCATTCTGGATGTCCATATTCGCATTGGTCAGAAACGCGAGCGAGACGGGGTATGGAAGATGTCCGCCATTCTGCCGCAAGAACGTAGCAACCTGCTGCCGCGTGTACGACACACTTTCAAAGGGCATATTTACCGTGTCGAACACAATAACCACCATTGCCGGTGGGGCGGATGCGGTGGAGTTGGCTCCGTAAGCCTGGAACGACACAATCTGCATCGGCCGGTTATTGTCGAGTAGCTGAAAATCGCCGACACCGAGCCCCGGAACGGCCCTGCCACCCTTGTCGGTGACCACTACATTCAGCCGCATGCTGCCTTCGGTCGCCGGAGCGCTCGATTCATTGGCTGGGTGCGCCGCCAGCGCAGGGCTGCTTTGGGACGGCGCAGCGGTAACAGCGGTCTGGGCCACAGCTACCGCCGCCGAGCAGGAAAGAAAACCTGGAATGAGAAAAGACACGAGCCGCATCGTTCATCTCCGATTGGGCGCCAGTTTGGCTTCGGAAAACCATCATACTCCGTTGCGCTCGTCAGTCCACTCATCGCGGCGGGCGCCCGGCCTCACGCCGTACTGCTCAGTACTTCGGTTTACCATCTAACGACTTGTAACGTTCCTCGCCGTCAATTTTCAAGCGATTCGATGGTATTGTTAACGCTACCGATTTGTGCTTCACGGCGGACGAGTATAAGAAAAGATTCCATTTAGATCTTTCAACCCGATATTGCGTTCTTTTGAATTCAACGGAGGGCCCGATGATTTTTCTTTTTGGAGGCAAGTCGCATCGTCATTCGTTAGAGACCCCAACCCTGGTCGCGGCAGTGCTTCTCGCCTTGATTGCGGTCGCGCCATGCCGGGCGGCATCGGACAGCTCAGATTCAAGCGCCAATCTCGACAAGCATGCCCGCAAGATTCGACACGAGCTTACGCACTTTAAGACCGGCAGCTACGTCCATATAGTCTTTCGCGATGGCTCGGAGCGCACCGGCGCGCTCGACTCGGTCGATGACGGCGCATTCACGGTCACCAATGCTGAAACCAACGCACGCGAAACCCACGATTACGCTGGCATCGAGCGCGTAAAGCACCAGAAGGAATACATTGGCGAGGGCGCCGAGGGCCATGTGCGACACATCCCGCTATGGGTTCCCGTTACAGTTGGAGCACTGGTAGCCGGCGCCGCCGTGACCGCCGCCGAAGTGCGGTAAAGGAAGCCAGTAGGAAGTAGCCAATAGCCAATAGGGATGACACCGCTCCGCTGGCGCCCCTCTTTTGGCTGCCGGCTTTTTACCACTGGCCGCTCGCTATTGGCTGTTCCTTATTGGCTACTCCCTACTGGCTGTACTTCGGCTGATAGTCTCTAGTTAAAGGCCTTTGCGCCACATCAGCCATCATGTTCCATCCCACTGAAGACATTCGCATTCAATGGACGAAGGTTGTCCTGCCGCCGGTGTTTCTTGAAGAAGAGCGCCCCGTCACCGAGGCTGCCTCGCAGACCATCTTTGAGGCGCGCCGTGAGATCGTCGATATCCTCAACGGCCGCGACTCGCGCCTGCTGGTCCTCGCCGGTCCCTGCTCCATTCACGACGTGGTTGCCGCGCGCGAGTACGCCCGCCTGCTCAAGGATGCTATCGACGAGTTCTCAGCCGATCTCCGCATTGTGATGCGCGTCTATTTTGAGAAGCCCCGCACCACCATCGGCTGGAAGGGCCTCATCAACGATCCGCACCTCGATCAGTCATTCAAGATCAACGACGGCCTGCGCCTGGCGCGCAACCTGCTCCTCGATCTGGCAGAGATGGGCGTTCCCACCGGCACCGAGTTCCTTGACATGATCTCGCCGCAATACATCGCCGGCCTTGTGGCCTGGGGAGCCATTGGCGCGCGCACCACCGAAAGCCAGGTGCATCGCCAGCTTGTCTCCGGCGTCTCGTGTCCAGTGGGATTCAAGAACGCAACCTCCGGCGATGTGCAGGTGGCCGTCGACGCGATTCTCTCGGCGTCATACTCGCACACGTTTCTGGGCCACACGCATCACGGGCAAAGCGCCATCTTCGTCACCACCGGCAATCGCGATACGCATGTGATTTTGCGCGGCGGCCGCAAGATGGTGAACTACACTGCCGCCTGCGTGGCCGACACCGCCGAGCGCATGGAGAAGGCGGGCCTGGCGCCGCGCATCATGATCGACTTCAGCCACGCCAACTCCAACAAGGACTATCGCCGCCAGGGCATCGTGTGCCACGACGTGGCCGGCCAGATTGCCGCGGGCGACAAGCGAGTTATGGGCGTGATGATCGAGAGCAATCTGGTGGCCGGCGCGCAGACGCTCGAGCCCGGCAAGCCGCTGGTTTATGGCCAGAGCATCACAGACGCCTGCATCGACTGGGCCGAGACGCACGAGTTGTTGAAGGAGCTGGCCGCCGCGGTGCGGGCGAGACGCGGGGCTTAGAACAGGCGGCATAAATGCCGATCTGAATGGGTACTACTTTTCAGTTTGCTGAAAAACGTCGATGGGGCCTTGTAACAACGGCACGGCTTCAGCCGGGCCACTCAACCTCACCAGATGAGTTGGGGCTTCAGCCCCTGAGCCGATCTTTCAATCTGGACCCCCCGTTCCCCTTCTCGGCGTGGAATTCGAGATACGCATCGACGCTTTCGCGAAAGGCGCGCTTCAATTCCTTCGCGGTTGTGCCTTCGAAGTGAATCACATCTTTCGGTCCAGACACAACGCCCGAAAACGTTCCGTCTTCAGCATCGAGGTCGATCGGGCCTGCAATGTAGCCCTTGTACTCAATTATGGCGTTACTCCTTCGTTGACCTGGAATTGGCGAATGCTAAGTAGTTAGTGCAACTCTACCTTTCTTCGTCAATTCGACGGACGTCCCGAATTTACTGACCAAGCCAAGCTCTTCCAACTGATCGACCTGTACCTCAAGTTCCTTTTCGTCTGGCTTTAGCGTCGCAATTATCGTCCCAACCGTTTCCGATCCTGCCTCCTCAAGCATCCACAGCACATCGCGTTGTAAAGGCGTCAATTTCAATCGGCGAGGCATAGATCGAGATCCTTGTTACATTCGGACAGGTTTCGAACCACCCGCATCCTAGAGCGCCGCAGCATCCGCTCGCAACTTGTCCGCTTCATCCATTCTTCCCATGCGCTCAAGCAGTGCAGCGTGCTGCTTCAGCACCGCGGCCAGGTATTGCGAATAGTTCCTCTTCATGTCGGGCAGATTCGCAATTGCATGGCGGAGGGTCGACTCTGCAGCTAGAAAATCGTTCAATGCCGCATCGTCCTTGCCCAGATTTGCTTCGGCAATCGCCCGCCAGAACAGCGGCCCCGCATATTCCTGATCTTTATCTGTGAGGCACTTCAAAGATTCGATGAACGCAAGATTCTCTTCGTCCAGCGCCTCCTGCGCACGTCCCGCCATCAGCAACGCATGTCCGTAAAGCTCATGCGAATCGAGCCGCGCCAGTTGATCGCTCGAGGTAAGATCGCCGGCTTTCATCGACGTATCGAGCAACTTCCTGCAGGAGTCCAATGCATCCGAAGTCTTCTGAGCCTTCAAATCGCTCCTGCATTGGTTCGACAATGGAAACCAGGCCTGCGCAGCGTTCTCCTGCTCCGGCGTCAACTGCGGAATATCCAGATGAAATGGAATTGTGAGCGTCGTGGTAACGGGAATTGCGGCGCCGTTCAACATAAACGGCGCGAATTGCCATTTCTTCACCGCATCCAAGGCGGCTGACACCAACATCGGCGGACCGCTGACGGCTTTTTCCGTCGAAGTGTTCCCGTTCGCCTCGATCACAACAGAGAGCAGAACGTTACCTTGAATTTGAGCCGCCTTGGCGATCGGAGGATAGGTCGGATCAAGTTTCTGTTTTAGGTGCGCCCGAGCTTCAGCCTCTGAGACGGCCTTGGGCGATGCATTTGCTTGCGCAAAAGAATAAGGTGGGAAAAGGAGCGTAATTGCCAAAGCGGCCCTGGTGGTGCGCGTCATAAGGAGCCTCGAGGATAGCTGGCACCGAGCATACCAGAACCAACTCCGCCCCTTCCTGGCCGCAATCAGACATTCCCTATTGCCTGGTCCCTCGTTCCCTTCTTCCCTCGTTCCCTGTTTTTTACTGCCTGCCCAGCACCTGCTGCGTGCGGCGGCGCGTGTAGACGATGCGGCACGCAAGGCCCGCTCCGCAGGTGCGCGCACGAAATGCAATCCACGAGGTATAGTCCGGGTTAAGCAGCCAGGCGGTGGCATCAGAGAGGTTTCCGGTCGCCTTCATAAAGTACGCGGCTTCAAGGTCGGCATCGGCTGCCTCAGCGTTCAACTCGTCGCATTCCTGCTGCGGCGGCGCGGGCATGCCCGCGGCATGCGCGCAGTAGTCCAGATCGTGAATGAGCGGGTACTTCTTCTTGTTGGCGGGAATGAAATATCGCGGTGAGGTCGGATTGACCCTGGCAAGCATCGCCCACTGATTCAAATCCGTCAGGAACTCGGGGGGAAGCTGGCTCATACCCAGGTACGTATCGGTCAACTGTCTTGAATAAATCGCCAGCGTCGGCGTAGGCTCGCCGTTGCTCGGCTTGAAGTAGATTCCACCCAGCCCTTCGCCGGTCTGCATGTCGATCCAGATGAATCCCCGCCCGCTCATGTGCGCGTCAGCGCCTCCTGCCGAGGCCACCATCACGTAGCGCCCGTCGCGCACGCTCACCGGAATCGGACGCTCATCGAGCACCAGATCCCGAGTCTCAGAAAGTTCGCGGTCGCGATGGTAGAAGTAAAACGTGTTTGGGGTGACGAGCTTTTCAATCTCCCTGAAACGTTTGTCGCGCTCAATCTCCTGGGGCATCTTGCCGTCGTAGCCGGCAAGAAAAATCAGTTGGTCAAGGGGAATGAGGTTTTGAAAGACCGCCGGCGGCAGGGGCTGGGGCGGCGGCGCCGGTTGCGTCTGTCCGGCATCAGGTTGCTGCGCGCCCGTAAAGGCGGCGGTTAAAACCAAGGTTACGGCCACAAGGCTTACTGGGCCGATGCGACGGGGAAGACTGCAAATCGGCGTCATCGGTTGCCTCTGCCTAAAAAGGTACACCAAAATTTGGAAATTTGGCCAAGTTTCAGTGAGCGAGAGAGCAAGCGAGCGGCCAATCACCACCGGGGCGCCCGAGTCATCCATTCACATCTTTACAGTCCATCCGCGGCTCTCGGCGCATTTCTGCTTTGCCTTGAAAAGTCTCCCAACCGGAATAGCCGCTGATATAGAATTCTCCGCAATCCCAGCCCCTTTATTGAGGAGTGAACGTGAACTACACCCACATCGCTCTCGCGGCTCTCGGCGCGACCGTGGCCTACTTCGTTTTCGGGTTCGCCTTGTTCGCAGCGCTGCCGTCCATGAAAACCGAGTTCAAGAAGTACCCCAACGTCTATCGCTCAGAGCAAGCCATGATGAAAATCATGCCCTTCGGCATGATCGCCATCTTCGTCAGCATCGTGGTGGTGGCTGTTCTCTATGCCAGGGTTCATCCAGCGGGCGGGGGCCTCGCCTCCGGCGCATGCCTGGGCGCGCTCATCGGCGTTTTCGCGGTCTGCACGTTCGTGATTCACAACTACGTGAACCTGAACATCGGCATTGCGCTGACCGTTTACCAGGGCGTCTGCTACTTCATCCAGTGGGTCATCGTGGGCACAACCATCGGGTTTATCAATAAACTGTTTTAGACAGGGCCGCTCTCGCTGACCTGCTGACTCGCCGACCCGCTTTCCCTAACTCCGCTAGCACCGCTGACTCCGCTGTTCCTGACCCGCTCGCTTATCATGTTTCGAGCAGCCCAGCACACATTTATGCCCACCATCTTCATCTCGGCAGGCGAAGCCAGCGGCGAACTGTACGGCGCGCAGCTTGCGGCTCGTCTGCGCGAGGTCATCCCCGAAGCCGAACTTATGGGCATGGGCGGCGAACGGATGCGGGCCGCCGGTGTCAAATGCGTGGTTCGCGCCGAAGACATGGCGGTAATGGGCCTGACCGAAGTGCTCGAGCACCTGCCCCGCATCTACGGCGAGTTTCAAAAGCTCAAGCGCGCCATCCGCGAGCACCGTCCGCAGGTTGCCATACTCATTGACTTTCCCGACTTCCACTTCCGCCTGTTTCGCGAGTTCCATCGCCTCGGCATCCCGATCATCTACTTCGTAAGCCCGCAGCTATGGGCGTGGAAGAAGCACCGCATCAAGCTGGTGCGGAAGTACGTGCGCCGCATGCTGGTTATCTTCCCGTTCGAAGAGCAGTTCTACCGCGAGCGCCAGGTCAACGCTGAGTTTGTCGGGCATCCTCTGGCCGAGCTGCCGCAGCCATCGGTCTCGCGCCAGGAGTACGCCGCCGCCCATGCGCTCGACCCCTCGCGCACCTGGATCGCCCTGCTCCCCGGCAGCCGCATGCGCGAAATCCGCGACCACCTGCCCACTATGCTCGAGGCCGCGCGCGAACTCGCCGAAAGAAACCCGGAGAAGCGATTCGAATTCCTCATCCCGCTTGCGCCCACGCTGCAGGCCCGGCAGCGTGAAGAAGTTTCGTCTTTGATCGCCGGCCACACCAGTTGGCTGCCTGTGGCTGCCGTGCAAGATGCCCGCCTGGCGCTCTACCACGCCCAGGCGTCGGTGGTTGCCAGCGGCACCGCGACGGTCGAGGCGGCCCTCATCGGCAATCCTTTTGTGGTGGTCTACCAGGTTTCGCGCCTCACCTACGCCATCGCCAGGCGCGTGGTCGACGTGCCTCACGTGGCCATGGCCAACCTGATTTCCGGCCGCCGCGTCGTTCCCGAGCTCATTCAGCTCGATTTCTCGGCCGCAAATATCGTAGAACACCTCACGCCGTTGCTACCCGACGGCCCCCCTCGCGAGTCCATGATTCAGGGGCTAGCGCAGGTTCGCGCGGCTTTGACCGCCCATACGGATGGGGGCGGCCACGAGGAAACGGGCAAGAGACCCGTAGGTGCAATCGACCGCCTTGCCGCCGTGGTCGTGGAGGAACTAGATTCCCAATCCCGTGCATCTCAACTATCCAGCAACTTATGACTCGGAGTCTCGGGGCGTTGCGCCCTTGCATCCCGCCGTAACCACCAATGCCGCAACTTGCGTCAAACCTTTGGGCCGCAACAGTCAATACCAAAAGCGGCATGAACCTCAACCTGCTGCCAGCTTGGCGGTCAGAATGCGATGATTGAAGCTATGCGAATTCGAGTCTTGAATGAAGGACTCCCATTTTCGATTTACAGGGTTGCCCTGGCACTCACACTTGGGCTCGTACTTATCAGCCCGGCTCTCGCACAGCGCGAGCGCCCCACGATCGACATCGTCGGCTACAACATCACCGCCGAGCTCGACACCGCGACGCATCATCTGTCGGCCACCACGGTCGTAACGTTCACGGCGCCGGCAAATCTCGACGTTGTAAACCTCGGCTTCCACCCTGCGCTCAAAATTACAAAAATCACCGACGATAGCGGCAAGCTGCTCGATGGCGAGCGCACCGCCGACGGCTCGATACGCATCACGCCCTCGGGCTCATTTACGCCAGGCCAGCCGGTGCACTGGACCTTTGTTTACGACGGCATCATCACTGGCAATGAAGACGGGCCCATTGAAGGCATCAAGCTGGCCGCGATTCAGGAGCCAATCAGCTACCTGCTCTACCCGGCGCGCTGGTTCCCCACATCAGGCTACCTCACCGATCGCTTCACAGCGGAGATGCAGATCCGCGTACCGCAGGGCATGCGCGTCTTCGCCAGCGGCAGCACCGGCGCCTCGCATCAGGTGGTTCTCTCAAACGGCAGGCCCGGCGATGAGTACGACTTCAAATGGACCAAGCCCGGCTTCCCAGGCACCGTGATCGCGGGCCGATATCTCGATCCTGTTTCAGCGGGCGCGGGCAACGTCAAGGTCTACACCACGCTCGCCCATCAGCAGGCCGCCAACAATTTCGCGCAAACCGCAACCCGCGAGTTCGACTTCTTTACCGATCAGTTCGGCAACCCCGAGTCGGAACGCCTGAACGTGATCGAAATTCCCAATGACACTTTGCCGGCCGTGTGGGCTCCGGAACTCGCCGCAATTCCGGGCAATCGCGTGGGAGACAAATCGGGCGTGCGGCTGCTGGCCAACACCATCGCCCACCAATGGTGGGGCAGCGAGGTGAGCCCAAAGACGCTGAATGACGCGTGGATCGTCAACGGCATGTGCCGCTACGGCGAGCTGATGTACGTCGAAGACCAGAGTGGCGCCAGCGCCCTGCGATCGGCGCTTACCGACGTGGCCGCGAGCGCGCTCGCCTACGACACCATTCCGCTATCGAGCGCCGGCCGCCTCGGCCCCTTCACGCCCGAGTTCCAGTCCATGACTTTCGACAAGGGCGCGATGATCTTCCACATGCTGCGATGGGAAGTGGGCGATAAGATGCTGCCCAACATCTTTAAAGGAGTGCTCAGCCAGTACACCGATCAATCGATTCGGGCGGCTGATTTCTACAAGGTGGCTGAAGAAGTAAGCCAGCAACAGCTCACGCCATTCTTCTCGCAATGGGTTGATGGAACGGGCGCGCCAAAATTTACTGATAAGTATGCGGTTTATCGGCTCGGATCCAACAAGGGATTCCGCACGATTGGAGAAGTCGACCAGGATCTCGATCTCTTCCGCATGCCGGTCGATCTGCGCATCGAAACCGACGGCAAGACCGTGAACCAGAAGATTGAAGTGGTGGGCGACAGCACCCAGTATGTGGTTGACACCTTCGGCCGGCCGCGCCGCATCGCTATCGATCCGCAGGAGTGGATTCTGAAAACCACCCCCGACTTGCTGGTCCGCATCTCGATTCTCAAAGGACAGCAGCTTGTGGCGCAAGGCGATTTGACCGGCGCAATCGCGCAATACCAGGAGGCGCTGAAGTCCAACCCGCAAAGTTCGCTCGCCAGCTACCGCATCGGCGAGGTACTCTTCTCGCAGCGCAACTTTCAGGCCAGCGTCGATGCGTTTCGCGACGCACTGCGCGGTGACGATGAGCCGCCGTGGACCGAGGTCTGGAGCCACATCTCCATCGGCAAAATCTTCGACTGCACCGGCCAGCGCGATCGCGCCATCAACGAGTATCGCCTCGCCGTGCAGACCAACGACAATACCCAGGGCGCGGTAAACGAAGCCCGCCAGGATTTGCAAAAGCCCTTCGCGGCCTGCAGCAGCTCGGAGTAACTGACGCTCACACCATTTAGAATTGCCGAAGGCCTCGCTCTTCCGTGATGTGACGGGCAAATCCATCTAGAAGGAGAAGGGCCATGAAAGACGAAATCCTCAGCGAAACCACCAGCAAGCGCCGCAAGGGCTTCCCATCGGAAACGAATGTGAAGCGCGGCTTTCCGTATCGTGCACGGCGATAAGGAACTGAATGAGAAGCTGGGCAGGAACGATCTCTGCCCCTGCGGTTCGGGACGCAGATTTCAAGAAGTGCTGCATGCGGACCGGCCATTATGACGGTTCTCAGCGAAACCACTACAACCGATAAAGTGGGGGCACGGCGCAAAGCCGTGCCCTTTTAATGTACTGTTTGCAATCTATTCGGCCGCTTCTCACCAGCCCCCGTAGAATCCGCTACCGTGGCAAGTGCCGAAGCCCGTGTCACTGAAGTCAGTTGGACCGGTGGATGCCTGTGCGGGGTCCTTCAGCGCGGACTCGTAATCCCACGCGTAGCCATTCGGATAGAGCGTCAGTCCCATCACGCCCCAGAACTCCCCGCTTCCCGCCTCGAGATTCTTTGCGTTGAAACTCGTGTTGCCGGTAGGATCCTCCATGTTTGTTTCGCCCGAGCCGGACGTCACAGGGGTTGTGACGATGGGATCGAGTGTCTCGCCGCCGGTTCCCACGACGAATTCGCGAATGCCGTTCCTTGGATCGTAATTGGAGTTGGGGTCAAGCGGGCGGTAGCGGCCGTAAAGGTGGTCGTGTCCGTTGAGCACCAGGTCGGCGTGGTACTGATAGAGCAGTTTCCAAAAAGCATCAGCGGTGACGCCCTCCAGGCTGATGCCGTTGGTAGGGCTATACGTGGGCTGGTGCCAGTAGGCAAGTGTGCAGGTGGAGTGATTCGACTCGAGATCCTTTTTCAACCATTCGAGTTCCGAGGCAAACCACGAGCCCGTGGTTGAGCAACCACCCGGCTGCGTCTCGCACTCAATGTTGAGCGAGATAAGGTGCCAGGAACCCAGATCGTAGGAGTACCAGCCGTCTCCCACTCCGACTGGGCCGCCTGACGCGTTGGTTCCCAGTCCGCCCGTCTGCTCGAAGTGCCCCGCCTGCCCATCCGAATTCGGCACTGGTTGCGTAAAAGTGCCGTTTGTATCGGGGTTGCCGGAGACCGTCGACGTCATCATGCTTCCATCGGCATTGTGCTGCACGCCGTTGAAGTAGGA
>Ga0335072_10016452_pt1 | contig 10484 bp, 8 predicted proteins | sample Lox_Sample_21_FD_206725 | JGI IMG/M metagenome (GOLD analysis project Ga0335072, IMG submission 206725) | Soil microbial communities from Loxahatchee National Wildlife Refuge, Florida, United States - Lox_Sample_2.1 | ecosystem: Environmental > Terrestrial > Soil > Wetlands | place: USA: Florida... | reverse complement strand
GCCAGGGCAGGTCGCGGGGGAGGGCCGCCATGACGTCGCCGATGCCCCGCCAGACCTGAGTCGCCATCTCGTCGAGCAGCGCCTGCTTGTTGCGTACATGCCAGTAGAGCGCGGGTGCCTGGACCCCTAGCCGGGATGCCAGCGCGCGCACGGTCAGGCCGTCCATGCCGGTCTCGTCGAGCAGGTCGAGGGCGGCCTGCACGATGGCCGCCTTGGTCAGGACGCCGGGCACGTTGACAGCTTAACACTGTTAAGGCATCCTGGATTCATCACTTAACAACGTTAAATCAGGAGGCCAGGATGAAGGCAGCGGTGTTGCACTCCGCGGACTCGGTTCCCGTCTGCGAGGACTTCGACGAGCCGGAGGCCGCGCAGGACGCTCAGATCGTGGACCTGGTGGCAGCGGGCATCCACCAGCTGACCCGGTCGATGGCGGTCGGAGGGCACTACGGCAGTCCTGGGACCTTTCCGGTCATCCCCGGCCTCAACGCGGTGGCCCGCACGGCCGCCGGGGACCTCGTGTTCACCGGCTCGGCGAAGCCGCCGTTCGGCACCTTTGCCGAGCGGATCGCCTCGCCAGCGGCGATGAGGTTCCCGATCCCCGAGGCGGCGCAGCCCGAGGCCGTCGCCGCCGGGGTCAACCCGGGCATCGCGTCCTGGCTGCCGTTGCAGGCTCGGCTGGCCGAGACCGGAACGCTTGGCACGGTCCTGATCCTGGGCGTCACCGGGATGTCCGGCTTCCTCGCCGCGCAGAACGCCCGGCTGCTGGGCGCGTCCCGGGTTGTCGGCGCGGGCCGGAGCCGGCCGGGCCTGGAGCGCGCGGCCGCGGCGGGCGCGCAGGCCGCGGCGCTTACCGGAGACCGCGACGCCGACGCCAGGGCACTTGCGGACGTCCTCGCCGGTGACGCACCCGGCATCGTGCTCGACTTCGTGTGGGGCACGGTCGCCGAGACGGCGTTCCGGGCCCTCGGCCGCCGGGGCCTGAACGAAGACAGCGCCGACATCAAGTACGTCCAGATCGGCGCGCTCGCCGGGGCCGAAGCCGCCGTGCCGTCGTCGCTGCTGCGCAGCAGGAAGCTGACGATCTCCGGCAGCGGGGCGGGCTCGGTTCCGGCGGCTGAGATCAAGATCCAGATCCCGCGCTACATAGAGCTGATCGCGAACCGCTCGGTGGATGTGCCATTCCGGACGTTCCCGCTGGCCGACGCCGCCGCGGCGTGGACGGCTTCGGCCGAATCCGGGCCGCGTGTGGTGCTTGTTCCTTAGCAGCACGGCGAAGGCCCCTCATCGCGCTGAGGGGCCTTCGCCGCAGCTTAGATGGTGTTCTTACCTACCGAAACGGTCAAATTCCCCGTTTCGCACGCCCCCGAGGAAGGCGTGCCATTCATCCGGCGTAAATCGGAGTACAGGGCCTTCGGTGTCCTTGCTGTCCCGAACGCCAATCTCTCCCCCGGCCAGGCTGGACACCTCAACGCAGTTTCCGTTGGAGAAACTCAGCGAGCTCTTCATCCAGCGCGAATCTGCGTCCGGCCCTCCGTGGTGGCCTCCGGCCATACGTCGTCCCACGTTCCCCCCTCCCTTTTTTCATTCCAAATGTGGCCGCGAATCGGCCGCTACTGGGGGTAGCGTAACAGATACGTAGAGTGTCAGACAGGGAAACGGGCGACATTGGCGCAGTTCACCGGGGTAGCGTTGCCGCTCCGGGATGTCAGTCGCGTCGGCCTTCCGACCAATGCCTGTCGGCGCTCTCGAGTATGAGGGCTTTCGACGCCTGCGGGTCAAGCGAGGTATCGGCGAGCATGTCGAATGCCAGCCTGTGCAGGTACGTCTCTCTTTCGTCCTCTATCGAGTACCCGTTTCGCAGATGTTCGGTACTGACAACATCCTGCAGCATCGGGTCGCTATCCGTGCCAAAGCGGAAGATAACAAAGGACTCCCCGAAGACCCGATGCCAGCTATTGAGCGGGAGGACCCGAAGAGTCAGATTCGGCCGGTCGGCCTCGCGGGCGAGCCGCTGAAGCTGCTCGTACATGACTACGTCATCGGCGACGCGCCGCCTTAAGACCGACTCGTCGAGAATGACCGACAGCTTCAGCTTCGGGTCTCGGTCGAGCACCTGCTGACGTTGCATCCTGACCCGGACCAGCCGGTCCACCATGCCCGGCGTGACCGGCTCAACCCGGCTGTAGCTACCGATGATGTGCCGGGCATACGCCTCGGTCTGCAACAGGCCGGTCACGACGTCCACGTGCCAGATGAAGATCGAGCTGGCCTCGTGCTCGAGGCCGATGAACTGCTCGTAATCGATGGGAAGGTCGTACTCCTCCCACCAGCCCTTGTGGGTCGCGTCCTCGGCCAGGCCGAGCAGGAGCTCGCGGCGCGGACCGGTGACTCCGTAGTAGTCGAGCAGCCGCTCGACCTCCTTCGGCTGCAGGCCGGTCCTGGCCCGCTCGTAACGGCTGATCTTGGAGGGTGACCATTTGAGCGCGGCTGCGACGACGTCGCCGCTCTTGCCTTTGCTCTCCCTGATCTCGCGCAGTTCAGCGGCGAGACGGCGGCGCCGTACCGTTGGGCTCCCTGGAACGGTCATCCGGCGTCCCTCCTCATTGGTGCTGGGCGAGCGGGACAGTCTGACGGCTCCATTGACTTTACCCGAAAAGGGTAATGAAACTCTCATTGCGCCTGACGCCCCGTCCCGCGCCACGCGTCGTGTGCGCGGTCACGAGGTTACTGGGCAGGGCATCCGCGCGCCGCGGAGCCACTGGACAACGGGCCTGGCCCGGGCGCCGGCCACCGGGCGGCCACCCGGTACCGGGGCACCGCGACGGAAACTGCCGGTGCATCCAGGCGCCTCGGGATCGCCTCGGCCCCGGTCACACCTGTGGCAGGCGTGGCAATAGTGAACAAATGCATCTACATGTATTGGAGGAAGCTGCGGGACGCGATCGGACGCGGCCGTCAGATACTGCGATGCGACTGAATTACGAACAACTCACGGCTGCAGCCCGGGCCAGCCCTGCGGGAGTCCTAGGCCTTTAGCCGCGCGACGGCCTGGTCAGTCCCGATAAAAAGTATTAGGGCTGGCGGAAACGGCGCTCACGTGCGCCGGGGCGCTCGAGGTATGCGCGACGGCGGCAGAAATTTCTGCGCCAGCCAGGGCCGATCCGGCCACGGCAAGGGCTAGGATAGCGGGGATGATGACGCTTCGTCCGATGCGCATGACTCCTCCATACAACTCCGCAGGTCAGCGGAGTGAGTCTTGCGTCCGCGGACCCGCCCGGCGCACGGGCATGTGGTCTTAGTATTTCCGCCATCCGACCAATTGTATAGTTTTCCTGGGGTACTAAAAGCTGCTAAGTTAGTTCCATTGTTCCATGGTTTGAAAGATGCATTTTCCGATGCTGAGAGATGTGCGCGGCGCGGTGCGGTGCAATCCTATGCGCAACTTTCACCGCGTGATGCCGGAAGACTGTTGCCGGAATTAGCGCCCTTCCTGTGAATTAAATCCAGGTAGACCCGCTTGTTCCGCAATTGTTCAGGTAGTAAAGTTCGCTGCGTGCCCACCGTGACCTTGGCCGGTGCGCTCGTCGGCCGCGACAGCGAGCTGACGATGCTGTCCGGGCTCTTGCGGGAGGCGGCGGCCGGCCAGGGCAGCCCCGTATTGATCGAGGGTGAGCCGGGCATCGGCAAGTCCGCCCTCGTGCGGTCAGCCGTGGCCGAAGCGGCCGGCCTGGGCTTCGATGTGTTCTGGGGTGCCGGCGACGAACTCGGGCAGGCGATACCGCTTCTGCCGCTGTTAGACGGCTTGCGGGTCCGCGAACCTTCGGTCAACCCGCGGCGGAACACGATTGTCCAGTTGCTGCGCGGTGAGGTCAGCGCAGACCGCGGAAGCGACGTAGCGGCGGCCCTGGCCGAGCAACTGCTCGCGCTCGTCGCCGAGCAGTGCGCCGCCCGGCCGACCGTCCTGGTCGTCGACGATCTCCAATGGGCCGATCAGGCCAGCATCGCCCTGTGGGGGCGGCTCGCGAGGTCGGCGCGGCAAGCACCGCTGCTGCTGGTCGGGATGATGCGCCCGGTCCCGCAGCGGGAAGACCTGCTCGCGCTGCGCCGCGCCGCGGGCGACGAGGCACGGGTGCAGCTCGCCGGACTCACCGAGGCGGCGGTGGCCGAACTGGTAGCGGGCCTGGTCGGCGGCCGGCCGGACGACAGGCTGCTGCAGCTCGCTGACGGGGCGGCCGGCAACCCTCTCTACCTCACCGAACTGGTCGACGCCCTGGCCCGAAGTTCCAGCGTGACCATCACCGCCGCCGGCGCGGCCGAGCTGACAAGCGGGTCGGCGCCCAGTTCACTTCCCGCGGCCATCGCCGACCGCCTCGGATTCGTTTCCGGGGCGGTGCGCGAGGTCATCCGGGCTGCGGCCCTGCTCGGCGTGGACTTTGCCGTCCGCGACCTCGCGATCGTTCTGGGGCGGAGTGTCGCCGGCCTGATCCCGGCCGTGGACGAGGCGCGCGCGGCCGGAGTGCTGATCGAATCGGGCCGCGGACTCGGGTTCCGGCATCCGATGATCCGGACCGCTTTGTATGACGAGATCCCGGTGCCGGTGCGCGCCGCCTGGCACCGCGACGCTGCGCGAGCGCTGGCCGAGGCCGGCGCGCCAGCGGACCGGGTAGCCCGGCAACTGTTGTGGGCCGTGGCCGGGCCGGGCGGCACGACCGAGCCGATGGACGACTGGATGCTGAGCTGGCTGGCTGGCACCGCGGAGCTGCTTGTCGGACAGGCGCCGCAGGTCGCAGCCGAGCTACTGCGCCGCGCCGTCGCGAGCTCCCCGGCCGGCTCCGCCCAGTATGACCGTTTGGTCGGCCGGCTCGCGGATGCTCTCTACCGGGTCGGCGATGCGGCCGAAGCCGAGCAGGTGGCCAACCAGGCCCTGGAACGCGCTGTCGAACCCGATGTCGTCGTCGACCTGCACTGGACGCTCGCGCAGTGCCGCCTTCGGGTCGGCCGGTTCGCGGAGACGCTGGCCACGCTGGCCCGGGCACTGGAGTCCCCCGGGATCTCGGCCCGGCACCGCGCCCGGTTGCTGGTACTCGCGGCGCGGACGCACGACAATCTCGGCGACGTCGAGAAGGCTGGCGAGGTCGCCGCCTCCGCGCTCGCCGTGGGCTCGGAGGCCGGTGACCACTGGGCCATGGCCTGGGCCCTGCACGTGCAGGCCTTGCTGGTCGCGGTGCAGGGACAGATGGCCGATTCCTTGCCGCTGTTCGACCGGGCGCTGACCGTGACCCTGGCCGATCCTGCCCTGACCGATCTGCGGCTGCTGCTGCAGATAAACAAGGCGGTGGCGCTCGGCGCCCTGGACCGGTACGAGCAGGCATTTGCCGCGGCCCGGCAGGCACGCGACCTGGCCGACCAGGTCGGCACCGTGATCCGGCTGGTTCAGGCGCACGGCGCCCTGGGCCAGTTGCTCTTCGACACCGGCCGCTGGGACGAGGCGCTAGCCGAGGTCGCCGTTGTGTCCGAGGATCTGAAGGGACCTCTCGCGGCCTGCTCGGATCACGCCATCGCGGCCGTCATCTGCTTCCATCGCGGCGAGACCGCTGCCGCGCGCGGCCACGTGGCCGCTGCCGCTCGCCACGCCAAGCGGCTGGGCAACCGGATCATCGGCCCGCTGGCCCTGGCCCGCAGTCTTGACCGCGAGCAGGCGGACGCCTTGCCGGACGCGCTGGCCGTGCTGACCGCTGGTTTCGCCGGCAACACGGAGGAGCTTGACGAGATTGAGGATCTCCTCGCCGACGCTGTTCGGCTGGCCGTGCTGACGGGCGACCTCGATACGGCGCCGACCCTTGCGGGCCATGCGGCGGCCCTGGCCGGCGGTTCGGAGATACCACACCGGCAGGCGAACGCGCTCTACTGCCGCGGACTGCTGGACCACGACGCTGTGCGCCTGCTCGCCGCCGCCGAGCAGTACGTCGATGCCGGCCGGCCGCTGCTCAGCGCCAAGGCGCTGGAGGCAGCGGCTGGCGAGTTCGTCGGACTGGACGACCGGGGCCAGGCGCGCTCCGCGTTCACCCGGGCACTGGAGATCTATGGCTCGCTCGGCGCCGCCGCTGACGTGGCCCGGCTTCAGGCGACGTTCCGCGCGCACGGCATCCGCCGCGGTCCGCGGGCGAAGCACCGCCAGGCCGAGAGCGGCTGGGACAGCCTGACCCCGACCGAGACCAAGATCGCCGCGTTCGTGGAGGAAGGGCTGTCCAACCCGGAGATCGCGGCCCGCCTGCTGTTGTCACGGCGGACCGTGGCCACTCATGTCTCCCACATTCTGAAGAAACTGAACGTTAATTCTCGAACAGACATCGCCCGTGAGGCGGCGCTGCGCACGCTCGCGTCGCGGTGATCGCCGGGCGGCCGGGACCGGGGCGCCGCGGCGCCCCGCACGCTCGCCTCGCGGTGATCGCGGCGCGGCCTTCGGGGCGAGCGGTCGGCGGCCGCGGGGGAGGGCCCGGTGAATTGCTTGGGGGGGTATACAACCCACCGGACCCACGTGCAATCCCCTGCGGGAATCGGCCCGTTACAGGCCGTCGTGGAACGCGAGCGTGAAGTAGACGGCCTTCCCGGCCTGCGACCTGTGAAAGCCCCAGTCGGTCGCCAGGTTCGCCACCAGCATCAGGCCGCGCCCGGTCTCGGCGTCGAGCGGGACCTCCACGGGCACCGGCTCGGCGCACGACGTGTCATGGACGTCAACGCGCAGCTGGCCGCAGATGCAGGTGATCGTGACCATGACGGTCTCGCCAGCCTCGTGCGCGATGGCGTTGGTCACCAGCTCGCTGGTGAGCAGCGCCGCGGTCTCCACGTCGACCGGGACGTTCCAGGCGAAGATGGCCGCCCTGACCTGGCTGCGAGCCGCGGCCACCGAGGCCGGTCCTGCGGTGAGGAGGATGCGGCGGGGACGTTGCACGGTCGGCCGGAGCGGCGCCATGGTTTCCATCGGGTTTCCTTGCCAAGCCGGGAGAGTGCCGGTTTCACGACAAATACTGCTGCAAGTTGCAGAGCGAGACATCGGTCAGCTGACGGATCTTTGAAGGTGTCCCGGTATGACCAGCGGTTTTCGGCCGGCAACCGGGTCAGGGACCGAGTGGGGCAGGTGGGAGGGCTGATACGTCCGGGTAAGAGCTAGCCGGGAACGGGAGGCGGGATGGCAACCGAGCTGGTGCTCCTCGGCACGGCCGGTGCGCCCATGCCGGTCGCCGGCCGGGCCGGGATCTCATCGGCGCTGGTCGTCGACGAACGGGTTTTCGTCATCGACTGCGGGCGCGGGGCGCCGTCCGCTTTCGCCGATGCGGCGCTCGACTTCCGCCGCCTGGAGGTCGTGTGCCTCACCCACCTGCACGTCGACCACGTCGGGGACCTGGCGGGACTGCTGCTGTATCCGTGGGGCGGGCGCGTCGGCGATGACGGGCCGCTCCCGCCGGTGCGCGTCTACGGGCCCTCGCGACCCGCGGCGCTGCCAGCTGGCGACACGGCCTTCCACCGAGAGACCACGATCCACCCGGAACTGCCGGCCCCGGGCACGACGGACCTGGTCGCAGACATCCTGGCCGCCTACGCCTACCACCTGAACGTCATGCCGCTGGACGCCCGCATGCCGGACGCAGGCGCGCTTGTCCGGGCCTTCGACGTCCGCGTTCAGGTCCCGGCGAAGGGCAGCGCCCAGGTCCCGGTCACCGTGTTCGAGGACCGGGCGGTACAGGTGACCGCGGTCGCCGTCATGCACGGCCGGGCGGCGCCCGCCCTCGCCTACCGGTTCGACACCCCGGACGGATCGGTTGTGTTCTCCGGCGATACCACGGTGAACGACGACCTGATCGCGCTGGCCCGCGGCGCCGACGTCCTGGTCCACCAGGTGGCGGACCTCGGTTACCTCGAGCAGCACGGCTTCACCGGTGCCGCGCTGGACCGCATGGCCGAGTTGCATACGGACGTCACCCAGGTCGGTACGGTGGCCGAACGAGCGGGGGTGGGCGAGCTGATTCTCAGCCACTACCTTCCGGCCGAACCGGACGCGATCAGCGACGCCGAGTGGGTGCGGCGCGCCGGGCTGGGCTTCAGCGGGACAACGACCGCGGGGCGTGACGGTCTGCGCCGGACCGTGCGCGCCGGCACCCCGTGACCGCCACGCTTGCCCTTGCGCGCCGGCACCCGGTGACCGGCGAGGCTTCCAGCCTCGCTTAACCCGGTGCCGCCGCCCGGAGTACCCTTCCCGCGCGGATGCTCCGCGCCTCTGCCGTCTGCCCCGGCGCCGTCGGCCACGCCGGTGTGGCCGTCGGCCGGCGTCGCGTGGTGGTCCCGGTCCCGGCGCTGCACCGGAGCGGATCCGTCCCCGGCCGCGGCGCCGGGCCCCGCCGCCGCGCCTGCTGCGTCCGGGGCGACCTCAGGATGCGGGGCGATCGCGACCGGCTCCGACCCCTGCTGACTGGGCACAGGCTTGCCGACGATCCGATACACGGCATCGCCGTTGACGGTCTCGTGCTCCAGCAGCAGGCTGACCAGCTGATCGAGCTCGCCGCGGTGCGACCGCAGCAGGTCCACCGCGGTCTGCTCGGCCTCCCGCAGCAGCCGCGACACCTCGCTGTCAATGGTCGCCTGCGTCGCCTCGGCGAACGGGCGGCTGGACATCCCCGCACCGCCGCCGCCGAGGAACACCGAACCGCCCTCCGGGTACCCCACCGGCCCCAGCGCCCGTGACAGCCCGAACTCGCGCACCATCTTGGTGGCCAGGTCCGTCGCGCTGGCCAGGTCGTTGGCCGCGCCGGTCGAGCCCTCGCCGAACTCCACCAGTTCCGCCGCGCGCCCGCCGAGGCGAACCGCGAGGGAGTCAGTCAGGTAGTCCTCGCTGTAGAGATGACGCTCGTCGATCGGCAGCTGTTCGGTCACGCCGAGGGTCTGCCCGGCCGGCAGGATCGTCACCTTGGCCACCGGATCGGCATGCTCCGACAAGGCCGCCACCAGCGCATGCCCCGACTCGTGCACCGCCACCGACTGCTTCTCCTCCGGCAGCAGCACGTTCGACCCCTCCCGCCGGCCCAGCAGGATCCGGTCCCTGGCCGCGTCGAAGTCGCTGGCCCGCAGGACCTCCCGGTTGCCGCGCACGGCAACGATCGCGGCCTCGTTGGCCAGGTTGGCCAGATCAGCGCCGGAGAACCCGGGCGTCCCCCGGGCCACCACCTTGAGGTCCACATCCGGTCCGAGCCGCTTGTCGCGGCAGTGCACGGCGAGGATCGCCGCGCGTTCGGGCAGCGTGGGCAGCGGGATCGTCACCTGCCGGTCGAACCGGCCCGGCCGCAGCAGCGCCGGATCCAGGATCTCCGGCCGGTTCGTCGCGCCGAGCACCACGATCCCCTGCGACGTGTCGAACCCGTCCATCTCCGCGAGCAGCTGGTTCAGCGTCTGCTCCCGCTCATCGTTCGACACCGCGGCGCCGGACCCGGCCCGTCGCTGGCCGATCGCGTCGATCTCGTCGATGAAGATGATCGCGGGAGCCCGCTTGCGCGCCTCGCCGAACAGATCCCGCACCCGAGAGGCCCCGACCCCCACGAACAGTTCCACGAAGCTCGATCCGGTCACCGAGAAGAACGGCACCGACGCCTCCCCGGCCACCGCCCGGGCCAGCAGCGTCTTGCCGGTGCCCGGCGGGCCGATCATCAGCATGCCCCGCGGCGCCACCGCCCCGGCCCGCTGGTACCGGCCCGGGCTGCGCAGGAAATCAATCACCTCGCCGATCTCGCTCTTGACGCCCTCATAGCCCGCAACGTCGGCGAACTTGGTCTGCGGCCGCTCCGCGTCGAATACCTGCGCCCGCGAGCGCCCGATGCCGAGCGCGCCGGGCAGTCCGCCGCCGGCGCCCCCTGCCGCCCCGCGCGAGAGCCGGCGGAACAGCCAGAACACGATGATGATCGGCAGCAGCAGGAGCAGCCAGTACAAGATGTCGGTGCCGATCCCGGAGCTTGGCGCGCTCGCGGTCACGGTCTTCACGCCGTCCTTGCTCAGCTGCTGGCTCAGCGTTGGCGAAGCCGGACCCGGGATCACCGTGGTGTACTGGGTGCCGCTGGTCAGCTGACCGGACGCGGGGGTGTTGCCGCCGCTCGCGCCGTTGCCGAAGTTCACTGTCTTGATCTTGTGAGCGCTCGCGTCCGTGATGAACTGCGAGTAGCTCAGGCTGACCGGGCTCCTGATGTTGATCCCGGGCAGGAAGATGTACAGCAGCACCACGGCTAGAAGCGCGATCGGCCACAGCCAGTGCCGCCAGCTCGGCGGGGGCGGCGGCGCGCCTTGCCCCGGACGATCGCCCTGGGGCGGCGGATTCGCCTGCTTGCTCATCACACATTGTTACGTATGAATCACGCGAGGCGGGAATCCGGGTCCCTGATCGGGCGGAATCGTCCCGGCTCGAATCCCCCTGCGCCTAATCGCCCGAGATCATGGAACCG
>Ga0335072_10016451_pt1 | contig 10485 bp, 2 predicted proteins | sample Lox_Sample_21_FD_206725 | JGI IMG/M metagenome (GOLD analysis project Ga0335072, IMG submission 206725) | Soil microbial communities from Loxahatchee National Wildlife Refuge, Florida, United States - Lox_Sample_2.1 | ecosystem: Environmental > Terrestrial > Soil > Wetlands | place: USA: Florida... | reverse complement strand
TTCCCCAGATTCTCTGAGACCGTGCCGACCGGGCAGAGCCACGAGCAGAACGCCTTCTTGAGCAGCGTGCTCATCAGCAGGAATCCCAGGAACAGGTACATGGCCGCAGGATGAATCGCCGGCACGCGTCCGGTGAGAAGCAGGTATTTTGCGTTCATCAGTCCGGCGATGGGCAGCCAGCCTTCCACGCCGGCAGGGCGCGCGACGTAAGAACCCTCGGCGCCGCGCTCGAAATACCGCACCCAGAGAAAAAACTGCGCGCCGACCCAGGCGTTGATGGCGACGAAAGCCCACTGCACGCCGTGCCGGATGAGCTGCGATCGGTCCTGCCGGGACCGGCGGACCAATATCTTCTTTACTTTCTCCGCGCCGGTGGGGGCCAGGCGGGCGGTCAGAACTGCCATGGCGATCTCGTTCCTCCAACCCCGAGCCTATCGGGGAACGGCAGAATCTGCAGCGACTTTGGTCACACGCTGCTTGGCGCAGGCGCCGGGCCGGCAAAAGAACCCGGCAACATACAATGCTGAATAAGGCTTGAAGGATCGGGATTCAAGGCGGGCCTGTAGCTCAACGGTTAGAGCAGGGGACTCATAATCCCTTGGTTGGGGGTTCAAATCCCTCCGGGCCCACCATAAATCACGGGCGTACGTCCTTCAGCTTTGACGGCGATTCCTGGCCTTTTTCGCGTGGGGGACCCACGCCCGCTATCGCTCATTAATCCCCTTAGCGAGCCCCGGCTGAGAGTTTCGTGTACTCTGCTCTGGCCTGCTTCAGGATCGCAATATCTGGGTCCGCCTCTTTCCACAGAGCGAAGAAATCCTTATAAGCAGCCAACGCCTTTGCGCGCGCCGCGAGGGCGGCGGCGCCTTGCGATGCTTTCCATTCCAACGCGTTCGCGCGAGCCAAGCCCAGGTGCGCCAGGGCGCCCGTCCAGCAGTTCCACACGATGCCGCCATGGTCGACGATTTTTTGGAATTCCGCAGCCGCCGCGGCACCTTGACCAGCCGACAGGTAGGCCTGGCCGCGCACGTACGTCGAATAAAGGCACGAAATATTCGTGACGAAGGGGATGCTGCCGTACTCAATCGGCGAGTTCGTCTCGAAGACAGCCGGCGGCTGTCCCGCATTCGACCGGCTAAGTCCTGCCTGCATCCGGATCGCAGGCAGCCACAGCGACTGCATCTGGGTGTCGAGGGGAAGGCGCCGGTTCAGGTCCTGCGCCAGCGAATCGGCTCGCGTCCTCTCGCCCGACATGGCAAACGCCAGCGCCGATTCGGCCGCAACTCCCGGGCTTGAGGGAACGAGCCGCAACGCCTCGGATGCTGTTTGCCGGGCCTGCGCAGCATCCCCGTAAGCTGCCTGCTGCAAAGCCAGATTCGCCTGGTAGACCGCAGCGCCCTCTTTGTTGTCTGCACGGATTGCGGACTCGACCGCCCGCCGGGTCAGTTCCCGCGCTTTCCTGACGCGCCCGGCGAATGCCTCAGTATCGGCGGCGAGGGCCAGCCCATAGTTCTCATACAGCGGCCGGCTGGCAAACCACTTTTGCTGTTCCGCCATGCCGTTCTTGTCGGCTCCCAGGAAAGCAAGGGCGTAAAGATCGTCATGCATCAGATAGTCGTCGAGCCTGCGGGAGTTTGCCTGATGAATGATTTGCCTTGCTTCGTCAAAATGCTGCGATGCCAAACCATCGTTCGCGAGATTGCTGTACGCGAAGGCATCGTCCGGGTCAAGGCGCAGCAAGTCCTGCCCTGCATCCGCCGATTTCTCGTATTGGCCGAGTTGCTCGTACAGAACAGCGAGCCCATTGTAGGCAAGCACGCTGCGGGGATAGATCGCAGTTGCTTCCTCGAAGGTCTGCGCGGCTTTGTCCAGTTCACCGGTGGCATACCCGTAATAAGCGGCTGCGATGTGAAGCTTTTCCCCTTCGCTGACTCGGTCCCGCAACTGGAAGGCTTTGGCGAAGTACTCCTTGGCGCGACTTGTTTCATCCAAGGTGTAGTAGGTCCCTCCCATTTGCGAGTAAGCCATGGCAAAGTTCGGGTCGAGCTCGATCGCATGTTGGGTATACGGCAGGGCAGCCGCAGGATCGTTTCCCGCCATCGCCTTCGCCGCCAGGCTGTAAGCCTTCAGCGCATCGAGGGAAGCCGTGGTGGCCTGGGCGAGCGGGATGTCGTATTTCTGCACCGTGGCTAGCGACTCACCCAGCTCGGCGCGCAGCTTCGCCACGGCTCCGCTCAGGGCGTCGAGCACCTTCTCTTTCGACGCCGCGGTCGCCTGCTCCTGTGCGAGCGTGTCGCCGCTTTGGCAATTGACCGCCTCGACCGTGACCACGTACTGGGTGCCGAGGTTCGAGATCGAGCCCCCGATGTAAGCTTTGCTGCCTGCCCGCTGGCAAACCTCCCGAACCACGTCCGGTTTGAGCGGTGTGCCCGGAGAATCGGACATCAGCCGCAAGGTCGCCGCGACTTTGTGGTCGGAGAGCACGTTCAGGAACGGGGACTGGTTCAGTGCTACGCTGAGCCCGGTCTTCAGCGTATCGTCGAAGACCGGGTCGCCCGTGCGATTGGCGAATTCGGCGAGCACCACGGTGTCCTTTTCTGCAAGCCGGCGCGCGGAGCGAAGATGGGCGACGTAGGCACCGGCGGAAAAGGCGGCGATCAGCAATATCAGGACGCCGCTCCCGACGATTGTCCAGGTCTTGCGGAAGGCCGGCGGCCGCAGCTCTTCTTTCTCTTCGATCACCACGCGCGTCCGGATGGTGTGCTGCTGGAGCAACAGCTGGCTGGGAGCATCGGCCGCGGCATCCATCGCATCGGGAACCACGGCCAGGCTGTCACCGCCGATCACTGTCACCGGCGAAACAAACTGGTATCCCCGCCCCGGCAGCGTGACGATGTAACTGTTATCGCCGGGCTTCTCACCGAGCGCCCGGCGCAGCACCGAGATGCTTTGCGCCAGACTGTTCTCGTCCACAAAGGTGTCGGGCCAGACATTCTTCAGCAGCTCGTCACGGGTCAGAATCCGTCCCGAGTTCCGGGCGAAATATAAGAGCACATCGAAAGCCCGGCGGTTGAGAGAAAGGACCTCCTCCTCCCGCCGCACGACCCGCGCCAGCACGTCGATCCGAAACTCGCCGAATTGAAGTATCTCCACAGTTTTCATCAACTTAAAGGCGATTCAGAAGCTGTCAGCGCCTGTCAGGAGACGTCACTGGCCTTTTGGGAAAGGCTGCCGCTACATTCGCGGCGTGAACAAACGAGGTCGCGTGTACAGACTCTACCAGTGGCTATCGCGGTGGGCAAGGTTCTCCCATCCCGCTCCGGCCAGCGGCGGTCTGAGCCGCACCGTTCGCACCGAAGTGACGTTCGAGCGGCGAGGTACGGCCCTGCTCGTCGATGGCGTGCCGGCCAGCCTGGACCATTGTCCGCTCTGTGGGCAGAGACTTGTCCCAGTGCAGACAGAACAACCCGCGTCTCTCCAGGAGGGCTGGGCCCTGCCCGCATCGGCTCCTGAGGAACGCGATCCTCCTTGAATGGTTGATCTGCAGGGTCGCCGCGTTTTACAGCGACCGTGTCGGCTCACCCGAATCGCAGCGCGGCCGACACGAATGGAGCTTGGCCGCAACCATTCGGTAAACACCCTCCCCCAAGGGCGGGCCAACTAAATCGAAATTGGAGGTAGCACCAAAATGAATAGGCACAGCACGAAGTCGCTCCCCAGCGAGCTTAGATCCAATGCCAACCGGATAGCCAATTCGGCGCGCGCGATGATTGTCGCCGCGGCCCTGTTGGCATCGCCCGGAATTTCCGGTCGCGCGGCAAACGCCCAGACGGGCCAAACCACGGCCATCGAGCCTTTCGTGACTCTGAATGACCTGACGCCCGGCGTTGTTCTCGACGGCCGCGCCATACTCCTGAGCCACTACAACCCTTCCAGCAAGCTGCGCCTGGCCATCCTGCTCAAGCCTGCCCATCCTGAAGAGGCCCGCCAGTATCTCGAAGACCTCCAGGACAAGAATTCCCCGAACTTCCATCAATTCCTCGAGCCGGAAGAGTGGGCTGACCGCTTCGGGCCGACGCGCGAAGCCGAGCAGGCAGTTGTGGACTGGGCGCAGAGCAATGGTTTCGCAGTGACCTATCGCTACAGCCATCGCATGACCGTCGACGTCGAAGCCCCCGCCGGCACGATCGAGAAGGCGCTTCACATCACCATCAACAGCTACCGGATTCCGGAATTGAACGGCCACGAAGCGCGAACGGCCTTCTCGAACGATCGCGATCCGCAACTTCCTGCCAGCGTGGCCGGCCTGGTGGACGCGGTGATGGGCCTCGACTCGGTGGCCCTGCTGCGGCCCGCATCCGGTAGCGGCCAGATCATCGCTCAGCCCGATTACACCCCCGGACCGGCGATCCAGCACGCAGGCGCGGCGCAGAAGGATGCCGATCCCGACTCCGTCCGCTCGCTCGCCGAAGGCTTCTCCCTCGCGGCGCAGGTCACGCCTCCGCCTTCCGGCTATTTCGAGCCCTCTGATTTCTTCTCGGCCACCGGGTACGACTACCAGGCGTTGATGAACCAGGGCCACTGCTGCAATCCGAATAACACGAGCGGCCATTCTCCGCGCGAGTCTTCCATCGCCATCGCCGCTTTCGGCGATTTCAGCTTCAACGATCTTGCCGGGTTCCATTCCGCATTCTCTTACCTGGCGTACAACGTGGACAAATATGCCGTGGATGGCGGCTACACCTGCAATAACTCGAAGGGCTTCGACGGTAACTGCGGAGAAGTGACCATGGATACCGAATGGTCGCTGGCCATGGCCAACAGCGAAGGATCAGTCGCGAGTACCGCGCGCGTGGTGGTCTATGAAGCCCCGAACTTCGGTACCGGATCCATCACCGATGTCTACAGCCACATGGCTGCGGACGCCCATGCCCGGACCACAAGCGTCAGCTTTGCCTACGTCGAGAGCGACGGCTCCGAATTTACCAACTCCGAGATGCAGACGCTCGATTCCGACGTCTTTGCCCCCATGTCCGGCATGGGATGGACGCTGCTCGGAGCCGCGGGAGATCACGGAGCCACCGGCGGCTGCGACGACGGGCTGCGCGTCATGTTCCCGGCATCGGATCCCAACTTCGTGGCCGTGGGCGGGACCGAGTACAACATGTACGCGGACGGCCCCGAGGTGGCCTGGACCGGAAATCAGTCGGTCAGCAACGATACCAAGAACTGCGGCTCCAACGGCGGCGGAGGCACGGGCGGCTTCAGCGAGTACTTCCCCGTACCCAGCTACCAGTCGGGGATGGGCTTCTCCAAGCGCTCCGTGCCCGATATGTCGCTCGATTCCTTTTATGGCCACGACACCTACGTCAATGGCGGCTGGGCTCATCCCGGCGGCACCAGCGTCGCGTCGCCCATGCTTGCCGGCTTCTTCGCTCAGGCAAACGCGTACCTGCTCAGCATCGGAGATAAATGCGGCTCCAAAGGGACATCGGCGTGCGCGCCTATCGGCAACGCGAATTATCCCATCTATGCCGAGGGCAAGAGCGAGCTGGCCAACAAAGGCAATCAGGCCGGACACGTTCCCTTCTACGACATTACGCAGGGCTGCAACTCGAACGGATTGACCATCCAGTACAAGCTTGCTGCCTACTGCGCCACCAGCGGTTTCGACCAGGCCACCGGCTGGGGCTCTGCCAACATGCTGCAACTGGCCTGGGCCATCAACTGGGAGCTCGCCGAAGCCACTGGTATTCCCTATGTGACGTTCAGCGGTCCGGCGACCCACAAGTGGTACAACACCAACCAGACCGTCAACTGGAAGATTCACGACTACTCGGGCGGCAGCGGCGTTCCGGGTACCGGGATCGCCGGCGAGGCGCAGGGCTGGGACTCGATTGCGTCCGATCCGCGCAGCGAGCCGCGCGGCCTGGAGCAGGGCTCAAACACCAACTTTTTCTATACCGGCCCGCAATTCCCCAACGGCGCAACGGGCTGCCTGGCGTTCACCCCCAACGGCTGCTCGGCGTTGTCGGGCACGAACGCGCAGATCCAGGGTTGCCACACCGTGCACGCGCGCGGCTGGAACAACCAGGGCTGGTCCACTGCGGGAAACAGCAGCTATCCAGAGACATATGGCCCGCTCTGCTATGACACCATCGCGCCAACGACTACCCTCAGCACCGCGGGCAGCACTCTCACCAAGGTCGAAATCACGCTTACCGCAACCGATCCCGGCGCCGCCTCAGGAACCGGCTCGGGAATATCGAGGACCTACTACTCGGTCGATCAACCTTCGTGCAATGCCGCCGCCACTGGAAAGTGCACGGTCTATAAGGGTCCATTCACGATTTCCAGTGTCGGTACGCACACGGTTCTCTACTTCAGTGTGGACAACGCCGGTAATGCCGGAACGGTCCGGAGCAAAAGCGTCGTGATCAATTGAAGCCCCAGCCGTGACATCGACCCACGAAGACTGACAAACCGCTCTCCCCCAAACTGGCTGTCGCCGGCAGCTAAGGTTGTCCGGCGCAGCCAGCCATCGGCGGGCCGGATCCCCTGCTCGCATCGAGCTCGCATTTGAGCAGCAGGGGACGGCCTCGCTCACCGGCGCCACACCAGCAAACATGGGCCATTGCCCGCTTGTCTCTATCGCCGTCTGGGCCTTGGTTTCTGCGAATCCGCTCAAAGGAGCTTGAGATGATCCCCAGGTATTCCATCGTCGCCATGGTCTCCGCCGTCCTGTTGCATGGCGCGGTCATGGCGCAATATGGCCCTCCTTCGACGGGCTCCACGTCAGCCATCCAGTTCACACCCGCAACGGTCGGCCTTCTCGCCGGACTGAATGGCTCTGGGTATGCCGGCGACGGCGGCCTGGCCAGCTCCACCGCCACCCAATTCAATTACCCGGTAGGCGCGGCGTACGACTCCAACGGCAATCTGTACATTGCCGACTCGGAGAACTACGTCGTTCGCAGGATCGACCAAGCCACCGGCGACATCTCAACCTTTGCCGGAAACAACACCTTTGGTTCGACCGCTCCGGCCTCCGGCGCGAAGGCGATCAATACGAGTCTGGGACTGCTTACGGGTCTGGCCGTGGATGCAGGCAACAACGTCTACTTTGCCGATCGCAGCAACAACGTGATCTGGAAGGTGGACACGAGCGGGGACATTTCGATCTACGCCGGCACAATCGGCGCCCCCGGATACACCGGTGACAGCGGCCAGGCGACATCGGCCACGCTCGACAATCCCTGGGGCCTGGCGTTTGATGCCAAAGGCGATCTCTTTATCGCCGACGTGCAGAATAAGGTCGTTCGAGCAGTCAATCCGTCCGGAGTCATCAACACCTTCGCCGGCGACGGCGAGGATGCCGGACAAAATACTTGTCCGGCGTCCTTTTCTGGCGCTGGCGGACAGGCTACGGCAGCCTCATTCTGCTTCCCCTACGGCGTGGCCGCGGATCCATCCGGAAATATCTACATTTCAGATTATGGCTTCGACACCGTCTACTCGGTGCACACCGACGGCACCATTCATGTCTTCGCCGGAACAGGGCAGAAGGGCACGTCGGGTAACGGCGGGCCGGCAACCAGCGCGTTGCTCTACGAGCCGTTTGGAGTTTATGCCGATCCGGCCGGAGATGTTTATATCGTCGACCAGTTTGGCGCGGTGGTCCGCAAAGTCGACACATCGGGCAATATTTCGCTGGTCTTCGGCAACGGCTTCGGTGACATGAAAAACACGGCGCTGAAAGAGAGCAGCATTGGTGAGCCGGATACCGAAGCGGTCTACACCAACATCGGCCCCTCCGACGGAATTTACTTCATCACCATGGATATCTATGGCAACGTGATCGCGGTCGACAGCTCGGGCGAGGCCGTCACCTCGGCCGGCTACATCGGCCAGTACGTATTTCCGGAACAGCAGATCTACTCCACCAGCAGTCCGTACTACATCGTCATCAACAATCCCAGCGGAGTGGCGCTCACGTTCTCGGGATCGCCCACCATTACGGGTCCCTTCGCCCTCGCCACCGGCGGGAGCGCCGGCACCTGCGATCTGTCGGGTTCGCTGCCGCCGGGCCAGACCTGCACCATCGGAGTGACCTTCACGCCGACCGCCGACCAGACCTACACCGGCAGCATCGTTCTCGATACCAACGCCAACAGCTCGCCATCCACAATCGAGCTCTCGGGCACTGGCGAAGGAACTGTCACCGTGTCAGCGACGCTCACCGGCCCTCCCAACTCCTTCACCAGCCAGGCGAATGTCACCAGCACATCGCAGCAGGCAACCGTAATGAACACCGGCCCCATTCCCATCACCATCCTTGGTTACGACTTCGACGGCTACAGTCCGACGTACTTCAATGTCGCCAGCACCACTTGCCCGGCCTCGACGTCAACGCTTGCGGCGGGCGATAGTTGCGTCTACAACATCACCTTTACGCCCACGGCTGCGACTACCTATGCCGCCGGCTTTCAGGTCGACATCGCGAGCTACGGTTATCTCACGACATCGCTGAGCGGCACGGGCACGCCCGGCAGTATCACCGGAGCGCTCTCGCCTTCGCCGCTCGCATTTGGCGGCGTGGTGAAAGGAGCGACCAGCGCGCCCATCGCTGCCACACTCACGAATACAGGCACAACGTCGCTGACCATCAGCGGAATCTCGATCGCCGGCGCCGATCCCGGCGATTTCAGCATCGGCACCGGAACCAATGCCTGCGAGTCCGCGCTTGCCGCCGGCGACAGCTGCTTCATCTACGTCGCGTTCACGCCGGCTGCATCCGGAAGCCGCACAGCCACGCTGCAGGTGGCCAGCAACGCAACCGGCTCACCGCAAACGGCGTCGCTCACCGGCGCCGGAGTGGTGTTCTCATCCAATGTTGGCACCGCTGAAGCTGCGCAATCGCTCACCGTCAACATCACCACCGCGGGAACGTTGCACGCGATTCAGGTGCTCACGCAAGGCGCCGTGGGTCTCGACTACACACAGGCTTCGGGCAGCACCTGCGAAACAGGAACCGCATACACCGTTGGCCAGTCCTGCTCGGTGAACGTGATCTTCAGCCCGCGATTCGCCGGCACGCGCAACGGCGCGATTCTGCTGCTTGACGCAAGCGGCAATGTTCTTGCAACGGCTTATCTACCGGGAACCGGCACCGGTCCGCAGATCGTTTTTGGCCCGGCGAAGAGCCAATCGGTCGTCCCGGCCAGCGCGCTAAGTTTCCCGGAGGGCATCGCGGTCGACGGGAACGAGAACCTCTACATCGTGCAGCACTACAACGACAATGTCCTCAAAGCGGCCTGGAACGGAACCGCCTATGGCGCGCCCACTACGGTGCCCGCGTCCGGCCTTGTGGACCCTGATGACGTCGCAGTCGACGGCGCCGGCAACGTGTTCGTCTCCGACTGGGGCGCAAACCGCGTCGTCGAAATCCCCTTCAACGGCAGCAGCTACGGCACGCAAGTACAGATCGCCGACTTCGCCTCCGGTAACCTCAACGACAATCGCCCGGTTGCGGTGAAGCTCGACGGATTTGGAAATCTCTATGTCTATGTCGGCGACGGCGTGACATCCGACTCGGTGGCGAAGCTCTCCTGGAGTCCGGGCGGCTATAGCGCGCCAACCACGATTCTGACCGGTATCGACGGCTCCGGCGGAGAGACCGCGAACAACGATGGCGTCACCGGCCTCGCCGTCGCGCCCAACGGCAATCTCTACACCATCAACACCGCATTCGGCGCTAACGCCGTGCTTGAGCTGCCCTGGAATGGGAGCAGCTACGGCACGGCCACTCCGCTCCCCACGACCGGTCTCGGCATTCCTTACGGCCTTGCCGTCGACGGGGCCGGCGATCTCTATATCGCCGATCTGCAAAACGACCGGATCGTCGAACTGCCCTGGAACGGTACGGGGTTCGACGCGCAAATGACCGTGGTGACGAACGCGCATCCGGGCGCGCTGGCCGTGGATGGCGCCGGGAATGTCTTCCTGAGCTCGGTGGCCGGCGATGTGGAGGAGCTGAATCTGGCGGCCGCTCCGAGCCTCAACTTTGCATCCACCAACGTCGGCTCGACCAGCAGCGACAGCCCGAAGACCGTGACCGTGACCAACATCGGCAATGTCTCCCTGTACCTGCCGATTCCCGGGTCCGGTACCAATCCGAGCTACCCCATCGATTTTCCCGTGAATCGCGCAGACTCCAACCTCTGCGCCGAAGACGATTCGGTGCGTGAAGGCCAAAGCTGCGACGTCTCCGTGAACTTCACCCCCACCGTCTCAGGCCCACTGAGCGAAGATGTTGTTCTCACCGACACCAACCTCAACGCCACGGCAGTAAACCAGTCCATCCCGGTCAGCGGCACCGGCATCGCCGCGACCGCGCCCGGCGCATCGCTGGCGCCGAATCCTGTCCCCTTCGGCAGCCAGTTGGAGAAAACGACCAGTGCGGCGCAGACGGTCGTACTCAGGAAT
>Ga0335072_10016450_pt1 | contig 10486 bp, 18 predicted proteins | sample Lox_Sample_21_FD_206725 | JGI IMG/M metagenome (GOLD analysis project Ga0335072, IMG submission 206725) | Soil microbial communities from Loxahatchee National Wildlife Refuge, Florida, United States - Lox_Sample_2.1 | ecosystem: Environmental > Terrestrial > Soil > Wetlands | place: USA... | reverse complement strand
TGGGGAGCATATGGAGTCCTGGATATATCATGCAATCAATCAATCAATGGGTTATATATATACTTCATTAATTTGTCAAAGCCAGTCAGTTAGCAAGGTGATGGAAGTTGCACGTGATTATTTCGTAAAATGTTCCCAGCCATCAAGCGGGGATCGTTAGATTTACTGTATCAATGCAAGCCCTAAATTCAGCGATCGTCAGGCCAATGATTATGCTTATTCTTGCACTGCCTCAGCCGCCTTACAATACGTGAAAATATACGTCTTCTCACGTAAAATCAGAACTTTTAAGAAATCTCATACCCTACCTTAGCTGCATACATCATTTATCAAAAGCAAGGATTCCCATGGTTCACCGAAGGTAAGGCAAAAGCATGACAGGAAGGGTGGTGGCTATTGCAGCGTTAGGGCCGGATGGCGAACCGTCATGTGAAGAAGATAGATACAACGATAGGCTTGAATTGCTTCTTTCTACCACACCTTTAAGGGAAACCCTGCCGTGCATGTATTTGAAGGAAGGGGCTGCGTGAATGATTTAACGCCTCTAGCCTATAAGAGCTCAGCATTTATAGTGACGTCGCCGCTAAAAAAGAAAGTTCGCATCGCTGCTTTTTCCCACATTTCGCTCGGGCAGAAGCGGGGCTAGGCACGACAGCCTCATCTTGCAACCCACCCACCTTCCAAGTAAAAATTTGGGTACGGCCCGCATAGATCGTCACTGGACACAATCAATTGCTACATCCAACCAACCATTCCTCCCTGACCATCTCGCAAATTGGTGTGGGTCATTGGATATGTAAATACTTCTGGACCCCTTTGTGCTTGAAGCAGTGATTCTCTGTACATGGCGCCGCCAAGTGACTTTGAGGTCGACCTTGAGAAAGGGCTAGGTGTCGAGCTAGATGATGAAATTAGTATTGAGAAAGGTAGTATTAGGAGAAGGTTTTTTACGGGGAAGGTAAGTAGCCTTCTCGGTGTCGCAGTGGTTGCAACGAGGCTTACATATCCTCGAACGGAAGAGAACACCAACTGCTGGGTCAAACACATCAAAGACTTCATTCCCAGTGATACCGATCAGAGCGATCAAAAAGAGATGTATGTTGTAACAATATTAAAGTTACTTGGTGCGTCAATCTCACCAGTTTTCAGTCACCAATGGCTCCCAGATGGTATCCGAGGAAGAGCCAAAACGGCCATCGGAGGAACGAGAATTCATAAAATTCTTGTCTGAAGAGCCATTAAGGACAGGTTCTTACCTAGATGCGTGTGATTGGTATGCTCGATTCATCGATTTAAAGTACAGCGCCCACTGGCGTGCGATTCGGTCCGCTGTTCCCAATATCCAAGGTGCCTTGGCTCCGGACGCAGGCGATACCGCCAAAGTAGACAAAGTATTGGCAGCCATAGCAAAAGACTTGTCGGAAAAGGAGGGCTATGCTTTGTCAGATATTCAAGAGCTCATCAACCAAAATTTGATTATAGATGATGATACGGATGAACGGGAGGCCTTGTACCAGCTAATGTTCATTCTTCTGGGGTGGCTGAGTAAGTGTCAGAAGCCTTTTCTATTTCTCTAGTTCTGACATCTCCACAGCTATGTTATATGACCCGCGACTCGATTGCAAGCCCAAAAGGCTCCAAGTCGCTAAGTTTACTCTCAAAACCGACGGAAACAAGGCCGACCTGCACAGTTGTGTATTCGATACTCAAAGCCAAGACTTCGAGTACGTTGACCAGTCACTACATCTCCTGCTTGGTCGATTTGGCAAGCTCATCCCAGATCTCCCTCTCCGCCGAGGATCCAAAGTCGCACCACCATCCGAATTGATCGTCGTACCCTTCGTGTGCTACCAGACCCTCCGCGCTGTCTGCCGTGTGGAGATTGAATGGGTCGACGCCCTCAGCATGCATCTTGAATTCGACTCCTCCCGCAAGGTGCTAAAAGTCTTTCGCTTTCCCTCGTTCTGCCGACTGATGTACAAGTATAAGCAGCGCGGCCTGCTCTCCCAGTAAGCTCCTTTCCATCATCCGCGATTTTACAACTGCTCACGTGACCACCTCAGACTCTTCGACGACAAAGAACGCGACATCCGCGGTCTGACTCGTCCCGAAAGAGAAAGATACTTCACAAGCGACTACTTCCGCGAAATGCTCCTCACATACCGCCTCATCTTCGGCCAAGACATTAAATCCTCCCGCCTCTTCGCCAGAGAGCTCGCAGCACTAACTTCCGCATCCAAGCCCTCGAAATCCAAGTTTAAATACAGGTCTAAGCCTACATCCCGAGAGCCCCGCAAGCTTTGCGTCTTCTCTCTCCCCGATGCAGACCCCTTACTCTTGCGCCTCTGCATTGACGAGCCCGGGGCCGCGGATATCTACGCCGAAATTAAAGCCTCTACCATACAGAGGTACTATACAGAGCAATCATACCCATTCTTTGCGGAGAAATTGCTTTTGCTGCAAGCATTTGTTAAGGAGCAGCATCCGTATGACTGGAATACGTTATGGCATGATCATCGGAATGCGACCAATTGGTGGCAGTTTTGGGCGGTGATGTTTATTGGGGGCATGACAATTATTCTGAGTGTGTTGAGTTTGATATTTCAGATTTGGCAGGCGATATTGACGCTGCAGCAGTTGCAGCAGGGGCAGCAACTGAATTCGTAATCGGCAGCGATGTTTGCTGGCGACAAGTAGTGTGCGACTCGTCACGCCTTATCACATGATGTGAGTTCTGTTTGTGGATGTAAGCTGGGGGAATGTGATGAGTGTAATGCTTAAGATAATGTAGAGGGTGGCATATGGTGTAAGGAGCCTGGAAAAGTGACTTTGGTTAGACTAGATATCGTGGGTTATGGTGTGGCGTGTTATGGTTGGTAAATACCTTCTTGTTTTCTTGTACAAGGTAGGGCAAGGAGGCTAAGGCAGCGATAGAGCATCTCTGCATACATTGAGCAATCCACGGCGCTAGCTGTAAAGGGAGAATCTTCATATTCATTACAAGGGAGAGAATTCAGACTTCATAGTCGTCATCGCACTGATCAATCTATATAACCGTTGCATTACTCACTCTCAGTTCCTAAGTGTGCAAACCGGCACATGAGTCTCATAAGTTTCGTTCCAACCAGTCACGCCATTCTCAAACATGCAAATTAGCAGATGAGTTCCCAATCTGACTCCTACAATCCGTCCCATGCCATCTCCCCTTTCCCTTACCGGAAATACCCCGGGACCAACAAATCAAAGCTCTCCTCCTCCTTCTCCATTTCCGTCATAGCGTCTCTCCTCTCCAACTCATACAGCTCGCCCTCTCCCCCCTCCCCACTCGCCGTCAGTGCACTGCGCGCATTATACGCCCTCGTCAGTAGCTGATTCGCCTCATTCGCCTCCGCCAGCGACGTACCGCCCGGCTGGTTCTTCAACACCATCGCAATTTTCCACAAGATACGCGCAATAGTCCCGTCGTCGCGAGCGGGCGACCGCAGCTCCGCTATGTTGCGTGCTTTGTTGAGGAAGCCGAGGGCGGGGTCTACATTTCCCATCTCGAATTCTACGCAGCCGAGCGAATAGTATGCGGCTGCGGTGATGGGATGTATGGGGAGTTCGGCGGAAGAGATTGAGAGGGAGGATTCAAAGGAACGGCGGGCGCTAGTGTAGAGCTTTTCGTCAAACTCAATGTTGCCGTAGGCGTGATGGCAGCTGTGTGATAATTGAGTATTGTGGGATGAGACTTGGGTCGGGATGACTTACTTGGCCATGAAATATTTGTTTGCTCCGACAGTTCGCACAAAGAGCTGCTCCGCTTGGCCGAAGTAGCGGCGCGCTTCGGCAAAGTTCTTGTATGCGGCGTGGCAGCGGCCGATGCCGAGATAAGTTGTCCCGAGTTGCAGAGCTGCTCTGTCGCCAATGGCCAGCCTGATGTCTACAGCTCGCTGATAGTAGTCCAGTGCTTCTTCATAATGGCCTGTGGCTGCTTCAAGGTTGCCCATGTTGTGTAGAGAGATGGCAATGTCGCCAAAATCTGATTCGGCCTTGAGTTTCTCACGAATCCGTAATGCCATTTCGTAGTTTCTTCTGCAGTCAACTACCTTGTTGAGATCGTAGTAGTTGGACCCTTGAGTATTGCAGAGAAGTGAGTATATGTGGGATTCTTTATTTTCACACACAGACTTCGCCACGTCAATGACTTTTCTGCTGAGATCGTATTCGCTCATTTCGTACAAGTACCTAAGTTATGGTATTAGCATATAATGTGATTTTTTCCTCTTGTAAGACTATATACCATGATGCATTTGATAGAAGTTCAACGAACTGGTTTGATGCCTCGAGTCGAGCTTTAGAATTTGGCCCCTGATACTCGGAGAACTTCTTGCTTATATGCACCGCATCGGTGATATACGCTGCACAGGTTGCCCACTCCTCATATAGAGTGCCGCCATGTGCTTGCTTAGGAAAGGCTGAATTCTTAGTTAGCGATCAATTTTGAGAAGGTATTGATCCGCAATGAGAGCGTATTGGGTCTGTTTGTACCTTCATTGACAATGCGAACAGCAGCATCGAAAGACGCTTGCAAGTCCTCATTACTGTGATAATTCATTGCTTCCTGGACGACACGATGCACGGTAATAACTCGATGGTTCCATTGAATGAGGTTTGCCGTACGCAGTTCATCAAGTGCTGCAGAGAGTGCGGGCGTGATATTTACGATACTGGTGAGGGCCGCTTCCACTTTGTTTTCGTTAATGTAATGCGGAAATTCTTGTTTTGCGAAGGATAATTTCCCGTCTAATGCTCTCTATTTCATCCTTTCAGAATTCTTCTAAAGTCAATCTTGACATAGTCTAATGACTTACTTGTCTACGAGGTAGAAATAGCTCAATGAGTGTCTCGTCTAATTCCCATCAGCGAGTGTAGGTTAGAAGTCGCTTGATAATGTTAGACCTACCAGGTGAGAGAAGTGCTAAAACGCTGAGAAGAGCTCGGGAATGTTTGGACAATCCCGTGAAAACCATATCGAATAGAGCATCTAGATTTCGTACCATGGGCGAGCGTTCGGCGAGGTATCGATCAGGAAGCGTTCGCTCGCTTTGTAGAAAACGAGCGTAAGTCTCTGCAATGTTAAAAGATGTTGTTACTTTTGGGTTCATTATCAGACTCGCCGCTTGCTGTATCGAAAGGGCTAGGCCATCTGTTAGAACTCGCTATCATACCTCCTACCGTGAGCAACTTACGCAAGCCTCCTAGCTTATCAAGCCACTCCCTCGCTGCCTGGTAATCTGCGTCCTTAATCTGACCTAATCTTTCGGCCCGGGTCCATGCATCACCCATAAGTCGTACAAGTAAGTCCCAAGATTCCTTTTCACCGAAAGGCTTAATTGTTTCGCCCTTACGATTGCTGTCCTTCATGAAATTATAGTACTGCCGTGAGGTTATCAGAATGGAGCCGTTGGCACCCAGTGGCCAGTACCCTCTCAGAATGGTCTCAGATTCCTTGTCTGCAGTCAAGTTGTTAAATATAGGGCGACATAATAATCTGATCAGTGCTTACCGGCGTTATCAAATATTAGGAGCCACCGTTTCTCTAGTCGAGTGGTTAGCTCAAGTTTGGGAGCAGAATCTTGGACTGAATTTGAATAACTTACTTGTAAGCTTAAGCCACTTTTGGACACTCAGTAGATTCTCCTCATGATGTCCTAAGTCATGTCAAAAATTCCCTTAAATTCAGCAATTTTTGGAGGGCAAATACCCTTATTATCAGCTCCTGGGATGTTCAGCTCTTTGAATGAAGTTAGCTGGGTAAAGTTCGTTCTAATCAAGCTAAGCAGGACTTACTCATAGCCATATTAGTAAAACTTTGACGTAGTGAAAGTTTTGTTTCACAGCCAACCCAGAAAATGGCATCGAAGCGTGAGGGGTTCTGATATGCATACTCGAGGGCGATTTGCGTCTTGCCAACACCACGGCGCCCATAGATACTGAATGTGCGCAGCGGCTCGTTTCCTTCCCACTTTAAGTATTTGTCAATTTTTGCCAACTCTTCTTTCCGACCATAAAAGTTCTTGTTATGTGTGTGAGGAAGCATAGTGAGGGGGAAGCTAGCTCGCTCTTCGGGCTCGGGCATGATGGCATGTCGGAATGAGAGATTCTCTATCTGCTCTCGCAAAGTGGCTGCAGAGTATGTCGAAATCTCGGTCAGATGTCTAATCAACTCATCTAGCTCCTTTTGATGAATTCTGATCTTGTCTTCGACTTGTTGCCATGCAACATCATCGACGTCTTAAGTTATGTTTCAGCAGTGACTCCATTTAGATAGAAGCATGGGACTGACTTTTTGGGGCACGCCGTAGGTATTTGGCTGAATCACACAAGATAGTAAGAGTGTGATCAAAAAAATCGATTATTGCCAGCGTAGATTCCCGCCTCTCATTGCACATCCTATAGCAGCTGTTGAATCGTTCCACAGTCCGTCGCAGCTTAGAGAGCCATTCGGCTGTCCGTTTCAGCTTCTCTAGCGATTCCATTGAAAGCTTTTCAATGTCAACATTAAAACAGCCTAACAGCTTAATTAGCTTAATTTCAGGATACTTGCCTTCACATTAAGGAACAAAAGACCCCATAGGATATTGAGTTCTATGGCATGAGGTGTGAGGGCTGTTTCGAATGTTTCAGTGAGGTGGGAAAGCGTTCGCGGAAGCGGCTGAATCCCCATCAGGATTCTCCGCATTTGTGCATTGTAGACTTGATTTGTAGCCTTCTCCTGAATATCGTCGGCGACATCGGTCCACTCACGAGGTTCCTGCACTGTTTGGCGATCGATTTGAGACGACAGACTCTCGGTAGCTCCTAGAATCATCTCTCCCCACCGCAGCACCGCATGGTCGCGGGTATCGTCGAAGTCTATATTATACTCGTCCTGCCGTGGATTGTAACGAGTCATGGCTCGGATGGTAGGTTGGAACACTAGACGAAGCTTCAGTGCAGTTCCAGACAAAATCGAGTGTAGCTGAGCGTTATAAGCTACCCGCCACGTGGAGTCAGAAGGGTCTGTTTTGGTCATTGAAGGCAGTTATCGCAGGGCGTGACTGAAGGAGGCATGGAATTTTGGGCTCAAGGCTACGATAATAAGCAACCCACCCTCCCGCGGGGGATAATTCATTTGCAGCCTCATCTCGTCAAGGTGAACCGCCATTTCGGGCGACTTGCATAAGGCACAATCGTTATAGCGGCGGATTAGTATGCAAGGACTGCATAATATCACCTGCAGCGCAACCTATCCAATCGTTTTCGCACAGCCTGAAAATGCACTGTTCACTCTGTATGGTGGTAGTACTAATGAAGAATACAACAGATCCAACCACGACTATCAGGTGGGTCATGCTTATTCGCGACGGTTAGCCCTCCTGTGGCGGAGCAAATATTCCCTTGTTTAATGTCTATATTGTCCACGGAATTACAGCCAATAGCATTGTCATGAATCATAATCCAGGAACCTCGAATGCGCCTGCGCGGATCAAGCATTCCGCACAGCCTTCCTGCGACGATTATCAAAGCTGACCGTTATATTTTATTCCAAGCCTCAATTCCGACTTTGTGCCTCAAAGAACTTTCAATAACCTCCTAGGTTGGCGGATCCTGATCGATGTGTCAGTATGTATGTTCAGCTTTAGAGTATAGAATGCACCCACCAAAATCTGCTTTTTTAGGTACCGCAATCATAACACTTCCATCAGGCGATGGCTTGGGTCCTTGCCAGACTCTACGCCATGGTTGAATCTTTGATACAAGAGCCTCTCCTTCTGGGTATCCATCCGTGGGAACGTCTTTAAAGAAGGAGAATACGGCATCAGGGAGCTGTGTTAACGGCGAACTTATGGGAAGCATTGACTGCGATGACAAACTAGGTGAACTCTGCTCAATGGTAACAGATGTTAGCAATTGTGATCCAGCACAACTGCATCGCGAATGCTCACTTCTTCAGAACTCGCTCCGTCGCATTGACTTGAAGCTTCCTCTATCTCGTGGCAGCAGCCGGTTATTGTTGTGCAGCAGTACTGACGATTCATCCTGTTGTCTATTGCTAACAATGTGTCCTGAGCGGTAGCAGAGGAGTTTGGATGGCTTAGCATGATTCGGGAAAGGACGGTGATGGATGTCTTATAGAATTGCCATATCGACAGACTTTGATCTCAGACCAATTTTAGTAAACGAAATTAAAGCGGGTAATTAATTTCAGTGGCGTGGATAGACGGATCCGGTAAAAATCATCGAAAGGTGATATAATTCGAAAGTACGAATTGTGTTGAATACACCAAGTACTTTCAAATGGGCTTTCAGCCTTGCAAAAAGCCTGGGCACTCATATCATATTTCTTCCTGAAATTCCCAACGAGGCAGACTCGAGGCTTCGCGAACTGCTGCGCAGCGCTACCATTGCTGCCACACCACATCGCTTATACCCAAGCCACCCGAATTCTGGAAAATGACATTCTTTCCACCAACCATTCTCTGCAGTCCTGATGCATTGTGAGACCAAACCCAGAGAACACTATATCACAAGAAATATCGTATATTCGTATTTGTAACGCTAATGTTACTCAGCGTGGCTGTAATACTGCGAAGACATAGCGATGCCCCTTGCTAGAATCGGAATCGATACCCGTAAAATTGCGATAACACCGCCGAAGGAGGGTGGTGCTGGTGTTCTTTCGGGAGCACGACGATCAATGAAGACTAGTAGAGTATGTATGCCCGACTCTCTCCTGACCTGGTCCTGGACTGGGCACCATCTCATCACCGGCGCCAGCGAGGCCTAAGCTGATGCAGGCAGCTTATGGAGTGGTATCATGAGATCGATGTGAGAATGCCTTGGCTGTGACAGGAAGGATGTGAATTAAATGACAATAACGACAACTAAGTCATGCATCACAATGACATCTAGATACAAGGTTAGCAATAATCGCGCAGACATGGAGGACGTTGAAGTCATGGCCAAAACTCGTACAAGTAAATCTGCCGAACGGACCCGTCTCATGTGGGTCCGTCTAGACCATGATATTCGGTCAATGAAGAGTCCATGAAGACGTGGTATGCTGCAAGCGACCATGGCATGCAGAGACATGGCAACATGCTAACCGGACCGCATGACATGGCGACTGTTCGTCGTTGAAAATTCTTGGGTAGGTAGTGCTCTCTCCCGTTCCTTTTTTCAAACTATCGCGTAACACAATAGTGAATTGGATGGTTGGAGTCCTCGCCTCGCAGCATGAGGACCTTTACCCCCCTCATCAGCGGCTATTGATGGGTCAAACGTGGCACTCCCAAAGAGTAACGAGGCGGATGACCATCAAATACGGTGTTGAAACTGTTCAATACCGAGCAACCTCAAGCGTCAACTGAGATTAGAAGTGAGAATAGAAAGAAAAGTATTGAGAAAGAAGAAACGATCAAAAATATATAGAAAAAGCAGTAAGGCAACAAAGGCATGAAACAAACATCACGTACCATAGCCAACTAGGCATCCTCTGCTTGAAGGGGTTTTGCCTAGAGTAACCAATCGATTGCGTGCCCCACGCATTTGGGAGCATTTTGTCAATTTTCATTTGCCCGTGTCTCTTGTCCACTAAGACGCGGGATGTTTTTTTTTACGTACCCTTCGTGTGGGCGACACGCACGTGAGGCAAGGCGTATCGAAATCTCATTTTTTTTTTTAAAAAAAAAAGGGGGGGGGGGAGGAGCTGCCCCAGTATGACGAGTATCTGTCCTACAGTTTCTGTGACTTGATGTATATTATATAACAGTAAGGTGTGGCTCCTAAAGAGATTTATACAATTCACCTGTCTTGATTTTATTTCATAATATCACGTGACACCATATCTCTCTCACTTGACTAGCGTCGCCCTAGAAAAATGTATTCTAAATAACCCTGTTACTTTCCTAAGTTCTTAGCAGACTAGATTAGTCCTAGTCATTACGTCTATGGCGTCGCTATCGTATGTCATCTAAGATTATCCTCTCGTTCGGTGAAATAAGGACCGTGCTAGGCAGCAGAGCTAAACTGGTCAGGCATCCACATTACTTTGGCAGGGCGGTCCTGGGAGAGGAAAAGTCCGGCGGCCGGAGCGTTGTTAATCCATGATTGGCCCATTAAGCGAAATACGTGAATGCGCAGAAAACCAATTGGCCAGAATGTCAGAACTCCATACTCTTCTTCAAAGCATTGCTCTTGACTGAGTAATATCATCTTTCTTTGCTCCCGTCTTACTGCTGAAATGTTTCTCGCAAGGGCCATGAATGGTCTTGCTGGTTACAGCTCCCCTAGCCGCGAATCGCAATCCTCACGTATTACGCAGGGGCAAATTCCACCATAACACCAACACAACGACATTACTGGACATTTGACCGGAGATCATGACAGCGCAGATACATTATGAAGATTATTTAGTTGCACATGGTCATAGTTGATGCGATGCTTGAATAACTATTTAAGG
>Ga0335072_10016448_pt1 | contig 10486 bp, 14 predicted proteins | sample Lox_Sample_21_FD_206725 | JGI IMG/M metagenome (GOLD analysis project Ga0335072, IMG submission 206725) | Soil microbial communities from Loxahatchee National Wildlife Refuge, Florida, United States - Lox_Sample_2.1 | ecosystem: Environmental > Terrestrial > Soil > Wetlands | place: USA... | reverse complement strand
CCAGCAAGCCAGCCGTGGCACCGGAAGTACCGGCTCCGGCAAAGGCGGAAGCTCTCAAAGCGGCCAGTCTGTTCGACCCCGCGCCAGAACCTGTCGAATCCAAAGGAGCCGATGAACCGGCTGCCGAGGACGCTCGGCCGGCCTTCACGGCGGCAGAGACCGACGAGGACGAGGAGATCCTCCGGGAAGCGTACCCCGAAGGTGAGATCGAAGATGACGACGAAGCGGCTTGAAAGACGTTCGAAACCGCTCGGTTATGCACCGCTTTTCCAGGTGAAATCCACAGACTTCTGGATGGACCATCTGCAGGGAAACGTCGGAGCGAAGCGCAGAACAAGCTACATGGAGTGTGTGGTTTGCATGGATTAGGCGGAAGCTATGCCGTGCACCGGGTGCGACAAAAGCCGGCCAAGCATTCTGATTCGCCTCCGCCAGAACCCTATTTGCGATTTGGAGGTTCGCCTTATCTTCGCCTATGCTTTTATCCATGTTCCAGGGACCGTCAGCACGAAAGATGTTCGTTGTCGCCTGCAAGAAATGCCGCCGGGACGTTCCGACCGGTGTCGGCGAGTTTCCGTTCCAGTCGATTGTCGTCGAGTGCCCGCTGTGCGGGGAGAAGCGCCGCTATCTGCCGTCGGAGGTATTCCTCGGACGGGTCGATCAGCTGGTCAATCGTCAGAAGCGCGCGGGGGCTGTCTGATGTTCGACCCCGACGCACACCTGCCACGAATCAATCGCGGGATGATCTATTTGGGAGCCTGTCTTATCGCGGGAATTCGACTGGCGCGCGAGCGTCAGGTCAACATCAGGGTCGTTCAAACCGGACAAGCGATCGAAGAGTCCGTGGATCTAGCCCATGAAATTTTCAATCGCGTATTTCGCAAGGTGCCGGAGCAGGTGAGAAAGATACATTGATCTATTAAGGAATGGCAGGACACCTGCGCGAACGGACCGAGTTCAGCAATTATGGTCGTGGGTGCGGCCTGGCGCATAAACTGAGACCTAAGGTACGAGTTGACTGGGGTGCACGGTGGGGATAATTTTCTTCTCTTATTCGCATGCGGACGAAGTTCTCCGTGATCAACTCGAAATCCACCTGTCTGCCCTGAAGCGACAAGGAATCATCTCAACATGGCATGACCGCAGGATTCCGGTTGGATCAAGCGTTGATGAGACGATCGATCAGAACCTGGAAAACGCCGACATAATTCTGCTTCTCATCAGCCCGGATTTTATTGCCTCTGACTACTGCTATGAACGCGAGATGCGGCGGGCGATGCAACGGCATTTTGCAGGAAGTGCCAGGGTCATCCCGGTGATCCTGCGACCATGTGACTGGCAGGATCTTCAATTCGGGAAGTTGCTGGCAACACCGAGAGACGGACGGGCAATCACAAAATGGCCAAATGCTGACGAAGCATTTCTCGACGTCGTGAAGTCGGTAAAGGCCGCGCTTTCTGAGTTGGGCCGAGGTTCCACCAACGCACGTCCACGACAGAAGTTGGATTCTCCGCCTTCAGTAGACGAGCAATCATCGACTGAGATTCGTTCAAGCAATCTCCGGGTTTCGAAGACTTTTTCCGATTTGGAGAAAGACAGGTTCTTGCGAGCGGGCTTCGAGTACATCGCGAAGTTCTTCGAGAATTCACTGGATGAGATCGGAAGGCGAAATCCAGAACTAGAATCTGAGTTTCGTCAAATCGATGCGCATCGTTTTATCGCCGCACTCTATCGAGCTGGGAGCAAAGTCTGCAAGGGCTCCGCTCGGTTGGGTGGCAAATCTATCGGCAGAGAAGGTATTGAATACTCGATGACCGACGATCCAAATCAGACTGGGATGAATGAGGCGCTTTATGTCAAAGCCGACAATCAATCGATGTATTTCGAACCCCTCGGAATGCAGTCCTACGGTCAAACAAGAGAGAAGTTGACCGACGAGGGGGCTGCAGAACTACTGTGGGCAATCTTTATTCAGCCACTGCAACGTTGAGTATCACGGAGAGCCAGGCAAAGAGCGCTAATTGATCAGCCGCTTCTTCGTTTGCACTGCTCAGCCGGTTCGGAGCTTCTGGGCAAGCAAGGCACCTAATATTTCAGGAAACTCATCGATGATTCGACGGCCTGCATGCTCATCACACTGCGGCACACCATTAATCACTGATGTTGCCCGCTGGGTGCAGTTTGCACATTGTCTCTCGTCATTCCGAATCGGGTAATGAACCTCAACGGCCATGCTCTAACCTCGCCCTTTTTGGTTTCAGGATAGCGCGAGGGTCTCCGCCATGTTCGCCAGGGTCTGAAACCCCAATTCCCGGAGCTGCGGAGGGCCGAGATCCACTACTCCGAGGAATACCAGCGAATCGTGGCTTGAAAGCGCACTCTCCAACTGATTGAGCGACTCAATGCCAATGCCAGCTCGTTCGAAGCACTCTCTTAACGAATTGGCAGACAGATAGCCGACGTGCGCGCCCTCAATAATACTTCTTGCTTCCATTCGCTCGTCTTTCGGCATTTGCGCGACCATGAGGAAATACTCAATCGATCCAAGCACGGCCGTATTAACTCGCAATAGATGGGCTCGAAATAGCATGGCGCAATTCTACGCTTGACCGCCTCCCACGTGATTTCGCTCTATGTGGGTGGTACTGGGTGCTCGGTGCAGATGATGGCGAATTTGCCTTCCATTTCCTCGAGCACTAACTGGCAGTAGTGCTCTTTGACATGTACGCGCATCGAGGCGAGGAGGTCGAGTTCTCGCCGGGCTTCCTCCTCGTAATCCATCAGCCAATCGCCCCGGTTAGGACTAAACTGCACGTCGATGTTTTCCCATGGCCTCAGCGGGTCTATCTTTGGCTCGTTCTCTCTGCGCTGTCGGTATCCAACAACATACATGTTCATGATCGGTGCCGTACGCATTTTACATTCGCAGCGTCGACGTTGTTACGCGGGCTCCCGCAAGAGGAGTCGGTCCTGCCTCAAGACGGCCGTTAATTCGATGTGGAGCAGGCCGACGTTGGACTGCCCGGTTGCACCTTTCCGCTAATCCCAGCACTAACGAGGGAAATCAATGAAACCTTCAGAGCTTTACGAGGCGCTTCATGCGCTGATCAGCGAACGTGTGCCCCTGCACGTCTGGGGCGCCTGCGGCGTCGGCAAGTCGCAGATCGTCGCCCAAGTCGCCGCCGACCGGAAATGCGATTTCCTCGATATTCGAGCCGTCCAGCTCGATCCTGTCGATCTGCGCGGCCTGCCGCGGATCTCCGCAGATCGCGCGGAGTGGGTGCCGCCGAAATTCCTGCCGCTCGATGGCGCGGGGATTCTGTTTCTTGACGAACTGACCGCTGCTCCGCAGATGACGCAGGCTGGGTGCTATCAGCTCGTGCTTGATCGCAAGCTGGGCGAATATCAGCTTCCAGACGGCTGGGTGGTAATCGCGGCTGGCAATCCGGCATCGGAACGCGGCGTCCATTTCTCCATGCCGCGGCCGCTGCGGAACCGTTTCGTTCACCTCGACCTTGAGCCCGACTTCATGGACTGGTGCAAGTGGGCGGTGAAGGCTGGCATTCGTCCCGAGATCATCGCCTTCCTGCGCTTCAAGCCGGCGCTTCTCCATGATCCCGACGCGACATCGGACGTGAATGCATGGCCAACTCCGCGCTCTTGGGAGATGGCCTCGAACGTCCTGAGCGGCTTTGCCCGCCGGCAACAGAGCGGCTTCTTCTCGGGCACCACCGAGATAGAGGCGCAGTTGCTGGAAGGAACGATCGGCGAGGCGGCGACAACGGAACTGGTCGCCTTTCTGCGCCTCTTCCGGCAACTGCCGTCGATTGACGAGATCCTGCTCAATCCCGATGCGGCGCCTCTCCCTGAAGAGCCCTCGGCGCGGATTGCCATCGCCACGGCTCTCGGGCGCGCACTCACCGACCATTCGATCCAGAAGGGAATCCGGTATCTCGACCGGATGCCGACCGAGATGCGCGTGCTGGCCATGCGCGATGCCGCCGCCCGCGATCGGGCCATTGCTCACACGCCGGAGTTCGTCCGCTTCGGCGTGGAACATGTGGAGGTCCTGCAATGATCACTGAACGCGCCATGCTGGCCGCGGTCCACATCAGCATCTGGACTGCGATCAAACACGACCGGAAGGTCAGCCGCGAAGTTGCGGAGCAGCACGGAGCCTATGCCGGCGCCGGCCGCTACAACAAGCAGCTGCTTCGGGAAGCCGAAAGGCTGGAATCGCTTCGTGCGCTCTCCGGACAGATCCGCCAGTACTTTTACAAAATCACACTGCCCTGGTCCGACGAAGGCTATCGCCTGTTGCCGGCACACTTCTACTTCGAGCTGACCACGAAGATGAGGGAGTTCGAGCAGGCCTTCGCGCAGCAGGTGGAGGAGTTCCTGGCCGTCTACCCCAGCTACATCGAGCAGGTCCGGCCGGAACTGAACGGGCTCTTCCGGGAAGAAGATTACCCATCGACGGAAAAGCTGCGGAACAAGTTTGGAGTCAGCCTCGTGGTTTTGCCCATCCCGAGCGGCAACGACTTCCGGGTTACGCTCTCCGAGGAAGAACAGGCGCGTGTGGCGCGGGAGATCGATGAGAACGTCCGGCAGTCCCTTCAGAAAGGGACCGAGGATCTCTGGACGCGGTTAAAAGGCGTAGTGGCGCACATGGTCGAGCGCCTGAACGAGCCCGAGTCCCGCTTCCATGCGTCACTGGTCACCAACATCGGCGAGTTGGTTGATCTGCTTCCACGTCTCAATGTGAATCAGGACGAAGAACTCAACCGCTTCGCCGGGGAAATCCGGGATCGCCTCTGCGGATTCACAGCCCGGGATCTCAAGAAGAACGAGATCCTGCGCGTGGCGACAGCGAATGATGCCGCGCAAATTCTCACGGAGATGGACGCCGTTCTGCGCGAGCGCGGACAACTTACGGAGGGTGATTCCGCAGTGATTCCTGCAAGCGCTGACGACATTTTCGCGCATATGGCCGCGTACATGGAGGCCCCCGCGTGATGAACCACCAGATCCCAAACGAGGTCCGCATTCAGAAAGCGCGGACTACGCTTCTTCTCGACCACCCCTTTTTCGGCACTCTTCTCTTCAGGCTCGGCGGTAAGGCGTCGCAGTCCGTTGCGACCATGGCCACCAATGGAGTCTCGCTCTTCTATAACCCAGAATTTGTGGACACGCTAAATGCGGCCGAACTGGCAGGCGTCCTGGCTCACGAGGTTATGCACCCTGCGCTGCAACACCACACGCGCCGCGGCGATCGAGACCGTGCCCGGTGGAACATGGCCTGCGACTATGCCATCAATCCGATCTTGCTTGACGCAGGTCTGACGCTTCCCAAGGACGTCCTCATCGACAACCGGTTTCGCGGGATGAGCGCGGAGCGGATCTACAACCTGATCGAGGAGGGCGAAAAGCAGGAGGGCTCCTCCGGCGAGTCCGAGACTCAGTCAGAAAACGCTTCAGGCGCGCCGGAGGATGGTTCTCTTCACAGCGATGAGGCCGGGAACGAGCCCCAGCCACCTACAACGCCGGGCGGCGTGGGCCAGGTCCTGGACGCGCCGGAACCAGAAGCAGAATCGAGCCCTTCCGTTGCTGAGCAGGCACGCGAGTGGCAGATCGCCGTCGAACAGGCAGAGACCGTTGCCAAAGTGGCGGGCAAACTCCCGGGAGGTGCTGTCCGGGCCAAGGAAGCGTCCCAAGCCGCGAAAGTGGACTGGCGCGAGCTGCTGCGCCGGGCGTGGTCTGACACGATACCTGCCGACTATAGCTGGACCTGTCCTAACCGGCGTCATGTCTGGGCGGGGCTGTATCTGCCGGGAATCACTTCGGAAGGAGTGGGAGAGATCGCGATTGCCGTTGACTGCTCTGGGTCAGTCGGCTCCCGGCAGTTAGGGTTGTTCGAAGCCGAGATTCGTTCGATCCTGGCCGGACAGCGACCGCGGCTCGTGCACGTGCTCTACTTCGACGCGATCGTTCAAAAGGTGGAAACGTATCAGGCTGGACAGCCGGTCTCGCTTTCTCCGGTCGGAGGAGGAGGAACAGATTTTCGGTCGTGCTTCGAGTGGCTCGACGAGAAAGGAATCGTCCCGCATGCGCTTGTTTTCCTCACTGATTTGTGCGGAACATTTCCAAGCGAAGTGCCACTGTATCCAGTTATTTGGGCATCGACCGAGGCTCGGAGAGTGCCGTTTGGCCAAGTTGTTCCTATGGAAGGAGCGTGACATTGAGATGACGTGCATGCAGTCGTCGTCTTCTCTTGGTTAGCAAAGAGTGAGATCGTAACCACTTCTTTTCAGCTTGTTGAGCGTAGTGACAGGAGGAAGCCTCTTACGCCATTGAAGCTGTCCGACTACAATTCCTGGAGAAATCCCCAGAGCATTGGCGAATGAGAGGATTTTTTCCTTCGAAAGTGGTCTTTGGCGAACAAGACTGTTCATAGAGGCGCTGGGGATCAACGCATTCGCGGCGAAAGAATTTGCTTCCCGTTCCTCCTTTTCCGAGTCTTCGATCCGATCGTCTAGAAACCCTTCCTTTTTCCCATGCAGCAGGATATGTGCGGCTTCATGGAAAAATGTGAACCACACATGATCGTCGGTCTTGTGGCGACAGCTCATCTGTATGAGAGCTTTGTCGGGTGTTATCCACCTTGCGGCGCCGCTAACATGCGTATGGTCGAGAGCTGGGATAAAAACAACTGCTACCCCGCAAGAGCAACACGCCTCAACAATCCGCAATTTGATTGTGCTCAGATCGTCCTCCAATGAGAGCTTCCGCGTTTCCTCGAGAACCTGCCTAAACGCTGCTCTGTCAAATGGCCTACACGGCAGATCTTGGGCGGCACGCTCTCCGATTCGTAGCCACGTCTGTAATGCCAAATCATTCGGGCTAAATGTTCGTGACCTCCTGAATGCCGCAACCGTCGAGGAGAGCGCTAGATTGTCAGGAGAATCAATACCGAAGAATCGCAGGGCCTCCTTTATCAGGACAGAACTATCTTTGACTCGGGAAAGGATACCGCGTTGCTTCATTTCTGCAACTGGCAACTTGCGCAGCCAACCTACGTAAGACTCGATGCGAGTGTTTTCGCGTTGCTGAGCGAGTAGGAGTTGATGGTGCGCTTCAAGCGCATTCCACAGCTCCGCGGGAACATCGAGGGCTCTCTCGAATTGCAGCGCAGTCTCTGCAGTTAAGGAGGCCTTTCCTTTAGCAATTTCGTTCACTGTCTTCAGCGGCCGCCCGATCCGCGTAGCCAACTCCGCTTGGGTGATGCCACGGCTGGCCAGAACCTCTAGGAGGGTTTCGCCGGGGTGAACAGAGTAATTTGGAGAGAACTGAGCTTTCTTTTCAATCTCCGCCATCAATCACCTCTAGAATCAAAATTCTGTCAATCTCCTTGCACTTTGCACTTCCGTCTTTGAGAACCGGTATCGGCTCGTGGTCAATCTTCAGTCGGATATGCAAGGACGCGAATACATGTGTCTTCAATTCACCGGTTTTGCTGGGACGAACGGGCAAGGACACAGCGCCAGGTATGGCCGCGAAAAGGTGCAGGTTCGGCAGAGCAGCTAGTTGGACCAGCCGGCGGCACAGGCACTGCCCCTTTTCCCCTTTCCAGCGGCGCTCGATGGATGACCGGTCGTTGCACATGGCGGCCAGAGCATCTGAGGCAAACCGGATTTTCATGCAGTCTCCACAGGCATCCGTACGATTGACCTTAAAGGTAAATCATTCCCCTTGACACGTTGTCTGACTCTGATGCACCCTTAAGGTTAATAGAAATGTGCAACCCTGAGGGCGGCCATAGCTTCCGGGGGGCGAGGAGCAGCGTGAATGAACTTGATTTTAGAGGTAGAAGAGCAGAACGAGGTGGTTCGGTCCGTCGAAATCGAACTGGGCGACGACGAGACCGTCGAGGCGGCCGCAGCGCGACTTGCCGCTACCCTGGATTTTCTTGAAGCTGATGAACTCCTCGAGGATTTGAGAGCCGGTGGCGAGCAATTGCAGCGGCATCACACCATTGGTTACTACGCACAGCATGGCCATCGCTGGCGGCATCGTCACCACCGCATCCGGGTGATCGTGTTTTCTCCCCGCACGCCCGAGCCCAAAGAATTCTTCTGGCGCCGGAACATGCTGGTGGGCGACGCGGCCAAGCTGGCGGCGACGGCCTTTGGATACGTGGGCGGTAACCCCGGGCTCCAGACCGACGCGACGCCTCCCCAGGTTCTGGACAACAAGAAGACCCTTGAGGCTGAGCACATCCACAATGGCTCCAAGCTGGAGCTGCTCGACTCAGGCGGAGGGGTCTGTGATCCCTCCTGAGGAAACCAGAATCATTATCGAACCGGAGATCCGTGGCGCTCAAGCCTGGGCGGAGCGTCACGGTATTCCCTTCACCTGGACCCGAGAGAGCCTTGAGGCCCGGGTGATTCTGCGGCAGATAAAAGATGGGTCGCAGTTTTATCTGCGGGGCCGCTTCCCCGACTATCGTGCGCTCCCGCCGGAATGGACCTTCTCCGATGCGGCATGGCAACACGGCGGACGGTTAGCAGACTTTCCCAAGCCGACACCTACGCGGTTTGGCGCATCGATCTTCATTCAGTTTCAAAACCCCCAGCTCTCGATCCCGAACCATGCGGTCATCTGCGCTCCCTTCAACCGGCTGGCGTACACGGCCGGAGCTGGACCGCACGGCAACTGGGGCGGCCCTGAGCATTGGATGGAGATCGGGAAGCAACCGACTGCACCGGGAGCGGCAACTGAGGTGCGGGCAGAAACGGTGGGGGACATGCTCCAGATCATTCATCGGGATTTCAGCTGCACGGATGGGAGGATGGGGCCATGAAGCGGTTTGTCGAGGATCCTCCCGTTTACCGCGAGAGGCCGTTGCCCTTGGGTGAATTGCAGGGAACTTTTAGGCTAGTCGAGCCGGTTATCACCGAGACCCAGGTTGCTCTTCAGAAATTCGCCTTGGCAGGGATCCGTGACGGCGGCCATGAGGGTATGGTTTTTTGGGCGGGCCGCGCAATCGGGGATCTCACTTTGTTCCTGCAAGTCATTGTGCCAAATGCTGAGCACTCTCGTCAGCGGGTCCATGCTTCGAAAGAGGCGGTGGCGGCTGTGGCACGAATCGCGCGCCAACACGGCCTCGGCATCCTGTCCCAGGTTCATTCCCACCCAAGTTCCGATACTCGGCACTCGGATGGCGATGATGAGCTGATTCTGCTGCCCTTTGAACGGATGTTGTCGATTGTCGTCCCGAACTACGGCATCGGGTTGCGATCGATCTACCAGTGCAGCATTCATCAGTTCCAGAGCGGAAGCTGGATCCTGTGTGATGCGTCATCCGTACGACAAGGCATAGAGCTCATCCCGACAGGGGTCAATCTTTGTGAATCGCTGTGAAGAGTTTTACGCCCGACGAGATCGGCGCACCAACGAATATCTTGGCAACACGTCATTCACGCCGCAGGCGGTGCATGTGTCCATTGGACCGGACGCAGCATCTACGCTTGCCGGACAGGTAGCCGCAGCCTCCCTGGTCAACCTACTTGCTCGTGTTCATAGACGGATAACCTTCGATTTGGCTTCTGGCGACATGCCGCTGCTCATTGGCAAGCGAGAGAGCGCGGAAACGCTCGCTGAGCATCTTCTCACGACGATGCGGGGCATCGACCCGTGTGGAAGTTTCTCACAAGCCGGTTCTCTCCCGGGTGGCATTCTTTCGATTGGTTTGGGTGAGCAGTGCACTGCTGCCTGCACCTGGTTTATCGGTGCCCGCAATTCCATCGCCTTCTTGGCTAAGCATCCGCAGAACTTTGCCATATGCGATGGCACAGCGCGTGGAGCTGCGCTCGCGTCTTGCTTGGGGTCAGCAGCTCTCTTCCGATCCCAGCTTGGGTTGGAGACAGTTCCGAGGATCCTTTCTGCCTGGAACTATGAAGAAGGAGAGCAGGCTGAGGAAGGACCCGAATCGCTGGAGACACTCAATGTCGGCAGGGTTTTGATGGTGGGTGCAGGCGCAGTTGGTAGCTGTCTTGCGTATTGGTTGCAACTCTTTGGTTGCGCAGGAGACTGGGTGGTCGTGGATAAGGACGAGGTGGAGATGCATAATCTCAACCGGTCTTTGTTGTTCACCCCAGTCGATGCGGGATGGCCGGACGAAACTCCGCAAAACAAATGCGATGTCATTGCGCGTGCGTTATCAAACGCTACCCCTGTCCACGAATGGTACGACGAGTTCGCCGCAAGGGATTACACAGGATTCGACGTCGTCTTGTGCCTGGCCAACGAGAGGGGGATTCGGCATACGCTCTCCTGTCGTAACTATAGTGTTCTGCTTCATGCGACAACGGGTACGAATTGGCTGAGTCAGCTGCATCGACACATTCCCGGTATAGACGATTGTGCCTTTTGCCGCGTTGGCGAGGTCGTTCCAGTGAAGTTCGGATGCTCCACCGGCGAAGTCGTT
>Ga0335072_10016447_pt1 | contig 10486 bp, 8 predicted proteins | sample Lox_Sample_21_FD_206725 | JGI IMG/M metagenome (GOLD analysis project Ga0335072, IMG submission 206725) | Soil microbial communities from Loxahatchee National Wildlife Refuge, Florida, United States - Lox_Sample_2.1 | ecosystem: Environmental > Terrestrial > Soil > Wetlands | place: USA: Florida... | reverse complement strand
GCGTAGACGGTGCCCGCCGCCGCGAGCAGCGCAAGCACGAGGAAGTGCGGCTCGACTCCCGTCGAGCTCATTTACCGAACGCGAGGCCGATATCGACGTCGGCCTTCTGCGCGGCATCGAACTTGAGTAACCGCTCCGCCGAGAAGTTGAAGAGGCCCGCGATCATCGCATCGGGGAAGGTCTCGATCCGCACATTCTGCGCGTTCGCCGCATCGTTGTAGATCTCCCGGCGGTCGGTGATCGCGGTCTCGAGCGCGCTGACCCGCGCCGAAAGATTGCGGAACATCTGGTCGGCTTTGAGATCGGGATAGCGCTCGGCGACCGCGTAGAGATTGGCGAGGCTGCCGCGCATGGCGCCTTCGGCCGCGCTCACCGAGGCGACATCGCCGGTGTGGCGTGCCGAGTCCACCTGCGAGCGTGCCTGGGTGACGCGCTCGAGCGTCTCCTGCTCGTGCTGCATGTAGCGCTTGCAGACATCGACCAGCTTCGGCAGCTCATCGTGCCGCTGCACGAGCAACACGTCGATGTTGGACCATGCGAGCTTGACCTCGTTGCGGGTGCGCACGAGGTTGTTGTAGATCGTGACGAAGTACCCGATCAGGAGGACCAGGAGCAGCAGGAAGATGACGCCGGCAACCATACCTCACCCCAAAATCCGATAGCGGGAACGCTCGAACCCATCGCCTAGTCTCCCAGAGAGCCCGCCGCGGCCGCCATCGGCGGCCGCCCGAACTGTGCGCACGGTAGCACTTCCCTTTCTCAGAACGTGAAGTTGGCGCAGAATAGTCCGCTCTGGCGGTCGGGTCAGGACTTCGCACCTGTCGGGGGCGCGCGCTCATGCTGCTCCGGCGATCCACACGGTCCCAGCCTCGGGCGGCGGAGGCACGCCGCCCATTTGCCCCGTTCGGAGTTCCCCTGGCGATCAGCTGGGCGCTCCTCGCCTATGCCGCGGTGGCGGTGGCCGCCGGCAGCGCGTTCGCGGCTCTCAGAATCCACGCCGACTACCTGCAGGTGATGCAGGGCGAGGCGGAAAGCCTGCGCGGGGTGACGGCGGCATTGACGAGTACCGCCCAAGCCATGCTCTACGACGGCATGGGGGCCGGACGCGCCGCGGTGAGTGAGATCCGCGCCACCGGCGGCCTCGACGGCGTTTCCGGCAGCAAGGTTGCGGCGGCTCTGCAGCGTAACCTGACGGGCGGCGCCTACGTTCGCTCCCTTTTCGTGCTGGACCCGGGTCATTTCGTGCTCGCAAGCCGCACGCGCGTCCTCGAGGCCGCGAGCCCTCCGGGTTACCTCGCGGGGCTGGCCGGCGCGGGTGACTTCTGGGTCGGGGCGCCCATGCCCGATCCGGAGGATCCCTCCCACTGGGTGGTCCCGCTGGCGCGGCGGGCGCAGACGGGGCCCGACTCGAGCGGCTGGGTGGGCACCCTGCTCAGCTTCGCCGGCCTCGAGCAACTGCGGCAACGGTTTGGGGACGTGGTGAGTGAGCAGGGGCTCGTCGGATACAACGGCACCATCCTCGCAAGTGTCGAGAACCGGTACAACGGCCGCAATGTGTCGCACAGCGCGCTCTTCCGGCGCGGTGTCGCCACCGGACCGCGCGGCGGCATCGTCGAGGGCCAGGGCGAGTTCACCCGCAAGACGATGCTTTCGTCCTATTCGCCGCTGCGGGACTATCCGATCCTGGTCACGGCCGGGCAGTCGGAGGACCGGGTGCTGGCGGGTTGGCGGGTGCGGCGCGCCCAGCTGATTGCCGCCACCGCCGCCTTCAGCGCGCTCATTCTCATCCTCACCGCCGTCCTCAATCACTATATGAGTGCCCTTCGCACCCGCGAGCGTGACTACAACACCCTGGTCGACAGCGCGCGGTTTGGTGTCTTCCTGCTCGAAGGCGACCGGTTCGTCGACGCCAATCGCACCGCGGCAGTCATGTTCGGGCTGGAGAGCGAGCGCGCCGCCATCGGGCTCACACCCTGGGCGCTCTCTCCTGAATTGCAGCCGAACGGACGTCCCTCGGAGGAACTGGCGCGGGAGCGCATTCTCACCGCGGCGCGTGAGGGCGGCATCACCTTCGAGTGGACGCACAAGCGTGCGGATGACAACAAGAGCTTTCCGGCCGAAGTCGATCTTTCGAGCCTCAGCACCGAGGGCACCACGCTCGCGCTCGCCCTCGTTCACGATGTCACCGCGCGCAAGCGCGCGGAGGAGCAGTTGCGGCGAGTGGCCGCCGAGCTGCTGCAACTGCAGGACGAGGAGCGGCGGCGCATCGGCCGAGACCTGCACGACTCCACCGGCCAGTCGCTCGCGGCGCTCGAGATCGATCTCGCGGCGCTCGGGCGTGAGGCGGAGAAGCTCTCCCCGCAAGGCCGCGAGCAGCTCGAGCAGTGCGTCGTGCTGGCGCGGCAGTGCTCGGCCGAGATCCGTACCGCCTCCTACCTGCTGCATCCGCCGCTCCTCGATGAGCTCGGGCTCTCGAGCGCGTTGCGTTGGTTGGCCGATGGCCTCGAGGCGCGCAGCGGTCTCGAAGTCAGGTTGGACCTGCCCGCGCGGCTGCACGGCGTGGCACCGGAAGAGGAGCTCGCCCTCTTCCGGGTGGCGCAGGAGGCGCTCACCAACGTGCAGCGCCATTCCTCGAGCCCATGGGTCGCGATGCGGCTGCGGGCCGAGCCCGGAAGTCTGGTGCTCGAGATCGAGGATGCCGGGCGCGGCATGCCGGCGGGCGGGGCCGGCGATGCAGAGAATTCGGGACGGTTTGCCGGAGTCGGCGTCGCGGGCATGCGCGAGCGCATCCGCCAGCTCGGGGGAACGTTCGAGGTTGAATCGACCGCCGGCGGGACGCTGGTCCGTGCCTGCATACCGCTTTCCGGCCGGGCCAACACGGGTCGGAACACCGAGAGGCTCGCCTCGTGACCGATGTGCGAATTCTCATCGCGGACGATCACGAGGTCGTGAGGCGCGGCATTGCCGCGCAGATCCTGCAGCGTCCCGGCTGGCGGGTGGTGGCGGAAGCGACCAACGGACTCGATGCCGCGACGCTGGCCCTGGACCTCGAGCCCGACCTCATCGTGCTCGACCTGACCATGCCCGAGCTCAACGGACTCCCCGCGGCGAGCCGGATCCTGGCTTCATGGCCCGAGGCGCGCATCCTCATCCTGACCGTCCACGAGTCGGAGCAACTCGTGCGCGAAGTGATCTCGGCCGGCGCGCGTGGCTATGTGCTGAAATCGGATGCCGGGCGCATCCTGATGGCGGCGCTCGAGACGCTGCTCGAGGGTGGCTCCTTCTTCACTCCCAAATTCGGCAGGATGGTTCTCGACGGCTACCTGCGTAATCCGGGTGCGGCGGAGGAGCCGGGCGCCAGCGGATTTTCCGTGCGCGAGCGCGAGATCGTGCAGCTCCTCGCCGAAGGCAAGACCAACAAGGAGGTGGCGACCTCGCTCGGCATCAGCGTGAAGACCGCCGAGACCCATCGCAGCAACATAATGCGCAAGGGCGGCTTCAATTCGCTCGCGGAGCTGGTGCGCTACGCCATCCGCAACCGCATCATCGAGCCCTGATACATACTCTCCCCCACCGCGATACCGAGAACCCTCAATTCGCGGCGCGCCTCCGAGCCGCTATGGTAGCGGATTACATCCGGACCAAAGCGGTACCTTTCTACCGTGACGCACGCTGTCGATCCAGTCATCGCCGCCTTCGCCATCGGTGTCGCATTCCTGACCTGCTACGGCTGCCTGCCGGCCGCCATGTGGGTCTCGAGCGCGCGCACGCCGGGCACGGCCGTCCGGATTGCAGGCAACACCCTGGCTCTCGGTGTGGGGCTCTGGTCGGCCTGCGTGCTCGAGGCAGTGGCGCTCGGCCCTCACGGCTGGCCTTTCGCCGGCTTTGCCGGCGGTCTCATCCCGCTCGCGATCGCATGCTCGGGCCAGCTCTGCGCCCTGGCCTTCATCGGTCGCGATCCCGACCTGCCTGCGATCGTCGGCAGCGCGTTCAGCTTCTCGGTGGCACTCTTCGGCACACAGTGGTCGATCGCGCAGGCGAGCCGCGGCCTTCTCGGCTCGCCGGCGGCCATTGCGTGGACTGTCGGCTGGCTGCTCCTCGCCTTCGGCGCCTTGTCGAGCGGTCTGCGGCTGGCATTCGGCCCGCAGCGGGCGTTACGGGTCCCGCGGCGGACGCGCGCGGCCCTGGCAGCAGTGATCACGCTTGCGATTCTCGGGCTCGGCGCCGGCATACCGACGCAGTGGCATCTCTTCCGCGCCTCGACATTGATCAGCAGGCGCCTGCTCGCGGTGGCGATCAGCGCTCTCGCCGTCTGCGCGCTCGTCGTCAGGCAGCTGATCGCAACCTTCCAACAGAAGCTCGAGGAGCACGCCAACCGCAGCCGCCACGACCTGGAGGAGGCCCACGCCCGGCTGCACCACATCGCCACGCACGATCCGCTCACGGGGCTTCCCAACCGCCATCTCCTCAAGGAGCGGCTGGCACGATCGCTCGCCGAGCGGCATTCGCCGGGACGGACCATCGCCGTCGCCGCCGTCGACCTCGACCGGTTCAGCGCCATCAACCAGTCCCTCGGTCACGGTGTCGGCGATGGCGTGCTGGTCGAGATCGCGCAACGACTCGAGTCCGCGGTACCGCTGCCCCACACGCTCGCGCGCGTCGGCGGCGACTCGTTCGGGCTCCTCATCGATAGCACCACTGCCCGTATGGAAGCGCACTCGATCACGAGCGCAATGCTGGGGACGCTCGAGCAGCCGTTTCTCGTCAATGGCGAAGAGGTCCGGGTCCGTGCCAGCGTCGGAGTGAGCGTATTTCCCGACGACGCGCGGCGCGGGGATGATCTGCTTGCGCACGCCGAGGCCGCGCTCGTCAGCTCCAAGCGTAACGGCGGCAGCCGCGTCCTCTTCTTCGATCCGAGCATGTCGGATTCCATGCAGGAGCGCATCGCTCTCGAAAACGACCTGCGCCGCGCGCTCGCGGCGCGCGAGTTCGAGGTCCACTATCAACCGCAGATCTCGACCCGCACCGGCAGGATTCTCTCGGTGGAGGCGTTGCTGCGCTGGCGGCACCCGCAGAAGGGACTGATCGGGCCGAGCTCCTTCATCCCGCTCGCCGAGCAGACCGGGCTCATCGTGCCGCTCGATGCCTGGGTGCTGCGGGAGGCCTGCCGCCAGGCGCGGATCTGGCTCGCGGAATCCGGCATCCACTTCAAGGTCGCGGTCAATCTCTCGATGATGCAGTTTCGCTGCCCGGATGCGCTCGAGACCATCGTCTCCGCGGTGGACGATGCCGGTCTCGATCCGCGCAGCCTCGAGATCGAGCTGACCGAGAGCGCGCTGATGATCGATCCGGAGAAGTCGGCGACCGTCCTGAAGCTGCTGCGCTCCATGGGCACCACCATCGCCATCGACGATTTCGGCACCGGATACTCGAGCCTCTCCTACCTGCGCCGGCTGCCGATCGACAAGCTGAAGATCGATCGCAGCTTCATCAGGGATTTGCCCACCAGTCCGACGGACGAGTCGATCGTGCGCGCCATCGTCTCGCTTGCCCACAGCGTCGGCCTGCAGGTGGTCGCCGAGGGCGTGGAGACCGCGGAGCAGCTCGAGCGCATCCGGGCGCTCGAGTGCGATCAATGGCAGGGATACCACTGCTGTCAGCCGCAGCCGGCCGCCGAGCTCGCCGAGCGGCTGATCGGAGATGCGGCCATCTCCTCCACCGGACTCAGGGCTGCGTTGAGCCGCGCCTCCCGCCTCCTCGGTCCGTAGACCGTATAATGGAGGTCGCACCCAAGATCAGGGAATTCCATGCGACTCCACCGACTGATGCTCTCAGGGATACTGTTCGTCCTGTCGGGAGCGGCGCTCGCCGCCGGTGCGGCCGCTGACGATGATCCGTTGCACCCGAGCTGGCTCGATACCAGCGTAAGCCCCGCGCAGAACTTCTATCGCTACGCGAACGGCGGCTGGCGCAAGAGTCATCCCATACCCGCCGCCTATTCCTCCTGGGGCACCTTCCACATCCTCCAGATCCGCAACGAGGAGATCATCCGCCAGCTCATCCAGGATGCCGCCAAAGGGCATGCGGCGCCCGGCAGCGCCGCCCAGAAGGTGGGCGACTTCTACGCCAGCGGCATGGACGAGAAGCTGATCGACCAGGTCGGCATGGGCTCGCTCTCTCCCGAGCTCGACGGCATCTCGGGCATCGGAAATGTGAAGGGCCTGGAGCGGGAGGTCGCGCACCTGCAGATGATCGGCGTCGATGCGATGTTCGGTGTCGGCGAGATGCAGGATCTGAAGGACTCCACGAAGGTGATCGGAGTCGTCGGTCAGGGCGGCATCGGCCTGCCGGACCGGGACTACTACCTGAAGCAGGATCCCAGGTTCAAACAGACCCGCGCCCTGTATGTCGCGCATCTGACCCGGACCTTCCAGCTCATGGGCGACGGCCGGGAGCTGGCGGCACGCGAGGCCGCCATCGTCATGTCGATCGAGACCCGGCTCGCGGTGGCCTCGATGTCCCGCATCGAGCAGCGCAACCCGCGCGCCGTCTACCACGTCATGAGCCTGGTCCAGCTCGATCAGAGCGTGCCGAACTTCTCGTGGGGCGACTATTTCCGCGAGATCGGCTACCCGGGGATCCGCAGCATCAATCTCGCCATGCCGAAGTTCTTCAACGCTCTCGGCAAGGATCTGGCGAGCGTGCCCCTCGACCAGTGGAAGGTGTATCTGCGCTGGCGGCTGATCGATGCGTTCGCGCCGGACCTCTCGCAGCCCTTCGTCGACGAGGATTTCAAAATGCAGTCGGCGTTGAACGGAACGCAGAAGCTCTTGCCCCGCTGGCAGCGCGTGGTGAGCGCCGAGAACGATGCGCTCGGCTTTGCGATCGGTCAGCTCTATGTGCAGAAGGAGTTTCCGCCGTCCTCCAAGAAGGAAGTGCTGGAGATCCTGCACAACATCCGGGCGGCGTTGCGCAGCGACATGGCGACCCTCTCCTGGATGGCTCCCGCGACGCGCAAGGCGGCGATCGCCAAGCTGGATCTCATGGGAGAGCGCATCGGATACCCGGACAAGTGGCGCGATTACTCGATGCTGCGCATCGATCGCGGGCCATACGTCCTCAACGTGATGCGCGCGAACGAGTTCGAGCAGCGGCGGGAATTGAACGAGATCGGCAAGCCGGTGGATCGGAGCGAGTGGCTGATGACGCCGCAGGAGGTGAATGCCTACTACTACGCGCTCGGAAACAACATCAACTTCCCGGCCGGCATCCTGCAGCCGCCGTTATTCGATCCGAAGGCGCCGGCGGCGCTCAATTATGGCGCCATCGGCTGGGTCATGGGCCATGAGACGACCCACGGCTTCGACGACGAGGGGTCGCAGTTCGACGGTCACGGCAACCTCAGGAACTGGTGGACTCCGGTCGATGCCAAGAGCTTCCATGCGGCCACCGCCTGCATCTCGAATCAGTTTTCAGGCTACACGGTGGATGGCGGGGTGCATCTGCAGGGGAAACTGGTGGTGGGCGAGGCGACCGCCGATCTCGGCGGCCTCATGCTCGCCTGGCGCGCGTTCCACGCTTCCAGCGCTTACAGGACCGCGAAGACCATCGACGGCTTCACGCCTGACCAGCAGTTCTTCATCGGCGCGGCGCACGTCTGGGCCGACAACACCCGGCCGGAGGAAGCCCGGCGCCTGGTCACCATCGATCCGCACGCGCCGCCGCTCTACCGCGTGAACGGTACGCTGGCGAACCTGCCGCAGTTTCAGCAGGCGTTCCACATTCCCGCCAACAGCCCGATGGTCAATGCGAAGAGGTGTGCGATCTGGTGACGGGAAGGCCCTGGCTCGGCAAGCGTCCTGCCTGGCTCAGTGGTTCACTACGACCATGCAGAAGCCGTCATAGCCCTTCGCGCCTACCGTCTGGATGGCGGTCGCCTCGACGCGCGGCTCCGCTGCGATGTCGTCATAAAGTTGACGCACGGCGCGCACCGCGGAATCGCGGCTCCTGGAGTCGATCACCTCACCATCGCGCACGACGTTGTCGAACACCATGACGCTTCCGGGGCGCGACAGCTTGAGACAGGCGCGGAAGTATTCCGGATAGCCGACCTTGTCCGCATCGATGAAGAAGAAATCGAACTGTCCGGAAAGCGACGGCATCAGCTCGAGCCCCGGCCCGACCCGGACCTCCGCCACCTGAGCCACGCCGGCGCGCGCGAGGTTGCTGCGCGCGACCTCGGCATGCTTCGGGCTGTATTCCAGGGTGATGAGCTGGCCGCCCGGCGGCAGCGCCCGCGCCAGCCAGATGGCGCTATAGCCGCCCAGGGTGCCGATCTCCAGGATTCGCTTCGCACCCATGGCGCCCGCGAGGAGATTGAGGAGCTTGCCCTGCGGGGCGCTCACCGCGATCTCGGGCAAGCCGCCAGCCACGCTTGCCGCCAGGGCGGCGCTCAGCGCCTCATCCGGCCGCACGATCCGGTCGTTCAGGTATTCGTCGACGGCGTTCCAGGTTTTTTCGCTCATGCGTGCACTGTACCGCACTGCCACCCCTCGTCACAGCGCGGCTGTATTGCGCACTTCGAGAACGAGCTCCGTAACCGCACATACACCGGCCGGAAGACTCGCCGTGCCGTAGACCATGCGCGTCGGGATCCTGTCCTTGCCGAACACACTGAGCAACAACTCCGAGGCCCCATCGGCCACCTTGGCATGCTGAGTGAAGTCCGGGCTGGTCACGAGGGACACAGCGAGACGGACGACGCGGCTCACCTCATCGAGCGAGCCCAGATGCTCTCTCGCCGCGGCAAGGGCGTTGAGCGCGGCCAAACGGGTGGCCTCCCGTCCGTCATCGACCGTCAATCCGCCGCCCAGACGGCCCTGAAACCTGGCAATTCCGTTCTCGATCGGCAGCGTCCCGCTCAGAAAGAGCAGATTGCCCGTCTGCACCGCCTCGACGTAGGCGCCGAGAGGGATTGGGGATGAGGGCAGCTCGATCCCGAGGTTTCCGATACGCTCTTCCGCACTCGCATTGTCATTCCCGGTAGACATGATCAGCTCTCCAGATTGGATGTAGTCAGTTTCCCCTGGCGGGCCGGCGCGGGGGCGCCGGCCCGTCATCTGCCTCGAGCGCTTACCACCTCCCGAGGTGCGCGCCACCATCGACGTACAGCACCTCGCCGGTGACCTGGCTCGCCTGCGTGAGATAGAGCACCGCTTCAGCGATATCCTCGCCCCTTGCAATCTGTCCGAGAGGCGACAGGGTGCGCAGGAAGTCTTTGGGAACTTCCTGGAGGAGCGGTGTATCGACGACTCCGGGCGCCACCACGTTCACACGGATGCCCTGCTTCGCATACTCCATCGCGAGACTGCGCGAGATACCGTTGATCCCGCCTTTGGTGATCATCGGGACCGATGCGGTGAACACTGACAGCGGTCGATCGGCGATGGAGGCGCCGATGCTGACGATGCTGCCGCCGGATTTCTGAGCGAGCATCTGCTTCACCGCGAGCTGGGTCGGATGGATGAAGCCATCGAGGTTCGTCGCCACGAGCCTGCGGAAATCCTCCGGCGTGTAGTCCGTGAACGGCTTGGCGAAGAAGATGCCTGCATTGTTCACCAGCGCATCGAGCGAGCCGAACCGCGTCACCGCGGTCGAGACGAGCTTCTCGGCCGTCTCGACGAGACCGATGTCACCGTCCACCAGCGCGAGACTGTCCGAGCGGTGCAGCGTGTTCCTGCTGCTGATGTTGCGGGAGTTGGCCACTACGTTGTACCCGCGGTCGATAAACAGGTTGGCGATGGCCGCGCCAATGCCTTGCGATGCACCCGTCACGATGACGGTTTTCTGCTTCGTAGTCATGTTACGCCTCTACCTTCTGTGTGTGCCCTCGTGGGCCTGGGAGGCATTCTCGGGCCGACCGGCCTATTTGATTAGATGGCACAGTCTGGTTTCAGAATTCCATAAATGGCAGAATGTGCCGATGGCGGACCTCAACGGCATCCGGATATTCGTCACGGTGGCTCAGTTCGAGAGCATCACCCGCGCCGCCCGCTCTCTCGGCATGCCGCCCTCCACCGTGAGCCGGCGGCTGTCGCTGCTGGAATCGGAGCTCGGCGTCTCCCTGCTCAGGCGCACCACCCGGCGCATCAGCCTCACCGCCCAGGGCCGGGACTACTTCGGCCAATGCCAGGAGCCGCTCAGCCTGTTGCAAGAGGCTGAGCGGGTGCTGACCCAGGCACAGAAGAAACCCGAAGGACTGCTGCGCATCACCGTGCCGGTCATATTCGGACGAGAGCCCTTTCTGGATTTCATGTCACGATTCCAGAACGAACACCCGGCCATCCACCTGGATCTCTTCATCACGAACGCCTTCGTCGATTTGATGGCGGAGAACTTCGACGTCGCGATCCGATTCGGTGACCTGCGGGATTCGAGCATCGTCGCCAAGCGCCTCGGCAAAAGCGTTCGCTATGTCGTGGCCTCT
>Ga0335072_10016446_pt1 | contig 10487 bp, 8 predicted proteins | sample Lox_Sample_21_FD_206725 | JGI IMG/M metagenome (GOLD analysis project Ga0335072, IMG submission 206725) | Soil microbial communities from Loxahatchee National Wildlife Refuge, Florida, United States - Lox_Sample_2.1 | ecosystem: Environmental > Terrestrial > Soil > Wetlands | place: USA: Florida... | reverse complement strand
GCAGCGCTCGAGGGTCCGCCGATCGAGCCCGTGGCGGCGCGCCACGCGGGGGAGCTTGCCGTGCATCTCGATGCCGCGGCCGCGTGTCCCAAGTTCGTCGGCCGCCTCATCCGCGGTGTCGACAACCGCGCCGTGAGCCCGCAGTGGCTGCGCGAGCGCCTGCGTCGCGTGGGTCTGCGCTCGATCAGCCCGCTGGTCGACGTCACGAACTACGTCATGCTCGAGCTCGGCCAGCCGATGCACGCCTACGACGCCGCGAAGCTCACGGGCGACATCTGCGTGCGCTGGGGTCGGGAACGAGAGCCGGTGACGCTGCTTGACGGGCGCGCGGTGGAGCTCGAGCCCGATGTGCTCGTGATCGCCGATGGCAAGGGCCCTGTCGGCGTCGCGGGTGTCATGGGCGGTGCGCGCAGTGCCGTGAGCGCCGAGACGCGCGATGTGTTTCTCGAGGTGGCGTACTTCGCACCGCAGGCCGTGATGGGACGGGCACGTCGCTTCGGGGATCCCACGGATGCGAGCCAACGCTTCGAGCGCGGCGTCGATCCGGCTCATCAGGAGCGGGCGATCGAGCGGGCGACCCGGCTCATCGAGGAGATCGCGGGCGGTGTGCCCGGGCCGGTCATCGTCACGGCGGCCGGGGAGTACCTTCCGCGGCGCCTGCCGGTGCGCGTGCGGCGCGCGCAGCTTGCGCGGCTCCTCGGCGCATCGGTCGAGCCCGCGCGCATCGAGGCGATCTTCGTAGCCCTGCAGATGAGCGTGACATCCACGCCCGATGGATGGACGGTGGTCCCCCCACCGCAGCGCTTCGACATCGTGATCGAAGCCGACCTCATCGAGGAGGTCGCGCGGATCGAGGGCTTTGACAGCATCGCCGAGGCCCCGGCGAACACCGCTCAGCGCTTCAGCCCGTTGCCCGAGGAGCTTCCGGGGGAGCGCAGCGTCCTCGAGAGCCTCGCCGCGCGCGGCTATCACGAGATCGTCACCTACGCGTTCGTCGATCCGGCGCTGCAGAGCCAGCTCCATCCGGACCGCGAGGCGCTTGCGCTCGCGAACGCAATCGCCAGCGATCTCTCGGTGATGCGGGTGTCGCTGTGGCCGGGGCTCGTCAAGACCGCACTCGAGAACGAGCGGCGCCAGCAGGAGCGCATTCGCCTCGTCGAGCACGGCGTGCGGTTCACGATCGAGGAGGGGACGCTCACGGAGCGGGATGCACTCGCAGGGCTCGCACTGGGCGGGCGGCTGCCCGAGCAGTGGGGCGCGAGCGAGGCGAAAGCCACGGTCGATTTTTTCGACGTGAAGGCGGATGTCGAGTGCCTGCTCGCGGCGACCGGCGATTCGGCCGCGTTCACCTTCGAGTCTGCGACGCTCCCGGCGCTCCACCCCGGTCGGAGCGCGCGCATCGTGCGCCGTGCGCGGGGCGAGGGCGCCGAGGCGGCCCTTACGGTGGGCTGGCTCGGCGAGCTGCATCCGCATCTGGTGCGGACACTCGCATTCGCGGGGGCCCCGGTGCTCTTCGAGCTCGATTTCCGTGCCGCGCTGCGGATGGAAGTACCGCGCGCCCGCGAAGTATCACGTTATCCACAGGTGCGGCGCGACATCGCGGTGATCGTCGATGAGACCGTCACTTTAAGTGCTCTGCGCGAGCGTGTAACCTTGTCGGGGTCGGAACTGTTGCAAAGCATGCGCATTTTCGACGTGTACCGGGGGGGCGGCGTAGAAGAAGGTCGAAAAAGCGTCGCCTTGGGGTTGATTTTTCAGCACTTTTCTCGCACTCTTACTGACGCGGACGTAGAGCGGGCGGTTGCGTCCATAACAGCCGATTTGCGCACCGCGCTGGGCGCGAGATTGCGGGATTGAAGCGATATGACGGCTCTGACGAAGGCTGAAATGGCGGAAGCGCTTTTCAACCAGCTCGGGCTCAACAAGCGCGAGGCGCGTGAGCTCGTCGATCTGTTCTTCGAGGAGGTGCGGGCAGCGCTGTCGAGCGGCGAGCAGGTCAAGCTCTCGGGATTCGGCAACTTTGACCTTCGCGACAAGAACCAGCGTCCCGGCCGCAATCCGAAGACTGGCGAGGAAATTCCAATAAGCGCCCGGCGGGTGGTGACGTTCCGCCCGGGCCAGAAGCTCAAGGCGCGGGTCGAAGCATATGTTGGAGCCAAAGAATAACGATACCCTGCCCCCGATCCCCGGGAAGCGCTACTTCACAATCGGGGAGGTGAGCGAGCTCTGCGGCGTCAAACCGCATGTGCTGCGGTACTGGGAGCAGGAGTTTCCGCAGCTCAAGCCCGTCAAGCGCCGCGGGAACCGACGCTATTACCAGCGCCAGGACGTGATCGTCATCCGTCAGATCCGCAGCCTCCTCTACGAGCAGGGGTTCACGATCGGCGGTGCGCGCAACAAGCTGCAGGGCGAGGAGGCCCGTACCGACACCAGCCAGGCGCAGCAGATCGTGCGCCAGGTGCGGACCGAGCTGGAGGACGTTCTCAAGCTTCTGAGGCGCTGAGCGGAGCGCGGAACGGGAGCACGGCTTGCGGCCTCGCCCGCGCTTGGCCCATGGATGGAACGTGGATTGCCAGGCCACGGCATACCTGAATCAGGTTAAAATTCTCCTTTGATCGCGTCGGCGTTCCCCACCGGCGCGCCAGTCATCGACAAGAAGAACAATCGGATCGGAGCGTGGCGCAGTCTGGTAGCGCACTTGCATGGGGTGCAAGGGGTCCCGAGTTCAAATCTCGGCGCTCCGATCAAATCAATCAAACACTTGCAGAGGCAGCTCGAGCTGCGAATTTTCGCGGGGTGCCCCTCGGGGTACCCTTGAGCGCCGTGCTGCGACCTGCTTGTCCGTCCGCGGCTCGGACGGCAATCGCGACGCACCGCTCGTGTTCTCGGTCACAACTGTGGCCCTCGGAGATCGTGTCTGCGACTCAATCCGAGTTACCGATGCACCCCGTCGCGCGGGCTCGAGTCGCGTGCTGAGCCACTGCTCAACCTCGGCGCGACGCCACGCAACGACCCGGTCGGTAACACCCGTCGGTCTCGGGAAATCGCGGCGGCGGCGCAGACGCCAGAGGGTCGGCTTGCTGATCCGGAGAAGCTTGCAGAGATCACGCGCGCGAAGAAATTGAAGCGCGTCGAGGTCGTTCTGAGCGGCTGACGCTTCGGCCTTGCCTTGGGCGCGCAGAATGTGGAACGCCGCCAGCGAAGCCGCGGGCGGAAGGATAGGGCTCGGCTGCATCAAAGGTACAGGAGAGACGGCAAAGCGTTTCGGATCGGCCGGAGATCGCCGCGATCCGCTGTCGCGTCGGTGTCGAGCGCGTTCCTCAAGGGTTTCCGGGCGTCGCGTTCTCGCGGTCTTTTGGTTTCGAGGTTTCACCATCGCCTAAGCCCCCGCCGCACGGTCGGTGTCTGCCGCCGCGAGACGAGCGGTTCATCTGAATCGGGGGCGAGTCTCGCCTGCCTACCGATGCTCAACCAGAATGGCGGGCGAGTCACGAGGGGGTTCGCCACAGTTTTCACGACGAACTCGTCAGATGTGATGCGGTGCAATCGAAGGGCGTTCAATCGTTGAGCTCGAGGCGCGCATCGAGGAGAGCCTCGCCACCCCCGATGAGGGGATCGCCGCCATGCTCTCGGCGATCCGCCAGCTCACGGACCCGGTCCCCAAGCGCCGCCCGATCGTATTTACCGCAGACCTCGGCGAGAAGAGCTGACGTCGACGACGCTTGTTTCGTGCATCGGGGTTCCAGCAGCCCGGATCAAAGCACGTGTGAGCGACCGAACTGGTTCCTCACAGCGCAAGCTCGTTTTCCAATGAGCAGGACAAGGAAGTACCACCACACCGTCCCGACCATCCCGTGCAGCAAGTGCGGGAAATTTAGAAGCTGAGCGATCAGCGGGTGACCCCCAAACTGTGCTTCCACCCAGCCGCTATATCCTGGTCCTTGCAGAAGGTGGAGAAGAGACCACGCCAAATCCATCAGCGCCCAGTCACACGCGGCGGCTCACGGGCCATTGGTTCGCGCTCGTTCTCGCGATTTGCGGAACGTACGGAGCCTGGGCCGCTCAACCGGACTCACAGGCCTCCACGACCGAGACCGATTCTCACGTCGCGACGGCCCCGGCGCTTCACAAAATCATGCCCAACTTTGTGGACGCGGACATCGAGCGGATTGCTCAGGCGGTGGCGCTCGCAACGCATAAGGCCTTCGTCATCGATGCGCGTGTGCGCTTCGAGGTAACCATGCTGTCTGAAACGCCCATGACGCCGGACGCTTTCTATCAGAGATTTCTCGTCATGCTGCACGCACATGGCTTCGTTACCGTGCGAGTGGGGAAGCTCATCGAGATCATGCCAGCATCGGATATCCCGTAGGTGCCGTAGATCTACCTACCGAATTCGGCGAGCCGACGGGCACCTGTTGACCCTGGTAATGCCGACCGTCCCCTGATTCGTGACACACTGCCTGAGGGACGGCAGAATGAAGCTGTCGTTGCCGCCTCCGGGGCACCTCCTCGGATAATCGCTGAGTGACCGCCTCGGCCTCGGTAAACCACAGGGGGATGTGTGATGTGGACCCCTCATCAGCGGGTCGTGAGAATCCTCGGCACGAGCCTTGTGCTGGGCGCCGCGGCGCTCGTGTGCGTAAGTCCCGCGCACAGCGCGGACCTCCATCAGATCGTCGAGCGTTACCGCTTAACGCACGAGCGGCAGATCCTCTCGCAGCTCGGCGATCTTGTGAGGGTACGCAGCGTTGCCGCGTATCCAGCGGGCCTGCAGGCGGCGGCTCGGATCCTCGTCGATGCGCTCCGTCGGCGCGGTTTTGATGCGCAGGCACTGAGCGAGGGCGGAGCGCCGCCCCTGGTGACGGGCGAGTGGCGGGCGGGCGGCGCCGCGCGCACCGTGGTGTTCTATGCGCACTACGACGGGCAGCCGGTTGACCCGTCGCAGTGGCGCTCCGACCCCTTTGCGCCGGTGCTTCGCTCCGGACCTGGCGCCGACGCAGCGGTGATCGATTGGCGCACGGCGGCACTTCCGCTCGATCCCGAGGGGCGTCTGTTCGGTCGAGCTGCAGCCGATGACAAGGCCTCGATCATTGCGTTTCTCGTGGCATTCGACGCCCTGCGCGCGGGTGGCGTGCGCCCGGGAATCAACATCAAGGTGGTCTGGGAGGGCGAGGAGGAGGCGGGTTCACCGCACCTCGGGCACGAGCTACGGCAGCACGCGGCGCTGCTGAGCGCCAATCTCTGGTTGATTGGTGACGGGCCGATCCACCAGTCAGGGGCGCCAATGCTTTACTTTGGTGCGCGCGGAGTGATCGGACTCGATCTCACCGTGTACGGCGCTAACCGCGCGCTGCACGATGGTCACTACGGAAACTGGGCGCCGAATCCTGCCGCCATGGCCGCGACGCTGATCGCAGCGATGCGCGCACCGGACGGAACTATCCTGATCCCGGGCTTCGATGCGGGGGTGCTGCCACTCACCGCCGCGGAGCAGCAGGCGATTCGCGCACTGCCACCCGTCGATCACGCGCTTCAGCGAGCCTTCGGGATTGGCCAGCCGGAATCCAAGCAGGGGCTCGCACTCAGCTTGATGAGGCCCGCGCTCAACGTGCGCGGTCTACGTGCGGGCGAAGTCGGACCAGCCGCCGCAAACGCTATCCCAACCGAGGCCCGCATCTCACTCGACATGCGGATGGTCCCCGATCAGACGATCGCGGGGATCCGCGGCTCGGTGGAGCGATTTCTGCAGGCGCAAGGGTGGACGGTGGTGCGAGATCCTCCCGATACCGCGATGCGCGTGGCCCATCCACGCCTAATTCGGGTCCAGTGGGGAGCGGGCTATCCAGCACTGCGCACGGATCTGGCCTCACCTGCCGCGCAGGCCGTAGTGCGCGCGGCACGCGCAGCGGCCGGCAGACCCGTCGCGCTGATGCCAATGATGGGCGCAAGCGTACCGATCTACCTGATCGCGGAGATCCTTCACGCGAGGGTGGTCGGCCTGCCGATCGTCAACTACGATGACAATCAGCATGCTGCCAATGAGAACCTGCGGCTGCAGAATCTTTGGGACGGGATCCAGATCTATGCGGCGATGATGGCGACGCTGCACTGGTAGCGGAGCATTTCGGGCCCGCGTATTGCGTCGTCCGTTGCGAGGCCGGTGCGCGAGTTGCAATACCTGCGGGTGCGCCGATGAGCCAAACCGCCTGAACAGCGGTTTCCGGACAGGCAATATGCGGGCGGCGAATTTCACTGCTGGCCGGTATCGCGCCTGCCGAGCCGCTGATACATTCGGCAATCAGCTGGGCGACCCGCAGCGCGCTGCGCTGCCGCGGTACATTGTGCGCTCGTGGTGCCGGAGGAAGGCAACGGCTGACACTTTCGCGAGAGTTAGCGAGAGCCCATAATGGGCCTCAAGGTAACAACTCTCTGTGCTCCGACCTGGAAACACGCAGGTTCCACGGCCGGCAATATCACGATCTCAGCAAGTCCGAAGCTGCCGACAGCGTTCTGGAATTCTTTGCGCGCCTTACACCCGATACCCTGCAGCGCACGCTCAAGTTCTTAGACGCAGTTGATAAGAGCCTCGAAGAACATCGAACGATGGACTCACCGGAATCGTAGTTCGGCAGCACCTCGAGTCGCTACGCGAGCTACCCGGCATTCGGCAGCAGCCCCCACGGTCCCTTGACGCGTCGGTTTGTGCTTGACCGCCGAGGCTCGCGACAACGGTAAAAGAGCCAATCGCCACTGACGGCCTGGGCGACGGCCGGCGATGTTGGCGACGCAATGCCCGCTGTGTTCCGGGAACGCGGCCACGCGCCGATCAAGGAAACGTGGGACAGCTGGTTTCCACCTGCAGCCCAGTGTGAGGATGCCTACCGCTTCCACTTGTCGCATGCTCATGTGGAGAAGGCACGCGAGTTCGGCATGACCCCCAAAAAGCTCGGCAAGCTCTATAACGCCAACATGGAGTTCTGGAAGCTGCGACTGCCCGCCTTCATCGAATCGATCTACCGGACGCGCTTTGGAAAGGATGGCCCAGGTGTCGTGCATTCCGTCGAGGAGCGCGCTTGGCGGCTCGAACAGAAGAAGGCTGTCCGACGCGAGGCAAAACGGCTGAGGCGTGAGGCGCGGAGCTGACGCGAGGTTCTGCTGCAGCGCAGTTTCCCCTGTCAGGCCAACCGGCGGCCTTCGACCATTGTTGATGGTCAGGAGTGGCAGCTTGCGGGCAATGTAGGTGCCCGCGAAAGAAGGGCCAAGCTTTGCTGACTCATCGCGGGGCTTTAGGAGGACCATTGCTCGCGCAAGCCCAGAGCCGGCTTGCCGCGACCCCACCACACACACGTGCCGACCAGCAGTACCATCAGGAGCGGCAGAAGAAGCAGGCTGCCCTCCGGTCCCGCTGATCCACCGCTCCAAAGTGCATCCCCAGTCGAGTGTGTTGCAAGCAAAGACCATGGGACGAGCTGGCCACTATTCGCCGTACCGTAGAAGTAGGACTCCCCCCAGCCGAATCCGGTATGAAAACCCACAGCCCAGAATAGCGACTTGGTATACCACAAGCTCAGGCAGAAAAGTAAACCACCCGCGCCGGCGCCGAGCAGTCCCAGCGGCGTTTCCCCGGCATTTCCGCCATGCAGCAGTCCGAAAGCCACGGACAAAGTCAGTGCGGCCCACCAAAAACCGAGCGCGCGAGCCAATGCGAATTGCAGGTAGCCCCGCAACAGCGATTCTTCCACCAGACCCACCAGCAAGGATCCAAACAATGACGCGACAGCGTACGAGAACACATTGCGGCCTCCAGACGATAATCCATCGAAAGCCAGCGAGCCGTGCAACCACAGCGCCCCGGCCAGGGCCGAAATACTCACGAATCCCCAGCACGCGCCAATGAGCAACCGCCTCGGACCTGCAGCGTCGGTGTAGCCGTACGAGCGCACTGGACGTCGCTCGAGGCGGGCCATGACCCATGTGGCGCCAAGCACCAGTAGCGCAAAGCAAAATTCGCGTATGAGATCCGTCCGCAGTGAGGTCGACCCCGTACGGGACCTCGGCGCTACAAGATTGAGTAGCGGCTGTATCGCCAGGTAGAGCGCGATCACAATAGCCACGAACAGCGGCGCCTTCCATCCAGTGCGCAAGCCCTGTACGCCACAGAAAACCCACTTGAGAGGAACGCTGCATTGCGATGTTGCTATCCCTGGACGCGGCGGGGATTTGTTATCAGTCATCGTCGTTTCCGTGAGCTCGTGAGTATCTGCGGCCGTTTGCTATCGGAACAGTCTGCTTTGAAGCTTACCTGACCGCTTCTGTTAAGCGTTCTCCGAAGCCTGCCCCGTGGGATGGGGCATCCGGTTGAAACGCGATTGATGGGCGGGCGTCGGGTAACGCTTAACAAATCCGGCCATGCCATTCCGCCCGCAAATCTCCTCCATAGCGGATGCGTGCGAATTCGTCGGCGAACTGGTTGGCCCAGCGGCGGGACTGGGTGCTGAGTAGTCAGTCCACCTCAAATGTCCCTCAAGGCCGCGGCGATCGGCATACGTGCAGCCCGCAGGGCTGGATACAGACCTCCTATCAATCCCATGCCAAAGGCCCACAGAACCGCGACAACCATGATCGAGCCGCTGACCAGAAAATGAAAGATGACCTGGGGCGTGTCGGTGCTCACGGCGAGCTCCCCGCCCATCCCGAGCGTGCTCGCCGCATAGCCGTCCAAGCTCACATAGGCCACCGCCGCCCCGACCACACCACCCGCCACACCCAACAGAGATCCTTCGAGAAGCGTGGCGGTGAACACGATCCCATGCGGATAACCCAATGCGCGCAACAGCGCCACCTCGAAGCGCCGGCTCTCCACCATGACCAGCAGCGTACTCATGGCGCCGAACACCGCAGCCGCGGCCATCATCGCCGTGAAAAATCCGCCGACTCGGGTCATCAGCTTGCTCATCTCTGAGGCCTGGTAGGCGTTGTACGCACTTTCGCTCATCGCGCTCAGTGCGAATTGCGGATCGCCGTCAAGCGTTCGCGCGAATGCGTCGAACGCGCGGCGCGATGTCAGCCCCACGTACAGCGAGGAGTAGGCGTCCCGGCGCCTCTCGGCCCCCTGCAGCGAGCCGAGGCTAGTCCAGGCCTCGGAGGAGAAGAACTGCGAGCCGGCGGAGAAAACTCCGGTCACCGTCCAGACCCTGCCTTCGGCCAACACGCGATCGCCCGGCGCGAGATTCCGGAAATCGTTCTCCGCCGCCGCGCCCATCACGATCTCATCGAGGCCCGGCCGGAACCATCGCCCCCGCGCTATCCGAACTGCCTTGTAGATCGTGAACATCGTGGGCGACACGCCGCGCAGAATGATCCGCGCCGCCAGATTCCGCTGCTTGTATTGCACCGGCAAGCTGCCCAGAAGGTTCGGGGCAATCAGCGGTACACCCTTTGCGCGCGCGACTCCCGGCGCTTGAATGACGTCCGCGACAGCGCCGCTCGGAACACCGGCCCCTCCCTCGCTCTTGCTGCCCTCGGTGAGCACGATCGCGGTGGTATCCTGCGCGGCGATATCGAAGGTGTGACGAAAACCGGACGCCATGGCGAGCACTGCCGTGAGAATACCGGCCACCACGGCAAACCCCAACACGGTCACCAGGGTATCGATGGGTCGTGAGGGCCACTCGCAGACCGCGGAGAGCGTCAGACGCAAGACCGCACGCAAGGTGTTCAGGAGTCGCATACTCACCCCTTGCGCAGGAACTGGGCGCAGTTCATGCGCACGATCCTCAGCCCGGGAAGCACCGAAGAGAGGATCGCGAGCCCAAGCGCGATGAGCGCGCACTCAGCCACCGCGGCGGGTGTCAGAATGATGCCCGGGAGGTTCAGTTTCGCTCCGGCGAAAGCCTGGATGACAAGCAGAGCACACAGCACGCCGACGGAGGCGGCGGGTACGATCGCAATGAGCGCTTCGAGAAACACCATCCACAAGAGCCGCGGCGGAGCGAACCCAAGCGCCCTCAGCAGCGCAAATTCTCTCATCCGCTCCGACACCGAATGAATCAGAGTATTGAAACAGATGAGGAATAGACCGAATAGGCTCGCCACGATGACTACGGAGGTCAGAGCACTCACATCTGCGAGTCGCTCGGCCATCCCCTGCAATAGCGACTTGAAGCTCTGCGTGATCAGCGGCGTCGGGCTATTGGCAAATTTCAGCTCGATTGCACGGGCGACTGCATCGGCCTGTTGCGCCTCCTTTACCTGTGCAAACATAAAATCTATGGAATCGCGATGGGACCAGTGGCGAAAGTAATCGAGGTGCACATTGACATCGCTCGACGGACTTACGCCTGTAATCTTGCCGAGTACGCCGTCGATCTGAAAGGTGAGGTCTCGCGGCGAACTATGCGACATGGTGTGCAGGGTAATGCTCTCTCCCAAACGCCAGCCGTTCTTGCGGGCCATCTCGTCTGTCACGAGTGCGCCGGTTAGGT
>Ga0335072_10016445_pt1 | contig 10487 bp, 8 predicted proteins | sample Lox_Sample_21_FD_206725 | JGI IMG/M metagenome (GOLD analysis project Ga0335072, IMG submission 206725) | Soil microbial communities from Loxahatchee National Wildlife Refuge, Florida, United States - Lox_Sample_2.1 | ecosystem: Environmental > Terrestrial > Soil > Wetlands | place: USA: Florida... | reverse complement strand
GACACGCTGATCGTCATTCCGAACGATCGGCTGCTGTCCATCTCCGACCGGTCCGTGTCCGTGCTCGACGCGTTCAAGGCGGCCGACCAGGTGCTGCTCTCCGGTGTTCAGGGCATCACCGACCTGATCACCACGCCCGGCCTGATCAACCTCGACTTCGCCGACGTGAAGTCGGTCATGTCCGGCGCGGGGTCCGCGCTGATGGGCATCGGCTCCTCGCGCGGCGACGACCGGGCGGTGGCCGCCGCCGAGATGGCGATCTCCTCGCCGCTTCTGGAGGCCTCGATCGACGGCGCCCACGGCGTCCTGCTGTCCATCCAGGGCGGCTCCGACCTCGGGCTGTTCGAGATCAACGAGGCGGCGCAGTTGGTTGCCAACTCGGCCGCAGTCGACGCCAATATCATCTTCGGCGCGGTCATCGACGACGCGCTCGGCGACGAGGTGCGGGTGACCGTGATCGCGGCCGGATTCGACGAGCTGCAGCCGAACCGCGCCGCCTCCGCCCCGCTCACGGTGAAGCGGTCCTCCGGCTCGTCGGGCGGCGGAACGCAGGCGGGCTCGACCGGCGGCGCGACCCAGTTCACGCCGTCGTCCGCGTCGTCCCCGCCATCCACGGGGTCGTCCTCGTCGTCGACCGCCGCGGCCGCCTGGGGCGGCGCCGGCGCCTCGTCTCCCGCCTCAGCGACCCCGGCCCCCGCGACCTCCACCTCCGCGCCCGCGCCCGCTGCCGCCGCCGCCGCTCCCGAGCCCGTGCCGTTCACGAGCTCGCTGGCCGGCGGCCTGGCCGACCCGATCGCGGGCGTCCCGGCCCAGTCGGGCGGCGACGGCGCCTCGGCCGGCTACGTGCCGTCGCCGGTCTCGTTCGTCTCGCCCGACGGAGACGACGACGAGGACCACGACGCCAGGTCGGCCGGCGGCTTCGGCACCCGGGCGCGCGACGACCGCGACCGCGATGCCGACGCCGCGTCGTCCGGGTCCGCGAACTGGAAGGACTCCGGGCGGGCGGGCAAGCAGGAGACGGTCTTCGACGTGAGCGCCGGGCGTCGTCGCCCGGTGGTCTTCGAAGAGGACGACGACCTGGATGTCCCCGATTTCCTCAAGTGACTCCCGCCCGGCACGCTGAGCTCGCCGCCAACCTCGCCGCGATGCGGGCCCGGATCGCGGCCGCCTGCGCGGCGGCGGGCCGGGACGTCAGCGAGATCACGCTCATCGCCGTCACCAAGACCAGGCCCGCCGAGGACGTGGCGGCCCTGGCCGGCCTCGGCCTGCCCGACTTCGGCGAGAACCGGGACCAGGAGGCGGCGCCCAAGGCGGCCGCGGTCGCCGAGCTGACGTCGGACCCGGTCCGCTGGCACTTCATCGGCCAGCTGCAGACCAACAAGGCCCACCACGTGGTCAGGTACGCCAGCGTCGTGCACTCGGTCGACCGGGTCCGCCTCGTCCGCGCCCTCGGCAGCGCGACCCGCGCAGCCCGCGAGGCGGCCACGACGGCCCGCGAGGCGGGCCGCGCAGCCCGCGAGGCAGCGACGGCGGCCCGCGAGGCGGCCACGGCGGCCCAGGAGGCGGCCGAGGCGGCCGCAGGGGCGCCGCCGGCGCCGCCGGCCCCGCTCACCTGCCTCGTCCAGGTCAGCCTCGACGGCGACGCGGCCAGAGGCGGCGCGCTGATCAGCCAGCTGCCCGAGATCGCGGCCGCGATCGAGGCAGAAGAGGGCCTTGCGCTCGGCGGCGTGATGGCGGTCGCCCCGCTCGGCGTCGCCCCGGAGACGGCGTTCGCCTTGCTCCGCCCGCTCTCGGATACGGTCCGCGAGGTCAACCCGGCGGCGGCGATCATCTCGGCCGGGATGAGCGGCGACCTCGAGGCGGCCGTTCGAAACGGCGCGACACACCTGAGAATTGGTACGGCGTTGCTCGGCAACAGATCGCTCCCGGTCCTGTAATGTCCGTCGCGTAAGGAGTTTCTGAGGTCTGTTGGGTGCGCGGCTGCGCGTGGGTGTGGTACGACGGAGGACTGCAGGATGGCCAGCGCGATGCGCAAGATGGCGGTCTACCTTGGCCTCGTCGAGGACGATCGCCGGTTCACGGACGGTTACGACTCGTACGAGGAGTACGACGAATACGACGAGACAGTCGACGTCGTCGATACCGTCGCGCCCGTCGCCGCGCGTGCTGATTACGGTGCATACGCGAGCGATCACCGGATCGAGGCCATTCCTCCGCAGCAGGTGGAGCTTGCCCGGATCACGACACTTCATCCGCGCACTTACAATGAAGCGCGGACCATCGGTGAGCACTTTCGCGAGGGCACCCCGGTGATCATGAACCTGACCGAGATGGTCGACAGCGACGCGCGTCGCCTGGTCGACTTCGCGGCGGGACTGATCTTCGGCCTTCGCGGGTCCATCGATAAGGTGACGAACAAGGTCTTTCTGCTGTCCCCGGCGAACGTCGAGGTGACCGCGGAGGACAAGGCGAGGATCGCCGAGCGCGGCTTCTTCAACCAGAGCTAGGGCAGCTGGTTGAGGGGTTACGGGCCGGCCATACCCGGCGGGCTAGGACAGTGATGTGATGCACAACTTCCTGCATTACCTGCAGATCGTCCTTACCTACGTGCTCGAGCTGTACCTGGTCGTGCTCATCGGGACCATGATCATCAGCTGGATCCGCGCGTTCGCCCGCGACTGGGTTCCGCACGGCTTCGTCCTGGTGCTGTGTGAGAGCATCCTCACGCTGACCGATCCGCCCCTGAAATTCCTACGTCGCCACATTCCTCCCCTCCAGCTCGGTAGGATGAGGCTCGACCTCAGCTTCATGGTGCTGTTCATCGTGGTGTTGATTTTGCTTGAGGTGGCTGTGCCGCGACTCTGAAGCATGTACCGTGCTTGCAAGTACGGTGCTGAGGAACACGGTGCTGACGGAACTACGGTGCTGGGGAACACAGCCAAGCGCGCCGAGGAGACGAAATGCCGCTGACTCCCGCGGATGTGCGGAACAAGCAGTTCAGTACGACCAGGCTTAGGCCCGGCTACGACGAGGAAGAAGTTGACGCCTTCCTCGACGAGGTCGAGGCTGAGCTTGATCGGCTTATCCAGGAGAACGAAGAACTCCGGGCCAAGCTGGCCGAGGTGCTGCGTGGCGGAGGGAAGCCGGCCATGTCCGCGCTCTCCTCGCCGCTGTCCGACCAGAAGTCGGACATGATGGCGCCAGAGCCGCCCATGGAGTACCGACGCCCCGAGCCCATGCAGCAGGAGCGCTCGATGTACTCGAGCGAGGACAGCAACAACAACAGCATGGACACGGCCGCGCGGGTGCTCTCGCTGGCCCAGCAGACCGCCGACCAGGCGATTGCCGACGCTCGCCGGGAAGCCGACGAGACGTTGGGCAGGGCTCGCCGGGAGGCCGACGATGTGCTGACCAAGGCCCGCCGCCAGGCGGAGCAGATTACCGGTGACGCCCGGGCGCGCGCCGAGTCCCTGGAGCGTGACGCTCAGGAGCGGCACCGCCAGGCCATGGGCTCGCTCGTGCAGTCGCGTGAGGAGCTTGAGCGTCGGGTCGACGACCTGCGCGCATTCGAGCGTGAGTACCGCAGCCGCCTGAAGGCCTATCTTGAGGGGCAGCTGCGTGACTTGGAGGCCGGCGTGACCGATAGCGGCACGTTCCCGGCCATGCCTCCTGCGGCGCCGGCCACACCGCCGCAGCTTCCCGCTGGCCTCGGCCAGGGCGGGATGCGCAATGGTCTGGCAGGTCCGGCGCCTACGGCAGCCCAGTACGCGGTTCCCGAGCACGCGGGCGGCTTCCGTCCCGATGGTCGTTGATCCGCTGACGTAGCTCTGAAGGTTCTCCGGACACGAGGTGATTGTTAAGTGATCCGGTTCAGCGCCGGGCTGGTTGTCGTCGCCATCGGGGTGCTTATCGGCGGCGTCGCCACCAGCAAGCTGTCGCTGGTCTACATAGCGATCGCGGTCAGTGCCGTCGCACTGGTCGTGCTCGCGATCGGGGTGGCGCTCAAGCGCGACGAGCTGTTCGGGGGTGGACCGGAGTCGGCGCCCGCTCAGGCGGGTGCGGACTCCGGAATGCCGGCCGGCCAGATGGCCGGCGCCAGTGATGACCGTGGCAGTGCCGGGCACGTTCGGGAGGATCGGAAACCGGTCCAAAAGAAGGTGCCCGGACCCGCCACGGCTGCGTTCGAGGCCGCAGCGGCCGCGCAGGCCGCGGCCGTCGCGGCGCCGGCCGTCGCGGCCCCGACGATGACATCGCCGACGGTCGCCTCGCCGGCCGGGAGCCCCGCTGGGGACAAGTCCCCGTTCGGGAACCCGCCGCTGGCGCACCGCCGGACCGCCGTCGGCCAGCCGCCGGCACCCGAGGCCGACGCCGCCGCCGACTGGCAGGCGCGCTCGCCGCAGCCGGCGTGGTCATCCGGTGACGAGACCCGCCCGTCCTGGACGCCCCGGGCGCAGACGCCCACGGCGTCATCGCCCACGGCGTCATCGCCCACGGTGCCGCAGTCCGGCGCCGCCTCCGTTCCCCCGCGCGGATGGGGGAACCCCGACCAGTCGCCCGGGCCGGCCGCCAAGGCCGGATCGGGAACCGTGGCCCCGAGCTGGTTCGACCGGCTGAACCAGCCCTCGGCCGGCCCGGTCACGCCGACGGGCAACGACCCCGCGACAGCCGGCCCGGAGAAAGCCGAGCCGGCCGACGTGAGCGACACCGACGACGATGACTGGCCGACCCGCTACTCCTGGCTAGACGACGACGAGACGGACGAGGCCGCCGAGGACGATAAGACCGACGTCTCCGGCAACGCCACCGACGTCACGGATGCCGCGGTCCCCGAGACGGTGTCCGCTGAGACCGTGGCGGCCGAGACCGTGGCGGCGCCGACGCTGTCGGCTCGGGCCGAGCCGGAGGGGGCCAAGGCGGCCGAGCCCGCCCCGGCCGACGCCGACTCGCCCGACGCGGCGGCCCCCGACCCCGACCCCGACCTCGACGCCGACGACCACCCGGTGACCGCCGACGACGAGGAGACGACGGCCGAGCCGCCCGAGACCCCCGCCGTCGACGCAGCGCACGAGGACGAGCCGCCCGCCCCGCAGCACAACGGCGCCAAGCTCGTCACCGTCATCCCCGGCGTGCCCAGGTACCACGACCCGGACTGCATCCTCATCCGTTTCATGGATGACGAAGACGTCGCCAGGAAGTCCATCCCCGAGGCCAAGGCGGCCAACTGCACTCCCTGCGCCGCCTGCCAGCCCGAGGGGTAGCGCGCCGGGCCAGGCCCGCACGAGCCCCCGCCCGGCCGCTGACACGGGCCAAAATCGGCAAAGCCAATCAGTTTTCCCGAACGGACCGGTGCGACTCTGGCCCCGCCCGCCTCACCACCATGATCGGGCAGGGCCGGCCGGCCCGCCTCAGCCGCTGACGGCGAGCTGGAAACGCAGCCCGAGGCCGCCGTCCGCGTGCTCGTACCAGGGACCCGCCGCGTCCCCGGGGCCATCGCCGGGGCCGAAGGCAACGGCGAGCACCTCCCCGGCGATCAGCTCCCGGTGCGCGGTCAGCGCCGCCGCCAGGTCGCCGTCCGAGGTCGCCCAGCGCAGCTCGATCCGGTCGCTGACCTGGAGGCCGTCGCTCTTGCGGGCGTCCTGGACGAGCCGCACGACCTCGCGGGCCCACCCCTCGGCCCGCAGCGTGTCGGAGACGGTGAGGTCGAGCGCCACCGTTTCGCCCGCCGCCGTCGCCACGCCCCAGCCCTCAAGCGGCGTCTGCGTCACCACCAGGTCGACCGCCGTCAGCGTGACCGGGCCAAGGGCCGGCACCTCGACGGTGGCGGATCCTGCGTCGGCCGAGACCGCGTGCGCGAGCGCCGCCGGGTCGGCCGCCCTGATCGCGGCCGCGACCGCCTGGGTCGACGAGCCGAACCGCCTGCCGAGCGCCCGGAACTCGGGCTTGACCGTGTAGGTGACCAGCTCGCGGCCGACCGCGTCGAGCGGCTCGACCGCGTGCACGTTCAGCTCCTCGGCGATCAGGTCGCGCAGCTCGGCCGGGAGCGCACCGAAGCCGGACGCCCCGACCAGCGCCCGCCCGAGCGGCTGCCTGGTCCGGACCGAGGCCGCCGACCGGGCCGACCGGCCGAGCTCGACCAGCCGCCGCGCGAGCGCCATCTGGGCCGACAGGGCCGGGTCGATCAGGTCGGCGTCCCCGGCCGGCCACGTCGCCAGGTGCACCGAGTCGGGCGCGTCGGCGGGCCGCAGCACCCCCCACAGGTAGTCGGCCAGGAACGGCGTGATCGGCGCCATCATCGCGGTGACCGTCGTCAGCGCCGCGTGCAGGGTCGCGAACGCCGAGGCGCCGTCGGCCGTCCCCGGCCCGTCCCAGAACCGCCGCCGCGACCGCCGCACGTACCAGTTGGACAGGTCGTCGATCAGGCCGGCCAGCCGCCGTCCGGCGGTCGCGGTGTCGAACGCCTCGAGCGCGGCGGTGACGTCGCGCAGGCACGCGTGCACCTCCGACAGCAGCCACCGGTCCAGCAGCGGACGGCCCGCCGCGGCCGGCGCCGACGCGGCCGCCTCCGGCGTCCAGCCGCCGCCGTCGCCGCCGTCGGCCGCGTTCGCGTACAGCACCAGGAACGACGCGGTGTTCCAGTAGGTCAGCAACACCTTGCGCACGATCTCGTCGAGCACGTGCGGCCCGATCCGCCGGGGCGCCCACGGGGAACCGGAGGCGGCGAAGAACCAGCGCACGGCGTCCGCCCCGTGCGAGTTCATCAGCCCCATCGGCTCGATGACGTTGCCGAGGTGCTTGGACATCTTCCGCCCGGACTCGTCCATGACCAGCCCGAGGCAGACCACGTTCTCGTACGGGGAGCGACCGAACACCAGCGTGCCGATCGCCATCAGCGAGTAGAACCAGCCGCGGGTCTGGTCGATCGCCTCGCAGATGAACTGGGCCGGGTACGCCTCAGCGAACGAGGCCTGATTGCGCAGCGGCGCGCCCCACTGCGCGAACGGCATCGACCCGGAGTCGAACCAGACGTCGATCACCTCCGGCGCCCGGGTCGCGGTCAGCCCGCACTCGGGGCACGGGAACGACACGTCGTCCACGTAGGGCCGGTGCGGGTCAAGCCCGGACAGATCCTGGCCGGCCAGGCCGCCCAGCTCGGCCAGCGACCCGACGCAGGTCACGTGGTCGGACGGGCAGGACCAGATCGGCAGCGGCGTGCCCCAGTAGCGGGTCCGCGACAGCGCCCAGTCGACGTTGTTCCGCAGCCACTCGCCGTACCGGCCGTTCTTGATCGTGGCCGGCTGCCAGTTGGTCTTCTCGTTCTGCGCGAGCAGCTCGTCCTTGATCGCGGTGGTCCTGATGTACCAGGACGGCAGCGCGTAGTAGAGCAGCACGGTGTTGCAGCGCCAGCAGTGCGGGTAGCTGTGCGTGTGCCGTTCGGACTTGAACAGCAGCCCCCGCTCGGCCAGATCGGCGGTCAGCGGCGCGTCGGCGTCCTTGAAGAACAGCCCGCCCACCATCGGCAGGCCCTCCTCGAAGCGCCCGTCGGCCCGGACCGGGTTCACCACCGTCATCCCGGCCGCCCGGATCGCCGCCAGGTCGTCGGCGCCGAAGGCCGGCGCCAGGTGCACCAGGCCGGTCCCGTCCTCGGTGGTCACGAACGAGCCGGGCACCACCCGGTGGGCGTCGGGGATATCGACCAGGTCGAACGGCCGCTGGTAGGACGCCCCGAGCAACTCGGCCCCGCGCACGGTGGCGATCACATGCCAGCCCTCGCCGAGCACCCGCGGCCAGAGCGCGTCGGCGACCACCACCTTGTCACCGTCGCCGCGCTCCCGGCCGGCCGGGAGCGTGCCCTGCCGGCCGCCGGACCTGCGGGCGACCACGTACTCGACCTCGGGGTGGACGGCCACCGCGGTGTTGGACACCAGCGTCCACGGGGTCGTCGTCCAGACCAGCAGGTCGGCCCCGGCCAGGTGCGGGTTCGCCCCCGGCGGGAGCGCGGTGATCGGGAACCGGACCGTGACCGAGGGGTCGGCGACGTCCTTGTAGACGTCCGGCTGGCCCATCTCGTGGTCGGACAGCGCGGTCCCGCACCGAGGGCAGTACGGGCTGATCCGGAAGTCGCGGACCAGCAGCCCCTTGTCGTAGATCGTCTTCAGCGCCCACCAGACCGACTCGACGTACTCCGCGTCCATGGTCCGGTAGGCGGTGGACAGGTCGATCCAGTAGCCCATCCGCGTGGTCAGGGCCGCGAACGCGTCGACGTGGCGGAGCACCGACTCCCGGCACCGCTCGTTGAACTCGGCGACCCCGTAGGCCTCAATGTCCTTTTTGCCCGATAGGCCGAGTTCCTTCTCGACCGCGACCTCGACCGGCAGCCCGTGGCAGTCCCAGCCGCCCTTGCGGGCGACGTGGAACCCCTGCATGGTCTTGAACCGGGGGAACACGTCCTTGAAGACCCGGGCCTCGATGTGGTGCACGCCCGGCATCCCGTTCGCGGTCGGCGGCCCCTCGTAGAAGGTCCACCGGTCGGCCCCCTCGGTCTGCTTGAGCGAGGCGTCGAAGGTGCGCTGCCGGTTCCACCGGGCGAGCATCTCGTGCTCGATGGCGGGAAAGTCCGCCTGCGCGGGCAGTGGCGGCATCCCGCCGCCTGGCTTGCGCTCCATCAAATCCCCCCAGCGTGAACGGTTGGGCACAGCCAGACAGTACCGGGGACGCGCCCGATGTCTGAAACCGCCGTGGCGGCAAGCGCTTCAGCCACTCGCGGCCGGCCGCCGGAAGGCATCGGGCTCATCGGGCGTTCTATGGAGAGCGCGAGCCGGTTCCGCCGAGAGCCGAACGAGTTTGCGGGTGGGGCCAGCGCGCCGTATTCTCCGTTGTCTGTCCGAATCTCATGATCCGAGGAACCGACTATGACCGCTGCGCCGCAGTCGAGCGCCGCCGAACTTCCGGTGCGGGCCGGCGAAGCGCCCTGGACCGACGCCGAGCTGGCGGAGCTTCGCATTGAGCTCGAGAAGGAAGCGGCCGCGCTGCGCGCGGAGCTCGGCGAGGTGCAGGCCCATATTTCCGCGCACATCAGCGACATGGCGGCCGAGGCCGGGGACGACGAGGCCGACGCAAGCTCTAAGCTGTTCGAGCGGGAGCATGAGCTCGCGCTCAACAACAACACGCGCGAGCTGCTCGAGCAGACCGAGCATGCGCTCGACCGGATCGAAGCCGGAACCTATGGAGTGTGCGAATCGTGCGGCAAGCCGATAGGGAAGGCGCGCCTGCAGGCGTTCCCGCGGGCGACCCTGTGCGTGGCGTGCAAGCAGCGCCAGGAACGCCGCTGACCCCTGCCGCCGGCGGGCCGACGGCCGACGGCGCGCCGACGGCGGCCGGCCCCGGACGGAGCCTGCGGCGGCGCATCGGCGTGCTGGTCGCGGTCGCCGTCTTCGTGCTCGCGGCCGACGCCGTCAGCAAGGCCGTCGTTGTCGCGCACCTGCGCGAGGATCAGCCGGTCCACCTGATCGGCAACGTGCTCATGCTCTGGCTGACCCGTAACCCGGGCGCGGCCTTCAGCGTCGGCACCGGCGAGACGGCGGTGTTCACCGTGATCGCCTTCGGCGTCATCGTCTACATCGCCCGGACGGCGCGCAAGCTGTACTCGCTGGGCTGGGCGATCGCGCTCGGGCTGCTGCTCGGCGGCGCGATGGGGAACCTGAGCGACCGGATCTTCCGGGCGCCGGGCCTGTTCCGCGGCGATGTGGTCGACTGGATCGCGGTGACGCGGTTCTACCCGATCTTCAACCTGGCCGACTCCGCGATCGTCTGCGGCGGCATCCTCACCGTCCTCCTCGCGATGCGCGGCCACCATCTGGACGGCACCCGCGGCGACGCGGCGGTGGCCTCGGCGCCGGCCGACACCGACGCGGATCCCGACGCCGGCGGCGGCACCGAGGTGGACGCGGACACGGACGTGGACGCGGACGCGGAGCGGTGAGCTCGGGCGAGCGGCTGGTCTACGTCCCCGAGGGCCTGGACGGGGAGCGGCTGGACGCCGCCATCGCCCGGATGTTCGGGGTGTCGCGGACCGGCGCGGCCGAGCTGATCGGCGACGGCAAGGTTCTCATCGACGGCAAGCCGACGGTCAAGTCCGACCGGGTAATGGCGGGCGCCGAGCTGTCGGTGACGCTGCCGCCCCCGCCGGGCGAGGCCGCGCCCGCCGTCCGGCCCGAGCCGGTGCCGGGGCTCGCGATCGTCTACGAGGACGACGACCTCATCGTGGTGGACAAGCCGCGCGGGGTGGCGGCGCACCCGACGACGGGCTGGACCGGGCCGACGGTGACCGGCGGGCTGCTCGGCGCCGGGTACCGGGTGGCGACCTCGGGCGCGGCCGAGCGGCAGGGCATCGTGCACCGGCTCGACGCCAACACCACCGGCCTGATGGTGGTCGCCAAGAGCGAGTCGGCCTACAGCGCGCTGAAGCAGGCGTTCCGCGAGCGCACCGT
>Ga0335072_10016444_pt1 | contig 10488 bp, 7 predicted proteins | sample Lox_Sample_21_FD_206725 | JGI IMG/M metagenome (GOLD analysis project Ga0335072, IMG submission 206725) | Soil microbial communities from Loxahatchee National Wildlife Refuge, Florida, United States - Lox_Sample_2.1 | ecosystem: Environmental > Terrestrial > Soil > Wetlands | place: USA: Florida... | reverse complement strand
CCGGCTGGCCTGTCGAAGCGTGTGCAACGAATAGCCGGTCTGGTAGAAGTAGAGTGTCGGAAATGCGAGCAGATCGAGCCCGGTCTCCACCAGTTTGGGATGGCAGACGACCACCTCCACTCCAGACTCAAGCTGGCGGTCGTACCACTCCTCCCGCTTCTGCGTGGGTACCGAGGCGCGCAGCACAGCAACACGCAGCCCCGCGGCCGACAACACCTGTTCGAGGCGCCCGTTGACGTCCTTCTCGCCTGTATACGTCGCATAAATCTGACAGCGGCGGCCCTGTCGCAGTTCGTTCTGCACGTCCTCGATCAGGGAGGACTCTTTGGGGTAGACAACATCCTGGCGCAATTCCTGCGGCCGTGCGACCAGAAACTTGTAGTACTCCTTTGTGGCCGGGTCGAACGCCCGCGCCCAGATCTCATCGAAGCCATACGGATGATCGGGATAGAGGAGAAGCGCATTGAGCAGGACGCTCATCAGGCTCTTGTTGCCACGATTTTCGGCCATGGCGCTGCGCAGCGCCTTTTCGAGTTCTTCGTAAGCTTCCCGAAGCTCTCCGCTCATCTCGCTCGAGAGCACGCTTTCGGTATACGGCGGCAGGTTGTCGGCGATGTCCTCAAGCGCGAGGAATGCCGTGGTCGACATCAGGAATTTGCCAAACAGCAGCGGCGACGCGCCTGGTTTCCTGAGTACCTGAATAGTTTTCTTCGAAGCGCGCGTGCAGGCGTTGTCTTCTTCGCGGATCTTCTCGATCGTCTCAAGGACTCCGTACTGCTCCTGAAAGCTTCGCCGGCCTTCCCCTCCGTGAGCGAAGCCATCGGATGCCATCATGTGCGGTTCCATGCGATAGAAGACGTTGAAAAGATCGTCCGCATACCCGCCCATCAGCGTTCCGGTGAGCGCGACAAGCCGCCGGCCGGCGCGCGCCAGAACGCCAAGAGCATTCCCCTGAGCCGTGTCGCCAGCCAGCTGGTGCAGTTCATCCGCAATTGCTAGATCGAACCAGCCTTTCATGTATCGGCCAACGAATTCCACGGGCGCCATCCGTTGAATCTTCTTGCCGTCCGCCTGCCAAAGCGGCGAGAACGCGGTCGTTCCGCCCTGGGAGCGTTCAATCTGTTCACTGATCTTGAGATTGTCGAAGTCAAGCCGCGTAAGCCGGCAGCCGTCCGAATTCTCGATGGACACCCCTGTATCGGGGTTGATCACGCCGCCGAGTTCGGGTCCGCATTTCGCTGTCAGAAATGCATGGCGCCAAAAGTACGAGAGCTTACCCTTGTCCTTCGGAATGATGAACACGGAGCACCGTGGAACGCGATCGAGCCAGCCCTTCCGACCCAGCCGACGGAGTTCCGACAGAGACAACTGCATCCCTTCGTAGACGACTCGCCCTTTGCGCAGGCGCACTTCAAGGACTCCGTGCGGCTGGCGGGGATCGCCACCGTTGCGCATGTCCTCAATCAAGAACGTGCGCACAAACGGAATGGTCTGGATCGCCTCCCGCGCCCACTTCTTCCCGAGATGCGAAGGGCACATCACCAGGATCGAGCGTGCTTGGAGTACGTGTGCGAGGCCAAGAGCCATATATGTCTTGCCCGCCCCACATTCGGCCACGATGCGAGCCGCGCGCGCCGACTTCAAATGTTTCGCCAGCCCGCCGATCGCAAGGGCCTGTGCCGGCAATGGTGTCCTCAGCAGGCGTGAGAGCTCCACAGGAGCTTCATCGTTTGTGCTTTGAAGGGGCGGAAACCGTTCGAGGATGCGCGATCCGAGTTCGTTCGCATGGGCACGGAGATAGTCATAGATATCCGTTGCCTCCACAGGCACCTCCTTGACTGAATCTGGTTTGGGATTGCCGAGCAGAATGGCCGTCTTGCGCAGACGATGCACGAGCTTAGGCCGGCATCATGAGCCATCTAGCCTGAAACTGGAGTAAGGGATTTGAACAGATAGACCCGGCTTCGACTTGAAAATGCCGGATTTGCACTTTGGCGATTCAACGCAAGGAGAGATCCCTTCGGGCTACATCGGCGTTTCCCGGGTCTATCCCGTTCTTGGCTGTGAACTACGAACACTGAGTGCTTCAAAAAAGAGTTAACACAGACCGTGCGCTAACCTCTGAAACCGTCACATTGAGGTCAAATTCATGTTTTGTGGCCGGCGCGTTTGACAGCGCTATTCCCTCCATCAAAGGTCCGTAACTCCTTCGAGCAAATCCCTGTAGCGTATTCCAAGCAGAGGATGCTGCTTCAGCCAGTTGACCACGTTCTTACGAAGCTTTCGATTCGGGTCCTTCCTTGCGCTGTCCAGGAGGACCCTAACTCGGGATGCGTCGTCCTGAGCTTCCTGAAAAAGCTGGGCAAAGGCAACTCGCCGAACTGATGTGTGGGGGTCGTTGAAGGCGATTCTCTCGATAAGAGATCTTACCCGTTCTTGCCACGGCTCGATGTTGGCGAGTTCCTCCACACACGCGGCCCTGACCTGATAGAGGCTCGCAGTGGTAGCCAATTCTGTCAGCAATCCAACAAAATCGAAGGAGCCCTTCCAATTTCTACTCAATTCGCCGACGGCAATCTTTTGCAGTAGTCCGGCTTCCGGATTGCGAGCCACGCCTAAAAGGAGCTGCAGAGTCTCATCTTGTTCGAGACCAAGTCGGGCAAGCGCCAGCAGAGCGCCTCCACGGACATTGGTGGGACCGTTCCCGTAAACGAGAGATTTCAGCCAGGTGATCGTTTCGGGGAGATGACCCCAACCGCGCGCGACTTCCAGAATAGCCGCCCGCCGGGGTGAAGGTGCCGCCTCGGATGCGGCGTAGTCTTTCAGAAAGGAGAGCACCTCCTCGCTTCTGGTTCCCAGCCTCGACAGTTGTTGGATACCTGTGACCTTGACGATTCGAGACTCATCGTTTCTACACCTTTGCTGAATGAAGGTATACACCCCCTGGTCTTCGCTCCACCCTACCAGGAGCAGACGGATGCACGTCCGCCGTACTTCCTGGTCTTCGTCTTGCTCCGCCATCCGGAAAATCAGAGCAAAGGTGCCCTGGTGCCGTTTCCAAGCCTGTGCCAATTCCTGAAGAGCAGCTTGGCGCGCCATCGAGACTCCATTAGTGGTTCTTTCAAGCAGCCATTCATGCATCCCTCCGTTAGCGGCCCACCCACGTGAGTACTCCTGAACTGCTGAAAACTGGAGTTGTGCTGGATGGTCGTTTTCCGCGTGAGCTTTGAGCCAAGTGACAGTATCTGGACTGTCTTTCCATCCTCGTGCAATCTCCTGTAGCGCAGCCTGTCTCGCGAACAGCTCCGGGTCTTCTTCGGCCCTGAGCTTGAGGAATGGAAGTACTTGTTCGGAGTCCCTCCAGCCGCGGGCGATCTCCTGAATTGCGCCTTGCCGCACAGTTGTATGTCGATCAGTCTCTGCAATGCTGATCAAATATTGCAGCGTCGATGGCTCACTTCTTCCGTGGAATGCATACTCTTGCAGTGCTGATCTCCGTACCGCGGCCTTTCCTTCCTCGTCGAACCGCTGCTTGAGCCACGCACGTCTGGTTCCGTCACGATCGGGAGTGCGGCTGTATTCCTGAATGGCAACCTGCCGGATGATCCAGTCTCTATCAGTTTCGGCAGCCGTCTTGAGCCATATCTCGGTCTCTTCAGTCGGCCATACCGGATAAAGCAGCCTCACCGCACGATGCCGGATCGGACCGACTTCTAGCCACTCCGAGTAGACTTCGTAGTAGTAGGGAGCATCGTATCGAATCGCCTTTTCGATGATGAGACTTTTCAGGGCAGTGTCTGTTTCTTGAACCACCCTTCTGTTTCGCAACTCGCTTAGGCATCCCGCCGCGAGCATGAGATTTGCATATTGTTTTGCGCGACCAGGCAATTCTATGAGGTACCGGATCAGTTCGTTCGCTTGGCGGTCCCCAACCATGCCGGCGATGAGTCGTAGGACTTCATGCCATGATTCGTCCTGCCATCGGAGGCCGAAGATGGAGTCGCGCAAGGTATCGAAAGACATTGTTTGGTCGACCTGAAACTTCTCGATAATCCACGACGCGCAGAAATATTCGAGAAACGTGCGATGTACGAAAGCGAACCGTCCCGCGCCTGTAGGGCAGAGGACGAAGTTCCTGTCGGTGAGCTGTTCTAAGAGTGCGTTTCCTTTTGCATATGGGTTGACTACGCCGTATTTGGTAAGCAATCTAATGATGAGCTGCAGCAACTCCTTGCGGGATACACTGTTCGCCGTCAGCCCTTCAGGCATCTCTTGCATACGCCCAGCCAAGGCGCGAAGTAGTTCTTCCTTTTCCTGGCGAGCGAAAGTATCGATGTTAAGCAAACGCGATGCGTCTAGCTCATGAAGAAGAACGCGCGCCGCTTCCCTGTATAGCTCAACTCTGTCCCGAGGTAGATCTTGATTCCGGTTGAGGATTGCCATCATTGTTAGCAACAGCGGATTGCCAGCGAGTTCCCGGATGGGGCGGGAGGTTTCGATAGCGCGCATCAAGCGGGCGCTGTTTCTTGATCTTGTGGTGGGGTCGTCCTCAGCGAGCTCATACCAACGCTGCAAAAAGCTGGCGATCTCGCTCTTGCCTAGATTCTCGAGCGTCAGGTGAGCGAAACCAGCTGTCCGTAATAGCTCTGGGTCATAACCGGCTATCCGCGAGGTGACCACGATGCGAGCCTTTGGATAACGCGCGCTGAATGCCACAATCGATTCCGTAGTTGCGGCCCTGGTAGCGCGATCCAAAACCTCATCAAGCCCATCCAGGTAGAGTGCTGCTCGTCCCGATTGAAGCAGCTCGTGAATCGCGATTGAGGTGAAACCGAAAGTCTGAGTTCGGCTCGCGACGAACCGGATGAACTGCGATCGGTCCTGCAAGTACTCCCTTAGGTCGACAAGCAAGGGGATGAGATCAGACTCACCAAAAACCCATTCCAACGCTAGGTATTTTAGGAGCGATGATTTGCCTGCACCCGGATCCCCCATAAGAACGGCCTTGCTTTGGCGTTTCAACGCTTCGAGCACCGGCCCTGAACTGCTGCTTTCGTACGCCTGCCGCATTGCGGCCAGTTCATATTCGCTCGGCACATCGGAAACGTAGCCTTCTTCACGGAGTCGTGCGAGTGTAACGATGGGGAGATCCGGAACTGGGATCGCCTCCCTCGCGGAAGGGGGGATGAAGACGCTCCAAAGGTTAAGATTCTTGCTGTAGTTATAGGTACTTGAATGCATTATCGCCAAGTGGAGAGTCGAACACATATCCATGACGAACTTCCGGTAACCGTCCAGGTCAATGGGCATCTCAGCGGGTTTTAGGTCCCGGACTGCAGCAACTACTTCCTTCGTCGCCTCAAGCTGCTGTTCCTGAAGAACGATCGAAAGTTGGTCTCGTAATGAAGGAGTCTTCCGGACGAGCTTCCGCAATTCACGGAGAAAGTTCTTTCCTACAAGATCCCAGTCGAATCCCGGAAGTGAGTCGAGGCCCATCTCGTCCCAGGTGCGGCTTAGAAGTCTCGAATTAAGTTCCTGAGCATCTGGAAGCAGAGCGTCTGTGAGCTCAGCCGCGCAAATCACTACAAATCGTCCCAGTTGATTGAGATACTCCGGTAATGCCGCTTCGAGAATTGTCGTAGTTTCTAATTCTTTGGTGAATTGCTCAACATAGAGACTTACTGCGGCACGCGCAAGTTCGATGCGCTCTTTCTCGGCCTTGACACGCGCCAACAAGCCTTTTCCCGCGCCTGATGCGCCTTGTTTAACGAGGTTTTCCGAAAGCGCGGACCAGTCGATTTTCGACACGACGGCATGCGCAGCGGCAGAGAGCGCGATACTAAGTGAAAGAGGTTCCATATCTGCGCAGATCTCAGTGAACACGAGTTTACCAATACTCGCCAGGTGTTCTCGTGCTATGCGATAGGGCGTCGTTTCTTGGAGACAGGGCTCTCAATCCCGAGCAACGCCTCTAAGCGTGCGCGGAGCATCTGCTTTAGATCCGAGACGTTGGCATAGCTCGGCACGTTCCTCCCCGCTAGGTCAAAGTGAAGAGCCGTGTCTTTTTTCCGGTACAAAATCGGGCGTTTTCCTAGCGCGTGTGCGTATCCAATTTCATAATAGACATTTGGGCGTGCGCCAGTTAAATCGGCGATTAAGAACTCAGCGGAGGATATCTCTTGCAGTATCCTCTCCGTGATCACACCTTCGTGCTCAATGTCGTCAGCCCTAATTGCACTTACCCCAAATTCCCGAAAGACTTCCGTTATGCCTTCTTTTACATCGGTGAGTTCTGGATGGTCTTCACTCATCCACATCAGGATGAAGGCGGTGTCACGCCGCTGTTCCGATCCGGATGTCGCTGGCTGTCTCCAACCAGGAACGAGGCCCTGCGGCTCGCTCCCGCCCCCCTTCAAAAGGAGGAGGAGATGCCCGAGCTTACCCGCCGCTGAGTCGAACGCCTCGATCGCCCATACGGGAGGAGTCTCTTCCTCACTCTGGGTCGCCGGTTGGACTCCGTACACCTGGTCCTCCCAGCTCATGAGGGACGCCTCGTAGAAACTGTACTTCTTAAGACGGAGAGCGGCGATCATCGTTCTTGTGCCAATCCGAAGTTCGCCTTGATCCGCCGCGTTGAGCAGCGCTGACAGCCGCGCCAAACTTGCGAATTGGCCTGCCCAACTAGCAGTCCGTGATTCAAGTTCCGCCAGTTTTTCGGCAAGTGGACCCTCAAGGGAGCGGAAAAACAAATTGACTTGTCCATCTGAGCAACCTCGGGGATCGCCACAAGTTTTCGACCAGCTCTCAACTACTTCGCCAAAGTAGTCATTCGCGCACGTGCGGATCGCGCTCAGTTCCCTCGTAAGTGCCTCATATTCTCGCATTTCTTGCGAATATGATCGCACATCGGCGCTGTGTTTGTGGCGGTCCCAAGTGGGAGCCGGGCCAATTTTGGCTCGCGTGTCGATTGGTGCAGTCAAGTCGTCGAGTCGCTCGCCCGCGATAGATTTGTACTGGCAAGTCACCCAGTGTCCGCCGATCTGCCTCCATATGATCTTCGGTTGACGGTAACAAGCCGAGTGACTCCGAGACACCTGAAACGTTTTCTGCCACGCTCATGCCGCTCTCTGCGTCGACTCCAACTCAGGAAGCAGAACCACCATGAGTGCACTGTCGGACCATCGAATCGGACCATTCGATTCTGGAAATGACAGTTTCCCTCCGCCAACTCCCGCCTCCATCCAGTCGAGCAATTCCTCGCAGGTCGCATTGACCACCGCAGCTGAGCATCCAATGCTGTCCACGGGCACAATGCGCCCGTTCTCCTGAAGTGCTCGGAACATTGCGTTGGCCCATTCAGGCAACCCTGGCAGTCCAAACCGATGAACGAGTGCCGTCCATACCTCACTCGGTTCCGGCCGCAGCACGAACGTGCGCGACAGCGACTTCAACCCGCGCAGTTCCTCCGAGAGGCCGATGATGTGTCGAATGGCCTGTTTTCTGCCGGGAATGTTAACACTGCCGCGGTAACAGATCGCACCCTCGCCTAGTGAGATCTCCTGCATCTCGCCATTCGGAAAGGTAATCCGGAAACGCGCTTTCTCATAGACCGCGGCCGTGACCGCTCCGATGTCCGAATCATTTCCGAACACACTGAGCAAATGAGCGTCTTCATCTTCGCCGATGTAGTGACTCACCCGCACTCTGATCCGCGTTGCGATCTTTTCCGTGTATCGCTCGTACTCAAGGAGGCCCATCCTCAGATGCGCATTCTCCATCGCTGTCTCCCTCCTTCGGAACGCTTTCGGTCAGCTTCATCACTTTGCCTGTGAGGTAGAGCAGGCGTAGCTCGTTTGACCACTTCTCACGTCGCCGGATGATTTTCGTGTCGCCGTCTTCCTCCTGGAACTCAGTCACGTACTTGACTGATCTCCAGCGTGCGATGTGCCTCTCTTCGCCTTGGCCAAACACGCCATTAAGGAGACCGGCTGTGCACAGCAGGCCCACATGGCCTCCATGAAGCGGTGTTATCGGTCGGCCGATCGCGATGTCCTCATTGGGCAGCAACACCTGCGCAGCCTGTTTCCACGCCGCGGAATGCGGCAACAGATCTTCGATCGCGTTATATGGCAGGCCCCGATAGGTCAATGCCGCCTCGCCAGAGCGCGGCACCACAAAAGGCTCGGTCGCCTCTGTGAGCTCAGGCAGCTTCGAAAAGGCCCCGTTCGCAGCGAGCGCGAGAGTTCTCTTCAAGTTTTCTTCGTGAGCTCCACCTCGCACGTTGCGGCGAACCCCGAAGACAACAATCTGTCGGAATCGGATCGATTCCGGAGCTGTCATCCGGAATGCTGCGACCTGCGCGAAGTTCCCAGCGATGATGCCGGCACAATCGGCGAACCGCTCGAATGGAATGACGAAGATCAAAATGCCATGCCGCACCAGCCAATGGTGCGTGTGTTCAAGAAAGAGCCGCTCCATTCGCCGATTGCCGCTTAGATCGATCTCTGAGTCATAAGGAGGGTTGAGATAGAGCAGCGAGAAGCTCTCAACCTTCGCCTGGGCGTCGAACGTGTTGCCCTGAATCATTCGAATTCCAGAGCTTGCGGCCTCTTCAGCACGAGCCGTATCCAGTTCCACCCCAAACCGCACCACGGGCGCCCCGGCGGTGATTAGATTGAGCGCCGTACCTTTTCCCGCGCAGGGATCGACCACAGAACACGGACCGGAAAAGCTGAGTAGAGACCTGATCTTGTGAGCCTCTGCTTCCGGAAGCGGAAAATATCCCATCTTCAGACGGGCTGCGCTTCTGGCCATAACGCCTCCTCACGCCTCAATTCTGAGAGAGAGAGAGAGAGAATTGATGAAACTACTGCTTACGCGCCGACAGCCCTCACCAGAGAGAGTCTGGTCGCACAACAGCTTTGGGCCGGTGGGTTGGGGCTGCCGTTGAGGATTCCTTCAAGGCGCATCACCTTACAACTGCCGCAAAGGCCGCACACAAATGGCCGCGAGTTCGATACCGTAAAGCAAGCGCGGCAGTAGACCGCGTGTTTCAGCGGAATGCAACAGATGCTTTGTTCAGTGGGAAGTTCGAAGAGTTTCGCCATCGCCGTTTTTCCCTTCCTTCTTTAGGGCTGCCCTTCTTGAGACTCGTCCCCCACTCCGGAAGGCACATTCCGCTTCCGTCAGCCGGCGAATTCGGAACTGGTCGACGCCGGCAGACTCGATGATCAGTTCCTTATGGCCTTCACAGAAGACTTCGGTGTCGATCAACCACGCCGCGGGGCGGCGGCACATGGAACATTCTGCGGCGCCCATAGGGTTGACCTCAAAACAAACAGGGGCGCGATTGCTCGCAACCCCTCTTCCCTCGGCTATTCAGTTTCTCGTCTACGCGGCGGGCCTTTTCGAATGAGCCTGATTCATTCGCTCTACCAGCTTTGCCAGGAGCCCAAAGTTCGGGATCTCATCCAGCCGCGGGATCCTGAGATCGTCGAGAATTCCGTAGAACTCGGTCTCAGGAATCTCCGCAGCTACGCGGCGCACTTGCGCCACGCCACGTACGCCGCTCTCCATCCATTTCAGGACTTCCTGCTGTACGCGCTGATTCGGGATGTCCCGGGCGGACTTTACCTTGGCCACAGAGCCCAGAATGTTGCTGTAGAGCTTCTGCCCCAAATCCCGGCGAGATCCCTCGATCTTGCTGGTGACACTGGCATCGAGTGGGCCCTTCTGAACAGAGTCTGTCCCGTTGCCAGTCTCTTTCCTGGACGCTCCGTTCTGAACAGGCGCGCGACGTTCGTTTTCAGGCAGCGCCCACGACGGCAGCGTTGGAAGCTCGCGTGGGTGCTTGTATTCATCGAGGTCTACCCACATCTCAGCAAAGTTGTAAAAGTAGCGGCCCAGTCCGAAGCAGGAGCAGGCCCGCTTAAATGACTGGGCTTCCGCCGACGTCATCGCATTCTCGTCGTCCGCCCACTCTTCGCCGCTCCCGCTGTGTGTTCCAACGCCTGGTATGGACACGACACAGGTCACCAGAACCTTTCCTGTCTGAATTGGCTTGTCTTTCTTCAACCGCGTGATCGGTGAAACGGTGTTGACCGTATATTCCCTCGTCCAACCGCTCGGCGTGAAAATCTGGTTCAGACGATCCGTGTAGGCACGTGGATCGGCATACGGCGTCACGCGGCCCTTTCGTCCATCTCTCGAAGTGGCCGCGACGAGCCACTTCACGTCCTTCGAAGCAAAGGGTTCCTCCAGACGTACGAGGGCCTCAGCGGCAGTTAGCGTTGGTTCCATAGTTGAACCTCTTTGGATTTGAAATTGAGATGATTCGGACATACGAGGCGGAGCCCAGCGAATCGCGAGCGATCGTCGGGGCCTCAAGTGATCAACATGAGAAGAGCTAGCGGCAAGGATGCTTTGGTCTCAATCGACAAACAGTTTTAGCGTTCCCGGTAATCCTAGCGGGACCCGAGTACCATCTTC
>Ga0335072_10016442_pt1 | contig 10489 bp, 11 predicted proteins | sample Lox_Sample_21_FD_206725 | JGI IMG/M metagenome (GOLD analysis project Ga0335072, IMG submission 206725) | Soil microbial communities from Loxahatchee National Wildlife Refuge, Florida, United States - Lox_Sample_2.1 | ecosystem: Environmental > Terrestrial > Soil > Wetlands | place: USA... | reverse complement strand
CAGATGGTCATTGCTATTTACACGTTGCCCAACAAGTTTTCCGGCCTATGTACATTCTACAGCTCCTGGGCGTAAATATGGGTTCGGACCAGGCAACTCAAGGAAGCAGGCTACTTCTGACCATAAATCACAATTCTTTAACATGTAAGTAAGCGCGAATACTATAGGGATTAGAGCAACATACGTCTGCAGAGAAAGATAGTTTCTATGACTTTTAATATCTCGTTTGACCCGCGCATTTTGTACTTGCACACCAGTCAGCGTCCAACCACAGCCTTCTATCAAAGGTACCAGGCTGTAGGGCTCAACGCGTTCCAATGCCATTTCCTGGCTTGTACGCTGACCAAGAGGGGAATTTATCACGACAGATTTGATATTCTTGAAACCATGTTTTGTCATCAGTTTTCCATATGGCTTCTGGAAATTGAAATGAAGATTATGAGCTCCATCAAGGACATCTTTCTCCCACGACCTAAGATGCAATAGTTCTGCTTCCTGCTCGCCATCGTTATGTAAGGGAAACATCACATCCTGAATCTCAAGCCATCCACCAGTGTTCAGGTACTGATATGCGTTCTCAACGACATTGTTAAAGGATTTGAAGCCGGTGGGATTGCGAATGTGGACTAAGTCGAACCTTTTGTTGAAATTCCATTGCTGTTCTAAATTATCTATTTGGAAAGCACAGTTCGGTGGGACTCTGTTTGGAAATAAGTAAATGCTAATAAACTTGAAGTACAAAGCTTACTTTTCAGGTTGTATAGGACTTATATCGATGCCTAGAACGTCAGCTTCAGGGTGTTTTTCAGCTAGATAAAACATTAGTTGAGTTGCAGTATTTGGGTAATCGTCTATTACCAAAGTTAATTGCCCAGATTCCAGTTCCAGTTCCAACGTCAAGAACATCATGAAGTTTATCAAGCGGTGCATGATATAATTTGCCGTCCATGATGTTAGCGCAAAAAATACCGTCATCGAAGTCCAATCTATCCTTCTCCTTGTTATCCCTTGGCAAAGGATATAGATTTGCTACAAAGTGTCAGGGCCATAGCTCTGAAGCCTCTTCAACCCACTCACTGTCTTGGTATACTCGGCCATATTCTTCAATGCCCGCGATAATGGACGATGTTACTGAGGCTAGCGAATCCCTATGTCTATCATGATCGTCAATTCCTGAATCATAGTCGCCCTGCTGGCATATATTAGCAGATGCCACTGCTTTCAGAGGATAGAACTTACGTATTCAGAAGATTCTGAAGTGCTCAGTTCAAGCACCGATTCCTGATTCGCCACGGCACCGGATGCCGTAGCAGCTTCATAGACGATAGTCTCATGATTATGGTCCATCTGTCATGCTGTTTAGCAAAATTCTGGCCTTTTCGAGTTGAAACGCACGACTGTGAGAAGAGAGTCTGTTTCTTCAAGTGCAGTACGTTGATTTTCGTCCTGGAGTATATCAGCTTTGGCCAACAACTCTCTGAGAAAGCATACATTTTCCCTCCTCATCAAAGAATCCGAGTCTGGCGTAAGTTCGGCGTCGGCCACTGGTTCGTAAGGCTGGGCCATCCTGGGCAGAGAGATGCTGAATGTTCTTTTCCTCCTTCAATGGTAGACAAATTTGACAGCATTTGGCAACCTGCAGAGAACATCTGATGAGAATAGGTCGCCCGAGTATCGCGTTGCATTATCAACTTGAATGCAGCAATAGTATTTGGCATGCGGAAATCACAGTGTCTTATGACTCCACAATCGGCGCTATTCAGGGAAACTGTTATTTCGGCACGATGGGTACATCAAATTGCCGTCACAAATGCTTCAGTTCCTATTACTGTTCCTCGCTCTTCGGTTCGGGGGACTCGGTTTCTCTGCCGGAGCAAGAGCGAAAACTCTGGCGAAGTCTCCATATTCGCGGTGAACAAATAGAACGCAGCTATTCAGGCAATCTGTGACTAGTGGCGATAATTCAGAAGATTTGTGGATGTAAGCGGGTCTGGACTCATCGAAGCTTGTGACACATTCAACTTTAGCAAGAGGAACTGTGCATTTGCGCGGCTGGACGAGAAGGAAAATACGAACGTATCCTTGGGCTCCTGGTGCTCAAAGAATTCCGTATTTGGTTCAGTAATGACTACTGCCTTCTGAATCTTGAGTCGACGTGTCCTAGGCGATCAGTATTGGAGTTATTGCGAGGCCTATTTGGCTGCTCACGCGCATTCACAGACAGAGTAGTGAAACTCTGGCATTATATTTAAATGTACATAGCATGTGATTGCCAACTTAATCTAGCTTAAAAGCCTACTAATCACCTGATTGATTTGCCTAACTCGGAGACGGACTTTTTCTGACGAATAGACCACGTTTTCTGACGAATAGGTTACCCCGATCCATATAACCTGCGAGGCAAGTGAGATAAGAAGCTTTCCCTGTGCTGGTCAGACCAAGTTCTGTCAAAAGAGATGAAGATTTACCACAAGGAACCACACGCCTTGAGATGGTGGTAGAAGCAGTAACAACCACACTCCTCCAATGCACGGAACATTGAGAATCCAGCAGAGAACCCCATCCCAGCCCTCTCTTAGAAACAATAGAGGGATGCAGAAATAAGCGGCGGAATTCCCTAGATTCAGAATGACCATCGAGGCGCAGTGGCTTTCAGTATTGACAAACAATACAGAGCCCACTGTCTCCATGCATGCAACTACCATGGCTACAATAAAAAGTGCGCGTGAGGCGCTTTCAACGTTGGTAATGAAGTTCTTCTCAACATAATCCAAGGAAATTGCGAACTATTTTGCGTTAGCGTGATCGACGTGTGATGGAGAAAAAACTGACATGTTGGTATAGTGCAAGAAGCGTTGTGAGCGCACATGATGCAACCAGAGCAGCCTCCCATATTTTTTCATCCTCGAAGAAACTAGAACACGCTATAACTAGGATGTCGCAGCCGATAACAATTGTGTGGGCCCAAAGTCGGGCTCGTCCTGGAATGCCAATCGAACAGAAAAAAATAACTGTTTCGAAGCAGAAAACGAGTTGAACTGCAACGAAAAGCGCCAGCTCCAGGCTCTGACCACTTTCAAACCCGTTCCATTGGTTACCCATTGCTTGCTGGCAAGGGCGTGACAGGATTGCAGACTCGGTGAGCAAATGTGCAGGAAAGGTGCCGGAGGCTTTGTTTGCCTTGCGAAATGTGATGCGGACAGCATTTCACTGCCTCGTTATGGGATGCTATTTAAGCATTCCATATGAACTGCATTTCCACAAGTAACCACATATCTAGAAACGGAAAGAGACACTTTCCATATCCGTATATTCGCCGAATTGCTGAGGGGCAGGCCCACAACGCTACTTATGCAACTAGGATTGTATGTCTCGGCGAAGAAATAGCTGTGTGATAATCCATGCTAGCAAGTTAACGCTAAACCGTATTAGGTTTCCAGGAACCCCTGTTTTCCTGGAAACCTAATACGGTTTAGCGTCCTATGCAATCATGTCCACCAGCCGACCGTTAGTAACTCCCTTTGCCTTCAAGCCGGATCCCACCCTCACTTCATTTCGGAAAGTTGGACGGAATGGAACAGAAACAGCGAATCGACAATTTCCAAGGCACCGAAGCCGAATACATCTCCCATCTCGAGGAGAAAGTACTTCGGTTGAAGAGAGAGGTCGAAGCCTTGTCTCAGCCACCCACTTGTGAACAATCTGTCTCATTGCTACCATCTCATGAACAATCTCGACTCCTACATACACAGCTCTCATCTCTGAGAGAGCATCAGGCTATCCAGCCAGTGTCGCCATCGCTACAACATGTTTCATTGCGTGGTCCTCTACGGTCGCCCACTCCCAGGCCTCCGTTTCTCAGGTCTTCTACTCATCGTCAGCCTTTCTCATCTTCACGTTATGATCAATCGTCACCTTGTAATGAGCCTTCTTCATCATCTCTTATTTCTATTTCGCCAGAGGATTGGCCACAGAGCGAAAGCGGCAATAAGCCTTTAAAACGTGGACTGCGGATTATTCCCTTCAACTCTGATCTGAGGAAACATCGAGAAACTTCATGTATATATCCACCAAAACCAAAAAAGGCTCGGACAGACCTACCAGACTGGCAACAGGAAATGGATGCAGTGTTACGTCAAATTTCACGAGCAGACTGGCTTGCAAGAAGAAAAGAACTCGACCTCTACTACCAGAATATTATCTCCTTGTTCGTCCAGGATGAAGCGCCTCCCCTGCCATCGTCTCCCCGTCTGTCAACGTCTTCCGAAATTGCTCAGGTGGATTTCGAAAGGGAGTACATCAAACGTACGATAGATATGGGTATAGATGGAGAGCTGAGAATGAAAATTTCGTCATTTGGGAAATTGGTTTATGATTCGTGGTCCTATGTTATAGTGAAGTTAGGTATAGACACTACGGAAGTAGTTGATCCGCGAATGAAAGAAATTCACGAAAGAGATCTCGGGCGGAAAGGCACCTTGGTCGACACGCCTCGCACTTGGATGCGGTTCCGCAAGGCTGCTCTCTGGGTCAATGAGCTGGTTGCTGATCTAGAATATGAGTTAGACTGTCGAGCTACCGAGCTCCTCTTACTCTGTAAGTTGAACATCCCCGCCGCATAGAATTAGTATAAACTTATGAAATATTATAGATGCACAACAGCCCGAGCGCTATGTGCGATTCTCTGAAGCAAAAGAATGCGCGACATACTTCAAAAATCACGTGCGGACTCTTCTGAAAACTACACCAGAACTCGGAATACAAGGCACCGTTCCGCTTTCCATACCATTCTTTGTTAAACAATTAGCACGTAATAAGTGCAGGTAATCTTCTTGCAGGGGCAGAGAGTATGAGCTTTATCTAACCTTTATAGTCTGTCGGAAATTTGCGAAACTCTCAAATACAAGTCAACCCATCTTACTTCAATCTCATTTTCACAGCAAACCTCGTTAGAGCAGCCAGAATCAATTCAAAGTAAGATTACAGTACAGACCCAATATTCAAAGCTGATTCTTAGGATTAGGACTTTTACTCACACAGCAAGTCGAATTTCAAGCAAGTGCTGGGAATGCACCAAGTGGCACAACCAGGACTTCTTCGGACTCGTCAACTACAGCTGCAGGTAGCGTGCCCATTGGATATATAACTTAGTTCGAATTTATGCTAATCCTTGACAGTGCAATCCAGTTCCCAGAAATCCCCCGCAAATCCAGTTCTTGCGCTGTGGGAACACGGTGTGGATGATTTCCCAAATTTTCAACTCTTCGGTGAACCTTTCCTCGAAGAATTGCCTTTCTTCCCATTAGAGGCGCAGTCCATGTAACCTATTTCTCGATTACATAAAGGAGATCTAGGATCGCGTCCTCTTGAACTTCAATCACGACCTTTTCCGTGATATGTGTTATCGTTCCTAAGGCCAAGTTCTTCTCCGACGCCGTTGCACTACCATTCCATAGGTTGATAGGTATTAGATCTGCAGCGCGTTTTATTTTTATAGGGTATTTGGTGCCACGGATTCTAAGTACGTTATATTTTATATTGTTGGATTTGATCTATCGTATGCGTCAGCACTAGTCACAGAACTTCAGCTACGTTCAACTACCTTGTCTCCAAAACCTGTTGCATTCAAAAGCTGCTGCGAAGCCTTCGGCAGGCCTTTGTCCGCACATAATTGTACACCTTTGTCATCCTTGCTAAATTGGGCATCTGCGAGCCACTTCCCCAGATCTTCTAGAATATCCTCAATACCCTCAGTTTCCTCCAGCTGTCGCTGCTTAAGATGAGCCTCGTCCGATCCCGGCATAGAAATGGTTTATAACACGTGTTCCGGTAGTTGATCGGTGTGTTAGGGGGGTTTGTTCAATGGCGGACAAATTGCCTGTGCTTTGATGACGTTAGCAATTTCCCAAGATTCCAGCCTGATATAAGGAGCACGGTACCAGAAAAGCTGTTTTGCGACTCACCTATACCTCCGTTGACGCGATTGATAGCCCGATAACAAGCCGCGGCGTTGCTCCGCGTGTATGTGATGGGTCAGAGCAAATTTTGGAGGGGTACGTAAAGCTCGGCTCGCGCCAAATAGGTCATGTGATCATGTGACTTTGGAAGAAACGTTACCGAGTGCTGAATCTCAGCTTGGCATAGTCGGGCAGCAACAATAGGCACCCCAGCTTCCTTTACGGGCCTTTATCTTTGCTAAAAGGCTACATTTTCAAACTTCAAGCTATACTAGTCCCATGCTAGATTCGCCCGGTTTCTGCCATGTAGGCCTATTGATCGCTGCCTTCTTTCGAGACCCTAAACGTGTAGCCTCTAAGACTGCGGATTCAACAAACCCCAAGGTCCTAAAATCTAAGCTTTGATCACTGAACGACGGCGCTCGCTCGTAGCTCTGTGACCAGATTGGCAGCAGCCTAACTCCTCCGGCAACTTCCGCTTATCCATTAAGAATTTCATGCTGATCAAAACAATTTTTCCCCCAACTTCAATCGGTCATGGTTCGGTACATACACAATGTCATCACGCAGAAGGGAAGATTAATTAGATAGCCACGAGGTGGAACGTTTATACAGAGCTAAAGATTTCCCAAGTCCGATGGTTGGCTCGATGATTCCGATGTGAACGACGATGTACTAGACGGCGAGCCTGGAACCCTTGCTGGTGCTGTCGTCCTTAAGTCTCCAACTCATTCTCTAGCCGATGACCACAACACATGGATAGCTGAGGATCAATCTCAGAAACCACCTCGGAAGCGCTTGCGTACTTCTGCTGCCAGCAATTGATGATGACACATCCTAGGCTCGCATCGTCCTTCATGGGCGGGAACTGCTGCTGTTGATATAATATCCGGACCTCTTCCGCGGGCTTTTCGCTGTATGGTAGTTTCTTTGTGGACATCTCGTAAATGGCCGATCCTAAAGCAAACAGATCGCTCGCCTGCGTTGGCTTATCTTCATTTTTGGATGGAAGTTGACTCCATACCCCACAGCCTGTCGAAGCCGGCGAACCTTGCACTGACGATCCGGCGAAATCACATAATTTGAGAACATCCGTCGAATCCAGTAGCATGTTGTGGCACCCAACATCTGCATGTATGATTTGATGGTCATGAAGGAACGCGAGACCCTCTGCTGCTTGTTTCGACCATTTTCGCAAGTCGAAATCTGGAAGAAGGACAAACTCAGGAAGGGATTTCAATCGATGTCGGATAGTCTCACAGCAACGCTCTAGTATTAGTCCTTGAGGATTATCTAGCTCGAAGCATCTGATAATATGGGGTGATGGTTTAAGGATGCTGTATGCTTGGCGTTCCGTTTTCATGTCCTGTTTACTCCTAGGATTGCCGTAGGCCACTTTGATAACTCTTAATTCATCAATGATGAGAACTAATCCCGAGATTCCATAGCCGATTGCTTCCAAATCCGTTATTCTGCCGATCCATTTCTGTGGCAATGGTTCCTTGGGCATTTCGACTGTTACTGGGCGTGCTTCGGGCTAGAAAAACCGATTTTATTGCAGCTATAACAGTTTGTAAAGGAAGATACAGTGCAATATACCGACAATTTTGGAACCGCGGTAGATCTGACTTGGGAAGTTCCTAAACAATTGCACTAGCTGAATGCAAGTTCTGCCTTTCTCAATTCTATAATCCCAGTTAACACTTAAGGCTTTGGACATGATGTATTTATTAAGGAAGACGTACCCGAGATTTGAATTGATCGTCTAACAGAACTGTTTAGGTCACTCTGCTACTTAATAGTGTACTTGCAGTGATGGGTACAAAAAATTTGAATGGTTTAGAAGCATAGATAATTTCGGAGATATTAGTTAATTCAACAAAATGAAGAGCAACCTATATAGGTGTAGTAATTACATGAGCGGAACTAATTCACGTGGCTTATCGTAATCCAGTATTCATGAGTTGTACTGTACATATGCTACACTATTGAAATGGAAGAGGCCACAGCAGGCTAATGCAGTGTCAGCGAGTGCTTGCATAAGAAACCAGGATATTCTGTAACCTGCAGACCTGCCCAAGAATGCTTCCACAACATTTCCACCACCCATGCTGGTCACATAACAATATAGCAGGGCATAGTCCCAAAACACAACGCTAGGAAGGCCACAAAGAAAGCGAGAAAGGTTGAGGAGGCACTGAATCTCGCGCAAAGCAGGGCCTTAATGGCGGCAATTCCACCGACCGACTTGGGAGTACAAGTAAAGCCTAGGCCTCAAGAGATAAGGGACTTGGCGATAGGAATTGATGCCCCAAGCAGCAAACTCGCACTGCCCGCAGGTGCTGCATAGGCTAGTCCCCTTTTATTTTTATCGACGACAACGTTTGTCGCATGTTCTGCCAAATTCCTTTCTGGGCTTGGGTACGAACTTGGCTTGGCCGTGAAGAAGCTATTGTTACACAGTTCTTGACCCGGGTTTGTTGCGCATGTATTGAGCTATCCAATACTTTCAAGAAACCCCACAACAAGAAGATATATGCAGACTCGCTTTTCACATGTATTAATTTAATTCGTGGATAATCTTAGGGGTGATTGTATATTTCTGGTGCCTTAAAATCCATGATTATCCCAACTCACTCTCTGAGCATTCCCTCTATTGATGGAACCGTACCGTATTGATAGGTGGTAGCGGATGGAGGAACTAATGCACTCTGTGACTAGGGGTATGGGCAGAAACCAAGCGGCCCTGGGGACATGGTTTGAACCCTGTGTGTGCAGGCCTGTGAAGGAGCTGAGCGAGCGACCCGAGGCCTCTGACGGAATAATTGGCCGCCACCTGCTAAAACCTGGCAAGGCTATGTCAGTGTTATTCCGGTGCCTAACTAGGGGTACAATGAATTGCTTTCATGTTCATCCTCTCTCGAAAAATTTCTCATTCACTCTCGTACAACTTTCTTCCCATTTGGCCTTTTCAACATTGACCATTGACCAATGCTGTAGGATCCTAAAAAGCTAGAATGGCCTGGTCGTATAGGATAGGCAGGCAAGGATATTGCCGATGATATCTCAACGTGTCAGAGATGAAATGCAAATTTTCACAAAACATGGAGACTGACAAAAGTAGGAAGTCTGCTAAGGCCCTAATCTGTACAAGTCAGGGCCTCGACGCTCATTTGAAGTATAAATGCCCTCAGGAAGGCTGTGCAGATGTGTTCTATACCGATGGGGGCCTCGACGCTCACATGCCTTTGGGGCTGCGCGAACGGATTCTGTACAAACGAAGGCCTTCAAGCTCATTTGAAATACACATGCCCTTGGGGCTGCGCGAATGGATTCTGCACACACAAAGGCCTCCAAGCTCATTTGGAATACGCATGCCCTTGGGGCCGCGCGAACGGATTCTGTATAAGTGAGGGCCTCCAAGCTCATCTGGTGGCTGAACATGGAAAGAGTCCAGTTGCTACAACACTCCGATCTCATTTAGCGGAATACATGAGGAGAGTTAGGGACACAAGGAGAGAAGCGGAAATGAAGAGAGAAAATCAAATGATGAAAGAAGCGCAAGTGAAGAGGGAAGTGCAAATCATGAGAGTACATATAAGATACGATGTCAGAACAAAACGTGGACATAACGCCATCGACCTCATCGACCTTATCAACGGTTGGAAACCTGAAATTCAGACAATAAATGGAAGCACAAGCTTAGCAAGCTTTGAGCAAGACCACCCCGGAGAGCCCCGGACTCAATCCAGAGGAAGATCATCCTGTGAAACAAATTATACCTTATCCAAATGCCTCAAATCCAATGCAGGACTGTACAGAACAAGGCGGCAGGACCCATCCTGATAGCCACGCCACTTTTCTTACAGATACTTCCATGAGTCAACCGTTAGTGGACTTAACTAGGGTGAACGGCAAGCCTTATGCAGATTAAATCTTAGGCAGCAAACCAAGGACATAAGTGAGCTTTTCCGCCTCACCAGCAACTTTAACTAATCATTGCGGCTTCAAAGCATTAGCAAAGAGTCCGCAAACAAAACGAAAACAACCACAAGAGCCTGAAGATTTTCCTATTTCCGATCCAGCTGAGCCTTTGAATAAGCGGCAGCAAGGACTCTATATCCGTCACGAGCGAACACATATCAACGAAAACCGCTATACTTGCTCCGTCTGTAGGAAGACTTTTGTAGAAAATTGGAAAAGGCTCAGACACGAACGGATACACACTCGTGAAAAGCTCTATGCTTGCTCCGTCTGTAGGAAGCCTTTTGCAGAAGATTGTAAAAGGCTTAGACACGAACGGATACACACTGACGAAAAATCATGCTTGCACCATCTGTGGGAAGACTTTTACACAAAATAGCAGTAGGCTCTCTCACGACCGGAAACACGTCAGAGAAAAACCCCATCCTTGCTTCTTCTGTGAGAAAGCTTTTGCAAACAAAACCGATAAGGTCAAGCACGAGAGTACGTCTCATTGTCAGCGAATGCACTAGAAGCAGATCGATGATAAGCAGGAAAACTTTTTCAGA
>Ga0335072_10016441_pt1 | contig 10489 bp, 10 predicted proteins | sample Lox_Sample_21_FD_206725 | JGI IMG/M metagenome (GOLD analysis project Ga0335072, IMG submission 206725) | Soil microbial communities from Loxahatchee National Wildlife Refuge, Florida, United States - Lox_Sample_2.1 | ecosystem: Environmental > Terrestrial > Soil > Wetlands | place: USA... | reverse complement strand
TCGACGTCGGCAACAACAAGGCGCTCGGCATTCCGTACCTGGACCTGTACATGATCGTGATCGCGCTGGTGCTGTGGTTCGTGCTCGAGCAGACCCCGCTGGGGCGGCGCATGTTCGCCGTCGGCGGTAACCGGGACGCCGCGCGGCTGGCAGGCATCTCTGCCGATCGCATCATCTGGGGCTCGCTGATCGCATCCGCCGCGATCGCGTCGCTCGCCGGAGTCATGTACACCGCGCAGGTCGGCGCCTACACCAGTGACATCGGCCAGGGCTATCTCTTCCCCGCCCTGGCAGCGGTGTTCTTCGGCGCCTCACAGCTCTCGCAGCGACCGAACGTGTGGGGCACGCTCATCGCCTACTTCGCCCTGGCGTTCGGTATCCAGGGGCTCACGCTCCAGTTCGGGGCCGGGGCCTTCTGGGTGAGCCCGCTGTTCCAGGGCGTTGCACTCATCTGCGCAGTCGCGATCGCGAGCAGCCGTGGCGCCCTCGGCGGCGGCGGCGACAGCAGGGCAATCCGGCGCCTGCTCCGGTCGCGCGTCTCGGCGCCGACGACATCAGAGCAGAGCTAGCTACCAGCGGTCCCAGTGCACGATCGCGGCCGAGGACTTACGCGGCCCTGGCTTGAAACTCAGGCCTTTGGTGTAGGCGATGGGAATCATCGCTGCCTGCGCGCACCGCGCGTACGGGATCCCCAGCAGCTCTGCCGCCTCTCGCTCGCGATGCAGGTGCAGCGTCGTCCACGCCGAACCAAGGCCGCGGCTGCGGAGCGCGAGCATGAAGCTCCAGACTGCCGGGAGCAGGGAGCCCCAGTAAGCCGCCTGCTCGGGCACGCTCGCGGTGTCGGGCCGGCCCCACTGACACGGAATAAGGATGACGGGCGCACGGTCGAAGTTGTCGGCAAGGTAACGGGCGGACAGCCACATCCGCCGCTCAGCTTCAGTCATCTCTGGTACGACATCAGGTCCGTACGCTGCCGCAAAGCACTCGCGGTAGAGGCCTGTCAGTGCTTCCTTCAGCGCGGGGTCGGTGACGAACACCCAGTGCCACGCCTGGCGGTTAGAACCGGACGGCGCCTGCAGCGCCAGCTCCAGGCAGTCAGCCAGCACGTCGCGCTCGACCGGACGATCAAGGTCGAGCCGGCGGCGGACCGAGCGAGTGGTGGTCAGGAGCTCGTCCGGGGTGAGCGAGATCGCGGCGCTATTCATAATTCACATTGTAATCATCATCATGAAATCTTGACAGGCATTCACAGCGGCGGTTGGATGACAGGTGAGCGACAACAGACCATGGGCAGGCGGCGAGGTGACCGTGTACGCGGATGACCAGCGACGACCACGGCCTCGCCGCGGGCCGCTGGCGGGCATCAGGGTCGCTGACTTCTGCTGGATGGGCGTCGGGTCGGTCGCGACACGCCTGCTCGCCGACTTCGGCGCTGAGGTCATCAAGATCGAGGACCGCACCCGCATCGACACGCCCCGCAAACTCCCCCTCTACAAGGGAGAAAGCGCACGCAACTTCGGCGAGGAAGTGGTCGGCGCGGACCCGGACAAGGGCGGCCTGTTCAACAACTACTGCCGGAACAAACTCGGAGTCACGATCAACATGCGCGCGGCTGAAGGGCGACGGCTGGCCGAGCGCCTGATCGCGGCGAGCTCAGTGGTCACCGAGAACTTCGCACCCGGCGTGATGGAGCGCTGGGGACTGAGTTACGAGCGCATCAGGGAACTGCGGCCCGACGTCATCTACGCACGGATGAGCGGATACGGGCACAGCGGTCCGCATGCGTCGTACCGCAGCTACGGGCCTGTCGTACAGGCAGTCAGCGGGCTCTCCTACATCAGCGGGCTGCCCGGCAAGGAGCCGTCCGGCTGGGGCCTGTCCTATATGGACAACCAGGCGGCGTTCTACAACTCGGCCGCCATCCTGATGGCCATCAGGCACCGGGCGCTGACCGGCGAAGGGACCGAGATCGACGTTTCGGCCGTCGAGACGGGGATCGGCCTGCTTGGCCCGGTGCTGCTCGACGTCACCGTCAACGGCCGCGTCACCCGCGGCGATGGCTACCCGACCGGGAACCGGCTCGAGCACCCAGATGGTGCCCCGCACGGGATCTACCCGGCGCGAGGCGAAGACCGCTGGGTGGCGATCGCCGTATTCACGGACGAGGAGTGGGAGCGCTTCGCTGACGCCATCGGTCGGCCGGAGTGGACGCTCGACCGCCGTTTCGCGACCCAGCACTCCCGGTGGGAGAACCAGGATGCGCTCGACGAGCAGGTTGCAGCGTGGACAGTCCGGATGGACCGATATGAGGTAACGAAGCTCCTCCAGGACGCAGGAGTACGCGCGGGCGCAGTGCAGAACGCCGAAGACCTCAACGAGGCTGATCCCCAGCTAGAGCACCGCGGGGTGTTCTTCGAGATGGATCACCCGGTTATCGGTGAGGCCAGATTCGAGGGCGTTCCGATCCGGTTCGCGCAGACACGCGCGGACAACTGGCGATCCGGCCCGCTGCTGGGCGAGGACAACGAGTTCGTATTCACCGAACTGCTCGGAATCGGCGCAGACGAGTACGCCGAACTGGCATCGACCGGAGTGATCTGATGGCCGGCAACTTCAGTCAGCGGGCAGAGGCTGGGGCAGCCGCGAGCCAGCTGCCGACGCCATACAGCGACTTGCGGGTGTTCGAACTGTCGGGTGACCCGGCCAGCGAAGCTCTCGGGAAGCTTATGGCGACCATGGGCGCGGACGTGATCAAGGTGGAGCTGCCCGAGGGCGCTGCGAGCCGGCACATCGGGCCGACGGCGACGGGTGCCCGCGACGGCGATCCGGACGCCAGCCTGAACTTCTGGTTCTACAACGTCAGCAAGCGCAGCGTCGTGATCGACTACCGGACGGCCGACGGGATGGCGAGGCTGCGGGACCTGCTCCGCCGCGCTGACATCGTCATTACCGGGTGGCGACCCTCGGACTGGGCCGCTCTCGGAGTCTCGCCCGACGACCTGCGCACTGACGCTCCCCAGCTGATCGTGGCTAACCTCAGTCCATTCGGCCTGGACGGACCGTGGGCCGATCTGGTCAGCTCCGACCTCGTGGGGCTGGCTCTCGGCGGCCCGCTGAACAGCTGCGGTTACGACGACCACGCCATCCCGCCCATCCGGCCGGGCGGCGATCAGGGTTATCAGCTGACCGCCAGCTTCGGTCACCTCGGCGTGCTGCTTGCGCTGCTCGAGCGACACCAGACCGGGCACGGCCAGATCGTCGACGTTGCCATGCACGACTGCCTGTCGGTCAGCGCGGAGCTGGCCAATCCGTACTGGTTCTATCCGCGGGTGCTGGTGCACCGGCAGACCTGCAGGCACGCGCAGCCAACCGCGACCCAGCCGGCCTTGTTCGCGACTGCCGACGATCGCTACGTCTACTTCGCGCTCATCACCGCTGAGCAGAAGCCCTGGCAGAGCCTGGTGAGCTGGATGGAATCCAAACGCCTGGTCGCGGACCTCACCGACCCCGCCTACGCCGACCCGGCCTACCGGCTAGCCCACTTTGCGCACATCCAGCAGATCGTCGAGGTGTTCTTCCTGCTGCAGCCGGCCGGCGAGATCTACCGCGACGGCCAGCAGCGCGGCCTGCCGATCGGCGTGCTCAACGCGCCCGAGGACCTGCCGCTCGACGAGCACCTGACAGCCAGGGGCTTCTTCGTTCCCGTCGATGACGATGCACCAGGCGGACCGCACCTTTACCCAGGGGCGCCGATTCGCTTTTCCGCTCTCGCCGCAGCACCGATCACGCGAGCGCCGCGGCTCGGTGAGCACACCACAGAGGTACTCGGAGGCGCAGCATGAGCGACACTAGCTGGCAGCCGGGCGCCTGCGCGATCGCCGGCATCGGGACTACCGACTTCAGCCGGAACTCAGGACGCAGCGATCTCACGCTTGCCACGCAGGCAGTGCTCGGGGCGCTCGAGGACTCCGGCCTGGACGCCTCGGCGATCGACGGCATCATCCGGTGCGACATGGACCTGGTCCGGCACAACGACCTGGCCGAGGCTCTCGGCATCAGGCAGCTGACCTACTGGGGCGAGTGCGGGCCAGGCGGGGTGGCGCCATGCGCCATGATCGGCCAGGCCGTGGCGGCGATCATGTCCGGGCAAGCGTCAACGGTCGTGGTCTTCCGCTCCCTCAACGGGCGGTCCGGTCGCCGGTACGGCGCGGCGTCGGCAACTGCAGGCCAGCAGCTCGCGGGCGGGAACGGCAGCTACGACGAGTTCTTCCTGCCGCATGGACTGCTGACCGCAGGCCAGATGTTCGCCCTGATGGCCCGGCGGCACATGATCGAGTACTCCTCCACACCGGAGCAGCTCGGCTCGATCGCGATTGCCTGCCGGGAACGAGCACTGGCCAACCCTGCCGCGCAGATGTATGGCCGGCCAATCACGATGAGCGACTACCTGTCCGCCCGGATGATCTCCGAACCGCTGCGGCTGTTCGACTACTGCCTGGAAACCGACGGCGCCGCCGCGGTCGTGGTCACCAGCACCGAGCGCGCCCGCGACAGCAAGAACGGCGCCGTGCTCATTCACGCCGTCGCGCAGGCCAGCCTGCCAGGAACGCAGCCGGGAATGATGTTTCCGGTGCTGATGCGCGACAGCATCACCGCGCTGTCCTCCCGGGCTGTCGCCGATCTGCTGTGGTCACGATCCCGGCTCGGCCCGGCGGACGTCGACGTGGCACAGCTCTATGACTGCTTCACTATCACCCTGCTGCTCCAGCTAGAGGACTACGGCTTCGCCAAGCCCGGCGAAGGTGGCGCATTCGCCGCCGACGGCGGAATCGGGCTGACCGGCCAGCTGCCGTGCAACACCTCGGGCGGTCATCTGTCCGAGGCCTACATTCACGGCATGAACCATGTCGTCGAAGGCGTCCGCCAGATCAGGGGCACGTCGACGGCTCAGGTCGCGGGCGCGGAGGTCAGCCTCGTCACGTCGGCTCCGCCGCCTGCCAGCAGCGCACTGATCCTGGCGGCGGACCGATGAGCGCCGCTCCCCAGCCAGATGAGCTGACCCCGCCCCCGCTTGCGCCAGTCACCGATGACCCGGACACTGGCGGGTTCTTCGCGGCTGCCGCGGCGGGCCAGGTAGCGCTCAGGTACTGCGGTGACTGCGGAGCGCTTCTGCACCTGCCGCGCGCGTACTGCTATCACTGCGGCAGCTGGAACAGCGCCTACCGGGTCGTCGCACCGAGGGCGCGAGTCTATTCGTGGACCGTGGTCGAACATCAGATTCATCCGGCCTACCCGGTGCCCTACACGGTGGCGCTGGTGGAACTGGCCGACGAGCCGACCGCTCGGCTCATCAGCTTCCTGCCCGGCCGACCGGACCTGCGCGCCGGGCAGGAACTCCACGCCTGGTTCGAGCCGCTGGCCGACGGCAGCACGCTGGTCCAGTGGCGGCCCGTCAGGAGCGAGCGAGCCGCCGACCAGGGCGGTGAGCTGAGATGACCGCAGCCGACCTGGTCGCCGTTCCCGTGGCCCAGGGCCTGTTCAGCTGGCCGGATGAGCCGCGGCTCATCGGGAGCATCTGCACGGCCTGCGGCACGGCGACCTTCCCGAGTCAGCCGTCGTGCCCCCGGTGCACAGGAACGGCGGTCAGGCCGGTGCCGCTCGCGACCACCGGGCGGCTGTGGACCTGGACCGTCCAGGCGTTCGAACCAAAGCCGCCGTACCGGGCTGACGGCCCGTTCGAGCCCTACGGTGTCGGCTATGTCGAGCTGGCCACGCAGGACGGTAGCGGCGCCGTGCTGGTCGAGTCCCGGCTGACCGAGGCTGACCCTAGCCAGCTGAAGATCGGCGCGACGATGACGCTGACGTTCGTCCCGGTGTACCGCGACGACGCTGGCAGGCAGGTCGTCACGTTCGCGTTCGCGCCCGAGCAGACTCGACCGCAGTAGATCGGAGCCCAGCGTGGACGAAGGCAGCGCACGCGTCGCGATCGTCGGGATCGGCATCCACCCCTTCGGCCGCCACCCTGGCATGACCGGCCGGGCGCAGGGCGCGTTTGCGGTGCGCCAAGCACTGACGGACGCAGGGCTTGGCTGGACCGATGTCCAGTGCGCCTTTGGCGGCAGCGTCGCCGCAGGCGGGGCCGACACGCTCGTCAGCGATCTCGGCCTGACCGGCCTGCCGTTTGTCAACGTGCACAACGGCTGCGGAACTGGGGGCAGCGCGCTGGCGATGGCTGAGCGGGCGATCAGGTCGGGTGACCATGACGTCGCCATGGCCATCGGCTTCGATAAGCATCCGCCGGGCGCGTTCAATGCCGACCCGGAGGCAAGCGGGCTCGGGCACTGGTACGGCGAGACAGGGCTCATGCTGACTACCCAGTTCTTTGCCATGAAGATCCAGCGCTACATGCACGAGTTCGGGATATCGCCCGCGACCCTGGCCAAGGTCGCGGCTAAGGCGTACCGCAACGGCGCTGGTAACCCTCACGCGTGGCGGCGGCAGCCGCTGAGCGAGGAGGAGATCGCGGCCGCGCCGATGATCAGTCATCCGCTGACTAAGTACATGTTCTGCTCGCCCGGCGAAGGCGCAGTTGCGCTCGTGCTGGCTCGGGCAGATCACGCGGACCGCTACCCGGCACGGCCGGTCTACCTGAAGGCAGTGTCATTCCGCACGCGGCGGTTCGGCTCGTTCGAGGTGTTCAGCCCCTGGCTAGCGCCGGACCGTGCGGAGGGACCGACCACCGAGGCCGCGCGGGCGGCGTTCGAGTCAGCGGGGCTCGGGCCCGCCGATGTCGACGTCGTCCAGCTTCAGGACACCGAATCCGGCGCGGAGATCATGCACATGGCGGAGACCGGCTTCTGCAAGGACGGCGAGCAGGAGTTGCTGATCCAATCCGGCGCGACCGAGATCGGCGGAGCCATGCCGGTGAACACTGACGGCGGCTGCCTGGCCAACGGCGAGCCGATCGGCGCCAGCGGGCTGCGCCAGGTGTACGAGAACGTCCTGCAGTTGCGCGGCGCGGCCGGCCAGCGGCAGGTGCCCGGGCAGCCCAGGGTCGCGTTCACGCACGTGTACGGCGCGCCGGGCATCAGCTGCTGCACTGTCCTGACCACGTGATACTGGTCAGGAGAAGGGTGGCGGAATGGCAGTTGACCTGACCGGAAAGGTCGCCCTGGTAACCGGCGGCACCAGGGGCCTTGGCCGGTGCATGGTCTCGGCACTGGCCGCAGCCGGCGCAGACGTCGTCGTCACCAGCCGCAATGCCGATGCCTGCCGCGATGTTGCGGAGCAGGTGAGTAAAGAGTCTGGCCGGCGGGCGCTAGGCAGGGCGTGCCATGTCGGCCGGTGGAACGAGATCGGCGGCCTCGTCGACGATGCCTACGCCGAGTTCGGCCGGATTGACGTGCTGGTCAACAACGCGGGCATGTCGCCGCTGTATGAATCGCTCGAGGCGATCAGCGAGGAGCTGTTCGACAAGACCATTGCCGTCAACCTGAAGGGGCCGTTCCGGCTGAGCGCCCTGGTGGGAACGCGAATGGCCGAGGGCGATGGCGGCTCGATCATCAGTATCGCCAGCACCGCGGCGATCAAGCCCAGGCCCGCATACGTCCCCTACGCGGCGGCTAAAGCGGGCCTCATCGCCTTGTCCGAGGGGCTGGCGCGCACGTTCGGTCCCAGGGTCCGTGCCAACGTGGTCATGGCCGGACCGTTTGCTACCGACATCACTGCTGGCTGGGACTGGGATGCGTTCAACGCCAAGGTTGGTGAGTTCGCGCTCGGGCGCATCGGCCAGCCCGGGGAGATCACCGGGGCAGTGCTGTACCTCGCTAGCGACCTGTCGAGCTACACCACCGGCGCGGTCATCAGAGTCGATGGCGGCGAGCCGTGACGACCCCAGAGCTGACCGATGTCGCGCCAGTCCGCCCTGGCGAAGAGCTCGACTGGGCGAGGGTTGCCGCGTTCCTGCGGGATCGGCTACCAGGGCTCGACGGAGAGCTGTCCGTTCTGCAGTTCCCCAACGGCTCGGCGAATCTCACCTATCTTCTCCGGTTCGGCGACACGCCACTGGTGCTGCGGCGGCCACCGTTCGGCCGGATCGCGCCGGGCGCACACGACATGGCCAGGGAGCACAAGGTCCTGTCGCGGCTCTGGCAGGCGTATCCGCCCGCGCCGCGAGCGCTCCTGCTGTGCGAGGACGAGAGCGTCGCTGGCGCGAAGTTTTTCATCATGGAGTTCCGCGCCGGCGTCGTGATCTGGGACTCCATCCCGGAGTCGATGCGCAATCATGCCGACGCGCCGCGGCGCGTGGGCTTCGCGGTCGTGCGCGCGCTCGCCGACCTGCATCAGGTCGACTACACGCGGATCGGGCTCGCCGACCTCGGCCGGCCGGATGGCTTCGTCGCCCGCCAGCTCCGCGGCTGGCGCAGCCGGTGGGAAGCGGTGGCCAGCCGGGAAGCCACCGCCGCGATGAACGAGGTGGCCGACGTGCTCGAGCAGACGATGCCGCCACCCCAGCGAGCCGCGATCCTGCACAACGACCTGAAGCTGGACAACTGTCAGTTCGACCCGGCCGACCCCGACGCAGTGCGCTCGGTTTTCGACTGGGACATGGCCACCCTCGGCGATCCGCTGGTCGATGTGGGCACGCTGCTGAACTACTGGCCGGACCCGAGCGACTCCCCCGGCGATCGCGGCATGTACCCAGAGGGCCAGGACGGGCTCGGATTGCCGTCCCAGGCGGAGATCCTCGCCGTCTACGGCGCGGTGACAGGCCTCGATCTGGCCGGCGTCCGCTGGTACCAGGCCTTCGCGAGCTGGAAGACGGCAATCGTGCTGCAGCAACTGCACGACCGCTACCTGCGGGGCGAAACATCCGACGAGCGGATGGCAAGCCGTGGCGAGCGGGTTACCGAACTCGCCGCCAGAGCCCGCCGACTACTCCTGGAGCGTTAACGTGAGCTGGGACTTCGAGACCGACCCTGATTTCCAGGCGCAGCTTGACTGGATGGACGGCTTCGTCCGTGAGGACGTCGAGCCGATCGATCACCTAATCGCGCACGGCTTCGACATGGCCGATCCGGTCCGCCAGCGGCTGATTCCCCCGCTGCAACATCAAGTACGGGAACGGGGATTGTGGGCGTGTCACCTTGGCCGACATCTCGGCGGTCCTGGCTATGGCCAGCTAAAGCTCGCGCTGATGAACGAGATACTCGGTCGTTCTCAGTGGGGTCCGATCGTGTTCGGCTGCCACGCACCCGACTCGGGCAACGCCGAGATCCTGGCCCATTACGGCACCGCGGAACTTAAGCAGCGCTACCTCGCGCCGCTGCTGCGCAACGACATCGTGTCAGCGTTCTCGATGACCGAGCCAGCCGGCGGCTCCGATCCGACCGGCTTCGTGACCTCCGCGGCACTTGATGGTGACGAGTGGGTCATCAACGGTGAGAAGTGGTTCTCTTCGCACGCCCGGTTTGCCGCATTCCTGATCGTCCTTGCCGTGACCGAGCCCGATGCGCCGCCGCACCGCCGGATGTCCATGTTCGTCGTCCCGGCGGCGACACCAGGAGTGGAGACCATTCGCAATGTCGGGATGTACGGGCATAGCGGCGAGGGCACGCATGCCTACCTGCGGTACTCCGACGTCCGGATACCAGCGGACCACATACTCGGCGGGCGCGGCGAGGGGTTCGCAGTCGCGCAGACCCGGCTCGGCGGCGGCCGGATCCACCATGCCATGCGCACGGTCGGGCAGGTCCGCAAGGCATTCGACGCGATGTGCGAGCGAGCGCTTTCCCGCCAGACGAAGGGCGAGGAACTGGCCCGCAAGCAACTGGTCCAGCAGATGATCGCGGATTCCTGGATTCAACTCGAGCAGTTCCGGCTGCTGGTGCTGCGGACCGCCTGGAAGATCGACCGATGCAACGACTACCGGCAGGTCCGCGCCGACATCTCCGCGGTCAAAGCGGCGATGCCGCAGGTCCTGCACGACGTAGCGGCGAGGGCACTGCAGATTCACGGCTCGCTCGGCGCCTCGCAGGAGATGCCGTTCGGGGCCATGGTCATGGAGTCCTTCCACATGGGGCTGGCTGACGGCGCCACTGAAGTGCACAAGATCGCGCTCGCGCGGGAGGTGCTGAAGAGCTACAAGCCCGCATCCGGTCTGTTTCCGACGACGCACTTGCCGCTCCTTGCGGCGCAAGCTCGCGCGCGGTACCAGGATGTGCTCGGTGAGCTGCAGAGCGAGGAGGTCTGAGTGCCAAGTACCGAAGCTACGGACCTGAAGCCCGGGTCACGCTGGCGGAGCGCCGTGTGCGAGTCCGAGGTCATCGTCGTGCGCGCGCCCGCCTCGCCTGTGCTGCTCTGCATTGGGGGTGCGCCCGCTGTCGCGGCTGCCGGGGACCGGTCGGCGGGCGGCGCGCCAGACCGCGCGCTAGCCGGGGGCACGCTACTGGGCAAGCGGTATACCGACGAAGCGTCCGGCCTGGAGCTG
>Ga0335072_10016440_pt1 | contig 10489 bp, 11 predicted proteins | sample Lox_Sample_21_FD_206725 | JGI IMG/M metagenome (GOLD analysis project Ga0335072, IMG submission 206725) | Soil microbial communities from Loxahatchee National Wildlife Refuge, Florida, United States - Lox_Sample_2.1 | ecosystem: Environmental > Terrestrial > Soil > Wetlands | place: USA... | reverse complement strand
CCTGGCCTGACCCGGCTACCCGGGTTACACGTAACGCACGTCGGACTGCTGTGGCTCGTCGTCGACCAGGTGGTCGCAGGTGGGACAGTACCAGCGGGCCTCGACCGGGGTCCCGCAGGCCGGGTGTACCGGGCCCTGGCCCGGCTCGGCGTGCCCGGCGCCCCAGGCGGCCAGCAGGCGGAGCGCCCCCGCCAGCTCGCTGCCCTCGGCGGTGAGCTGATAGGCGGCGCGGGGCGGGCGGTCGGAGTAGGGCCGGGCCACCAGCAGCCCGTCGCGTTCGAGCCGCTTGAGGCGCTCGGACAAGATGTTCGCCGCGATGCCCGGGAGCTGGTCGAGCAGGTCGCCGAACCGCTGCGGCCCGGCCAGCAGCGCCTCCACCACCAGCAGTGTCCACCGGTCGCCAACCCGGGCCAGCGCCTCGGCCAGCGGCGAGGCCGGTTCCCGCTGAGCCAGCCGCGTGGGAGTCGGTTCCCGCTGAGCCATGAGCGAAATCGTAGCGGTCCGCATTGACACCTCTCGGGTCAGTAGTAACTTGCAAATTACTACTAACCCCGAAGGGACGTGAAGCGGATGACAATCCTCGACGAGATAGGAGCCGGCATCGCGCGGCTGGCCGATCAGGCCGGCCCCTCGGTGGTAGGCATCGGGCAGCGCTGGGGCGTCGGCTCGGGCATCGTGCTGGGCGGGGGGCGGGTGCTGACCAACGCGCACAACGTCCGCGGCAGCCACGTGACGGTCACCTTCGCCGACGGGCGCACCGAAGAGGGGACCGTGGCCGGGACCGACGTCGACGGCGACCTGGCCGTCATCGAGGTCGACACCGGCCAGGCCCCGGCCCTGTCGTGGGCCACCGAGGCCCCGGCGATCGGGACGCCCGTCTTCGGGCTGTCCAACCCGGGCGGCCGCGGGCTGCGGGCGACGTTCGGGTTCGTCTCCGGCATCGACCGTGCCTTCCGCGGCCCGCGCGGCGTGCGCATCACCGGCAGCCTGGAGCACACGGCCCCGCTGCTGCCCGGCTCCTCGGGCGGCCCGGTCCTGAACGCCGCGGGACAGCTGCTCGGGATCAACACGAACCGCCTGGGCGAGGGCTTCTACCTGGCCATACCCGCCGACGAGGCGCTGCGGGGCCGGGTCGACGCGCTGGCCAGCGGCGAGTCGGTCCAGCCGCCCCGGCTCGGCGTCGCCATCGCTCCCGGCCACGTGGCCAGGCGACTGCGCCGCGCGGTCGGCCTGCCCGACGCCGACGGCCTGCTCATCCGCGAGGTCTCCGACGACAGCCCGGCCGCCAGTGCGGGCCTGGCCCGCGGCGACCTGATCGTGGCCGTCGCGGGCCAGCCGGTCCGCACCGCGGACGACCTGTTCGCCGCGCTCCGCGCGGCGGCACCCGGCGGCAGCCTCGACCTGACCGTGCTGCGCGGCACCGAGGAGCGCAGCGTCCACGTGGTCCTCGGCCAGGGCGGCGAGCCCGCCACCGAGGCCTAGGCGCCGCGGCTCTCACCGCCGCCCTGACGCCGCCCGCCCGCGGTTTACCCCGCTGCGGAGCAGCTTGAGGAGCCTCAGGCGGGCGGGCGGCCGGGGATGACGATGCCGGTCTCGTAGGCCAGGATCACGGCCTGCACCCGGTCGCGGAGGCCGAGCTTGGCCAGCAGGTTGCCGACGTGCGTCTTGACCGTCGCCTCGCTGACGAACAGCGTGTCCGCGATCTCGGTGTTGCTGCCGCCCCGGGCCAGCAGCACCAGGACCTCCCGCTCCCGCGCCGTCAGCGAGGCGAGTCGTGACGGCGCGGGAGCGGTCTCCGGCGGCCGGCGCGCGAACACCTCGATGAGGCGGCGGGTGACCGACGGGGCCAGCATGGCGTTGCCCGCCGCGGCGGCGCGGACCGCGGCGATCAGGTCAGCACGGGGCGAGTCCTTGAGCAGGAACCCGCTGGCCCCCGCACGCAGCGCCTCGTAGACATACTCGTCGAGGTCGAAGGTGGTGAGCATGACCACCTTCGGTGCGGGCGAGCCGCGGGTGAGCAGCCGGGTCGCCTCCAGCCCGTCCATGCCGGGCATCCGGATGTCCATGAGCACCACGTCCGGATGGTGCGCCGCCGCCGCCGAGACGGCCGCCTCGCCGCTGGCCGCCTCCCCCACCACGATGATGCCGTCGGCGGCGTCCAGGATGACGCAGAACCCGGAGCGGACCAGTTCCTGATCGTCGACCACCAGCACCCGGATCGGGTCCGGCGGGGCGGGGATCGTCATCGCGACGGCAGCCGCGCGGTGACCGCGAAGCCGTCCGCCTCGGTCGGGCCCACGCTCAGGTTCCCGCCGCAGGACGCCACCCGCTCCGCGATGCCGGCCAGGCCCAGCCCGGAGCCCGAGAGCAGCGAGCCCGGCGGGCCGGTCACGCCGTCGCGGGCCCGGGGCCATCCGTCCGGCCGGCGGCCGGAATCGGTGACGCTGACCGTGATGTACCCGGGCTCATAGCGCAGCGTCACGGCAACCTGGGCCGCCCGGGAGTGGCGGATCGTGTTGGTCAGCGCCTCCTGGACGATGCGGTAGGCGGTCAGGTCGACTCCCGGCGACAGCGGGCCGGGCGTGCCCACAACCTCGAAGTCCACCGGCACTCCGGCCCCGCGCACCTGGTCGAGCACCTCGCCGAGCTCGCCGAGGGACGCCGACGGGGCCGTCTGCAGCCGCTCGGCGGGGCTGCGCAGCACGCCGAGGAGCCTGCGCAGCTCGGTCAGGGCCTGCCGGGCCACCTCGCCGATGATGTCCACGGCCGAGGCCGCCCGGTCGGGCCGCCCGGGCAGGAGGGAGGCCGCCGCCTCCGCCTGGACCGCGATCAGGCTGACGTGATGCGCCACGACGTCGTGCAGTTCACGGGCGATCCTGGCCCGCTCCCGCTCGGCGGCCAGGGCGGCCTGCCGGTCGAGTTCGGCTTCGGCTCGGTCAGCACGGCTCTGCGCCGCCCGCAGGTTCGCCCGCTTGGTCCGGCTGAGCACGCCCGCGGCCCACGCCGTGAACAGGATCATCACCTGGAAGATCACGTCGTAGGGCTGGGGGTGTCCTGGCGCGGACTGCGAGATGGCCAGACCTGCCGCCGCGACGGCGCAGGAGGCCCAGCGCCAGGCCGGACCGCAGCGGTCGATGATGGTGTAGAACGCGATCGCGGGCCCGAGCGGGAACGGCGCGAACCCGAAGCCGATCTGGTCGTAGCCGACCCGCGCGGCCGCGATGACCAGGCCGACCGCGACGGGCCACGAGCGACGCCACGCCAGCGGGAGACCCTGGGCGATGACCAGGGTGAGGGCAAGCCAGAGCGGATGCAGCTGGCTCCGGTAGGGCAGCAGCGAGACGGCATTGACGGCAGCCAGCGCGACGCCCAGGCCCAGATCCTGGAGGCGCTCCTGACGCCGTGGCGGAAGCGAGGCCACCCGAGCCACCAGCAGCCGCGGGAGCCCGGCCAGCCGCGTGGCCATCGAGTTCACGAGCCGATCGTACGGCGGGCCGCCCTTGGCCGGATCCCCCGCGAGGCGGATCCGGCCGGTGCGACTTAAGGCGGAGTCGCGCCCGTCCGCCGGCCGTCCGCTACGACCCGGAGCGGAGCCGGGAAATCGCCACGGCGCCCGATCCGCCGGATACGCCGGAGTTTCCATGATGAGCCCATGAAGACGACCAATCCAGAACCCGCCCGCGTCTGCGACCTCGAGGCCCTTGACGCCCGGCGAGCCCGTCCGCCCCGGCTCGGCATTGCCGTGATCGCGGCGGCCGCGTTCGGCACCGAGATGGCGGTCAGCGCCCGTTACGGCTACGCCCGCGACGAGCTCTACTTCCTCGCCGCCGGGCATCACCTGGCCTTCGGCTACGTCGACCAGCCGCCGCTCACCCCGCTGCTGGCCCGGATCGGGGCCGCGGCCTTCGGCAACACGCTAGCCGGGCTCCGGGTCCTGCCCGCGCTCGGCCTGGCCGTGCTGGTCATCGCGACGGCCGCGATGAGCCGCCAGCTCGGCGCGGGCCGGACCGGCCAGCTGCTCGCGGCGCTGGCCGCCGCGACCTGCGCGGAGTTCCTCGGCGCCATGCACGAGCTGACCACCACCGCACCGGACTTCGTGTTCTGGGCGGTCACCCTGCTGCTGGTCATGCGGCTGCTGGCCAGCGAGGATCCGCGCTGGTGGGTGGCCATCGGCGGCTGCGTGGGGATCGCCAGCGAGGCCAAGTGGAGCATCGGCTTCCTGGTCGCGGCGCTGGCGGTGGGCTTCGCCGCCAACGGGTCGGCCGGCGGGGGCACCCGGCGCCTGCTGCACAGCCGCTACCTGCTGATCGGCGCGGTGATCGCGGCGGCGCTGGCCGCGCCGGACCTGGTCTGGCAGGCCGTGCACGGCTGGCCCAGCCTGGACGTCTTCCGCGCGCTGCAGGGCTCGGCCGGACATAACCGGGCCGTCTTCTGGCTCGGGCAGGTCCTCTACGCAGGCCCGGCGCTGACCCCGGTGTGGGTGGCCGGCGCGATCTGGTCCCTGCGCAGCCCGGCGGCCCGGCGCTTCCGGCCGGTCGCGATCGCCTGCGTGACCGCGATCGGACTGCAGTTCGTGCTGGGCGGCAAGGCCTACTACCCGGGTGCCGCGTACACGTTCCTGTTCGCGGCCGGCTCCGTCCCGCTCGAGCGCCGGCTGGCCACTCGCCGCCCGATCAGGCCCGCGGCGCTGGGCCGGGTGGCCGGGCCCGCGGCGGTCACCGCCGCGGGCCTGCTGGCGGGCGCGGTCCTGGCCGCCCCGGTCGCGCTCTCGGTCCTGCCCGCCCGGACGCTGCACACCGTGCCGCTGCAGAAGATCAACTACGACCTGGCCGAGACGATCGCCTGGCCCAAGCAGGTGGCGCTGGTCGCGCGGGAGTACGACTCGCTGCCCGGCCCGCGACGGCGGCAGACCGCGATCCTGACCGGGAACTACGGCGAGGCGGGCGCGATCGACCGCTACGGTCCCGGGCTCGGCCTGCCGCAGGCCTTCAGCGGAGCCAACAACTTCTGGCTGTGGGGCCCGCCGGCCGCGGGAGACCGGTCGGTCATCGCGGTAAACGTCGACCCGGCCCTGCTGCGCCGTGAGTTCACCCAGGTGCGCCTGGTGGCCACGTTCTGGAACGGCCTTGGCGTCAGCGACGACGAGCAGGGGACGCAGATCTTCCTCGCCACCGGCCTCCGCTCGTCCTGGGCGCAGGCCTGGCCCGCCTTCCGCCACTACTCCTGAGCCCGCGTAACCTATGGGCCATGAGACCTGGGGTCATGAGGCGGCAGAAGCCGAGCAGCGAGGCAGAGCAGAAGTACGCGGCCGACGCCGCGCTCGCGGCCCGCCGGGCCGAACTCCTCGATGCGGCCAGCAAGGCCGAGAGCCAGTTCCGCCGGGGTCAGGCCGAGCGCGTGCCCAGCGACGAACTGCGCCGCCTCGCCCTGGACCTGGATTCCGCGCTGACCGCCGCCATGCACGCCGCCTACGCCGCGCAGCGGGCCGAGATCGGCCCGCGCGGGTACGACGACCGCATCTACCGGCGCAAGGCCCGGGCCAAGCCCCAGGTTCATGCCCTCACGGCCGAAGCCGAGCGCCTGCTCACGCTGCGCGAAACACACCGCCTCAACGACATCCCGGCCGTGATGCACGAGCCGGGCCCGCTGATGGCTCCCATCGTCGAAGCCTGAGCCGCGGACCCGCCCGCCCGGGCGTCCTGTCCGGCGGTTCAATTCGTGTCCCGCCCGGGGTGAACCTTCCGGGGTGTTGCGACGTCTCCAGATAGAGGGGACCGGTCCGGCCTCGGTTAGGCAGCTCGCGGAAATGTATACACAGCAATCGATTGTTGCGATAAGGCGTGTCGCTTGCGCCGTAGCATGGGAGGGAGGAGAGTTGGTCTAGGCCACTTGGCCGGATGTATCAGAAAACAGCACACAAGCACCGTTAAGCAACGTACAGTAGAAGCAGGTAGTTACACCAAGTAGTCAGCCTGTGCCAGACAGAAAACTAGCGGAACGCTACAGATGGCCAGCGAGAAATCGATCCGCCCGGGCCATACAGCGAACCGCCAGAGCTGCGGCACACTAGCAACTGTTCAAGAACACACATGATGAACCAACCAGGAGGCACTGATATGTGCCCACACTCGCCGCCCTGTCCGGAGGCGTCAGCCCCGGACCGTGAAGCGGCACACACTGTTGTCAGCCACCCCGAGCAGGGCTGGAGCCTGCTCTGCAACGGCATCGTGATCTTCGACGACACGGGGGAACTCCTGCCTGACGGCGCGTCCATCGCACCGCACCGGCCCACGGACCTGGCCTTCGACCGTCCGGCCCGGATCGTACCGCGGCACGACGGGCAGGCGCCGGCGGCGTTATCCGCCCCCGGCGGCCGCACCCGGGGCGCCTGATCCAGGCGACCCCTCTGCTCTGAATCCTCTCAGCGCAGCACCCCAGGCAGCCAGTCGGCCACCGCCTCGGCGATCACCGCGCGGTGACCCTTCAGCGCGTGCGTCTCTCCCGGCACGGTGACCACCCGGTCCGCGTCGCCGGCCCCGGGGATCCCGAACGGGTCACGCTCCCCGTTCACCACCAGCACCGCGGCTCCGCCCGCCCCGGCCGCCCGCAGTTCAGCTACGCGGCTCTGTCCGGCCGGGCCCGGCGGCCGTAGCGGGAACGCCAGCGCGATCACGGCCCGCGCTCCGACGGCGGCCGCCGTGCGGCACGCCACCCGCGCTCCGTTGCTCCGCCCGCCCTGGACGAGCGGAACGCCCGGGGCCAGTTGGGTCAGCGCGGCCACGATCTCGACCCAGGCGGCGTCCTGCCGGACCGCCGAGCCGGGCGCGCGGGCCCCCCGGACCCGGTACGGCTGGGTCACCTGGGCCACGAGCCCGCCCAGCCCGAGCGCGGCGCCGCGGGCCGCCAGCAGATCGGGCGAGCCGATGCTGCCGCCCGCTCCGTGGGTGAGCACCAGCAGGAACCGGACCTGCTCCGCCGGCCCGGCCTCGTCCAGTTCGGCCCGGGCCATCCCGGCGCCGGTCACGATCTCCACGGCTCGCTCCCGTCCGCGCCGGCTTTCCCGCCCAGGCGCAGGTCGAGCGTATAGTCGCCCCGCGGTGCATGCCGATGTCCGGGATGGGCCGGCGGCCTCGACGTCTTCGGTGACAGGCATCCACCTACCGAGAGGAGCGATCATGAAGTACATGATCTTGGTGTACGGCTCGCAGCGGGACTATGACTCCATGGCGGGTAAGGCCGTGGCAGGCGGGCCCGTCTGGTCCGCGGAACAGTTCGCCGCGCTGGGGGCGTTCATGGAGTCGTTCGGCAAGGACCTGGCCGAATCCGGGGAGCTGGTGGACACGCGGGGCCTGGCCGCGCCGGTCCACACCCGGAGGATCCGGCTGCAGAACGGCGTCCCGGTCGTAACCGACGGGCCATACGCCGAGAGCCAGGAGGTCCTGGCCGGCTACTGGATCGTGGAGTGCGACAGCTTCGACCGGGCCACCGAGATCGCCGCCCGGCTGACCGAGATCCCCGGCCCCGGATCCGTCGGTGATCGCGAAGTGATCGACGTGCGGCCGATCGCCGAGTCCCGGGACGAGCTCGATGGCTGAGCCGGGAGCCTGACCGGGCATGCCCCACCCCGAGGTCGAGGACCTGCTGCGCCGGCTGGCACCGCAGGTCCTCGGCGCTGTGGTCCGGCGTTACGGGCATTTCGACACCGCCGAGGACGCGACCCAGGAAGCGCTGATCGCCGCGGCCGCACAATGGCCGGGCGACGGCATCCCGGACCATCCGCGCGGCTGGCTGATCACCGTGGCCGCGCGCCGCCTCACCGACCTGCTGCGGGCCGATCAGGCCCGCCAGCGTCGTGAGGACACCGTTGCCCGCTGGGCGCTGCCCGGATACCGGCTGGCTCCCGCGGCCGATGCGGCGCCCGCGGACCACGATGACACGCTGATCCTGCTGTTCATGTGCTGCCATCCCGTGCTGACCCCCGCCTCCCAGATCGCGCTGACGCTCCGCGCGGTCGGCGGCCTGACCACCGCGGAGATCGCCCGGGCGTTCCTGGTCCCCGAGGCCACCATGACGCGGCGGATCAGCCGGGCCAAGCAGCAGATCAAGGACAGCACGGTGCCGTTCCGGCTGCCCGCCGCCGAGGAACGCGCCGCACGGCTTTCGGCGGTCCTGCATGTGCTCTACCTGATCTTCACCGAGGGCTACGCCAGCACGTCGGGGCCGAGCCTGCACCGCACCGAGCTCGCCGCCGAGGCGATCCGGCTGGCCCGCGTCGTGCACGGCCTGCTTCCCGAGGACGGGGAGGTGACCGGGCTGCTCGCGCTCATGCTGCTCACCGACGCGCGGCGGCCGGCGCGCACCGGGCCGGCCGGCGAGCTGGTCCCGATGGCCGAGCAGGACCGGAGCCAGTGGAACACGGCCCAGATCACCGAGGGCGTGGCCCTCGTCACGGCCGCCCTGACCCGGGGCCCGGCCGGCCCGTATCAGCTGCAGGCCGCGATCGCCGCGGTCCACGATGAGGCGCCGGCCGCCGAGGCGACCGACTGGCCGCAGATCATGGCCCTGTACGAAGTGCTCACGCGGCTGTCCGACAACCCGGTCGTGCGGCTGAATCACGCCGTCGCGGTGGCCATGGTGCACGGCCCGCGGGCAGGGCTCGAGTTGCTCGCCGGGCTCGGCACCGACCGGCGGATGGCCGAGGACCACCGGCTGCATGCGGTCAGCGCGCACCTGCTGGAGATGGCCGGCGAGCGTGACGGGGCCCGCGACGCCTATCTGGCGGCGGCCGCGCGCACCAGCAATCTCCCGCAGCAGCGCTACCTGCACGCCCGGGCCGCCCGGCTGGCGGCCGGTGAGTGAGGTGACCCGGGGTTCGGGGTAAGCGGTGGGGAAGACCACTCGTGGAAGGAACCACCCATGGCAGACAACATCTACTCGATCAGCGAGATCGTCGGCTCCTCCACCGAAGGCATCGACGACGCCATCAAGGGGGCCGTCAGCCGCGCCTCGAGCACCCTGCACAACCTGGACTGGTTCGAGGTCACCGGGATGCGGGGCCGTATCGAGGACGACGGGCGCTGTCACTTCCAGGTCACCGTGAAGGTCGGCTTCCGGCTCGACGATCGGCCCGCCTGACCGGCACCGCGCGTCACCCCGTCCCGCGGACGCCTGCGTTTAGGCTCAAAGGGCAGGGCGGCACGGAGGGCTGATGAACAAGCGTGAGGGCGGGGGGCTGATGGCCCCGCAGCGGCGCGCGCTGACCGTCGGCCTGGTCCTGACGATCACCTTCGTGGCCTCCGAGGCGCTGGCGGTGGTCACCGTGATGCCGGTGGTCGCCCGGGATCTGGGCGGGCTGCGCCTGTACGGGTGGGTGTTCAGCGGGTTCATGCTGGGCAGCGTGATCGGCATCGTGGCCGCCGGCCGGGAGGCCGACCGGCGCGGGCCGGCGGTCCCGTTCGTGGCCGGGGTGGTGCTGTTCGGTGCCGGGCTGGCCACCGCGGGCCTGGCCCCCTCGATGGGGGTCCTGGTCGCCGGCCGGGTGCTGCAGGGCATCGGCGCCGGGGCGGTCCCCTCGGTGGCGTACGCGGTGATCGGCCGCAGCCTGCCCAGTACGCTGCAGGCCCGGATGATGGCGGTGCTGTCCACGGCGTGGGTCGCGCCCGGGCTGGTGGGGCCCGCGGTCAGCGCCGAGGTGGCGCGCCTGTTCGGGTGGCGCTGGGTGTTCCTGGGCCTGCTGCCGATCGTGGCGGTGGCCGGGACGATCGCCGTGCCCGCCCTGATCCGGCTCGGCCCGCCGCCCGCCGCCGGCGCGGAAGAGCACCGGATGATCGACGGCTTCCGCACCGCGGCCGGCGCCGCCCTGATCCTGGCCGGCCTGACCCTCGCGGCTGGTTCCTCCGGGCCGGGCGGGGGTCGTCTCGGCGCCGTCCTGGGCGGCCTGGCCCTGATCGCGGCGGGCGGGGCCGTCGGGCTGCCCGCCCTGCGCCGGCTGGTCCCGCCCGGCACCCTGACCGCGCGCCCCGGGCTGCCCGCCACGATCCTCAGCCGGGGCCTGCTGACGTTCACGTTCTTCGGCGCGGATGCCTACGTGACCTTGGCCGTGACCTCGGTGCGCCACCGCACCCCGGTGGTGGCCAGCATCGCCGTCACCGGCGCCACTGTGGCCTGGACCGTCGGCGCCTGGGTCCAGGCCCGGCTGAACGAGACCTGGGAAGGACGCCGCCTGGTGCGCACCGGCCTGGTCATCGTGCTGGCCGGCATCGCCGGGATGATCCTGGTCCTGGCGCCCGGCGTGCCGGTGGCCGAGGGCCTGGCGGCCTGGACCGTGGCCGGTCTCGGGATGGGCCTGGCTTACGCGCCGATCTCGCTGATGATGCTGAAGGAGGCGCCGTCCGGGCAGGAGGGACGCGTCTCGGCGTCGCTGAACCTGGCCGACGTGCTGGGCACCGCGATCGGCATCGGCGTGGGCGGCGCGGCGGTGGCCGCCGCT
>Ga0335072_10016439_pt1 | contig 10489 bp, 7 predicted proteins | sample Lox_Sample_21_FD_206725 | JGI IMG/M metagenome (GOLD analysis project Ga0335072, IMG submission 206725) | Soil microbial communities from Loxahatchee National Wildlife Refuge, Florida, United States - Lox_Sample_2.1 | ecosystem: Environmental > Terrestrial > Soil > Wetlands | place: USA: Florida... | reverse complement strand
TTGTTCGGCGGAAATAATCGACGGTAAGAGCAGGCGAATCTCCGTGCTTGGCATCCCCTTGGCCCACCAGTGAGCATACCGCCGGTAAACGTCGGGTTCCCGCCCGGCCAGAAAACGGGTCAGCAAATCAGATTCCTCTTCGACGCCCTTCCACTCCTCTTCACTGAGCCGCCGGAAGGTGGTTATCTCGATACGTCCTTCGGCCGGGCGCCACACGCCGGCCACGTACCCGTCGACCAAGATTACGGGAAGAACGTCTCCGTTTCGCCGGATGACTAGCGGACGGTACTCCGCTGGAATTATCCGGCTCCGATCGAAGTACGCGAGCAGGACGCTGTCCCACATGGGCAGCAGCCGGGGCGGGGCAACGCTGTCCTCGGCCGGGAGAACGGCCCCCGCCACGTCGATCAGCGGTTCGCGGTCCGGGCCTGCGAGCTCAGTGATTTCGCCGGCTAGCACCGCCGCTCGCACCGCCTCGGCTATCGTCGGCCGCCGAAGCATGGTGAACTGCGCGAAGTCCCGTGCCGACGCGGGACCGAACGCCCGCAGGTAACTCCGGAGCAGCCAGCCCACGGCGTCAACCGGGGCATCACCGCCGCCTGGCTTGGGGCCAGCGGCGACGAACGACGGCGGATCATCGAATGACCACGGCCCGTCGGCTGGCGCCCGGTGCAGTGCGGCGAACGTCCGCAGAGCCCACCAAACTCCCTTCTTGCGCTCACCGAGAAGGGTGCTCAGCAGTTCCTCGATTTCGCCGACGGTGCGGGGCCGGGCGGTGAACTCAGCGACAGCGGGAAGCAGCGCATCGGCCTCCGCGATGGACAGCCCGCTCGACGTAAACCGGGGGTCGAACAGCCGCGAATGACGCAGCATGCCGACCATCGCCTGGTGAAACTCCGGGTAGTCCTCAGCCCGCACGGTTTGCAGGGTCACCCGCATCAACGTCGCCCTGACTACCTCGCGGCGGGCGTACGCGGCGTCCAGGTCGGCCGGATCGAAACCGCCGATCCGGTTCCACAGGGCCAGGTACGGCGATGCGGGGTGCTGAGCCTGCAAGGCGCACACTCGCCGGACCGCAGCAGCCGCATCCAGTGACTCGCGTCTCAGGAGCATCTGCCGGCCCAAAGTGGCTCGGTTGAGCTGGCGCGGGCTGACGACCAGGCGACTCGGCCGGGGTGACGCCGCGCGGTGACTAACTCGCCCGCGGGCGATTTCGGCCTCGGTCATATGCCCCTTACCCGATCGCTGTCTGGATGTGACGCCACGCCGGCCAGCGGCGCAGTGCTCCCGGTCAGTCCGCGCACGCCGCGACGGCGTGCGCCAGGCGCTCGACGGCCTCTGACAGCTGTCGTGGTGAGAGAAGTGAGAAGCTTAGCCGGATATGGCCGTCGCCGCCCATGCCATCAGGGTAGAACTCCGTCCCGGCCACGAAAGAGACCCCGTAACGCTCCGCGGCTGGAAGCAGCGCGCTCGCGGTGACCCCGCTGGGCAGTGCCTGCCACAGAAACCATCCCCCGGCGGGCGGCACCACCTTCGCCGCGGGCAATGAGGCCTGCAATGCGGCCGTCAGGGTGGCGGCCCGCAGTTTGTAAGCCTGTCGCATCGCGCGAACGTGCTGACGGTAGGCACCGGACAGGCCGAACATCGCCATGGCGAGCCCGGTGGCGTGATTGACCCCTCCCCCGCTGTCGACGTAGCCGAGGTCCATGAGCCTGCGCACGATTCCGCCTTCGGCGTTGATCCAGCCCAGGCGAAGACCAGGCGCCACCGTCTTGGAGAAGGACCCGATGCGGACGACCGGGGTGCCCTTGGCGAGCCGCCACAGGGAGTCCGGAGCCCGGCCTTCGTAGGCGAGCTCACGGTAGGTGTCGTCCTCTACGATCGTGATCCCGGTCCTCCGCGCCAGTCCCACGAGATCTTGCCGACGCTGCGCGGGCAGGCTGAGCCCGGTCGGGTTGCAGAAGGTGGGCACGATGTAGAGCATGGGCACGCGCCGGCCCTGGGCTAGGAGAGACGCCAGCATCGCGTCAAGCGCCTCAGGATCGATGCCTTCACTGTCCGTCGGTGCCGCCACGATACGGACGCCCCGGTCGCCGAGGATGCGCAGGGCGAAATGATAGGTAGGTACATCGACCAGCACGATGTCGCCCGGCTCGCAGAGAATCGTGCTGATGAGCGAGAGAGCATGCGACGCGCCCGCGGTCACGAAAAACTCGGATGGATCGCTTGCTCCCCCCTCCACCTCTGCGAGGTGCTCGGCTAGCCACTCGATCAGTGGTCCGGGGCCAGCGGCGTACCCGTAGGCGAGAGCTTGCCAGCCAAACGACTCCGACGCCGCCCGGGTTGCCGCCGCCCATCGTTCGACCGGCAGCAGCGACGCATGCGGGTGTCCCCAGCCCAGGTCGAGAATCCCGGGTCGCTCGACAAACTGCAAAAGTGGCGGCCGTCGCCCCGGGGCGCCGCTCAAAAGACCACCCGGTCGTCGCTGGACCGGCGGGCCGACCGGGAGGCACGCAGGTCCCTCGTGATGTTCAGCCGCTTGAGCCACCGGTCGGTGCCGTCGTAACGGGCCGTGAACGACTGCCTGCCGTGCACCGCGCGGAAATTGTCGATGAATGCGATGTCCCCTGGCTGCAGGACGACACCCGTCAGCGCCGCGTCGATGGCAGCGGTAAAGCCGTCGAACGCCGCCCTGGCGTTCGGGGTCATCTGGTCGAGGAGCATGTAGTACGGGTCAAGTGACATGTACGGCCGCGTCTTGTCACCGTAAAGCACGGGCTTCTTACGGGGATTCTCGTACTGGTCAATGATACGCCGGCCGCATTCGGCTAGCAGGCGCTCGATGACAGGATCCCCGGCCCGCCGATTTCCCACCCCTATCTTAGGCAGGTGTGAATCGTCTGGACGGATCGGGTACTCCGGCTCAAACAGCAAGTCGACATCGACACGCTGCCAGTCGATCGCATTAGCGTCGCAGATTGTCGTCTCCACAGCATCGGGGTTACGCAGGCACATGAGGGCGACATAATCGCCCTTGAAGGGACTAAAGGTGTCCTCAGTATGCCACCAGAGCAACATCTCGCTTCCCGTGCCGAGCTGCTCCTCCCGATGCGCTTTAATCGGCAGTACGTCATGCATAATGCGCCCGTCCTGCTGCGATGCCCAGGCGAACACGTCGCCGAGCAGAACCGAGCACAGCAGGAAGAAAACTTCCTGGCGGAATGTCGGGGTGTCCTTTCCCACCAGGTTCCAGTGATCTGGTGTCGGCCCTATGGCGGTGTCCTGGACGGGGAAGCCGGAGACGACGCACAGTGCGGCCGGCTCCCGGAGCCGGTACCCTTCCAGGAATTCCCTGAGCCGCAAGGGAAGTTCGTGCGCGCCGAGCCGCGCCGAACCGATCAGCTGCTGCTCCTCGATACTCGAAAACTCCGCGCATATCTCGTCCACCAGCGGCAAGATCGCCGCGACTTCCTCGTCCGACAGCCGCGTCTGATGTACCGTCATGAGCTGAGCACCACCCGTGCGTCCTCCCGCATCACCCTTTCGACACGGGAAAGCCCGGTCGCCAGCTCCTCAGCGGTCCCGCCAAAGCCCAGACGCGCGTAACTGCCGAAGTCATCACCGAAGCAAGCACCGGGCACGAGCAGGACCCGGTGCTCCTCGGCCAGCCTCCGGCACGACGAGGTAACGTCGGCCTGACCGGGAAACTCGACAAACGCGGTTACCCCGCCTGCCGGCGGGGAAAGTCGCACCAGCTCCGGGACACCATCGGCCCACCGGAGAAGGGTCTTCAGGTTCGAACTAGCATGTTCCCGCTGCAACGCGACAATCTGGTCGGCATGACGTACCGCCTTCTCCGCGAAGAATTCGAGCACAGGCGAAACATACAAGGCAATGTAATCACGCATAAGCGCCAGCCGGGCCAGCAGTTGCGGCGGGGCCAGGCACCAGCCCACCCGCATCCCGGCCAGGCCGTAGCACTTCGAAAGCGTGCCGAATGACAGGCATCGCTCATAGGTGTCGCCCGGCGGCATCAGCGGATCGGCCCCGTAGGTAATCTCGCCCATCGCGTTGTCCCACACGAGCCAGGCACCCGCTGCAGCAGCTATCGCGACTAGCTCTTCCTGCTCGGCGGGGGTAATGGAAGCACCTGTAGGATTATGCGGGAAATTCGCTACGATCATCCGAGGTCCCGATGAAGCGAGTTCCCTGAGTAGTCCCAGGTCGACGGAGAAGCCTTCCGCCACGCGGAGCGGCCATCGCGTGACCCGGCAACCGAGTGCCTGCCCGATGTCATACAGCTGCTGATACGCGGGATCAACCACGATCACCTCGTCACCCGCGCTCAGCAGCTCATGCATAACCAGGTAGATGGCCTCGCTCGAACCGTGGGTCACCATGACGCGGTCAATGTCGCCGCCTGTCCAGCGATCGGCCAGGGCGGCCCGGATCCCTGATCCGCCATAGCTCTCGCTGTCATGGAGAATAAGAGAGTCGAGCTCAGCGAGCTCAAACCCGCAAATAGTACGCAGTTCGGCTATTGAAAGATCCCGGACACCACTACTGCCAATATCGGAATCGACGTTGTGATAGTAGTCGCGCATCCAGGCTTCCAGTTTAGCGATCGCCAGGTTCACGTGCACCTCGCCTGCATTCGAGCCAGCATTCCGTGTAGTCGCATATATGAGGTCAATAATATCAAGGTCAAGAGCGAGGCGCTGTCACATGTTAAGGGGACGCGGCAGCCAGGCTGTCCGCCGTCACGTTTTCACGCGACAGCACAGGCCACGCTCACTGCGGTAGCTTATGTACGTGGTAAATGCAGGACATCTTCGATAGAAATTGGGGTATCAGCATGGCCAGGATTGAACGCAGCCTTACCTCGCTAGAGGCTTCCGCGCTCGTTTCGCCGAAAACGGAAATCAATCTGACAGATGGCCATCCCCGGGCGCGGCTGACCGCATCCCAGCGCCTGATAACCGCGACGATACCCGGAATGTTCGACGAGGCATTCGAGCGACCGTTCGCCGATATCGAACGATGCGCTCAGGTTGCCTTCTATGACTGCATGGGGCAGGTTTCGGCACCCATCGGCGCTGGCCGGATGCTCACTTCCTATTCCTCCACCATCGCCTTGGATATCGTCGCCCGGGTGCTCGCCGAGCGCATGGACGAGGTCGCGGTCCTCCACCCCACCTTTGACAACATCGCGGACTTGTTCCGCGCCCGGGGCCTGCGCCTGCAGCCAGTCACCGAGCAGCAGCTCGACGATGACTCGTGGCATCCCCCGGCCGGGATCGGAGCGGTTGTGGTGGTGACGCCCAACAACCCGACCGGCTGGATTCTGCGGGAGGAGAGCCTGCGGCGCCTGGCTGCGGACTGCGCTCAGGCCGGCCAGGTACTCGTCATGGATTCCAGCTTCCGCGGCCAGGATTCACGCGCCCACTACGACACCTACCGCGTGCTCGAAGAGAGCGGCGTGGAGTGGGCCGTCGTCGAGGACACCGGCAAACTGTGGTCGGTCAATGAGCTCAAGGCCGGCTTCCTCAGCTGGAGTGCCGGCTCGACGCTGCGGTTCACCAGTGCCTTCGACGAGGTCATGCTTTCTGTCTCCGCGGTGATCCTGCTCCTCGTCACGAAGCTGGCGGTCGACGCGAAAGCCGGCGGTTTCGGTGAAATGCGCTCGTCTCTGGCGGCGAACCGCCGCCTGTTCGCTTCGGTCCTCGAAGGCACTCCCATGGAACTCACTGACCCGGGCTCGCGGATCAGCGTCGCCCGGGTCACGCTGCCCGACGAGGGCCCTGACGCGCACGAGGTCTACCGGGCGCTCGTCGAACGGGGCATCCATACCCTGCCGTGCAGCCGGTTCTACTGGGCCTTTCCAGAGGACGGCGACCGCCAGCTGCGGCTGTCCCTTTCGCGGCCTGCTGAGACGGTCGAGCGGGCCGCCCGGGCGCTGGCCGAGATCTGCCAGCCGGACCGCGGGCGGATCGAAGTACCGTTGTGATGGCGACCGGCCAGGCCAGCACCGGAACCGCGAATACCCGCGTGTACGACCCGTTCTCCTTCGCGGTACACGAGGATCCGTACCCGATCTATGCCTGGATGCGCGACCGGGCGCCCGTCTACCACAATAAAGAACGTGACTTCTGGGCTCTCTCCCGGCATGCCGACGTACTGACCGCGCTGCGCGACCCAGGCTTGTTCTCCAGCCGGAACGGCATATCGCTCGAGCCGTCCCGCTGGGGGCAGGAGGCCCACAAGACCAGCTCTTTCCTGGCGATGGACCCTCCCGAGCACACGCAAATGCGCGGCCTGGTGCGCCAGGCGTTCACTCCCCGCAGGGTGGCTCAACTCGAGCCCCGTATTCGTGAGCTTGCCCGGGCGCGGTTGACCCCGCTCCTGCCCGAGCCGCATTTCGACTTCGCGGCCGATTTCGCCGCCGCGCTGCCGAACGATGTCATATGCGAGCTAGCCGGGATACCGGCCACTGAATGGGACCGGATCCGTGCGGACAACGACCAGCTCAACCAGCACGAAGACGGTTCGGAGGAATCCTCGGGCCCGCAGGCGGCAGCGGGGCTCCGCCTGGCCGCGTACTACATCAGCCTGGTCACGGAGCTTAGGCGCCGACCCGGCGACGACATTACCTCGGCCCTGATCGGTGCCCGCGTCGACGGCTCCAGGCTCAGCACCATGCAGATCGTCGCGTTCCTGTTCCTGTTGATCAGCGGGACCAGCGATTCGACCGGCAAGCTGCTCGGCAATGCCTGGTATCACGGCTGGCGCCTGCGCCACGTCCAGCTGGCCGGGCTGAACGGACGGGCCGCGGACTGGATGGAAGAGACCCTGCGCTACGACTCGTCCAGCCAGATGACGGCGAGGACCCTCGTCAGGGAGACGGAACTGCACGGGACCCGCCTGCCGGAAGGCGCCCGGGTGGCGCTGCTGCCGGCCTCCGCCAACCGTGACGACCGCGTGTTCGCTGATCCGGACCGGTTTGACCTCGACCGGGACACCAGGAACATGATCCCGTTCGGCAGCGGCCCCCACCACTGCCTGGGCGCCGTGCTGGCCCGGCTGGAAATCAGGATCGCGCTCGAGGAAATCGGCTCTCACGTGTCCGGCTACGACGTCGACATGACCTCGGCTCTCCGGGTTCACTCACCGCATCAGCGAGGTTTCTCGGCCTTGCCGTGCAGCGTTGTCCGCCGGTGATCATGAGTACCCGCGACGAGCAGCGATGGCTCAAGTATTTCGGGAGGGGCAAGCAGGCCAAGGTCCACCTGCTGTGCTTTCACCATGCTGGCGGCAACGCGTCCATGTACCGGGACTGGCCCGGACTGATGCCGGAATCCATTCAGCCGGTAGCCGTTCAGCTGCCCGGCCGCCTGGAGAGGTTCACCGAGGCCCCCTACGACACCATGGACACGCTGCTGGGCCGGCTGGTTGACGTGCTCAGGCCGCTCCTCGGCCAGCCGTTCGCTTTTTACGGCGCGAGCATGGGGGCCCGGGTCGCCTGGGCCCTGACCCATACCCTGCGAGAGCGCGATCTGCCGCTGCCCCGCAAACTGTACGTGGCAAGTTGCCAGGCTCCCAGCCTCGACGAGCCGCACCGGGCAGTAGACGGGTCAGACAGCAGTCTCATCAGCTACATCACTGCCCTGGGGGGGACGCCACCCGAGATCCTGGCTGACCCCTACCTGCTCTCGGGCCTGCTGCCGGCCCTGCGCGCCGATCTCTCCGTGCTCAACACGCACGCGCCAAGGCCCACCGCACCGCTGGACGTTCCGATCCGTGGTTTCGCCGGCCGTGCGGACGCCGATGCTCCACCCGCCCGAATGATGGCATGGCGTGCGGAAACCTCAGCCTGTTTCGACCTCAATGTCGTTGACGGCGGGCATTTCTTCAGCGAGGCGGGCCAGCGCCAGGCGACCGCGCTGATCAGCGCTGACCTCGCCTGAGCGCGTCAGGCCGGGCGCTTGACCCACGGGGCAAGCGCCCGGGCAAGCCACAGGCCGGCGATCGCCTGCAGGGCCGCGATCAGCAGGGTTACCCCTATCACCAGCGCACCCGACGCAGGCAGCCCGGCCAGGGCGGCGACGGTGCGCGCCGTCGCTCCCACTGGTTCACCGCGGGCCGCCAGCCAGGCTAGCGGTACCGCCCAGCCTAGCCCGGAGGCAGCCGCGGTAACGGGCAGCACCTTCCGCAGCCGGAGGCGCCGGAAGACCAGTCCGCTGGCGACTCCGACCCCGAACGGGGCAAACCAGAATCCGACGGCCGCGCCCGCGGCAACGACGATCAACGCGGCCAGCCCGCCCAACGCGGCGGCGGCGGTACTTTCCGCCGGACGGCCAGCCGACGGCTGGTCATCCACGGCCAGGACGGAAGGGGCGTCCCGCCTGACTAGCTCGCTCACAGTGCTAACCTCCCGGACGTAGTGACCAGCGAACCGGACCGGCGGAACTGCCGTTGACGGACGGCATGGGCAGGTAGCGTCCAGCCCGCCAGTCGGAGACGAGGTCCGAGTACCACGGAGAGGCCGGGTTCTCACTCTGCCCTCCCGGATAGATGCCCTCCGCGACAGGCTGCCCCGGAGCATTCCAGCGCACGATCATCCGCCAGCTCGGTCCAGCGGTCGAAACGGGATAGCCGTCCGCCGCGTTCACCGTCCACTCATCACCGCTGGACGGCTGAGCACCGGAGCTGAGCGCCGCGGTGCCGGTCAGCGATGTTATCTGGGTGCTATGCAACCCACCCCACGTCCAGGTGGCGGGCGAACCACCGAGCTTGGCCGACAACTGCGCGACGACGGTGCCGAACACGCTGCGCATAACCTGCGGCGCCGTACGCACAGTGCCGTTCGGCAAGTCGAACGCCGGATTTCCCGGATCGGCGACAGTCCACTCCTCCAGGTCCTCGTCCAGGCTCGTCTGCCCCGCCATTACTTCGAGTCCGCCGGAATCCTTGGCCACTGGTACGTGCGTCGCCTTCCACCAGGGCTGGAACACCGCGGACAGGTAATCCGACCAGAACGTGTTCCAGATAGCGGCCGCCGCCGAGCTGGCTTGCATGGCGTCGTTCCAGCCGTCGAGCTGTTTCAGCGCTGCCCGCTCGGTCGCATTCAGCGCCGGATCGTCGCGCAGGGCCGCCAGCAGGCTAGGCATGATCTTGCCCGCCAGGAGGTCGGTGACGCTCGTCTGCAGCTCAGCGAAGCCGGTCGTGCTGGTGGCTGGGTGGCTGCGGAGGTAAGCGTAGATCTCGTCAGCGCGGTAACCGGGATCGAAAAAGTCCATTGAGGTGCCGATGTAGTACGGATAGGCACTGCCTGCCGGCCTCTGGTTCGCGGTCGCGATCACGTGCCCGGGCGGGTCGTAGACCTGCGGCACGTTCGCGTAGGGGATGACGCCGGTAACGTCGTCGGCTCCAGTGCCGGGCAGGGGAAGCCACGGTTGTCCGTGCGCCACCTGCGGGTAGTAGCCGGCCGAGATCGCACCGATATTGCCCGCGTCGTCGGCATAGACGAAGTTCTGGGTCGGTGCCTTCCAGGTCGCCAGCGCCGACTGGAACTGCGCGAAGTTGTCCGCCCGGCTGAGGTTGCTCATGACCGCTACGTCGGGAGAGGGGACGTTTCCCATCCAGTCGACCGCCATGGTCTGGCCGGCCTGCGTCATGATCGGCCCGTGAACCGTGAGGTCCACGGTCAGCTGGACGGGTGCGCCGCCGTGCACGTCAATCGTGTAGTGCACCTGCTGCATGCGCCGCCACTGGCCGTCCCAGTAGTACTCGTCCGGGTGAGCCTTGCTCATCTTCTCGGCGTAAAAGAGGGTGGACTGATTCTGCACGTCGGTCAGTGACCACGCGATGTGCGCGTTGTGGCCGATCACGATGCCCGGGAGGCCCGGCAGGCTGACCCCGCTGACCGCCAGATCCGGGTCGCTGAGCCCTACCTCGTACCAGACCGACGGGAGCGTCAGCGGCAGGTGCGGATCGCCCGCCAGCATCGCCCCGCCACCGCTCACTGCGGGTCCGCTGGCCGCCCACGCATTGCTGTCGGGATACTCGTGCACCTGCCCCTGCGGGAGGGAGTTCACCTCGGCTAGCAATGATTCGGCCGCGTCGGCCGTGCCTGTCGTAACCGCGTCCGATGCCGCCGCTCCCCCGCTGGATGAGCCGCCGCTGATCGTGGTCCCGCCGACCGCCGAGCCGGCCAGGTCAGGGGCAACTGGCGTGACGCCAGAATACTGGTAGGGGCCCGGGTCGTACGGACTTTGCTCGTCCACCGGATCGACGGGAAACCACGCCATGGTCGTGGCGACACCGAGCGACCGTTCCAGCAGCGCATAGTCCAGCGGCGCGGTAGTGAAGTCCAGCTCCTGGGTTAGTACTTCCTGGATGACCAGGCTGTCTACTGGCGTCCAGGCCGCGGGGTACGCGCCTTGCAGGGTGAACAGTGCGGGCCAGGTGCCGGTAGCCCTGGCCTGGGCGA
>Ga0335072_10016438_pt1 | contig 10489 bp, 7 predicted proteins | sample Lox_Sample_21_FD_206725 | JGI IMG/M metagenome (GOLD analysis project Ga0335072, IMG submission 206725) | Soil microbial communities from Loxahatchee National Wildlife Refuge, Florida, United States - Lox_Sample_2.1 | ecosystem: Environmental > Terrestrial > Soil > Wetlands | place: USA: Florida... | reverse complement strand
CCCAGTCACGATTCTCACCTTCATAGACGACATGCTGGGAGCGATCAGGGTCGTACAGGTCAAGCACAGCTCCCTGAGAGAAAACATCGGATGAGCCGTGGTTGTAACTGTGATCAGGATTGCCATCAACCTTGATGGGCCGATACTCGTCGCTCTTTACCAGCAGCGGAACGCCGCCGGTAGGGAGTGGATTCACGGTGGCGAAGTAATTCGGCTTGCCGAGAACGAGATCTTCCGGCTGCTTGATATAGGGATAGATCGGCTCATCCGGCTGCTTGGTGCAACCGGCAAGGCCGGCCAAAGCCATTGACGCGCCCATTACTTTAAGGAAGCCGCGGCGTGAAACTGGATCGACCCATTCCTGCGCCGCGTCGGGAAATTCCTTTTCCAGGGCGGCACGAAATTCCGGAGTGTTCTCGAGCTCATCGACCGAGCGCCAGAGACGCTTCTTTCCCGATGTCCGTTTCAGTTCCGTGCGCACCTGTTCCAGACTCATGGGTTCAAGGGTCATGGGTGCGCTGTTTTCAGCAAGGTTCTCCTTGCTTTTTTCCATCTCCACGGTCTTCCCCGTTTCGTTCGTTCCCAAGTTCATCGGTTCGCGACTCATCGATGGCAAACCTCGCAACTGCTGAGTTCGTTGGGAGTGCGAATGTGATATTGCTTCAGCAGAAAGTGACCGAGCTGATCCTGGCTGGTGAATTTCTCATAGTGCACGGCGGCAGGAACCATTTCCGCAGGGGCATCCGTTGCGCGGCCAGTCGCAGCCGCATTTGGAATTTGCAGTGCGGCAATCTGCGCGCCTTCGCCGGACGGATCTTTGGTGGTGCAATTCACGCTCTGCGCGGTGGGCGTGCCCGGCTTGACGTCATTCGCCGCGCACCACACGGGCCGGTCATCGGCAGGAGCCTCCCATGCCAGGTTGTAAATCTGAGCAGTGGGGCGCAGATTCTTGGCAGGGTTACGATGGCAGTCGAGGCACCATTCCATCTGCAGGGTGTTCTGCGCGTACATCAGCGGCATCTGGTCCACGCGGCCATGGCAGCTGGCGCAGCCAATGCCCTTGTTCACGTGAATCTCGTGGCTGAAGTAAACGTAGTCGGGCAGGTCGTGCACCTTGATCCAGGGCAGCGACTGGCCGGTAGCCCAGCTATCGCGCACCGGCTGCAGCAACGCAGCGTTGGTCCAGATCTGCGCGTGACAGTTCATGCAGGTCTTGGTGGGGGGAATGCCCGCGTAGCTGGATTTCTCGACGGTGGTGTGGCAGTACTGGCACTGAAGGCCGAGTCCCATCACGTGGTGCTTGTGGCTGAAGGGGACCGGCTGTTCAGGACGCTGACCCTGTCGGGTAACCCATGGGGAGCGCTGCAACTGATCGAGTGTTACTCCGAGTGCGATCACAATCAGACCCGTCAGCACCAGGCTTGCTCGAGCCAAAGCATTGGAGCTGCGGTCAAAAATCTGCGCCATGAATGCTTTCCTGCTTGTTGTTCGTTGTCCAGTAGCTTGTGCACGCAGTGCTCGCGGTCACACAAGTTGTGGTTAGGTTTTGTTTTCGGACAGAACCCACCTGAAAGGCGGCCGACCCCGAAAGTTCAATATAGCAGCCGCAGGCATATGTGCAACGCTTTCAATAGATATCGGGAACAAAAATGTTTATGCCGCTTAACTTTTTGTAATCTCTTGAAAGCGAAACAGGTTGCAATAAAGGAAAACGCGCAGAATCTCGCAGAATTGCGCGCTCTGCGCGTACCAAAAAATGAGATGAATTTCGACCGGTTTTTGCACTGTTCTCGCTGCGTGCGTCAGTAGCGCCACGATTTGGTGTCGGCGCCGGCGGGCGCGGTGGCCAGCATGTGCTCCACCATCTGCGGTAGAACGCGCTGCGTCCAGTCGGCATTGTTCTGCTGCATGGTGTATTCGGAAGGGCCACCGGTGTAGCAATGCGGCATCCCCGGGCCGTACTGGAAGGTCGCGTCGGAGTGCGGGTCGCGCGTGGCGTCGAGCTGCTTTTGCAGCAGATGAACGGCGTTGTTCAGGAAGAACGTATCGCCATCTCCGACGGTGATATGCAGCTTGCCTTCGAGCTTGGGACCCAGAGTCGCCCAATCACGTTTCATGATGGCGGCAAGGTCATAGTGATCTTGCCAGTAGGCCAGCACTTTCTTATCGATGGCGCCGGTGATGGGATTGATGATCTCGGCGGGATAGCCATCATCGCCAACCGGAGAAAATACCGCCTGCCAGATGTTCCACTGTTCCGTTGAGCGGCCATGCGTGCCGAGCACGAGTTCGTAGGCATAAGCAGGGCCGGTGAATGCGGTGATGGAGCCGTCGGGCTTGCGATCGGAGGGAATCTGGACCTCGCCGAATTCGGCCTTGCGAATGAAGGCGTTCGGTTCGTTGTAAAGATCGATGTCCTGGTAAGCGTGAAAGTCGACGGGATCGGGACACGCAACGTAGGCGCCGTTGTAAAGATCGGGATAGAAGACCTGGGTTGCCAGGGCCTCCCAGGCGCCGGTCGATCCACCGTAGGTCGCACGCGCCCATCCCTGGCCAATGCCGCGATACTTCTTCTCGATCGCGGGAATCAGCTCCTCGTTGATGGCTGAACCATAGGGCCCGACATTCGCCGAATCGACATCGTACGAGTCGTCGTAGTACGGATTCGCGTTCTGCACATAAATGAGGATCACGCGTGGGAGCCGGCCGGAGGTCCAGTCCTGAAAGAGGCGAAAGCCGTTTTGAAGACGGCGAAACTGTGGCGATTTGGGATCGGGAGAAACCGCGGTGAACTGCGCGGGACCCATGCCCGGATGAAAGTGATCCTGGTAGACAATGACCGGATACTTTGCGTCAGGATGCTCGTCGAAGCCGTCGGGAAGCAATATCCAAGCGCCGAGATATACGTCGCGGCCCCAGAAGGCGCTGAGCTTCTCGCTACGGAATCGTTCGAATTTGAGCCATTTCGCCGTAGGCTGCTGCTGGGCAATGACCTGGGGATCCTGGGGGGTGCCATCGATTGATGGGATGACCTGGTCGAGCGTGATTTTGATCGGGGTTTGCGATTTGGGATCAAAGTGAACCTTCACCGGCTTGTTGAAGGGATTCCCCGGCTTTGCATTCCAGTGCTGTCCTTCTCCTTTATCCGGCGGCAGCCACAGGGTCTTGCCCGAGGCGACACGGAACTGCTCGTAAACATTGAAGACTGCCTGTACGTAGTAGTCGCCGGGATCGAGATCGGTGAGCGAGCGGCGAGGATAGCCGAATGTCCTGGCATCGATGATGAGCGGAGTGCCGGGCGCGCTGTTTTCCGCGTCGACGCCGAAACCCTGCGCAGAATCGTAGGTTTCGGAGAGTTGCATGCGGGGCTCGGGCTTCTCGCTCTTGGCGATGACTAGGACCAGGTGGCCGTTTAGCGGCTTTGTAGATGGGACGGTGACCTCGATGCGTTGTGCTTGCGCGAGGTTCGCCACGGCGACGATAGATGCCGAGCCGGCCAACGCCAGAATAGCCGCGATTTGTTTGATCATTGTTGATCTCGATTCGTTCAGGATGGCAAAAGTTTATCGCGAGAAGGGCGAGAGCCGGGCGGAGTAACGCATTCGCGATGAATTCCGCCATAGTATGCTTGGCGGCATGAGAGTCCTCAGTTCCCCGCTAGTCGCTGCTTCCCTGCTCGTCATCGTTTCAAGCTTCGCCTTTGGCCAAGGCGGCAAACTGTCCGAAAATGGCTCAGCCGCCCAACCTGCTGCGGAGTCGCTGGATCTGGCGACGATTGAACGCATCCGCACCGAGGGTTTGTGGCACTCGCATGTCATGGAGTACGGAAGCGGCCTGTTTGACGGAGTTGGCCCGCGGCTGACGGGGTCGCCGGAGTTCGAGCGCGCGGCGCAGTGGTCGATTGAGCAGCTTCGCCGCATGGGGGCGAGCAATCCGCACGAGGAGTCGTGGGGCGATTTCGGCATGGGATGGACGCAGGTTGGGACGAGCTTGCTGATGACTGCGCCCTCGACGGCGACGCTGCTGGCGCAGGCTACTCCATGGTCACCGGCCACGCAGGGTGAAATCAAGGGCGACGTGATCGCCGTGCCGGAGCTGGAAGACGAAAAGGGATTCGACGCGTGGAAGGGCAAGCTGGCGGGCAAAATCATCCTCTACGGCAACGCGCCGAAGATCAATCCCGATCCGAGCAATCCGATGCAGCACTACGACGCCGCGAAGCTCGAACATTTTGCGAGTTTTCCGCTGAATGGCGATCAGGAGGATAGCTTTGTGCTGCCGGACGATCCGGCATTCTGGGAAAAGATTTTCAAACAGATGATGTTCAAGGAGAAGGTGGCGAAGTTCTTCGCGGATGAGCATGCTGCAGCGGTGCTGGTGCCGGGCGGCTGGCGAGGAATCATTCACGACGATACAGGCGAATCGATGGGGTGGTTCGTTTATCGGCCCGATCACAAGCAGGCGTTACCCTCGGCCGTAATTGCGAACGAAGCGTTTCTGAGAATGCATCGGCTGGTTTCGCACAAGGTACCCGTAACCGTGACGCTGAACATCGACACGCGGTTCAGTGGGGATCATGTGGAAGGACATGATGTGATCGCGGAGATTCCGGGAACCGACCCGGCACTGAAAGACCAGGTAGTGATGATGGGCGGGCACCTGGACAGCTGGATCGCAGGGACGGGAGCAACCGACGATGGCGCCGGAACCATCATTGCTCTCGAAGCCATGCGCATATTGAAGGCGCTGAATATCCAGCCGCGGCGAACGATCCGCATCGGGCTGTGGGGCGGCGAGGAGCAGGGTATCTTCGGGTCTTCGGGCTATATTCGGAACCACTACGGGACCTTGAGTTATTCAACAAAGCCGGAAGAACAACTGGTACCTGAGTTTTTGCGGGAACAGGTTGGCCCGGTGACGGTGAAGCCGGAACACGCGCAATTCGATGCCTATTTCAATGCCGACAACGGCACAGGAAAATTCCTGGGGATCTTCTGCGAAGGAAATTCGCAGGCGGCAAGGATTTTTGAGCAGTGGGCAAAGCCGATCAAGGATTTGGGATTCACGACCATCTCGATGCGAAACACCGGATCGACCGATCATGTGCCGTTTGACCAGGTGGGGTTGCCGGGATTTCAGTTCATCCAGGACCCGCGCGACTACGAGAGCGAGACACATCACACCAACGAGGACACCTACGAAAGGCTATCGGAACCGGACCTGAAGCAGGCGGCGACGGTCATGGCGATCTTTGTCTACAACGCCGCACAGCGGGATGCGATGATGCCACGCCCGCCGATGCCCGACCCGGCTCACGACCACCAGGACGATAAGCCACTCGAAGGCATTTATCCGACTGCAACCAAGTAGGACGCGCTTAAAATGCATCAGCGCAGTTGGAAGGTCGACCTGCGGGGGTTAAAACCCCCTCGGAATGAGGGCTACGTTCGGCACGACTGAAGATTATCCGCCTGACTCAATTCGTGCCCTGATACAAAACTCGTTTTTGTAATATGGCGTGCGGAAACCGGGAAGTTTGTCAGGCTTTCCAGAAGGCCATGATTGCACCGCCAATCACCACAAACGCTCCGCCGACGTAGATCGGTGGGGTGGGCGACTGGCCGAAGCGAACTTTTGCCAGCAGTTGCGCGGCGAGAAAGAAGAGAACCACGTAGACGCCGAGCAGTTTGCCGAAGTCCCAGCGCGGGATGTTCACTGTCGAACCATAGAGCGCGAGAACGATGGCGCCGGCTAAAAGCATGAGGATGCGCACGAATCCCTGGGAGCGGTAGAAAGCGGCCTGGAAAAACGAGTCGCCCCAGGCTTCGAGGAATGCGGCGACGGCGAGCACACCCAAGGCGCCCAGCGGGTTTTGCGCCAGCCGGTCAAGAAAAAGCATGCAGACCTCCTGAAGAAGCAGCGATCGAGGCGAAGCAGTCGAGGTTGATCGCGATTCGCAGTGATGTGAATTGCATCAATCGTAGCAATCGCTGCATTTAGAATGCATAAAAGCGCTTCAGCCGGTCACCTTTTGAAAACTGCACGTTTGCTGCGGACGAAGAGTCTGACGGTCCATCTCTATCAAACTGGGCGAAGTGGTTCGCTTACAGCCCAGGGCGGAGAACGGAAAGGACAAAAGCCATGAAATATGCCGGACTGCTGGTTATGCCAGCCGGTTTCTTCCTTACCATCGCGGCACTGATCCTGTTTCCGGCATCAGCCCAGCGCGCAGCCTTTGTCCTATGCGGGATCGCAGTGGAAGCAATGGGTTTGGTGGTCGCAGTGCGAGGCCATATGCAGGTTCGTGGAGAAAACCGATGACGCCAGTCGCGCCAACACCCTTCCCGGAAACCTCGTTCGCGCTCGCGTTGGGACTTCTGCTGGTGGCGCCGCTCGCAATTGCCGGAGTGGCGCTGGTGAATACCGGGCTGGGGCGGTCGCGCTCGGCGGCGCAATCGCTGCTGGGGAGCCTGGTTGTCATTTCCACCGCGGTGATTGCGTTTGCTATGGCGGGCAGCGTCATTACAACATTCACGGCAGGCGACCATGTTTTTCACATCGCTGGAAAGCCATGGGACTGGTGCGGAGCGGGAGCGCTATTTCTGAGCGGGCTGCATGACGCACCGCCACGGATGCAACTCGCGCTTCTCTTTGAACTACTGTCGGTCGCGCTCACCGTGCTGATTCCGTGGGGATCGGGTGCAGACCGGCTTCGCTTGCCGGCGGGCGCGGCGATTGCGGCGATCTTCGGCGCAGTTGTGTTTCCGCTCATCGCGCACTGGACGTGGGGCGGCGGATGGCTCGCCCAACTTGGTTCGAATTTTTCGCTGGGAGCAGGATTTGTCGATGCGGGCGGCGCGGGAACAATTCACGCGCTCGGTGGACTGGCGGCTCTCGCCGTGGTGTGGATTGCCGGGTCGCGCAAGGGCAAATTTCCGCGCGAAGGGTTGTCGACCGCGATGCCCGGACACAACGTGGTGTATGTATTGTTCGGCTGTCTCGTTGCGCTGGTGGGCTGGCTGGCATGGAACATGGCCGGGGCTCTGTTGTGGCTCGATGCTGCACCGGTGGCGCTGGTTGGCGTGGCGGTGAACACTGCGCTATCGAGTGCAGCGGCGCTGGTAGCGACCTTTTCTGTCACGCGTATACGATTCGGCAAGCCCGATGCCAGCCTGTGCGCGAACGGATGGCTCGCGGGCCTGGTTACCTCGAGCGCATGCGCGGCGGTGGTTGGTCCGCTGGCGGCGCTGTTTGCAGGCCTCGTCGCGGGTATCGTGACGCCTCTCCTGGTGGAACTGTTTGAGCTGGCACTTTCCATCGACGATCCCTCCGGAGCAGTCAGCGTGCATGGGGCTGCCGGATTGTGGGGATTAATCGCGATGGGCATTTTCTCTCCGCAACCCGGGCAGGTGGTCGCGCAGCTTGTCGGTGTTTCCACGCTGCTCGGGCTGATGCTTCCGCTCGCCTACCTGATTTTCTGGCTCGTGAATCGCGTCCTTCCCCTGCGGGTTGACGCCGATGGCGAGCGGCTGGGCATGGATCTGCATGAACTCGGGGGCAATGCCTATCCCGAGTTCGTGGTGCACCGGGACGATTCGTACCGGTAACGCAGGGATCAGGGATCGGCAAACAGGCTAACGCTTTGCCATGAGCAGCATCAGCCCAAAGAGCAATACCGGAACAAGGAGCAGTGCGGCGTAGAGCAGCAACCGGTTGTTGAAGGTGGGGCGCTTTTTGCCGCCTGCGATTCTTCCGCCGCGCGGTTCCACGCCGACCTGCTCCTGATGTTCGAGGTCCCACATCATCTCGCTGGCCGTGGCGTAGCGATGTCGAGGCTCCCGTTCGAGCGCGCGATAGAGGATTTCTTCAAGCTCCGGGGAGATATCGGGATTCAGGTCGCGCGGCGATCTCACGTCATTCAGCACACGTTCGTTCATCACGGCCAGCGGATTGGGTCCAACGAAAGGCACGCGGCCGGTGAGCATCTCATAGAGCATGATGCCCATCGAGTAGATATCGCTGCGCTGATCGCCTCGCGCGCCCTTCACCTGCTCGGGCGAGATGTAGTCGGGAGTTCCAAGAAGAGACGAGACGTTGACGAACGTCAGGCGGCGCGCATCTTCCTTCATCGCAATTCCGAAATCGATGAGCTTGATCTGATCGTTTTCGTCGACCATCACGTTTTCCGGTTTCAGGTCGCGATGCACAATACCGAGCTTATGCATATGATCGAGGGCATCGCAGATGCCGAGTGCGATGCCGAGTGCGCGTTCGAGAGGAAGTTTCCCATCTTCATTCAGAATGTTGCGCAGCAGGCGGCCCTCTGCCCACTCCGTCACCATGTAGAGGCGGCTTCGCTCTTCACTGTTAAAGGTCTTGATGATTCCGGGATGGTTGAGGATCTGGCCGATCTCCTGCTCGCGCTTGAATCGCTCGATGAGCACCGGATCGGCTTCCATCTGCTCGAGCGGAATCTTGATGGCGACCTGCCGATTCGAATTGAGATCGATGGCGCGGTACAGGGCCGACATCCCGGTCTGCGCGACGGCTGCCTCAATGCGGTAGTGGTCGATGATGTCTCCGGGATCGTATGGGGTCATGTCTAAGTTTGGGTTTCTCTGATTCTTTCACGACACTGCACAAGAATTTCGTAAGGACGAGCAGCCGGTGTTGCAGAAGGTATGCGCAGCGCAAGGGACAGGGATCAGGGAGGCGATTCAGGCTCTATGATGTTTTGAAGCCTATGCACCACACCCTCAGACTGCTCACGGCCTGCATCCTTGGCGCAGGACTGGCACCGATCCCGCTGCACGCCGCGTCGGGAAACAAGGAGTCGCACCGGCATCCGTTGCAGGAGACCGGGTTCTTGAATCGAAGACTTGAGCTTCGCGGGGTCAGCTACCGTTACCAGGTGTATGTCCCGGAAGAGTGGCGTCGCGATGACCACAAACTCTGGCCGATCATCCTGTTTCTTCATGGACGCGGCGAGCGCGGCTCGGAAGGGATGTGGCAGACCCAGATCGGATTGCCCCAGGCGATTCGTGATCACCCTGAGCGGTGGCCCTTCATCGTGGTAATGCCGCAATGCACATTTGGCCACTTTTGGACCGACCGCGACATGCTGGCGATGGCGATGTCGACGCTGGATCGGGAGGTAGACGAATTTCACGGCGACACGGCACGGACGTATCTCTCGGGTCTTTCGTTGGGAGGATATGGGGCGTGGGAGCTGGTGCGCCAGTATCCGCTGCGGTGGTCGGCGGTGGCCATAGCAGCCGGTGGCATCTTCTGGAGTTACGAACCGGAACGATGGCAAGAGGCCTCGACGCTTCCCGGCGAGTACGCTCAAGCGGCGGGTCGCTTGCCGATTTGGCTGTTCCACGGCGCGGAAGACAATGTGGTCGAGCCTCGCCAGGATGAGCTGCTGTACGCGGCTCTGAAATCGGCGGGCGGCCACGTGCGGCTGTGGGTTTATCAAGGTTTGAAGCATGATTGCTGGACACGCGCATACGATGAACCGGAGCTGCCGCGCTGGCTGCTGGTGCACAAGCGCGATGCCCATGGTGCTTCGCCGTTCGCCGAGCGCGTCTCGATTCCGCTGCATCCACCGGCAATGAAGCTGAGCCCGGCGCAACTCGACAGCTTTGCCGGCGAGTACGTGGATGATCGTGGGCAAGTTGCCGTAACGCTGTTTCGCCAGGGGGAAATTCTCTATCAAAAGAATCAGTATGGAGAGATCGCCGAGCTGGCGGCGGAATCGAACTCGGTCCTGTTCTATCCCAATGGCAGCAGCCTGACCCGGCTGAGCGTGGAACGGGATTCGCAGGGGCGGGTAACCGGGCTCGTGCTGCACACCGACCGGTACGACGAGCGATGGGAACGAATTCGGACCCCTTTGCGTACCCACTCCCAGCCGGGGTGAGAGGATTGAACGATTAACTGGAATGCTTCGAAGTTAGTTGTATTTGAAGGCTAGAACCTTTGAAACACCAGGGAGGGATGCCCTATGTACTGCAGCGGATGTGGTCACGCTCTTGAGCCGGGGCAGCAGGCCTGTCCCCAATGCGGCAGCCCGATCGCGCCGCCGCCCCTGCCGGTGCCAAACCTCGCCTTCGAGCTGGCCAATTACGCTAACCGCATCCGGGCTCTGAGCACTGTCTGGTTTATCTACGGCGGGCTGGTGCTGGTGACGGGAGTCATCGGATTGTCGTTCGCCAATTCAATCCTCCTGCATGGTTTCGGACCATGGGTACATGGTCCCTGGACACAAGGCGACTTCCCCTTTGGACCTGGTTTCGCATCGGGCATCCTGCACTTTGCGTGGATCATGCTCATTGTCCGCGTCGGTCTGGCCTGCTTTGCTGGCTGGGGCCTGATGGAGCACGCACCGTGGGGCCGGGTGGTAGCGATTGTCGCGGCATTCCTGAGCCTGTTGAAGATCCCGTTTGGCACCGCCATCGGCATCTGGACACTGGTCGTGCTTATGGGC